>OKSE01000021.1_pt1 | contig 87229 bp, 76 predicted proteins | sample 1633631 | NCBI WGS metagenome assembly OKSE01 (sample SAMEA3541555, study PRJEB24748) | human gut metagenome | biome: human gut; feature: human-associated habitat; material: faeces | place: China | collected 2012 | reverse complement strand
CATTCTAGATTTTTTGGATCATCCGAGAATGAATACTGTGTTTTAGCAATACATACTGGATAATGCGAATATCCCATTTTCTCGATTTTTTCAATCTCTTGCAATGCTTTTTCCGAATATTCTACACCTGTTGCGCCATAAATATTTTTTGCAACTTTTTCTATTTTTTCTTTTACACTATCTGAATTATTGTAAGCAAATTGCATGTTTTTTTCTTCATCTGCAATTCTTAAAATTTTCTCGGCTAAATCGATTGCCCCTTCGCTTCCTTTTTCATGGCTTTCGACAAGACTCATTTCAATGTTTTGCTCTCTTAGTGCATTATTTAAAAGTTCAATCTCTGCATCCGTATCTGTGTCAAATTTGTTTATCGCAACAATAACATTTAATCCAAATACGTTTTTCAAATTATCTAAATGTTTGTTTAAATTTTTTACCCCTTTTTGTAATGCTTCAAGATTTTCTGTTTTTATTTCTTCCTTTGCTTGTCCTCCATGATACTTTAATGCTCTAATTGTAGCAACACAAACGACTGCGTCTGGCTTTATGCCTGCATTTCTACATTTAATATCTATAAATTTTTCTGCACCTAAGTCTGATCCAAAACCAGCTTCTGTTATTGTGTAGTCAGCTAACTTCATGGCAGTTTTAGTAGCAATAATACTGTTGCACCCATGAGCAATATTTGCAAAAGGACCTCCATGAATTATTGCTGGAGTATGTTCTAAAGTCTGAACCAAGTTTGGCTTTATTGCATCTTTTAGTAAAACAGTTAACGCTCCTTCTGCATGTAAATCTCTTACAGTAATTGGCTTTTCTTCTTTATTATAACCAACTGTAATATTTCCAATTCTTCTTTTCAAATCTTCGATATCAGTTGCCAAACATAAAATAGCCATTATTTCAGATGCAACAGTAATATCAAATCCATCTTCTCTTGTAACTATGTTTTTCTCCCCAGATAAGCCTGTTTCTACTTTTCTTAACTGTCTATCATTAAGGTCAACACATCTTTTCCATGTAACTTTTTCAAATCCTAATTCATTTCCATAATAAATATGATTATCAATAAGAGCAGAAAGTAAATCATTCGCAGAAGTAATTGCATGAATGTCTCCTGTAAAATGCAAATTTATATCTTCCATTGGAGCTACCTGAGCATATCCTCCGCCAGTGGCACCGCCTTTAATACCAAAAACAGGTCCTAAAGAAGGTTCTCTTAAGGCTATAATTGCACTCTTTCCTATTCTTGTTAGGCCATCTGCAAGACCAATAGCCATAGTAGTTTTACCTTCTCCTAATGGAGTTGGATTAATTGAAGTAACTAAAATAAGCTTTCCATTTTTTCTATCTTTCAATCTATTAAGCAATTTTTTGCTATCAATCTTAGCCTTAAAATTTCCATACTGTTCAAGCTCATCTTCAGCAATTCCAGCCTTTGCAGCAATGTTCTTAATATTCTCTAACTTAGTATTCCTAGCGATTTCAATATCTTCCATAATGGCCTCCTCTTATAATTTCATCATGATGCTTTAAATAATTTATTTCTAATATTATTGCATTTCCTGCTACATTAAAATATTAGTCCCACAATCAAGCCTACTATCGCACCCACAAATACCTGAAATGGCGTGTGTCCTACTAGTTCTTCTAGCTTTACATTGAATGTCATTTTTGAGAGTTCAGAATCTGGATTTGTCATTATCTCGTTTAGTACATGAGCTTGTTTCCCAGTCTCATACCTTACACCACATGCATCATACAGAACTACCATTGAAAATACGAATGATAAAGCAAATAACGGAGATGAAAAACCTTGGCTACGCGCTATCATTGTTGTTATTGAAACAACAACTGCTGAATGAGCACTTGGCATACCTCCAGCTCCCCAAAGTCTTCTAATATTCAATCTTTTTGTTTCTGCATATTCCCATATTATTTTAAATAATTGTATTCCAGTCCATGTAAAAAATGGCACAACTAAATATCTATAATCATTATAAAAATTCACTAAATTACTCACTCTTGTTGTGTTCCTTTCTCTTTGCACTAATTCTAGTTATAATATAGTTACAATTAGTCTTCCTTTGGTACAAAATTATCTTCTTTAATTTCTCCACCATCGTTAATCAACATTGTAATCTTCTTTTCTGCTGAATTTAAAAAGTCATTACATTTTTTAGACAAATTCATGCCCTCTTCGAATTTTTTCACGGATTCGTCTAATGTTAAATTTCCTTTTTCAAGTTCATTTGCAATACTTTCTAATTGTTTCATCGCATCTTCAAAATTTATATCTTCGTTCATATTAAATAGTATTCCTTTCTCACAGTACTAATTCCTTTTTATAACTAATCTATTATTGCTGTTTTTTGTCCATCAGATAGTCTTAAATTTACTTTTTCTCCTGAATTTAAATCATCTACAGATTTTATCACTTTACCACTTTCTTGCTTTATTACAATGCTGTAACCTCTTGTTAAAGTTTTTAATGGACTTAAAGAATCTAGTTTAGCAGTCTCTTTTACAAAGCTTGTCTTTGCTTCTTTCAATTTTAACATCATGCTATTTTGCAAAGCCTTCACTTTCATATCAATTACCATATATTGCTCATTTATTTTCTGTGTTGGGTTTTTGTATGCAGGTCTTGCCATACATTTTTCATATGATAATCTCATTAATTCTATTTTCTTTTTTAGAGCAACTTTGTATCTGTTATTATATAATTTTAAAGTTTCTCTTACATCTTCTATGTTAGCAACAGCTAGTTCTGCAGCAGCCGATGGAGTTGGTGCTCTTAAATCTGCCACGAAGTCTGCAATAGTAAAATCTGTTTCATGTCCAACTGCAGAAATTATTGGTAGTTCCGAATCATAAATTGCTCTTGCCACAATTTCTTCATTAAATGGCCATAGGTCTTCAAGCGAGCCTCCGCCTCTACCTATTATAAGAACATCAGCAAGTTTATTTTCGTTCATAAACTTAATGCCTTCTGCAATTTTTTCTGCAGCTCCGGGTCCTTGCACTGGAACAGGGTATAATCTAATATGCACTCCTGGGTTTCTTCTTGTACTTACATTAATAATATCTCTTATTACAGCACCTGTATTAGAAGTTAAAACTCCTATTGTTTTAGGCATAAATGGAATTTTCTTTTTATGTGACTCTGCAAATAATCCTTCTTGTTCTAGCTTTTTCTTTAATTCTTCATATGCAGTGTATAAACTTCCTAGTCCATCTTCCTTCATGGCTTTTGCATAAATCTGATAAACTCCATCTCTTTCAAACACAGCAACACTGCCTAAGACCATTACCTTCATTCCATCCTTAGGCATAAAAGATAAATGTGTAGTGTAGCTTTTGAACATTACACATTTTATTAATGAATTTTCATCTTTTAAAGTAAAATACATATGACCAGTATAATGGTTTTTAAAGTTTGATATTTCTCCCTTTACCAAAACATTATTTAGCATTTCATCGCCATCAATTTTGTTCTTTATGTATTTGTTTAAATCTGTTACCGTAATTGGATTATATTCCATTTTTTCTCCTACTGTTCGTTGCTTTCATCAGCAACCTCTTTACTATTTGAATTATTTTCTTCAACTATTTTTGCAAGAACACCATTAACAAATGCTGGAGAAGAGTCTTCTCCATATTTTTTCGCCATGTTTACAACTTCATTTATTATTATTTTGAAAGGTGTTTGCATATAATTCATTTCATATATAGCAAGTTTTAATAAAGAAACATCTACTTTAGATATTCTCTCTATAGTCCAGCCAGTTTTTAAGTTTTTCGCTATTTTTTCTGTTATTTCTTCGCCATGTTCCTTTATTCCACTAGCAACATTTTTCACATATTCTCTAGTTCTTCCATCTTCTACTTCTGTACTATCTAAAAATAATTTTACCTGAGCTTTGCTATTTTCTTTTTGAATTTCTTGGCTATAAATATAGCAAAAAGCAAGCTCTCTTCTAGTCATTTCTTCCATTAAAATCCCCTTACTATAATCTATCTATAAAATTCTTTAATTTATCTTTTACTTCTGTTTTATTGTGTTGCACGTAATTTCCTATGTATATTCCTAAACATATAAAAACTATCCAAATAATTAATTCATATAAACGAGTACATAATATTAATATTGCAATTAATGCTCCGATAATTGCTCCACCATATGTTCTAAGAAACTTTTTTATATCGTTCATAATTTTTTCCATTCCTTTCACTATTTACTAAAATACAACCTAAGTATTTTTTATTTTCTATGCTTCTTTTGTATCCTTTACTGGTGTTACCATATCTTTTACTTTAATGTCTAAGCTCTTTACTTCAACATCTAAAGATTTTTTTATCGCATCTTTTACACGTACTTGAATGTTATTGCTTAAATCTTTTATAACAGCTTGATCTGATACAGCTATTGTTAGTAAAATTGATAAATCGTTATTCTCATCTAATGTTATTTTTGATTGTTGGTCTTTTACACCTTCAAATCCTGCAACAACTGAATTTACAATGCTTGTTATTGTTTCCTTTGTTACCAATAATTTTCCATCATCATTTTCAAGCATTATTCCATTTCCTACACTTTTTTCTTCATCTGTCGAAGATTCAAAAAATATTCCTTTTATTGCAAATAAAATAAGAACTACATTTAATCCTAATAAAATATTGCAAGTAGTTTGGTCTGCTAATGCCTTTGTTACAAATACATATAACCCTGTAGCATCAACCCATCCAAATATGCAAGCACTTGAAATTACTGCCATTAATAGTATTAAAACTGAAAATATACATAGTATCATTTTGTCTAAAAATTTCATTTTATTTTCCTCCATATACTTATTTAAAGGCACGATTAAAAACGTGCCTTATATAAGTTTAATTATTCTTTAACTTCGTTTTCTGTGTTGTCTTCTTTTTCTTCTGTTGCTGCTTCTGTGTTTACACCTTGTACATGTACATTAACAGCTACAACTTTTAATCCTGTCATTCCTTCTACTGCAGTCTTTACTCTGTTTTGAATATCGAATGCAACATCTGGAATTCTTGAACCATATTCAACTATAATGTTTACATCTATTTTTGTTTCTTTTTCTCCAACATCAACTTTTATTCCTTTTGATAAGTTCTTTTTACCACTTAAAACTTCTGAAATTCCTCCTGCAAATCCACCAGCCATTGCATATACTCCAGGTGCATCTGATACAGCTTTTCCTGCGATTATTGCAACAACGTCATCAGCTATTTGAATATTGCTTGTTTCTCCTTCTGTATTTTCAATTGTTATTTCACTTTCATTTATTGTCTCGTTTTCCTTTACATTTTCATCTTTTTCCATAATGGTACCTCCATATATTTTATTTTTTATTAAATAGTTTTCTATTTAACTGTTCTTCTATAGTATACCAATTAATTCGATTTTTTACAAGAGTTTTTCCTATATTTTTTCTTTCGTTTTTTATGAAAACATGTCATATTAAGCCTTCTAAATAGTTTCTTCCACCATAATAAAAATGTACTATATACACGGTATTTCTTTTCTTATTAACTGTATATAATAGTACATAATTTATATTCCATATTTAGCATTCCACTCCTTAAAAACTTCTTCTGCGTCCCTTACTCTTCCAAGTTTTATATCTTCTTCTGCTTTTATTAAGTTATTTTTTATTTTATCTTTTATTAAACCTTTTTTATATTCCTCCATACTCATAAGTATTACATTGTTTTTATCGTTTTTTGTAACAACCACCTCTCCATTCAAATTTACTGCCATCTCCAATTCTTGTAAATTTGTTAATTGTTGCATATTAATACCTCTTTTCCATAAACTTATAATTATTATAACACATATTTCACTATCTTAGAATAATTTTTTACCATTTTTATTTTGTTTTTGAACTTTTAAACAATTTATGGAAATATACTATATTCTGTGTTATAATATTGGTTAGTTTTGTTTAGGAGTTTTATGATGATAGAAAAATATTTAAACAAATTGGAATATAATAAAATTTTAGATTTAGTGTCTAATTATTGCTCTACATATATTGGAAAAGACTTTGTTTCTAAGCTTATGCCATTAAATAATAAAGATTTAGTAAAAATGAAGCTTGAAGAAACCAGTACGGCTCAGACTTTGCTTTATAGAAAAGGAGAACCACCTATTTCAAATATTACTAATATTGATATTTGGATAAAAAATTTAGAAAGCTATAATTCATTATCAGCTAAGGCTTTGTTAGATGTAGCTCATGTATTACAGACATCTAGATTTTTGCATGACTATTTTTTTGCTGATGATACTTTTGATTTGTCTGATTTTTCACTTTTAGAAGATTATTTTTCTATGCTTTATTATAATGAGACAATAGAAAAAAATATTCTAAATTCCATAATCGATGAATATACAATTGCAGATGACGCTTCTAAAGCATTGTCTGCTTTACGTAGAAATAAGCGTAAATTGGAGCAAGATGTACGTGATAAATTGTCTAATTTTATCCACTCATCTTCATATTCTAAATATTTAATGGATTCGATTATTACTATTAGAAATGATAGATTCGTTATCCCAGTTAAAGAAGAATATAAAGATAGCATTTCTGGTGCAATTTTAGATATTTCAGCTAGTGGTTCTACTGTTTATATTGAGCCTTCTTCAATATTTGAGCTTAATAATAAAATTAATGGAATTAAAGCAGAGGAATCAATCGAAATTGAGAAAATTCTAAAAAATTTATCATTATCATTGTTCCCTATTGCAAGTAAAATAAAGACAGCATTAGGAGCAATTGGTCAAATTGATTTTATATTTGCTAAGGCAAAATATTCTAAGAAAATCAATGGAATTTGTCCGCTGATAAATGATAAGAAAGAAATTAATTTATATGGTGCTAGACATCCTCTAATAAGTCCAGAAGTAGTTGTACCTATTGATGTTTCGTTAGGTAACAATTATACTTCATTATTGATTACAGGGCCAAATACTGGCGGAAAAACTGTAACTCTGAAAACTGTTGGTTTGTTCTGCCTGATGGCTTGCAGTGGAATTCTTATTCCTGCAAGAGAAAACAGCAGTATATTCGTATTCGATAATGTTTTTGCCGATATTGGTGATGAGCAGAGTATTCAAGAATCTTTGAGTACTTTCTCATCACACATGGTAAATATAATAGAAATTTTAAAGGAAGCAACTTCATCAAGCTTAGTTTTATTAGACGAACTTGGTTCTGGTACAGACCCAGTTGAAGGAGCAAGCTTAGCTATAAGTATCTTAGAGAATTTGCATACTCTTGGAGCCTTAACTATTTGCACAACTCACTATCCAGAGCTAAAAAAATATGCCTTAACACATGAAGGATTTGAAAACGCAAGCTCTGATTTTGATGTAGAACATCTTCGCCCTACTTACAAGTTATTGATTGGTATTCCCGGAAAGAGTAACGCTTTTGCAATTAGCAAAAAATTAGGCTTGTCTGACGAAATATTAGACAGGGCAAAATCTTTTCAGAAAGATGATGATATCAATATAGAAACATTGCTGAAAAATATTTATGATGATAAATTGGCTATTGAAGAAGAAAAAGAAAAAATTAGAAAAAATTCTAGTCAAGTAGAACTTTTAAGAAAATCGTTAGAAAGAGACAATTCAAAATTAACACAAGAGGCAGAAAGTATTGTATCTGATGCAAAGCAAAAGGCACGAGAAATTTTGCTAGATGCTAAAGACGAGGCAAATGAAATAATACGTGAATTAAATAAAGAATCTACCAACACTAAAAGTGCAAATGCCTTAAGAAACAAATTGAACTCATCAATAGATACACTTTCGCATATTGAAGCCGATAATTCAGTAAGCAATTCTAAGCCTTTGTCATCGGAAGATATTACAGTTGACATGGAAGTAATGTGCAAAAACTTCAATGCGAAAGGAACAGTTCTTTCACTTCCGAACAGATCGAATGAAGTACGTGTTCAGATTGGAGCCTTAACAACAAATGTTAAACTTTCAGATTTATTATTGTTGAATACTTCAAAAAAATCTAGTACAAAACAATCTGGTAGCACACATAAAAATAGTAATGTTACATTTTCAAATAATAAAGCTCAAAATGTAGCTTCAGAAATTAATGTCATCGGATTAACAGTTGACCAAGCACTTCCTATTGTGGATAAATATTTAGACGATTGCTACATGGCAAATTTAGAAAACGCTAGAATAGTTCACGGAAAAGGAACAGGACGTTTACGCGATGGAATTCACAGTTTTCTAAAGAAGAATCCTCATGTAAAAAGTTTCAGAATGGGAACCTATGGAGAAGGTGAAATGGGCGTAACAGTTGTAAGTTTTAAATAAACCAAAATAAGAGGAATTTTAAAATTTTCCTCTTATTTCCTTTAACGTTAGTTGGAAAATAATTAAATTTTGACGAGAAAAATGAATTCAAAAGGCAATGGTGCATACTTTGTGTATGTAACCACGTTTTGAATAAAATTTGACTTTAGCTAAAATTGTAATTAATTTTTCAATCAATTTATTCAAATATTTTTCCAGCCTCAACAGGATTTCCTCTTAAGAAGTCTCCTACCACCATTCTTTTAGAGTTTTCTCCTTGTATTTCAAGTACTTGTAATATTCCACCATTTGCTTTTATAAATAGGCCTTTCTTATCATCTGAAAATAATACAGTTCCAGCTTGCATTTTGTTTAAATGATATTTGTATTCTTCTAATTCCTGGAATTTTTCTAATAATTCATTTTCTGTTAGTGTTTGTACTTTCCAGAATTTTATCTTTTTGCCATCCAAAAAAGTATATGCTCCCATTATTGGATTTAAGCCTCTTACAAGATTTTTTATATCATTTGCAGTCTTGTTTTTCCAGTCTATTTTTGCCATTTCTTTAGATAGCATTGGAGCCATAGTTCCTTCTTCTGGTTGTTTAGTTCTTGTGGCAGTTCCATTCTCAATTTCTTTTACTGTTTTTATTAATAGATTTGCTCCTATCATTTTTAATCTATTCCATAATTCTCCAGTAGTTTCATCTTCTCCAATTTCAACTTCTTCTTTTAATATCATGTCTCCCGTATCCATTCCAGCATTCATAAACATAGTGGTTACACCTGTTTTCTTATCTCCGTTTAGCACGGCCCACTGGATTGGTGCGGCACCTCTATATTTTGGCAATAATGAGCCATGAACATTTACACAACCATATTTTGGAATATCTAACAATTCTTGTGGCAAAATTTTTCCATATGCAACAACACAAATTAAATCTGGATTTAGTTTCTTTACCTCTTCCAAAAATTCCGGATTATTTCTAACTTTTATAGGTTGATAAACTTGCAAATTTTTCTCTATTGCATATTCTTTTACAGGAGAAGCTACCATCTTCATGCCTCTTCCCTTTGGTTTATCTATATTTGTAACTACTCCAATTATATCATATTTTGCTTCATATAAAGCCTTAAGTGACTCTAATGCGAAATCTGGTGTTCCCATAAATAAAATTCTCATATTTTATCATACCTTTCATTCGAGATTACTAAAAAATTAATTTAAAACATTTTATTTTTTAATTATTAAGCTACTAACTTGTTTTATTCAAATTAGTAGCATTATTCTAGTCAATTGTAATTTATTTATTGTCTTCTGGACTAATATATTCTAAAGTTCCCGGAATCATGTTATCAATAAACAAAACCCCGTTTAAATGGTCTATTTCATGGGCTAAAGCTTGTGCTAGTAAGTCTTTTCCAACTATTTTTACTTTCTTTCCTTCTTCATTCAAAGCTTCAACCACAACTTCTTTTGGTCTTATCATTTTTGCATATTCATTTGGAAAGCTTAAGCATCCTTCTTCGACTTCTTGTTCTCCTTTAGTCTTAATAATTTTAGGGTTTACAAGTTTTAATGGCTCTTCACCATCATATAAATCTATAACAATTACTCTTTTAAGTACACCAACTTGTGGTCCAGCTAGTCCAACTCCATTATATTTGTGCATGGTTTCAACCATATCATCTAATAATTCTTTTATTCTATCATCGACAGTTTCAACCTCTCTTGAAGTCTTTCTTAGAATTTCATCATTTGATAATCTTATTTCTCTTATTGCCATTCTATTTGCTCCTTTCTCCCATTATAAATATTGATGCCTATGTGTATTTTTTTATAATTTTTTATGAAATCCATTCAAATAATTTTTACAGCATATTACTTGGATTTACATCTACAACTATTCTAGTATCATTTTTTGTATTTTTATTTCCAGCATTTTTTACAGTATCGTCTATTGCATTTATTATCGGCTCTCCCACAATACATTTTACTATTATTCTCCACCTAAATTTATTTTTTATTCTGTCAATTGGAGCTGGAACAGGCTTGTACAATAATATTTGCAATTTTTCCGTATGTATTTTTGCCTTCAAACTTTCGTATATTTTATTCGAAGTTTCTTCTAATTCTTTATACGATTTACTAGAAACTCCAATTAGTATTATATCACAGAAAGGCGGATATCTCAACTGTTTTCTTATGTGTATTTCTGTATCATAAAATAATTTGTAATCTTGTTGTTGTGAATATTGAATACAAAATGCATCTGGATTGTAAGTTTGGATTATTACTCTTCCTTTGTCTTTTCCTCTTCCAGCACGACCGGCAACTTGAGTAAGAGTTTGAAAAGTACGCTCGTGAGCCCTATAATCGTCTATATTTAGGCTACTATCAGCAGCAATTACTCCAACAAGAGTAACATTTGGAAAATCATGTCCCTTTACCACCATTTGAGTTCCAATAAGTATATCTATTCCATCTTTTTTGAAGCTATTTAAAATATCTTCGTGTGAATTTTTCTTTGTTACTGTATCTATATCCATTCTGATTGTTGTAGCATCAGGAAACATTGTTTTTATCTGCTCTTCTAGTTTCTGTGTTCCAGTTCCGAAATACCTAATATTCTTGCCACCACATTCTGGGCATACTGTAAGTGCCTTTGTCTCGTAACCACAATAGTGGCACTTTAATTTATTTTCCTTCAAATGATATGTAAGAGTTATATCACAATTCTTACATTTAGCAGTATATCCACAATCTCTACACATTATGAAAGTAGCAAATCCTCTTCTATTTAAGAATAAAATTGTCTGCTTCTTATTTTTTAAATTTTCTTCAATCTCGTCATGTAATTTTTGACTAACCATTGTTTTATTACCACTTGCAAGTTCATGGCGTAAATCTACAATTTCTATATCTGGAAGGCTTGCATTATTAGCCCTTTTGGTTAATTCCAGCAATTCTTTCTTTCCATTTATAGCATCGTGATATGTTGTCATATCTGGAGTAGCACTTCCAAGAACTACTGGTACATTATGCTGTTTTCCTAAGTAGCTTGCAATCTCTTTTGCACTGTAGCGAGGACTCATCTCAGACTTATATGAATCGTCATGCTCCTCATCAATTATGATTAAACCTAAATTTTGGACCGGTGCAAAAATTGCAGACCTTGCTCCAATTACAATTTTAGCATCTCCACGCTCAATCTTTTTCCATTGATCATATCTTTCACCAACTGATAATTTGCTATGTAAAACAGCAATCTTTTCTTCACCGAATCTGCTCAAAAATCTATCTACAGTCTGAGGAGTAAGCGAAATTTCCGGAACTAGCATAATGCTGTCTTTCCCAAGTTTCAACGCCTCTTCTATGAGTCTAATATAAATTTCTGTTTTTCCAGAACCAGTAACACCAAATAGCAAAAATTCATCATATTCATCAAATTGCAAAGAAGCATTTATTTTATCAAAAGCATCTTGTTGTTCCGAATTTAATACCAAATCCTGACTCTTTTCTATAACTTTATGAATAAATGGATTTCTCTCTACTTCTTTTTCTATAATTTCAATATAACCATTCTTTTCAAGAGTTTTTAAAACAGCATTCGTTACATCTGCAAACATTTGCAAATCTGTACTTAATATTTCATTTTCAACGTTTTCAATTAAAAATTTTAAGGCTCTAATCTGTTTCTCAGATTTCAACTTTTTGCTCTCTATATCTGCCTCAATCTCATCTGCTTCTTTTGTTAAATATACAAAATTTTGTGTCTTATCATTTACCCTATTTGACATAACCTTTGCAGTTGTTCCAGGTGGCAACATTAGCTTCATACAGTCTGATATATTGCAGAAATATCTATGAGCCATCCACTTTGCAAGCTCAATTTTCTCATCACTTAAATGCAACTTGCTCTCAATTTGAGCAATACTCTTTAATTTATCTAAATACTCAGAAGTCTCTTTAATTCCAACAATATAACCTTCTTCAAGCTCCTTCTTATTGCCAAAAGGCAGCAAAACTCTAGCTCCCACAATAGCCTGTGCTTCAAGCTCTTCTGGGATAATATAGTCAAATTTTCTATTCAAATTCTTAACATTGCTGTTTATAATAACTTCTGCTATCATGATTGCTCCTTTTCTTATGGTATGATTATATAATTTTTTTATAAGATTAGCAATAATTTATTCAAAGATTGATTAAAACCCGGTATGCTGTAACATACCGGGTTTTTTATATAATCTTTGATTATCTGTATCTTTTCAAAATTCAGTTCTTGCTCTTAAGCATTAAAATTCTACATTTTTTACTTTACTTTCATTTTCTATTATTGCTGTTATTATTTGTATTGTTTTTTCTAAGTTATTGTTTTTTAATACATAATCATATACACCAATTTTAGATTCTTCATAATCAAATCTATTTAAACGCAAGGTTATCTCTTTTGGATCTGCATCTGGTGTTCTTTGCAATAATCTTCTATGCAATTCTTCCTTTGGAACACGTAAGAATATCGTTACTATTCTTGTATCTTTTCCTAGTAGTTTTACTAAATTCTCTGTTCCATTTACATCGATATCTTTTACTATTATTTTTCCACTTTCTAAGCGTTCATTTAATAAATGCTTTGATGTTCCATAATAATGGTCGTGGTGTACGTCATACTCGTATAAGTCCCCGTTTTTTATTAATTCTTCGAATTCTTGTGTAGAAATAAAGTTATATATTTCCCCATTTACTTCGCCTTCTCTTGGTTCTCTATCTGTATAAGATGGTAAAGATGTAATATTTTTATTTCTTTTTATTAATTCTCTTTTTATTGTGTCTTTACCAGCACCAGAAACTCCTGATAATAATACTAGCATACCTTCACCTTTCCAGCATCAATCTCGTCTGCTGCTATAGAATCTGGAGCTACATCATCTGTTTTTACTAATGGTTCTGCTCCTTGTGCAATTTGTCTAGCCCTTTTTGATGTTGCAATTACTAATTCATATCTATTATCTACCTTCTCTAGTAATTCTGCAACGCTTGGTTTTATCATCATAATTCAATTACCTTCTTTCCAATTTTCTACTATTATACCACGTTTTAGTGGCTTTGTCACTTTAAAATACTAAATTTATTCTATATTTTGTATTTGCTCTCTTATGTCCTCTAGCTCAACCTTTAAATCAATTACTGCTTTTGTTATTTCTCCACTTCCTGCTTTCGAACCTATTGTGTTAGTTTCTCTATTCATTTCTTGTATCATGAAATCTAGTTTCTTTCCAACCGGTCCATCACTATTTACTAATTCTTTAAATTGAACTATATGGCTATTCAAGCGAGTCAATTCTTCTTCAATTGATGTTTTATCTGCATATATTACCGCTTCTTGTGCAATTCTATTTTCATCAACAACATCAGTTTTTAGAATTTCTTTTACTCTTTTCTCTAATTTACTTACATATTCTTCGACTATGCCTTTAGAATTTTCGGCTATTTTATCAACTAAATTCTGTACTCTTTCTATTCTCACAAGTAAATCTTGTTTTATATTTTCGCCTTCTGTTTTTCTCATTTCTATTAAGCTATCCAATGCCATATTTAAACATTGTAAAGCCTCACTTGCAATTTCTTCATCATTGTCCGAATCTATCGAATTTAATATATCTGGAAGTTTTGCTATTTCAACAACACTAATATTTTCAGATAAATTGTTTTCATCGGCAATCTCTCTTAACTGCTTTATGTATTCTTTTGCAATTTCCTTGTTTAAAACAACATTCTTAGATTTATTACTAAAGTCGAAAAAGCTAACTGATACTTCAACTTTTCCTCTAGTAATTCTATTGGCAATTTGTTTTCTTATTTTATCTTCCATAAAACTTAGTCTCTTTGGAGATTTTACTGTTATATCACTATATTTATTATTTACAGTTTTTATTTCTATTATGTAGTTTTTACCGTTACTTTCTAAACTAGCTCTTCCAAAGCCTGTCATGCTTTTCATTGTTTGCAACATTCCTCCTTCAACATATAGTTTCGAGTTGTAATTATGTTTAATATTTACTATTCTTCTGCGACAATCTCTTTAACATCACTTATTGTCTTTTTCCATTTTAATTTTTCACGTATATATATCGATATTGATTTTACAAGATAATACAATACGCCTATGCAAGCTACAATATTTGCTACTGCTATAAATTTGTCTTTATGTAATATGCATGTATATAATAATACCAAAGACATTATTGCTACAAATAGCATTTCCACTCCATATAACGCTGTTTTATCATCATCTTTTCCATATGCAAACTCAAATAATATAATTGCAATTGCCAAAATTGATAAGCTGAATACCTTCAAATCTGTGATAAATGTTGTACCATCAATATTTAAAAAACCTATTCCAATTCCAATAAAATATAATGTTACAACAATTCCTAGAATAATATTTGCAAATACCTTTTTATATATTTTTTTCTTTTCATCTTTTGGCATTTTTTTAGCTGTTTCAATTTGTTCTTCTATTTGTTTTTCATCAATTTTTTTCTTATCTTTTTTCTTTTTAGCCGGAACTTCTTTTACTTCTTCGAATTTATCAACATTATTTAGTTGTTCATTAATTATTTGTTTAATTCTATCGTCTGTTTTTTTCGATTTTTTTACTGCCTTAGATTTTTCTACCTTGTTAGTATTTCCACTTTTAGTTGTTTTCTTAGCATTAGTCTTTTTTTCTGTAGGAGTAGTTGTTTTTTTGGTGGTACTTGTTTTTGTGGTATTTGTATTTGAAGCTCCTTTTTTAGTAGTTTCACTTTTTGTTTTCGTATTAGCTTTCACTGGCTCTTCAATAGCAATTTCTTTCTTTGTATTCTTTCCAACTCTTGAGCTTGAAGTTTTTTTAGCAGTAGATGAGTTTTCTTTTGAACTTTTCTTAGTTTTAGATGTTGTAGTGCTCTTCTTAGCTCCACTTTTATGCGTTGTAGTTTTTGTTGTTTTTGGCTTTTCTTGTTTTTCAGAATTTCCTGCTACTTTGCTTTCACTAACAGTATCTTCATTTATTTTTTCTATATTACTATTTTTCTCTATATTATTTTCTGCCATTTTCAAAATCCTCCACATAACAATTATACCAAATTTGGTATTTATATTTCAAGGTAAAAAGAACTTTATTTAATATATTTTTTAGTATATATTTAATAGACTCTGCTATGCAAAGTCTACTAAATAATTTCAGTATTAATTTTCTTAAGAATTATATTCTAATTCATAAATTATATTTCCAGCCATAACCACCCCAGCAGTTTCTGTTCTTAGAATTCTTTTTCCTAGCGAAACAAATTTAGCGTTTTTTTCTGCTAACATTACTAATTCTTTTTCAGATATTCCTCCTTCTGGGCCAATAACTATAGCAATATTATATTGTTGTTCACTAGAGTTATTGCTTTTTATCTTTCTTTCTAGTTTTTGTAATTCAGTTTTTAGCATATTATGTTCTTCATTCTCATATGCAACTAACACTGCATCAAATTCTGTTGTATCTATATCTTTTAGCTTAGTTATATTTCCTATTTGCGGAATAATATCTCTCATAGATTGTTTTGCTGCAATCTCTGCTATTTTCTGCCATCTTTCAAGTTTTTTACTTGCAATTTTTTCATCAAGTTTTACAACAGTTCTTTCCATAATTACTGGAACTATACTTTTTATTCCAACTTCTGTATTTTTTTGGATTATTAATTCCATTTTTTCAAACTTTGGAATTCCTTGGAATAATGTTATATGTACATTTGATTCTGTTGTTTCATTTATCCTACTTATAATTTTACATTCGACTTCATTTTTAGAATAATTAACAATTTCAGCATTATAATTATCCCCTGTATCTTGATTGCAAATTTGTACTTCGTCTGTTTTTTTCATTCTCAATACATTTATTATATGGTTTACATCGTCACCAATTATTACGATATCATTATTATTTATTTGCTCTGTTTTTACAAAAAATTTAGACATGTTATTTACCTCAATTCAATTTTATGTTTACATTATAGCAAACTTTGGAGTTTTTAGCAACATCAATATTTCCACCTACTACACTATGCAACCTTCACAGTCGCACCACACTAATCTTGACAAGGACTTTCTAATTTTTTACAAAATTAGAAAGTCCTAGCCAGACGCACAGAGCTCGGCAGGGAATCATCAAGGGAGTAAGTAATCTTGCCTAGTCTGAAGTCAACAAGGTATCCGCTGCTTCTAATTTGAGAGGACGACCAATAATATTTTGCTTTTACTCCATATCCACTATAGTTAGAAGTTGTTATGCCTAATTGTCCTCCAAATGCTGCCCATTCATTTACTGTTGGAACACTCCATTCTCCTGAGGTTATTCCTTTAGCCTTCTCAAATGTATATTGTGCACTATTATTATAATCACTTAGTGCCATTACATAAAACCTTGCATTGCCTGAACCTGTTGCAGTCAAAACATCTTTTGTTCCAAATGGTCCTTTATAATTGATTTGACTTATATAATAGCTCTTAGTACTAGATACGGTAGAAATCGTGTATGAGCGATATAGTCCTGTTCCCCAAGTTCCACTTCCTCCTTTTTTGAAGTCCTCAAATATTATTCCGTCTGGTGTTCCATCTCCATCTGTATCTGCATAATAACCTACTCCCGAATCTCCTGTAAATGTTGGATTTTGTACGGTTACAGAGTACGTCGCTGTTTTTTCATTATAGTTTGTACTTGCTGCACTCTTTACAGTTATTGTGGCTGTTCCGGCCGCAACCGATTTTACTGTTACCGTACTTCCACTTATGCTTACAGTTGCCACATTTGTGTTGCTAGAAGATACACTTAATGTGCCTAAATTTCCACTTACTTCAAATGCAGTACTATTTGGATAATTAATTGTGCAATTTGTTTCTGATAATGTTAAGTTTCCTTCTGCTTTTTCTATTTTTGCTATTACTGTTATGATTTTTGTTTCATAATTTTCTTTACTTGCCCTTATCTTTATAGAAAATGTTCCAGCATTTATTATTGTTGGAATTTTTGTAGAGTAATTTGTTCCATCTGTAGAATATGCTAGTATTGCATCTGTTGGTTCTGCCCTCACATTTGTAATTGTTTCATGTTCGCTGCCATCATATATTCCTTCATATGGAGTTACACTTATTTTTATCGTTTTATTTTCGTTATTATTGTTATCGTTATTTGAAGAATTTGTTTTATTTTCTGTTGTTACACTGTAGCCGTTTTTCCACACTTTTAACGTTCCATCTGTGTTTTTCTCTACTTTATCTATTCTTCCAAATAAAACTTTATCCTTCAAAAAGTCTTCTAATGTTTCATAGTCGTTAGTCAAATAAAATTCCATTATTGCTCTGTTAATTATTTCTTTCGCTTCGCTTTCTTTCGCTAACTCTGCAGAATTTTGTGCTTTTTTTATTATTCCATTATCACCAACAACTGTATTTATACTTACTCCTGCAAGGATTAACAAGACAACGATTGTTACAGCTAACGTAATTAATGTAATTCCTCTTGTTTCTTTTGTTTTCATATTATTTTTTTCCTTTCCATTATCGCATTAAGTTAGATACTTAATGATAATGGTTAGGAATACAAAAAGCTTATATTTCACTTATTTCAAACAATCTCTAGTTTTATTTTTTACTTATTGCAACTAAATTTTTATTATATATTTTTTTATAAAAAGCTTGATTTTTATAATCGTTTTGATATAATTAAAACATAAAAAATAGTCATTAAGTATCTAACTTTAGTACTTTCATGACTATCTTTTCTTTTTTTACACTTTAAAAACTTTACGTTTGCATCATTCAATACACATACTTCAAGCCTATCAAAACTATTTTCCTTATTTAAAAAGCCATTTTGTTACACTTGAATCCTTGGTTCCAGTAAAGTCATCAGATAAAAGTTCCACTTTGAGGATACATGTATGTTTCTTCATATGAAGATAGTTTCAATCCTTTAGATATATCTATTCCTTCATACGTTATATCAACATCTCCATTTTCTTTATCTTTTATTAAAAATTTGTATTTGTCATTAATTATAATTTCTGCATTTTTATCATCTATTTTTTCTTTTGAGCTTAAATCGAAATTTTTATTTCCATTACTTATTTGAGTTAAATAATTTTCTAAATTTACTGTTTTACTTTCAACCTGAATATCTACCTTTTCAAGTTCCAATGCTTCTTTTATTCCTGCTATTGTTTGTACTTTCTGTGTGCTTTTTGCTCTATCAAACAGACTATCATTTCCAATTATTAAACTAGTACTTACTCCAGCTAATATTAATAAAATCACAATTGTAACAGCTAGTGTTACTAGCGTTATTCCTTTTATTTCTTTTGTTCTCACTATTCTTTCATCCTCCTAGTTCATCATTAAGTAACTTACTTAAATACTATAAGATTCAATAAAAAATGAAATCTGTTTAATATATTTAACAAATTTCATTTTAATTATCCTTTTTACTTTTTCACTGCTTCAGTTTATAATCTCAGTGTTTGATTTATTAGAATTTTGTATATTAAAAAGTTCTGCATAAGCGAATTGGGATTTTACTACTAGTTATCATTGTAAAAATCTTATATTTCCTAAAATTAATATACCATGACGTGTCAGAATAATTTACAGTTGAAGTCCAATAATATGAACTTAAGCCATATGTACTATAATTAGATTCTGTTATTTCAAGTTTTCCTGCAAACGCTGCCCATTCATTCTTGCTCGGCAGGCTCCATTTTTCTTTTGTTATTCCTTTTGCATTTGCAAATGTATATGTAGTGCCATTATTATAATCGTTTAATGTCATAACATAAAATCTATCGTTTTTCAAATTCGTACCACTTTCACTAATTACATCTTTTTTCCCAAACGGTCCTTCGTAATTCAATTGGCTTATATAATATTCCTTCGTATCACTCACAGTTGATACAACATATTTTCCGTTATTAGACAAAGATCCCCATGTTCCGCTTCCACCTTTTTTTAAGTCTTCAAATATTATTCCATCAGGAGTTCCATCTCCATCTGTATCTGCATAATAACCTACTCCTGAATCTTCTGTAAATGTTGGATATTTTACAGTTACAGCATACGTTGCTGTTTTTTCATTATAGTTTGTACTTGCCGCACTCTTTACAGTTATTGTGGCTGTTCCCGCCGCAACCGATTTTACTGTTACCGTACTTTCACTTATGCTTACAGTTGCCACACTTGTATCGCTCGAAGATACACTTAAAGTTCCTGTATTTTCGCTTACTGTAAATGTTGTGCTATTCGGATAATTAATTGTTCCACTTGTTGCTGATAATGTTAATTTTCCTGCTACTTTGTTTACTTTTACTGTTTCTGTTGTACTTTGTGTTTTATAACCAGCTTTACTTGCTCTTACTGTTACTGTAAATGACGATGTTTCTGTTATTGTTGGAACTGTTTCACTGTAATTTTCCCCGTCAATTGAATATTCTATTTTTGCATCTGTTGGATTTACATTTATTTTTGTTATTGCATCATGTGCTTTTCCATCGTATATTCCTGTATATGGCGTCACACTTAATTCTATCGTTCCATTTTGAACTGTTGCTACATGCACTACCTTATTTTCAGCATAATCTCCATTTGCTGAACTCTTTACAATTATGTTTGCTTTTCCTGCTGTTGTTCCTGGCACTACTGTTACTGTATTTCCTTCAATAGTGGCTGTTGCAATATTTGTTGCATCTGAGCTTACTGTTAGCTCTCCTCTTGTGGCATTATTCGTTACCGTAAATGTTCCACCGTTTGGATACACATATGTCCCACTTTTAGCTGAAATAGATAAATCACTCGAAGCCGCAACTCCTTGATACGTTACCTCTACATCGCCTTCTTCGGTATCTTTTAATGCAAATTTATATTTATCATCTACTATTATTTCTGCATTTTTATCATCTATTATCTCTTTAGAGCTAATTTCATATTTCTTATCCCCATTACTAATCTGGTCTAAGTAATTATTTAAGTTCACTGTCTTACTATTTACTAGCAAATCGCCCTTTTCTAGTTCTAGTGCTTCTTTTATAGACGCTACTGTTTGTATTTTTCCTGTAGTTTGGGCTCTTTCTACTATACCATTTTTTCCAATTATTAAATTAATACTTACTCCTGCTAATATCAATATTGTTATAATTGTTATTACAAGTGCTATTAATGTAATTCCTCTTTTTTTCTCCAATACGTTCATCTTTTCATCTCTCCTATGTAAATTTTTATTTATTATTTTTCCTTAGTATTCCCCCTTTTTTCATTTTTTATAAATCGTCTCTTATGAATTATAAAGCGATATTTATCAATTATAATTTTATCAAAGCAAAATGATATTGTAAATATATTTTACAAAATAATTCAACTTTATTTTTGAGTTTTATCAATTTTAAAATCATTCTCAAAAGTGTTATAAAATATTATATTATAGATAAAAAAGTTAAATTTTGGTTAATAAATATTTATTTTTAATTAAATTTTACACTCTAAAGGAGGAATACATCTAAATATGAATGCCGATAATATAAGTAAACATATTGGTCAAGTTTGCCAGCAGTATAGAATTAAGAATAATTTAACTCAAAATCAGGTTGCAGAATTAACCGGATTAGAGCCAAGGCATATAAGTCAAATAGAAAGAGGTCTATCAAAAGGAAGTATTGATACTCTGTTAAAATTATGTAATGCGTATTCAATTACTCCAGATATTATTTTATATGATTTGCTTGATAATGATGTAAAAAAATCTGTTTCAATTTATGATGAAAGTTTTAAGAAGTTAAGTAAAAGAGATAAAGATAGTATATTACATTTTATTGATTATTTTTTAACAAAATAAATTAAAAACTTATAAACATAGCGAATGGCTAAATTTATAAGTTCTTTTTTATATTCTTTTTAGATCTTCTCCATATTTTACACCTAACGAATAGCTAAATGCAAAATAATATTCTTCGGTCTTATAAAATAGCTGTACTATTTCATCAAACTGTTCTTTTTGTTGTTTTGATAAAGTTTGTTCGAGTTCTTCCATTGCATCAGTCAACCTAAGATATTCTGCTTTGAAATTTTGATTTTCTTTTAAAATTGGTAATTTTTGCTCTACATAATCACTAATAAATTTATAGTTATCATTATTAAATATTTCCATGTTATTCTCCCTCCTATGGCATAAATTTATTTTTTATTAACTTATTATTTATTGGCCATTTATATATATTAAGAGTATTTCCCTATATTACGTTTTTAGACATCTTAATATATTTTTAATAATAATAACTTTACTATACCACATAAGTTTAAATTAACGTACTGTTATTTTATCTTTTATTAAATATAAAATAATAGCTTAACACTTGTCATCAAGTATTAAGCTATTTCATTTTCATCTAAACTTAAAAGTTTAGGCATTGGCATACCGCCTCAAATATCTATACTTAGTATAGCACCCTTGATACGATTAGTCAATCAAAATTAACGTACTGTTATTTTGTCTTTTATATTATCAAATTTACTTTCTCCTATTCCAGATACATTTTTCAAGTCTTCTATTACTTTAAATTTTCCATTTTGCTTTCTATAATCTATTATTTTTTGAGCTGTTGACTCACCTATTCCTGGAAGTGATGTTAATTCTTCTAGTGTTGCTGTGTTTAAATTTACAGTACTGCTTTTGCCAGTTGTATCTTTATAATCTTCTATTTCATCTGCTTTATTAGGCACATAAATTTTGTCTCCATCATTTAATAATTGTGCTAAGTTTAATTTATTTAAGTCTGCTTCTTCTGTTTCACCACCAGCAGCCTCTATGGCATCTACTATTCTCTGCCCGCTTTTTAGTATAACAATTCCTGGATATTTTACCTCTCCAATTATATGTATTGTTATCTCCTCGTTTTCTTCGTCTTCTGTTTTTTTTTCATTTTCCGTTGTAACAGCCAATGTATCATCATATGTATAATCGTTTTTCGATTCTTTATAAAAGTATAACCCAATTACAACAATAGCAATAACTATGGCTATACCTATAATTATTTTTGTTTTTAAGTTTAAGCTTTCCATGTTGCTTCCTTTCTTTAGAAAAATTCTTTTTAACCATTACTTTAAAATTTAATTTTACCTATATACCCATTGAAAAAAGATGTATTTTAATGTATTATATACATACATTTTACAAAGGAGATATCATGCAATTTTTTCATAAGTTTAAGAAGATTACTTTTTTATTTTTTATTTTATTAACATTAAATACTAATTTAATATATGCTGAAAGTATAAATGGTTCTGCTACTGGTGCTAATGCAAGTGTTTCTAGCACTAGTACTAATATAAATTCAGCTACGGATGCAGATATAAATTCTTATAATACAACTGTAAATTCTAACATTCCTAGTACATATTCGCCTGCGTGTATTTTGATGGATCAAAACTCTGGTAAGATTTTATATAGCAAGAATGCAAATACAAAAATGTATCCAGCAAGTACCACTAAGATTATGACCGCAATTTTAACTCTTGAGAATTGTAAACTAGATGAAGTTGCAACAGCTAGCCACAACGCAGTATATTCTATTCCATATAGTTATTCAGTTGCTACTATTCAAGAAGGTGAAGAACTTACTATTGAACAGCTTTTGAATGTTTTGCTTATTCCTTCCGCAAATGATGCTGCAGTTGTTTTAGCCGAACACATTGCAGGATCTGTTGAAGCTTTTGCAGAAATGATGAATAATAAAGCCGTAGAAATTGGTTGTAAAAATACGCATTTCGTAAATCCTAATGGAATTCATAATGAAGACCATTATTCAACTGCTTACGACTTGGCTTTAATGGGCCAATATGCAATGAAGTTTGATGTTTTTAGAAGCATTGTTTCTAAAACTTCATACGCATTACCTGCTACTGCCAAATATGATAAGGAAGATAGATTATTTAACACAACAAATGATTTAATTAAGAAGAATTACAGCTCTTCTCCAAGAAATTACTATTATGAATATGCTACTGGTGCTAAGACTGGTTACACAGATGCAGCAAAGAGTTGTATAGTTGCCACAGCCACAAAAGATGATGTTTCTTTAATTGCAGTTGTTTTGCATGACAGCACAACTGATGAAGGTTTAAGCCAAAGAGCTTTAGACTGTAAGGCATTGTTTGAATATGGTTTTAACAATTATTCTGAAAAAACTATTGTAAATAAGACTGATGTTGCTAAACAGATTGCTGTTGAAAATGCTACTAAAGAAACTGAAAATTTAGATTTATTATATGAAGATAGTTTGGAAGGATTAATACCAAATAATGTTGATATTTCAACATATACTCCAAACATAAAGCTTTCTGATAATATATCTGCTCCTATTTTTGAAGGCACAAAACTTGGAACTGCTACATTTGACATAGATGGTTTTAGTTATACATGTGACTTAGTTGCATCTCATACTGTATATAAATCTAACTACACAAAAACATTAATGGAACTTGCATTATTAATAATTTTCTTATTTATATTTGCGAAATTCTTACATTTTGTAAATAATAGAAAAAATAATAACAAGACCAATAATTATAAAAAATCTAAAAACTCTAAAAATATTAGAAACAAAAATTCAAGAAATTCTAAAAATAGAAAATATGCTAGTAACACTAGAAGCTCAAAAGCCGTAGTCAAAGCTAAAAATTCAAAACCTGCAAAAAGAACTTCTACTCAAACTCTTTTTAAACATCTTGGCATCTTTAATCATAAAGACTATGAAAAAAGTTATATTGATGACTTTTATCCAAAATATTAAAGCACAGAAAAATAGGGCTATGTACCCTATTTTTTCTATGCTTTTATAAAACTTATTCTATATTATTTGGTTATGTTTGTTGTAGCTTCATCTTCACTGCTTGTTGTTGATGGAAATAACTCATTAACTAGAGCTTTTGTTTTTCTTTCGTTTGCAATGTATAATGAAACTCCATTGCACATTTCTACATCTCCTGGAACCATTCCAGTTTTTATGTTATCTGCATCAAACTTAACTGCATATGGAACATATGCTTTAATTTCATTGAAGTCTAGGTTTGTTTTTACGTTTTCTGACATTATATCTATTACCTGTTTTAGCTTGAATATATTCTGTGGTTTTAATGTTTGTTTTAATGTTGCAATTATAAACTCTCTTTGAGTTCTCATTCTTCCCAAATCTTGTTGTCCGTAAGAACTTGGGTATGTAGAGCCATCATTGTTATGTCTAAAACGCAATAGTTGTTCTGCTTTTGCTCCATCAATTAACTGTTCCCCAGCCTTTAAATCTATATATAAATTTTGGTCTGTATCTTCGGTGTAATACATGTCTATTGGTACATTAAATGTAACCCCTCCAATAGCATCAACTAATTTTATTAATGCTTTTGTATCTATAATTACATAATTTTCTAGATTTAACCCTGTTAGTGCATTTATTCTATCTATTGCCTCTGGTATGTTTGTACCACTTCTAAATACTGTATTTATCTTATAACTTGCAAGATAATTTTGCGTTGCTGTATTTCTATTTCTCCTTCCAACATATGTATCTCTTGGAATTGACATTAGTGAGGCTTTCTGCGTCTTTGGATTGTATGAAGCTACCATTATTGTATCTGCTAACTTATAATCGTCTACACCGCTCTCCCCCATTATTAGAAGTTGTATAGGCTCTAAGTTTTGCAATTTTTCAGTATCTTCGCCAAGTATGGTTGCTAACGCTCCTGTTAAGCCACCGCCATTTTGATATATTTTATATCCGAAAAGTGTTCCGGCTAATATTATTGCTAATAATAAAATTGTTACTACAACCCTTTTTACTTTTCTAACAGTTTTTACTTTTTTCTTAGCCTTAACTGGCTCTTGTTTTTTTATTCTCATATTTGGTTGTTTTTGCTTAACTTGTTTATCGTTATTTTTCTTATTGTTCTCTTCTGGCATGGCATGTCTGCCACGAGACTTTTCATCAGTCTTTTTATTTCTACTCAATAGTATCACTCCCACATAACTTTATGATTAACAGTATAGCAAATATACGGAAAAATAGCAATAGAAATTGAAGATTTTCAATTGATATAAAAAAATAAAAAAGTAGATGTTAGTCTTAAATTAACATCTATTTTTTTATGTTTTATTTAAATAACAAATTTAATATTATATTGTTGTTATATAGCATTTCTCCTAAGCTTGATTTTGCTATTGCTGTAACTACTGCATTGTTTGCCCAAATTACGCTTGTTAGTGATATTACCGCAAGAACTGCATATACAATAACTATTCCCTCTATTGCTCCATATGCTAATCCACCTAGTTTATCTACTTGCTTTATTACTGGAAGGTCTGTTAGTATTTTTGCGAATAAGCTTATTATTACTAAAATTACTCTTACTGCTAAAAATATTACAATGCCTGAGCCTATATTTACTATTGTTATTGTTGTGTGGTCTATTACATTGGCTTTTACTTCGTCTGTTGCATTTTCTATTTCTTTATTTATGTTATCCATTATTGTTGATGGAACGTTTTCTTCTGTATTTTCTGTTTTATCTTCAACACCTAATGTTGCACTTAATGTTGTTCTTATGTTATCGTCTATTACTGTATTCTCTATTACTGCATTTGCAACTGGTTTATATAAAACAAATGCTACAACTATTGCTATTATAAATGAAAGTAACTTTATTAAACTTCCTGTTAGTCCTTTTTTATATCCTAAAAATATGAATAGTAAAACTATAGCTATTATTATGAAATCTACTATTATTCCCATACTTTTTTCCTCCTTTTATAACTTAATAACCTCTATCTTATTTCTATAAATTATTCCTGCTACTTCATTCGATATGACTATTTTTCTAACCTCTTGATTTGATGTGTATTTTTTTATTAGCCACCCGTTTGTATCTACAAAATGTATCTCTGAGCCCAAATTTAAGGCAATTTTGCTACCACAGCAATACATTTCTTTAATTACTCCCTCAAATTTATATTTGTTTTCCTTTTGCGATGTAGAATTTATTATTTTTATTGCTGTGTTTGTTGTAAATAGACTAGCGTTTTCTTCCACATTTTTTACAACATTGTTATCTAGCTCAATACTATAATATGTTATTTTTTCTTGGTCTGTATTTATGTCTGTAAGTTTTGTATCTACATTATCTTTTATAACATGAATTTCGTTATCATATTCACACACCAGCTTGTTTTTATTTTGATATTTTATGTTTAATACTAGGCTATTTAATGGTGCATTATATGTATACACTATTGCCTCTGTTGGATTTTCTTTTGCTTTAGCAATTGATAATATTTTTATGTTAGATTGTATAAGTGTTCCACTCGTATTTACTTCTGCAATTCCAACATATTTGTTGTCTTCTGAAATACTTGCATCAACCGCAATAGTACTTGACATATAATATTTAAACATTTCATTTCCAGAATCATCTAGTAATAACACAACAGATTTGTAAGCTGTACCTTTTAATATTATAGTAGAATATCCACTAGAGTTTACACTTATTCGAGAAATATTGCCCTCTAAAGTTTTCTCCCATCTTATGTTGTTATCTTTTAATAGATATATCTTTGAAGAGTCTTGCTCTGCTATTATTAAATATTTTCCGTTACTAGTCGTAATTGGATTTGTAATTTGTATATTATTTTCTGCCTCAATTTTACCAGATGAGTTGTAAGTTGTTAATGTATTGTCTTTTAAGATTGCAATGTATTTTGAATATGCAAATATGTTGCTATTATCATAGTTTTCTAATGTTATGCTTTTTAAATTATCTTGTTCTATAGATTTATTTAAAATATTTGCGTCCATAAATGCCCTAAAATTTTCGTTTGCAGCATACACTAGATATATTACTATTATCAAACAAATAATTACTAGTAGAATTCCTACTCCTATTATTTTTTTCTTATTTATTGTTTTAACTTCATCTTGGTTAAAATATAACAAATTTATATCTTTTTTACTGTCTCCAGAATCTTTCGTTTTAGGTTTCATTCTTTGAATTCCTTCCTTCATTTTTCCTATATAATTTATATCAGTTTTTAGCATTTTTTGCAATACTATTGACCTTTTTTAGTATTGTTATTATTTGAATTATTCCTATAACTCCAAACAATGGATACAGTATTTCTACTAATTTTCCAAAACCTATGTATGCTATTGGAATTTCTGCCAAACACATGGCAAAAGTTATTGTTTTGTATTTTCTTCTGTCTTTTATGTTTTCAACTACTCCATAACCTGATGAAATTGCAGATGTTAAAATTGCAGTTATTATCGCAATCGAATATACCATTTTTTCTACTGGATGGCACTCGTCTAATATTGTAAGTACTGGTATTTCTACCTTTGAAATATTTACGGCTGATAGAGTTAACATTTGATATATTGCTATAATTAATACGAAAAATATTACTACCGACACCAATGTTATTATTTTATTTTCTCTTTTATTTTTTATATTTGTTGTAAGCAATACTATTATTGGGATTAGTGTTATACTGTTATAACTAGTATATAAAATGGCGCTAAGTATTGATTTTCCGAGATTTTGCGTATTAGTATTTAAATTATTTATTAAATTTATTATTGGATAATTTTTTACACTTATTGCTATAATTATTACAACCATTATTGGTACAACTATTAAATTTAATTTTATAATTCCATCCATATTTTTCATTAACAAAAAATATGTAATAATTGCATTTATGCTTGCGGTAATAATTATTGGAATTTTAAACTCTTGTTTAAAAAATGTGCAAAACCCTGCACACATTATCCAAAATGAGACTAATAAAAATGCATTTATAACGTTTTCTAATATTATTTTTACCTTACTACTATTACTTATTTTTTCTAAAAATTCATTGTTACTTTTTATTTGTAATTTTTTTGTTATTGCTATAGTGCTGTATATTATTACTCCTGTAAGTGTTGCCGAAACTATTGCTCCAATAATTCCAAATTTTCCATATTGTCCGAAAAATATGTATATTTCTTTGCCTGACGCAAAACCCGCGCCAATTATAGTACCTATTATAACAGAAACAGCTTTTACAATATTCATAAATTTAATCCTTTATTAATTATTCAAAGTAATATGAGATTTAAAGTAAGCCTAATTATTGAAAAATTTACATTATTCTATCCACAAGTTACACACATTACTTCTCTTTAAATTTATGAAAGGATTTTTGTTTTATTACTTGTCTAAAAAAATGACGGATAAGTTTTTACCTACCCGCCTAATATATTTTATTTTCTTCTTCTTATTTGCCATACAACAATTCCTAAAATGATTATTGCAACTGGAACTGCAATTATTATTGTTCTAATAATTTTATCTTGTTGTACTGTTGCTGTATATGTTGCAACTCCTGTATCTTTTCTAATTGTAATATTATCTTCTCTATCTGTTAAATAAGATACTGAATTTATTACTAAATCTCTGTTGTTATAGAAGTTTATTGCAACTACCTGGCTACTGTTTCCAGAGCTACTATTTAATGTAACATACCAGTCACTTGCAAACATACTGTTTGCAACTAATATTAATTTTGATGTTTTTTCATCATTTATTTTCTTTGTAATAGCTGATGCAATTGGCTCTCCGCCACTCAATAATTTGTCATTTTGTGTTACTGATGACGATGTTATTGATGAATCTGTTCTTAAGAATGCTGTGCTAGATGCTGTTACTAAATTTTCTACTGTAACGCCTAGGTTTTCTAGCTCTTTACTATCTTTAAAGTTTATAATTCCTCCACCTAATATTGCAACATTTCCGCTTGATGCGATGTCTTTTGTTATTTTAGATGAACTGCTTACATTTGGTAATACTAAGTTTGTGTAACCTACTATTTTACTTGTGTTTTGCTCAAACATTGTACCATTAGAAATTGATGCACCATATACATCTAATATTGCTTGGAAATTTGTTAAGTCTTTATTATCTTTATTTGGATCTTCCAAAATCATTAAGTTTCCGCCATTGTTAATGTATTCTAATATTAAGTCTTTTTCAAATTCTGTAAAATCTTCCTTTAAAGATGTAATTACTAAAACATTACAATCATCTGGTACTTTTGCATTTACTAATAAATCTAAGTCTTCAACATCATTTGCTTCATTTTTTAACAATTCTCTTGCTACTTGATAATAATTTGAATCTTGTGCATGTGTTGTAGAAAAATATATCTTTGGATTTGTTTCTAAGTTTACATCCAAAATTGCATTTGTCATTTTTTGCTCTGTTACATCATATTGTTGATATGTTGTATTATCATATGCATAAAAATCATTTGCTGAAACTATTTTGTCTCTGTTATTTGCTTCTACAATTACAACTGCACTTGTTATAGAAGTTCCTAAGCTATATTTTTCTTGTAAATCTGGTCTTTGTGAAGCATCTGTTAATTCCTCGTATGTTATATTTGAATTTTTTTGGCAATATAATTTAGCATAGTTTATTGCTTCTGGGTAATTTGACATTTGATATAATGTAATTTTTGTTGGTGATTTTACACTGCTAATTTTATCAATTGATTCTTGTGATAAAGAAAACAATTTATTTCCTGTTAAATCTATATCTGCAATGTCTTGCTTTTCTACAATAATATTTATAGCAACAACTACAGCAATTATTATGATTATTAATAATAATGTAAGCGTTGTATTAGCTAGCCAACTTGCTTTTTTTCTTGGCTTTTTTTGTTTTGTATCTTTTATTTTTTCTTTCACAACAAATTCCTCCTTACTTTACTAATTTTCTTCTTTTGATAACAACCATTGTTAATGCAACAAACATGGCTGTTATTGAAATTAAACTAATTGTTTCTGTTATTGGGAACACTCCTGTTGCAAAAGGATAGAATTTTTCTATTAATGATATTGCTGTTAATTTAGTTGAAATACTTGGTGCAAGCCATGCAAGTACAAATATTGCTATTGTTGAAACAGCTGCTATTATTTGGTTTTCTGTCAAACTAGAAATAAACATTCCTAAGCTTATGTATGCCATTGATGTTATTAAAAATCCAAACATTGTAACAAGTACTGTTGGAATATCTGGTGTTTTAAAATAGCATATAATTCCAAAATAAATTAATGTAAATAATTCTGTAATTGCAATTACAACAAGAGCTGCTAAAAATTTACCAAGCACAATTGCTACTGCACTTCTTGGTGCTGTCATTAATATTTGCTCTGTTCCATTTTTTCTTTCTTCTGCGAATGTCCTCATTGTAAGAAGTGGTATTAAGAATATTACAATATACATTACTGAATAGAAAAATACATATTGATATGTTACAGCACCTTGGCTTATTGTTGTTATGTAAAATATGAAGCTGAATATTGCTAAAAATAATCCTATAAATACATATCCAATTGGTGAATAGAAATAGCTTTTAAGCTCTTTTTTCATTACTGCCCACATTATTTTTCTCCTCCTTTTTTAGTTTCTTTTGTCTTTTCTTTTTTATTCTCTGCTTTTGGTTGTTTTTTTATTTTAGATTGCTCTTTTTCTTGTTTATTATCTACTTTTTCTGCTTTTGCTTTACCCTTTTCTTCTTTTTTGGCTTCTTTCTTAGCTTTTTTATTTTCTGCCTTTTCTTCTTTTTGAGCCTTTTTACTCTCTTCTTTTAGCTCTTTTTCATGCTCTTTTGCTTTTTCGGCAGCTTCTGCTTCAGCCCTTCTTTTCTTTGTATTTTCATCTATTATTGTAATAAATGCATCTTCCAAAGATTTTTCAGCAGATTTTAATTCGAATATCGTTATATCCTTCTTTGGTAGAACATCAAACAATTTCTTGCGTAAATCAAACTCTGTGCTAGATTTAAGCATATATTGTTTTGTTCCATCATCATTATCTTTAACGCATTTACACTCTGTAATTTCTGGTATATCATTTTGAAGAGCCTTCATGTTATTTCTTTTATCTTCAACAGTAAGCATAATAACATTTTGTTTTTCTGTCTCTTTTTCAAGATTTGCTGGTGTATCAACTGCTACTATTTTTCCTTTATTAATTATAATTACTTTTTCGCAAATTTGACTTACCTCTGATAGAATATGTGAGCTTAATATTACGGTATGTTTCTTGCCTAATCTTTTTATTAATTGTCTTATTTCTGTAATTTGCTTTGGATCTAGTCCTACTGTTGGTTCATCTAAAATTACTATTTTAGGGTCTCCAACTAGTGCTCCCGCAAGACTTACTCTTTGTTTGTATCCTCTAGATAAATTCTTAATAAGTCTATTTGCTACATCCTCTATTCCTGTTTCTCTTAGAACATTTGTAACACGTTCCTTTTTTTCTTTGTGTGGAACTCTTTTTAATTCTGCCATATATGTAACAAATTCTTTTACAGTTAAATCTGTATACAATGGTACTCCCTCTGGCATATAACCAATTTGCTGTTTTGCTTTTATAGGTTGCTTAGATGCATCAAAACCATTTACAATAATAGTTCCATCTGTTGGCTCTATAAAACCAGTAATCATGTTCATAGTTGTACTTTTGCCAGCACCGTTAGGTCCTAGAAAACCAACTACTTCTCCATCGTTAACAGTAAAACTTATATTATCTACTGCAACAAAGTTTCCATACTTTTTTGTGACATTCTTAACTTCTATCACGTCGTTTTCCTCCAATCTATTATTTCCCTAAGTTTTTACCATTTTATATTATCACTAGAAACTTATTCATGCAACTATTTTTGTGCAATTCACATAGAATTCACATTTTCAGTTGCTTAGTTACAAGATAATTGTTTTTAAAAATGCTTGTAGATTTGCTTTTATTAACAAATACAAGGTAAAAATTATTTTTATTATCTGAATTGATAGAGTTTGAAAGTATTGAAGATTTATTAAAACTTAAAAACATTGTCTAGTAACGTTTTTTATTAAAAAATGACCATATGTATTGTATTTACATAAAAAATTTGATATTATATTGTATATTAAATTATTGATTGAAAAGTAATATTTTATAAATATACGTTTTATTTGAACGGGAAAGGATTGAAATTTATGAATAGTAAACAACGTGCATATTTAAGAGGCCTTGCAAACACTATGCCAGCAATTTTTCAGGTTGGCAAAAATGGAATTTCTGAAAATTTTATTAAACAAATAGACGATGCTTTAGAGGCTAGAGAATTAATAAAATTAAATGTCTTGGCAACTTCACCTGAAGATATTTCTGAAGTTGCAGAAGAAATTGCAAATTCAACAAACTCTGAATTAATACAAACAATGGGAAATAAAATTACACTATTTAGAGCAAGAAAGAAAAATTCAAAAATTAATTTACCTAAATAAAAGTTAAATTTATTATTTTTATAAAAAAAGTTATAAATAAAGAATTAATATATCATCTTTATTTATAACTTTTTTATTCATCAATTATTTTTTACTTAATATCTTTTATCATTATTGTATTTCCATATTCATCATTAACTCTTAATTTTGGAAATATTTTTTCCATTCTTTCATTTGTAAATACTGTATTTTGGAATATTTCTATGTTAGTATTGTTACTAATATAATTTTGACCAGCAAGTGTTTCTTTAGCTCTTGTTGCATATGTTTTTGCAGACCATATTGTAAACATAATTAATACTACTATTAACATTGTTAAAATTATGTCTACTATTGTGCTAACTTTTCCTTTCATTAAATTAATAATTTTATCTACGAAATCTTTTAAAACTTCTATTAATATTACAGTAATAATTCCCCATAATATGGCATATTCTAAGCATACTCTTCCATTTATATTAAATTTAGACCAAGTATAGTTCCATAATCTAGCTCCAACAATAGTCTCTAATATAAAACTTAAAGCATATTGTATAGCACTCATTAAAATGCATCCAATTATAAATAATTTTATTTTTTTACCTTTATATTGTTGCAAACATAAAATTGTAAGTATAGCTCCTATTCCATAAAATATACAAAATGGACCTGTTGTAACTAAAAAAGGTGTGTCTGTTGTTTTGGCTTTAATAAAATTAATAACACATTCAAGTATTAATCCTAAAATGCTGAAAATTATTAAATACCATAAATATTTATGAAATTTTCTTTCCTTGAGTTGTTGCTCAATTTTTTCTACTTTAGGTTTTACATTTGCTTTCTTTTTTGATATTTCTTCTGCATTTTTTATTTTGGATTTAGTATTTATTTTTTTTGCTGAGTCTATTCTTACATCTTTTGCCTTTGTTTTTTTCGTTGAAACCTCTTCTTTCTGCATTTTCTTTTTCATTTTAAATTTCTTTTCCTCCTAGCAATTTGATTACTTACCTTTTAATTCTAAAATTATACTATAATATTTTACACTAATTATGATAAATTTTCCACATTTTTTTGTTACTTGATAATGTTTTTTATATAATATTGTGTAAAATAGCTTTCTATAGTATAATTTTTGCTATAGAAAAGGAGAAATTATAATGCTAAAAGATAAATATTATATGTCTACAGAAGAAAATGTTTTATATGCAAAAAGAAATATAGTAGATTCAATTTGGAAAAGTGCTAATCTAGAAGGCATTCTCGTCACATTTTCAGAAGCACAAGCAATATACGATGGTGCAAATGTTGGTCATTTAAGAATAGACGAAATTCAAGCAATAAATAACTTAAAGCATGCATGGCAATTTGTAATTTATAGCATAAATACTCCTATAGATTTGAAATTTATACAGAGTATACATGCATTTGTTGGTTCAAACATTGTAGAACAACCTGGAGAACTTAGAAAATACGATGTATCTATGGGTGGTACAAAATGGAAGCCAGAATTACCTACTGCTGAAAAGATGAACAGCCTGATAGAAGAATATCAAAGTTCCTTAAGCACAAATGCAACAGATACAATATTAACTTTTATGTGTAAACTAATGAAAATGCAGGCTTTCAATGATGGAAATAAAAGAACTTCTATGTTAGTGGCTAATCATGAGCTGATAAAAAATGGAAAAGGAATTCTTTCTATTGCTGATGAAGATAGAATTGAATTTGGCACAAGACTGATAAAATATTACGAAAATGAAGAAAGCATAAAAGAATTAAAACAATTTTTATATAAAAAATGTTTAGATGGGATAATTTCAAATACTTAATTTACCCTATAAATAACATTTTTCTATGCAATTTCATAAAATAATCATACATTTTTCAGATATTTTCAAAATTTGGTTGACAAATGGCATTTTTAGCATTATAATTGTTATTGCACTTGGGTCAATAGCTCAGTTGGATAGAGCATACGCCTTCTAAGCGTAGGGTCGGGGGTTCGAATCCCTCTTGTCCCACCAAAAAATAAGTAATATTCTGAAAAGGATATTGCTTTTTTTGTTTTTCATAAATCAATGGGATTCGAAAAGGAGGATTAGAAAAGCGTCCTGTGGACGGTTTTCCCGACGCGGCTTGTCGAGTCCCTCTTGTCCCACCATCTACAGATATTTTTTAATATCTAACACGGAAATATTTATGTTTTTACATAAATATTTTTTATTTTATATAGACTCCACGATATTATCCTTGTTTTCAAATATTTTTTTCATTGCTCGCCCAGTTTCAAGTTGCTTTTGGTAATCACTTCTTGTATATCTATTAGTAGAAGATATACTCTGGTGACCTAGCCAATCTTGTAAATCTCTAATGTCAACCCCCTCCAAATGTAACAGAGTAGCAATACTATGTCTTAGTCCGTGTGGAGTTATTGACTTTAATTGGTATCTTGTTACTAACTTATGAAATCTCTTAGTAAAATAATTGGGCGAAACTAAATTCCCATTATCATGTACAAATAAATATCCATCATATTGATGATTATATGTATTTCCATAGAACTTTTTGCATTCTTCTATTCTTGCTATTTTCTTTAGTATAATTTCTTTTACATCTTGCACTAGTGGAAGAGTTCTACAGCCTTTTTTTGATTTTGTTTTATCTTCAAAATATATTCTTTGTTCTGCGTGTTTTCCAAAGCTCTCCAGAGCAACATGCTTTACTGTAAAATAGTTTTCCTCAAAATCAAAAGTATCTTTTCTAAGTCCGAAAATAAAGATGATAGTCCTGCGAATTATCTTGGAAAAAATCTGAGGAATCTGGACAAAGTTATGGTTTTAGTTATGAAGATTTGTATCAAGACTTAGATGCTTTCTCTCTATACTTACCTTTAATAGCAAAGCCAATCCATGATGTATTTAGAGAATATTATGTAACAAAAGTAAATGAAGGGGCAAACCGAAGGTTTTCAAATTTTATTTTATCAAGAATTGTAAATGATAAACTTCCTGATGATATAAGTATATTGGACGGCAATAGAGCAAAATTAAAAGGTCTATCATATCAGTATTTAGATAAAGGTTTTGGAGAAACTTTACCTTCTGAAGTTGCTTTGCTTTTCTCAATATACAAGAATTATTCTTATGCAGAAAAATATAAAGAAAGCGTTTCTGAAGCATTTACGAGTTTAGTAATTTCAAAGGCTTACTTAGAATAATTGACAGATTAAGAGTTTAGTAGTACAATTTTTTAAATAGTGTTTTACTTTTATACATTGATAATAAGTAAATTTGAAAGGAAGTTACTATGAAGTTTAAGAAATTTATATGCCTTGTATATATATTATTAATAATTTTAATATGTTTAAATATATTTTTAATGCATTTAAAATTGCACTATAGAATTGCATTAATTAATAATGAACAATCAGAATACATAAAACATAGTGATTTCTTTAATTTTGACGATTTTAAACGGTACAGACATAAAAATAAAAAAAATTACAATGTATGACAGTACAAGAGACATGGCTTTATGTGAAAGTCATTACTTTCAATCATTATATATAAAATATATAGATGACGGTCAGATAATTACTAAATATATTAATAAATCTGATATACATTCTTCAGAATTATACGAATTTATAATAAAAAACAATATTTTTGAAAATTTTGAAATTCATAATATGCTGGTTTGCACGGTTGTGTATATTGCTGTGAGTATTATACTATTATTTGTTGTTTTGCTAATAAAAGTCGTACAACATTTTTATAGAGTATAATAAAAATAACTTTAAAATACCTCAAATTATTATTCCAAAGGTTTAATAACTTGAGGTATTTTTTGATTATGATAGAACGAGCATACCGTAAAGCAACAACGTTATCTCATTTTTTCTATTTCATTTGCTGAAATGCTATGACTATATACTCCATAGTTTAATATTAATACAGAAACTCTTTGACTATCATTGTTTAAATACGATAATATATCTGTATTCAAGGTGTCTATAATTTCATTTTCATGTCCATTAATTGTTTTTCCATGTCCTTTTCTATAACGAATATTATAAACTTTTTTTGTGGCAATATCTAGTTTCATTTCTATTGTACAGGCTTTATTATTATGGGGAAAATCCCTATAGAATTCCAATGTAATTAAGCCATTAGTGTCATCTTCTAAGTAATATTCTGCCTTTGTTAATTTTACACTCTTTTCATAATTTTGAGCTATATTTGTCGTTTCTGCTTTTAATTGAGAAAGGTTAAAAATGTCTGAACTTATATCATATGAAGTATCAAATTTTTTTTCAGTATAGGGAGCCCAATCGTCATCATTCTCAATCCAATTAAATATAACATAAGCTGCAATTAGCCAAAAGGCGATTAATGCAATTAATATTACAGTAAAAAAAATATTAAAAATCTTCTTTTTCATCATTTTATCTCCTAATCTAATAAATTTTATTAAATTATATCATCTTGTAATATTAAAGACAATATAATCCTCCTTTATAATATTAGATACTAGAAATAAAAAAAATAATGCAATAAAAAAATAAAATTTTATAATATATAATTTGGGCAATAAGAAAAATAAATTATTATGTTTTATAAAAATATTTATTATAAGATGTAACATAAAGGAAACAAGAAATGTCTTTATTATATAAAATGCTATTAAAATATTAGGAAAAAAATTATGGAAGAAATAGTAAAGATTTTTAATAAAATAAATTCTGCAATCAGTGTTATATTTGTAACTTTAAATGCAGTTTTCGGAACAGAATGGGTATTATTTGCAGGATATCTTATTCTCAATATATTAGATTATGTAACAGGAGTTGTGAAAGCAAGAGTAAAGAAAGTGGAAAATTCAAATAAAGGAATAATTGGAATTGTAAAAAAGGTTTGCTATTGGATTTTAATTGTGGTCGCTTTTTTGATTTCATACCTTTTGATGGAGCTAGGTAGTAAATTAAATATTAACTTGGACTTTATAATATTTTTTGGATGGTTTACTCTGGCATGTTTAATAATAAACGAAGCGAGAAGCATTATAGAGAATTTAACTGAAATAGAAATTAAGGTACCTAAATTTTTAAAGAGTGGATTAAAAGTGTATCAAGAGATATTAAATAAGACTATAGATAATGAAATAAATAAAGACTCAAAATAATCTATTTTTGTGCACCTAATAAGAATTGTATAGATATGCATAATATAATAGAGACATAAAGATTAATCATAAACTGATCAGATATATGATAATTAAAAAATATTAAATAAAAAAGAAAGAAGGGATTTTTATGGACACAAAAGTACTTACGGTACAAAAATGGCTAAATTCTACTTATCAAAAAAACAAGGTTGGAAAAATGTTGCGGAAGATGGATATACTGGAGGAGGAACTGTTGCAGGATTAATAAGGGGATTACAAATTGAATTAGGGGAAAATACAATAGATGGAATTATGGGAAGTGAAACAAGAAATAGCTTTAACGACTACTTTGGAGGACATTTAAATAAAGATAATTATAATAAGAATACCAATATTGTAAAAATATTAACAGGAGTTTTCTACTGTAGGGGAATTGAACCAGGTTCATTTACAGATAAATTTACAGATAGTGTTGTAAATGCTGTTAAACAATTACAAGAACAGATAGGTATCGAAAAAACAGGAAATGTAAATGGAAAATTAATGGCAGCTGTTCTAACGACAGATCCGTTTGAATTGGGACAAAATAACGATTCAAATATTAGAGAGATACAACAAAAATTAAATAAATGGTATGACAATTATTTAGATACATATATACCTACTATAGGAGAAGTTGAAAGAAAAACAATGGAAGGATTATTAAAAGGAATACAATCAGAGATAGGTGCAACAGTTGATGGATTTTGGGGTGAAGATACTATGTCTAAATTACCAACTATTCCTTCTTCTAGTTCGACAACTAGATTAGTATACTTATTACAATTTGCATTATATGTAAATGGATATAATCCTAATGGGTTTGATGGTGCATTTGGAAACGGTGTTATTAATGCAATAAAAAAGTGCCAAGAAGATTACAAATTAGGTGTTGATGGATATTGCGGAAGGAAAACATGGGGAGCGTTATTGGTTTCTTGCGGAGACACTACACGCAGTACGAATGCCTGTGATACTAGATTTGAAATAACCCAAGAAGTAGCTAACAAACTAAAAGCAGATGGGTATTCAATTATTGGAAGGTATATTGTTGGAGGAGATTTTAAAGAGCTAAGACCTAATGAATTAAAACTCATTTTAGATAATGGACTTAAGGCATTTTTAATATATCAAGCTTATGATAGAAATATTAAAAATTTTGGACCAATAGAGGGAGGAAAAGCAGCAACTACAGCTAATGGAGCGATTATAAAACATAAAATTCCAGACGGAGCCATAGTATATTTTGCAGTAGACATGGATGTGTATGAAGACCAAATTGATGACTATATTATACCTTATTTCAAAGGCATAAATAAGCATAAAAATAGTTCATATAAAGTAGGAATATATGGCCCTAGGCTTGTATGCCAAAAAATTATAGATGAAGGCTTAGCAGAATACTGTTTTGTTGCAGATATGTCATATAAATATTCTTGCAATATTGGTAAAAAGATACCAAAGAGCTGGAGCTTTGACCAGTTTAATGAAATAAAAGATTATAGAAATATTATAGACCTAGATAAAGTTATGTATAGTGGAAATGCAAATTTAGTAACGAAACTAAAGAGTGGTAATCCTAATTTTGAAATAGTTAATAAAAATTTATATGAGAAGTTAGAATATGTATACAATTTAGCAAAAGAATATGAGCCAAATGGCACAATAGCAAAGTGGAATTATATGGTTGTAAATTATTTTAGACATGCATCATATAAAGGTGCTGGATGGGATACTATAGTAGGCACAGTACTTGGTTGGATTAACTATGTGAACAATAGATTACCAGATAATGTAAGCGAAGATATATATTCAAAACAAATGTATATATATGATAGAAAACTAAATGTTAGTATGCAATTTGGACATATGGCTGCAGTTCTAGCGTCGTTACTATACAATTCTAACATTGTATATACAACATATATTGATAGTAATGGAAATGAAATAAGAACTCAATATACAGAAGATTTGAATATTGAGTTTACTAGTAGACAGAGTAAAATAACTGATTTATGTGGTTGGGCAGGAGATTTAGTACAATTATTAAATAACACTAATGAAGAAAAACTGCAAAGTCAGGAAGGTAATACAGATGTGGAGAAACTAATGTCATTAATAGGAAACTCGAATGGAGAGTTCAATCAAGAAGATTTATGTCAAGATATAGATGCTGTAAATGTATGCAGAAATTTAAAAAATACATCGATTAAAGAGGTTTTCAAAAACTATTATGAACAAGATAATTGCCTTAGAATGAACAAATTTATTGCTAATAGAAAATTAATAGGAAACCTACCAACATCAGTAAATAATGATAGTTCTGATTATGAAGTATGCAAAGCTTTAGCATATAGATATGTGTCAAAAGAAGATTCAGAAACATCTATATTAGTTGACTTGTTTAATTTCATAAATTATGGTATACTTGATGCTAATAGGTGGAAAAATATTGCACCAGAAGCTTGGGGAAATAAAATAAAAAATTATATAGAATTGGGGTTATAAAATGAAGAAACTCTTTATTATGTTTCAAATAATTGTGACGTGTATAATAATACTATTTGCACCACCAATACTTATTACAATAAAGGATAAAGAATTCAATGAATTGTTAAGGCATAAGACTACTACAGGATTTCCAGAGTCAACATTTATAATTGCTGTACTAGTAGACGAATTTTCCGGACACGATTGCAAAATATACATATTTAATGGAATAACAAATTATACACTTGAAAGAAGCAAAAATTCAGAAATTAGAACTTATATTGAACAAAATAATAACATAAAGAAGATAATAATAGGGGTGGATGTAGTTCTATTTAGCGGTATATATGTAATGAATAAAATAAATAGAAATAAAGAAGTAAACAGGAGAAAATACATTGGTAAAAAAGAATAAATTTCCACCAGCATAGCTGGTGGTTTTTCCTTTACGCCTAAAAGGCTTCTCTACTGGCCTCCACTGAAGTGGCCTTTGCGACTGACTTTTGCAACCATCAGTCGCAACCCCTTAAAGGGGTCTATTTCTTCTATTGTCATTTGATCGCTTATTTTATCTTCTTTTAATTGATTGGCTATATATTCTTTTATTTTCTTCGTGTTCTTTCCAACTGTATCCACGTAATATCCTCGGCACCAAAATTCTCTATTTCTATATTTATATCTCATGTTTCCCCATTTGCTATATATCATTATGCTGCTTTTTCCTTTTAGAAATCCCATTACACTTGATACACTGTACTTTGGCGGTATCGTTATCAGCATATGTATATGGTCTGGGCACACTTCTGCTTCAATTATTCCTATTCCTTTCCATTCACATAATTGTCTTAATATTTGTCCTATTTCTAATCTTTTTTCCTCATAAAATACTTTTCTTCTATATTTGGGTGCAAATACTATATGATATTTGCAATTCCATGTTGTATGTGATAAACTCTGTATATCGTTTACTTTGATATCTTTCAATTTAAACATTCTCCCTTCATATTAATCTAATTGCTTCCTGTCAGTCGCAATTAGATTAATATGAAGGGAGTCATTTTGTCTACTCATAGCTGTAAGCTTTACCGAACCCCAAGACAATCTTGGGGTTTTATAAATACAATAAGAAAGGAGTTGTAACTCCTTTTTTATATGTAATACATGCATTTGCAAATATCTGTCTTTTACAAAGTTAGAACTCTATAATTCTTTACATTTTTTGCTATTTATATTATAATTCAGACATACAATAATGTACTTTATGTTACGTTTATAATATTTTTTACGTTATGAAAGGATGTTTTATGTTGAAAAGCTATAACTAGAAAGTCAACCGGAGATATTACTCTCCACCAATACGAGGTAAACAATATGGAAATTTACACATTAAGTTCTTTAATAAAAGACCACCAAATTTTTTGTAAATTTACCCAAGATGCTTATTCTGCTACGGACTGCCTTTGCCAAGACTACCCAAAGTATTTTGAGTGGTATTGGTCAAAAGATATTCCACGAGTTTTTGATGGTACGGGTGAAATTGTTGTTTGTACCATTGATGGCAACATAGCCGGCGTGGCATCTCTGAAAAAAGATTCTACAGAAAGGAAGATTTGTACTTTTTTCGTTGTAAAAAACTACCGAGGTCAACATGTTGCAACCAAGATGTTGGAATACATTTTTGACTATCTTGGCACTAGTAAACCGCTTATCACAATTACAGATTACAAAGTCTTGTCCTTTGTTCCAATTATAAAAAAATATAATTGGAAATTGACACAAATTACGAGTAAAGGTTATTACAACAATGCCTCTTGTGAGTTTGTGTACAATGGCAGGCTTCCGGAATGATTCATCAAAAAAACACACTTAGAAATTCAAGTGAATTCCAAGTGTGTTTTTTTCTATTTCTTAATCATCTCTCGAGTTTGTTACAATCTCATCTTTTTTCGTATTTCTTTTTACTGTTTGGTCTGGTATTACTTTCGTACCATCTGCTAAAATTATTTCTGGTCTTACTATTATGAAGCCTGGTGTGGAAATTTCGCACACATTTCCTTTTGAATCAGCAGTTATTTTTCTGCCTTTATAATTTACTTCGTGACCAGTTGTTTGAAGTACCACTCTTCTCCCCAACTTTGCTCTATCACCAATAGTAATATTTCCAGCTAGTGTAGTATGATCTCCCACACTAACATCATTTCCTATTTTTACTGTTCCAATACAGTCAACGAAAATATCATCGCCCATAACCAGATTGCTACCTTGTAACGGAAATAAAGCATCCAATATTTCTTTTCTACGTCTTATAGATACGCCTTGACTATTGTACTCAGAACATAATTTATGTGATAATTCATAAATTTTAGATATAGTTGGCTCTAATGTATTATACTTTTCATATGTCAAAGCTCTAATATATTGTGTAAAATCACCTTTTACCCCAAGTTTTTTCATATGCTCTAGTATATGTTCTACTTCTGCATTGCTTCTTATTCCTTCGGCTCCCGGTTTTTTTACTTTTGTTTCATAATCTTCAGTTATAAACTTATATTCTCTACAAGGATTTCCAAAAGAAATCATTGATGGTTTTAATTGTGAATTTGATGTAATATGACTTCCCATTCCGATAACACTTTTTTCGCCAACCTCTGTATAATTGTCAAAATTGACATTGGCACCAATCCAAGTATCTTTTCCTACATTTATTCTGCTTAATTGTGTTTGTCCATCTTGTGTGCAAATATTGTTATCTCCAAATTCAACGTTAGAGGCAACAAAAACATATTCATCCAAATGTGTAAGTGCTGATGCATTAAAATGCACTCTTGCATTTATGTAATTGAAACCTTCCAAATCTACTGTTCCAATAATGGCAAACAATCCATCTCCACAGCCATAAATTGCACCATGCCCAGGGAACAAATTGTCTAAAATTTCACTTTTTTCTTTATTATATTTTTCTATCTCTTCTGCTGATTTTGCTCTACTTATCAGTTCTGATAATTGCGTAAATCTCATGCAGTATTTTTTGATAATTGTAATAGCCTACGATATTCTTCATCTCGTACATCAAATTTTTCACCATTATACATTCTCTCTATTTGTTCAAAATCTCCATTAAAACCTAATTTTCTTAAGTGTTCAATTTTTTGATTTGTATTTAACATAGTATTTCCTCCAACTTATATTATTTTAGCATAAAAATCCTATTTTTTCAATTTTTAATGCATACGCTATTATTGTTTTTAATCTAGTAAAATGATAAAATTTTTTATAATTGAAATGAATCTGTTTTTAAATGTATCTAATATGTATATCTAGCTAGAACACAAAAAAGGAGAAACAAATGGAAAGTCTAATAGAGAAAGCTAAAGATGGAGATCAAATAGCTTTCACAGAACTTATGTTGCAAATAAAAGATGAACTTTATAAAGTTGCTAAAATCAGATTAAAAAATGATGATGATGTTTTTGATGTAATCCAAGAAACCATGATATCGGCATATAAGTCATTAAAAAAATTAAAACATAATGAATATTTTAAGACTTGGGTTATACGAATTTTAATCAATGAATGTAATAAATTCTATAAATTAAAGAAACATGAACAAGAAGATTCATATGAACTAATTAGTAATACACTAATTAGTTGTGACGAAACAGATGCACAAATAAATTTCAAATTTATTTGTGACAAATTAGGAAAAGTAGAAGGTACAATTATTCTTTTGTATTATATGGAAAAATACACTGATAAAGAAATTGGTGAAATATTGAATATGAAAGAAAATACTGTTCGAACTAAAAGAAATCGAATAAAGAATAAAATAAAAAATATTTATAAAGAATATGGGAGGATTTAGTCATGGATGAGATAGATAAAAAATTATTCGATGATTTATCAGAGCAAGTTGAAATTCCAATTAAATGTGAATATGTTATTCGAAATGCTTTAAAAAGCAATGATAGAAAAATAAAAACATCAGCTAAAACAGTAATGTCAATTATAGCAAAAACTTGTGCTGTAATATTTTTGTCAGCTGGAACTGTATTTGCAACTACAAAGGTTATAGAAGGCGTTTGGAATAAACCTGAAAAAATAGATAGTTTTTATGGTTCAAATGGTGAGCACATAGAGAGTGAAGAATATGGCATATGGCATTCTAAAGACATCAATGTAGACAACTATGAAAATATTATTTCTGAAAATGATGCTAAAGAGCAAATCAATCAAATTTTTAAAAAATTCGGATATGAAAATGAAAAAATACAGTCAATCGAATTAATAGATAATCCTTCAGATACTAGCCTATTCTATAGGGCAACAACTGAAAATAAGTTCTTGATTGATTTAGATGCAAAAGATTCTAAAAATTTCAAAATATTTACAAATGTTGTTTATAAAAACATAAATAATTACAGAGGTACAGAAGAAAAAGCAATAAAAACAGTATCTGAATTATGTACCAAATATGGATATGATACTTCACAATATTCTCACATTAGTACTGAATATAATTCTGAAGATTCTAAAGACGCTAACATATGGACTGTAAAATACAACAAGGAATATGATGGAATAGTTAATATCTATGAAGAAATAACAATTGGTATAGTTCCAGAAATAAATGAATTATATTATTTTATATATACAGATAAGACTCCAGAAAATACATCAATACTAGTAAACGAGCAAACAGCCAAAAAAATAGCTCTTGAAAAAGAAAATGAATTAAATTTGGAACACAACATAAAGAACATTGTTATAAATTTAGATATAGTAAAAATGAATGGTTATGAATATTTAAGAGAAAATGATTTTGAACATTATTACGAGTCAAGAACAATTCCTCTTTATCCAATAGAAAAACTTGAATATTACCGCGTTGAAGAAAAAATTAGAAAAGTATGGAAAGTAAAATTAGAATTTGAAAAAAATAAGGATTTATCTTACCAAGAGGATTCATTTACTTATTTTGTAGATACTACAACTGGTGAAATTGTTGGTGGAGAATAAAAAAACAAATTTAATTGTATATCATCTAATAATTAGGAGGAATAGAATATGAAAAATAAAAAAATAATATTAGTTTTAATTGCCTTTGTGCTAATCTTAATCCCTGCTAGTATAGCAGCAGTTTCTACAATAATCGAAAAAGTTAAAGTAGTACCTGATGTACCAGAGCCAATACTTCAAAATGTTCCAGAAGAAGCCTATATAAGAACTTCAAATGACATTTTAGAAGAAAAAACAGTTTCAGATCCAGAACTTGAAGAAAAGCTAAAAAATGCAGAAGAAGAAAATAAAGCTAGAAATAAAAAAATTGAAGAAATAATACGAAAATTTAATGCTAGTGAATATGATGCTTTGATGGCTGAAGTTGCAAATGGATATACTTTTGTTTCAGATGGATATTATTCTGAGGATGACCTAGAAATTAGAGGAGACAAATTAGTTTTAAATATTCTTGAAAATGAAAAATTAACAGAAGAAGAATCAAATTTGCTAAAAGAATTATTATTAGATGACGCTTCTAACATAAAAAACATGCCAGATTTTGTTGCTAGAATTGAAAATGCTTGCAAATAGCATTACGGGACTTACTCCAAATGAGTAAGTCCTTTAGTTTGAAATTTATATCCTATAAATTTCTATTATTTTGGTCTCTTATTTAATATTTTCATACTAGGATAAACACAATAAATAAACGGAGTATTACACACAACCTCATTTTGGCAACTATCATCTTCAAATAGTAAAATAAATTTATCTGCCTCAGGAATAGTTGGACTATTTATCTTTACCAATTTAAGAATTCCTTTCTCACTAGACTTATCTGTTACAATTATATTGTATAGCAAGTTTTCTTTGCTTAGAAAAGTAATGTATACTGGTTCAAAACCTTTATGAAAATATTTAAATCTATTTTTATATTTGCATAGAATATCTATTGCATATATCATTTTCATATCAATAGTAGCTGTATTATGAACAAATATATCACCTTTTCTACTTATAACATTACTTGATAATATGTCCTTAAAATTATTATTTGGCTTATTAAACAATATTTGTAATTGTTTCAGTGTAGCACATCCGAAGTCCTGTATAAAATTTATAACTTTTAATTTATCATCCATTTTTAACCTCCAAACAAAAAAATAAAGCCCATAACGGACTAAAATTTTAAAATTTATTGACTTTTTTTATTATTATGAGTATAATAATTATAGAAAGATAAGCGACCACAGAATAGTGGCGTGTCGCTAAATGTCATTTAATAAATATTGAATACATCTCTAACGACCAGACAGAGATGTATTTTTTTCGTTGTCTAATTTTCTCATTGTAACAACTAAAGCTACAAATAAGGCAATAGCGACAACAGTTACCATTGCAAGTTCAATAAATAGTATGTATATAACTAGTAAATAAACTTGTTCTAATAACATATGCATCGCCTCCTTTCATTAAGGAGCGACACGCCACACTCTGTTTTGCTTATCTTAAAAGAGATTATACTAATTTTTTTTATATAAATCAAGCGAACAGAACAAATATTTTTAACTCCAACAGCAATAGTTCGCACTTTTATAGTATCATTTTGTTTTAATTTTGGAATTTCTATACTTGCTCTTAATTCCATTGCATCAATTCTACTTGCTATTGCTATATTTGAAATACTATCATATTTAAGCACAATAAAGTCAATTTCAGCACCAAGCATTCCTCTGATTATTGATTTACTTGTACTTTTTTGTACTAGTAAATTTACAGGAATAAGAATTTTCATATCATAATACCAAACAATGGCACAAGCAATATGTTCATTTTTTAGGTAATATTCATCTTCAATTCCTGTAATTGAACCGAGTTAATAGTTTTCTCATACATCTTATAACCATATATAAATTAGTTATATTGTCCAATTTCACATAAGTCATGTCTATTAATTTAAATGAAAGATAAAATTTACTCGTGTAAATATACAATCGTTCTGAATGAGCAGCAACATTTCTTATTGTGGTTAAATTTTTTAATATTTGTTTTAATAGTTTATCAGATATTTTAAAATATTTTGCAATTGCCTTTCTATCACTTTGTTTTAGCAAACCACAATAACTACTTGCTACTCCAAATGTAAGAATCTTCATTAAGACAAAAGTTGGAACAAATCCGTACTCATCTATATAATGTGTTACAGCAGAGTGAGTATTATAATCTTTCTCAATTTCATTATTAATTTTATCAATTAAATTTATTTTTATCTTTTCATCAATACTAGGATTCAAATTAGCTATACTCAAATAATCTTTTACCCCATATGCTTTTGAAATTTGATTTGCCATAATGGACTTTATTACAGTTTCAATTTCTAAACAATATTTTAATATTATATTTTTAATTCTTTATCAAAATCAAATAAAGCATATATTTCATCAAACGATACATTGCAAATATAGTTTCCATCTTCATTTTTGAATACAGATTTATATGTATTTATTATTGAATAATATGTATATCTTTCAATTTTCTTCAATGCATCTTCTTTGTTTGAAATGATGACTCCCTTTGATAATAAATATTCAATTAAATTTTCGTTAATTCTGTATTCTTTCATAAATTTAAATCTCCCCATATAAAAAAATGACCCAAGGCTTCGAAAGTTTCTTGGATACCGCTCATATATATATTAACATTTTTTTCTCAATTGCAAGCTTTTTATTACATTCCACATATATTGGTAATTAAATTTACCAACAAAATAAATCTTAAATTCGTCTAAATATTAGAAAGGTTAAGGTGGGTAAAATATATGAAGAAAAATATGTTAAAAATAATTATCAACTATTATTTTCTTCATTCGTTGATAAATTCTCTTTAAATTTCTTTTCGTATGCCTTTATTTCTTCTTCAAAATCATTATAATCCATAAACCAAGTTCCAATTTTTATATCATCAAAACCTGCTATTGTGTGGAAATCTATTACTTTATAACCTAAACCCAAATATTCTATTGTACCGCCGTCCATTATTCCTCCAGCTGGACTTTTTATACAAAAAATAGGCTTTTCTTGATTTTTCACTCTATTATAATCTACTGTAAAAAATACAATTCCTAAAACAACTATTATTCCTAAAATACCAGCAACTACTTTTAAAAATTTTTTCATAAACATTTCCTCTTTCTTCATAATTTTAAATTACTGTTTATTAACTATATATATACCATAAAGAATACTATTTATCAATATAATAATTCTTTTCACACATGTTTTATGCAACTTTTTTTAATATAAAGTAAAAAGTTTTACTTACTACATACTTGTAACATCATTAGATTCTTTATTTCACGAATAATTTTAATAATGTAAAAATTTTAAGTTTCGGTTTTTTGCAAAAATAATTTATAAAACATAAAACAATTGGTAAAATATGGATATTAGTATCTTTATTTTATCAATTGTTTTATTTTTAGTCTCGATTAATAAACCTATTGAAAAATAGGTTGTTTACATTATGTAAGTACGCCTTTTACAGCAAAGAAATTTGACCATCATATTCCTTTGTTTTTCTTATATCTTGCCATTCTCTTATTCCACATCCTGTTTAAATTCACCACTATAACTTGTTTTTTGATTCTTTATTAAACCTTTTGGTCCATGTTCTTGATATTTTCTAACTGTTGTCCATGCTGGAATATCAAATCGTTTTGCTACATCTTCCCAACTATAATTATTATTCATAGAATAATTTACTACCTTTAATTTAAATTCTTTTGAATATTTTGACATATAAAATGAACCCTCCTTATTAAACTTTTTTGTCTAATAATTTGGGTTCACTTCATTTACAGTCTCTTTTCCATTATTCAATATTTTTTCAGATTAACTTTTTTATGTCTTATTTCTTCTTTGCTATAACATTATATATATGCCAATGTTTCATCTTTCCTAGTCCTGTCTTTCCATCCTTCTCAACTTCATTAAATTCTATTATTTCAAATGAGTCTTTAAATAATTCTAATACTTGCTCTTTTGATAAAAATACCATTTGCTCTTTTATGTTTACCCAAGAATCTCTCACTCCAAAGAAATTTCCAATAAAATATCCGTCCTTTTAAAATACTATCTGATATTTTATTCCAAAATTCGTTAAAGTATTTTTTATTACAAAAAGGAATACTAAAATTAGCCACCAATAAGTTGTTTTTTTCTAATTCAATATTTTCGAATTCTTGACACTTAAAATCAAATTTTTTTAATTCTTCACCATCTAATTTACTAGCTATTATTTCTTCTGTATTTTCCTTATCTATTGCTAATACTTTCCATCCGTTTTTTTATTAAATATATTGTATCTCTACCTGCCCCACATCCTAAGTCAATAGCATATTTAGGATTATTATTCATATCCATAAATTTCTTAACCATTGGGTGTGGTAAAGCATTTTCTGTATTTTCATAATATTTCTGTATATCTCCCATTTATATCAATTCCTTTCTATTTAATAATAATTATTATAACATACAATTTTATAAAAAATAACAAGAGAGTGAAAATTTTACTTTATCACTCTCCTGTCGTGCCTTTAAAATGTTTTCCAGCACTGAGGATCTTTGGAATAGAAATTACCCGTCAGACATTTTGCAACAGAAGGACACCCTCTGCAGAAATTCCTTATCTCGCATTTGGAACAATGCTCAAACTTCTCGTACTGACGATATTCGTCCATTTTTTCTCCGTTAAAAATGTCGTAAAACGACTGTTCAGGTACCTTTCCTACAGGTGTTTCACTCCTTCTACAAGCGTAGACAGTTCCATCTGCCAAAGTTGTGATGTGCGTAATTCCACAATGACATCCATCTAAGATAAGGTCATTGGGGTTATCAATCTCATCCGGTTTAAACAGGCCTTTTTCATACAGATACAGCTTCCAAAGGTGGTCTTTTAATGCAAATCGTGTATCACATTCTTGATACTGCATATATTTTTCCCACATTTTGTCAAGAAAAGCTCTGTATTCTTCAGGAGAAACCATCAAATCAAAATCTCCAGGATTAGGACAATATCTGGCAAATCCAAAATTGCTAACCTTATACTTCACCACGATGTCTACTAATTCAGGAATTTCTGCGATGTTTGTCTTTGAAACTGTTGTCATAATTGCGGTTTTGATTTTGCTACCTTCAAAGTACTTTAAAGCATCTAAAGTCGCATCAAAAGAACCTGGTTTACGAATGTAGTCATGGGTTTCTCTCAAACCATCTAAAGACATCTGGAAATTGATACACCCTAAATCTTCTAATTTTTTTACCACATCATAATTCAGATGAAATGGATTTCCCAAAAGACCAAAATGGATTTTGTTCTTTTTGAGAATTTCAAGAAAATCCCAAATTCCTTCATAGAGCAACGGATCTCCACCCGTGATAACAAGGAACGGTTCTTTTCTTAACCGCTTACAGCTCGAGATAAAATCCTCCAAAATTAAATTTAATGTGTTTAAATCGAGCTCCAGGCTACATTTTTTATCTTTGCCTTCATAAATGTAGCAATGCTTGCACCGCTGGTCACATCGATCAGTAATGTGCCATTGCATACTAAATTTGTCTGCCATCACAATCCTCCTTTTAGAGTGAGAGGCACCTCTAAAAGAGATGCCTCTGCTTGTTGAAACTAATGTGTGTTGTCGACAGTACACATTCACAGCTCCCCTGTATTAGCTACAAGATGTGCTGCAAGATGTGCACGAACCGCAGGAACTACTGCATGCAGAACAACCGCTTGAACAGTTGCAAGAGCAGTCAGCAGCAACTACCTTAACTCCAGCTCCAACTAACTTTGCCTTTGCAGACTCCATAAAGTTCTGAGCAGAGTTTTTCCCAATGTATTTTACACTAGGATTCCAGTAATTTGTCCGTGCCATTCTGGTCATACGACTTCCTCCTTTCCACTAAATTCCAACTTGTTGCCTTAGAGTCATACTTAGAACTCTAAATAATACATAAAATGTATTACGGTTACATAATATCACGTTTGGGATAATTTGTCAATATAAAATGATTAAAATCAATCACCTATATTTAAGCAAATATATCGCTTAAAACTTGCTTTTTCTCATACAAGTTGCATTTACTTTACAGAATTGCATTTAACTTTTCACTTGACGTAAAATATTATATATACTATATAAGCAAACAAAAAATGTCAAAAAAATAACCAACTACAAGATTTTAAAATAGATTTAAAAATTGATAAATTAAAATTATAATAAACAATATTTCAAAAGAAAATTATTTTTTGTCACATTTTCAAAAAAATAATCGTCTTAAATAATAGAGGAGGTAAAAAGTGGATGCTATATATAAAAAATATTGTAAATGCGTATATAACTTTTTGTATAAACTGACAAACGATATTGAACTATCCGAAGAATTAATTCAAGAAACATTTTATACTGCAATAAAAAAAATAAATACATTAAATAAAAAAGAAAGTATTCGTACATGGCTGTACCAAATTGCAAAAAATAAATGGAAAGATTATTTGAAGAAAAACAAAAAAGCTAATATTGATTTAGATGAGAATACCGTAGAAAATTTAGTTGCAAATTATGATATAGAAGAGGATATGATTGCTAAAGATAACATTATCGAATTTTATAAAAAGATACATATGTTAGATATTGATACTAGAGAAATTATTTATTTAAAAATTATAAGAAATTTTACTTTTAAAGAGATATCTCAAATATTAGGAAAGAATGAAGAGTGGGCTAGAACAAAATTTTACAGGGGAAAATTAAAGTTAAAGGAGAGTTTGAAAGATGAAAAATGAATGTGATGTAGTTAAAGATTTACTACTAAGTTATGCTGAAGATTTGCTAAGTGATAATACAAACCATTTTGTAAAAGAACATCTTGATTCATGCCAAGAGTGCAGAAAAGTATATGATGGTATGAAAAAAATAAATTATAATAAAGAGGATGACGAACAAATTGAAATAAACCATTTAAAAAAATATAGCAGGCATATGTTAATTTTAAAAGTAGTATTGGTTATTTTGGTTTTTATAATAATTACTTTGCCATTATTTTTTGTAATTAGATTTAATTTAAATAAAAATATTACAAGTAAGGCTATAAACAATGTTAATGAATATAAGAATGTAAACAATTATTTATTGCAAATAACTGAACATAATATTGATTTTGAAAGAAACACAGAATCTTTCCATAACTCAAAGTATTTTTATAAGGATAATCAATATAAAAAGGAAATGCACTCTGAAACTCCAGGTGTTAATATACAAAATGCAGATAGTTTTGAATATGGAAATATTAATTCTAAGGAAAAGGTCAAAATCATAGAAACTCAAAAGGTATGCTATAATGTAAAAGCAAATTATATTTTACAAAAAAAAGATGGATTTTTGGATTTTATGATGATAGCATTACAACCTTTTAGTGAAGATTATGGAACATTGCCTAATATATGGGTTCAATCAGGATATAACCTTAGAACAGATAAATATAATGGAAGAAAGTGCTATGTTTTGAGACTTGGTGATAAATCATCATATAGAGAAATATGGATTGATAAAGAACAAAACACATTAGTAAGAACTGTTGACGAAATTTATAATAGGTCATACAGTGAAAAGGTATATTCTATAAAGTCTGATGTTGTAACAAATGAAGATGTGACTTTGCCAAACCTTACAGGTTATACTATAAAAGATAGCGAAGACAATGTACCAAGTGAATATATAGAAATTTATGAAAAGTTAGGAATATAATGTGTAAAAGGAGGAGCAATAATTTATAAATATAGTTTAAGTATTAATAGTAGGTAATAACTTCAATTATGAAAAGAAAATATTAAATATTTTCTTTTCATAATTGAACTCCTAATATAATTTTAACTATTTTTCAATATTTCTATTTTGTAAATAAAACCTGTATTCTCGTCATAATACATATAAAAACTATATTTTTTTTTATCTTCTTTTTCTATTATTTCTTTTAATTGTTTTACATCATAAGTCGACTTCATTTCATAAATTTTGTCCTTAAATTGCAAAGATACATCTGGAATAGTTACGTACTGATAGTCTGCATTAGACTTGTTAATATTACTGTTGTAGACTTCATCTATCAAAGTATTTACATCGTCTGTATTATACTCTACGTCAAGTCTATCATATTTTTCAAAGTTCTTATTAAATTTTGCTGTTTCGAGGAACTTTGCATAACTTATTTCATCTTTGGCAATTAGATGTTTAATATGAAGTTTATAGCCTAAAATACTTATAATTATAACAATTAATATACTTACAATTATTAGAACAGTTTTTTTCATTTATTACTCCTTTTATGTCTCTTTTTAGAAATTATATATAATGCAAATATGTTTGTCAATATTTTCGCACTGTTAGAGTCTTATAATTCTTTACATTTTGGGCTATCTATATTATAATTCAAATATACAATAGTGTACTTTATGTTGCGTTTATAATATTCAATATGTTATGAAAGGATGGTTTATATTAGAAACTATAACTAGAAAATCAACCGGAGATATTATGCTCCACCAGTACGAGGTAAACAATATGAAAATTTACACATTAAGTTCTTTAATAGACAATCACCAACTTTTTTGTAAATTTGCACAAGAAGCTTATTCTGCTACGAACTGCCTTCGCCAAGACTACCCAAAGTATTTTGAGTGGTATTGGTCAAAAAATATTCCACGAGTTTTTAATGGTACTGGCGAAATTGTTGTTTGTATAATTGATGATAACATTGCTGGTATAGCTTCTCTGAAAAAAATTAACACAGAAAAGAAAATTTGTACTTTTTTTGTTGTTAAAGAATACCGAGGTCAGCATGTTGCTACCAAGATGTTGGAATATATTTTTGAATATCTTGGCACTAGCAAACCGCTTATCACAATTACAGATTACAAAGTCTTGTCTTTTGTTCCAATTATAAAAAAATATAATTGGAAATTGACGCAAATTACGAGCAAGGGTTATTACAACAATGCCTCTTGTGAGTTTGTGTACAATGGCAGGCTTCCGGAATGATTCATCAAAAAAACACACTTAGAAATTCAAGTGAATTCCAAGTGTGTTTTTTTCTATTTCTTAATCATCTCTCGAGTTTGTTACAATCTCATCTTTTTTCGTATCTCTTTTTACTGTTTGGTCTGGTATTACTTTTGTAACATATTCTATCCTCAATTTTTTCTATTTTACCAAAAAAGCAATTACTTCAATCTTTAAACTTTTTGATTTATGATATATAATACCAACAAAACACACTCTAAATTCGTCTAAATATTAGAAAGGTTTAAAAGGTGAAATATATGAAAAAAAATATTTTTAAAATAATTATTGCTCTTGTAATTGTACTGTTAGTTTGCATTGTCGCTATGTATTTAATTGATTGTAACAGAATGAAAAACGGTGATGAGGTTTTATTTAGTACTTGGGGTAAAAAGTACGCACCACCAGTAAAACAATATAATGATATTATTAAAGATACAGTTGATAATACGGAATATTCATTTTGCGGAACGATAACTCAGGTAGAGAAAAATTTATTCTTTGTTGAACCTGATGAGGGTGAAGAAATTAGAAAATCTTCAGATTTAATAATGATTGGAAAATTAAAGCTTGATACTAATGTAAAATATGAAGTAGGCGAAAGAATAAGAATATTTTATGATGGGACAGTAATGGAAACATATCCAGCACAAATTAAAGCTATAAAATATGAGAGTATATTATAAAATAAAAAACTATTTGGAACTTTAATTGTTCTAAATAGTTTTCTCTATATCTCTTAAACTTTTCGTTTATTGTAAAATCTACCATTTTGTGATATAAATTAGTTAATTATTTTATTGGAGATGTTTATGGAACGATATAATCATTTGAATACTTATTTTAAGCAAGTTTTTGGAGAGCGTACTTTGAAAATTTGTATTGATGGAAATTTTACATGCCCTAACAGAGATGGCAAGTGTGGCACACGGTGGCTGTATTTTTTGTAGTAGTAAAGGCAGTGGTGAACTTATTAAATCTGCACCTGATATTTCTAGCCAAGTTACACAATATTTTGAAAGTTATCGAGCTAAGCGTGCTAATAAATTTATTGCCTATTTTCAGAATTTTACTAATACTTATGACACTATTCAGAATTTAAAAGAGAAGTACGATTCTGCTTTGATTGATGACAGGATTGTTGGCTTAGATATTGCAACTAGACCAGATTGTATAGATGAAAATGTTGCCAAACTAATAAGTACATATATGCCTAAATATAAAGTATTTGTGGAACTTGGGCTTCAAACCTCTAATGACAGTACTGGTTCATTAATTAATAGGGGCTATGATTCGTCTAAATTTACCGAAGCCGTAAGCATTTTAAATAAATACAATATTCCAGTTATATGTCACATAATGGTAGGCTTGCCTACTGAAAACACAATGGTATCTGTTCAAGAAACTATTGATGGTAAAACATATGATTTTAGGGTTTTTAAAGACATAATAGAGACTATAAAATTTATAAATACTCACAATATTTCTGGAATAAAAATTCATTCCACTTATATAGTAAAAAATACTAAACTTAATAATGTGTATGAAAATGGAGAATACACTCCGATTACTTATGATGAATACATGGAAAATTTAGTTTACATTATTGCTCATATTAATCCTAAAGTTATTGTTCATAGAATTTCAGCTGATCCACCAAAGGATTTGCTTGTTGCTCCTGAATGGTGCTTGCATAAAAAATGGGTAACAAATAATATAGATAAATTATTAGAAGAACAAAATTTAGTACAAGGAATGTTCTACTAAATTTTAAAAGATTCATTGTATTTTTGCAGTTTTTCTATTATAATTAGACACAGCCTTTTCAAAGGAAATCTTTGAGAAATGAGGTGCAATATAGTGTCTTCATATGAATTAATTTGGCGATTAATCGTATTATTACTACTAAGTAATGACAATGATGAAACCCAAGAAAAAAACAAAGAATAATCTTTGTAGCAGGGACTGCGACCCTGCTTTTTCTTTTTTTATTAAAAATAAAAAAAGAGATATATCTGCGAAATATATCTCGTGCAATTTCGTGTCTTCAAACGAATTGCTAACTAATGTTATTATAACATCAATTATATTATATGTCAAATGATTTTAAAAGATTCATCTATTACGAAATTTTCCGTTTATGGAACTTTTTCGTAATAGATCTTCAATTTTAAGAAAACGAACTATTTGGAATATCTCTCCAAATAGTTCGTTTTGTACATTTTTTTCTCCGTCCTCAAAATGAGCTTAGCTTATAAAGAATGCTTCATATCCCTTATATGCTTGGTATACATCGTATTTGCTTGTTACTTCGTATGGTGCGTGCATTGATAGTACTGGTACTCCGCAGTCTAATACGTCTACACCTTTGTTTGCTAAGATGTATGCTATTGTTCCGCCACCGCCTAGGTCTACTCTTCCTAGTTCTGCTATTTGGTAACCTACGTTGTTTGATTCAAATATTCCACGTATGTATGCTACGAATTCTGCGTTTGCATCTGAGCCATTTGCTTTTCCGGCAACTCCTGTGTATTTGCTTATTCCAACTCCTTTGTTTAAGAATGAAGCATTGTGCAGGTCTGCTACTGATGCGTATATTGGATCTAATCCTGCATCTACGTCTGCTGACAACATTCTAGAGTTGCAGAACATTTTATCTAATAGGTTTGGTCTGTTTACTCCTAATTTATTTAGTACGTCTGACATGAATGTGCTAAATACATTTGATTCCATTCCTGTATTTCCCATGCTTCCTATTTCTTCTTTGTCAACAAATAGGCAAGCTGCTGTTTTTGTTGGGTTTTCTATATTTAATATAGCTGTTAAAGATGTATAAACAGAAACTTTATCATCTTGACCATATCCGGCAATTAAGCTTTCGTCAAATCCTAAACTTCTGCATTTGAATGCTGGAACTAGCTCTAATTCTGCACTTAAAAAGTCTTTTTCTACTATTCCATATTTTCTGTTTAATATATTTAGTATATTTAATTTTACCTTTTCAGATACTTTTTCATCATTGTATGGAATGCTTCCTATTAATAGGTTTAGGTTCTCTCCTTCTACCCCATCTTTTAATTTCTTTTGCATTTGCTCTTGAGCTAAATGTGGCAATAAATCTGTGATTGTAAATATTGGGTCTTCATCAGATTCTCCAATGTTTACTTCTATTTTTTCGCCATTTGTCTTAGCAATTACACCATGAATTGATAATGGTATTGTTGTCCATTGATATTTCTTTATTCCACCATAGTAGTGTGTTTTAAAATATACGAATCCTTTATCTTCGTAAATTGGATTTGGTTTTAAATCTAGTCTTGGCGAATCAGCATGAGATCCAATTATGTTTATTCCATTTTCTATGTTCTCTGTTCCAATTACAACTAGAAATAAGTTTTTATCTCTATTTACATAGTAAACCTTGTCTCCTGGCTTTAAACTCTCATATTCATCTATGCTTTTAAAACCTCTTTCTCTAGCCATTTGAGTTGCATTCTTTACTATTTCTCTTTCTGTTTTAGATTTACTTAAAAATTTGATGTAACCATCACAATATTGGAAGATTTTTCTTCCTTCTTCTTCAGATGTACTCTCCCATCCGTTCTTTTTGCAATCAAAAAGTTTCTCTTTTAATTCCTCTCCTTGAGTTTTTTCTGACATATTATCATTCCTCCTTTTGCTTCCCATAGTATACCATTATACATATTTTTTTTCTAGTTATTATTTACTTTTTTTTGATTATTATTAATGCTACTCGAAAAAGATTATTATTTTTTCGCATTTACTTCTATTAAATATTTATTTATGTTATAATCTTATTACTAATATTTTTTAGTAATTTGAATATTCTTTATAAAAGCATTTTATGCTTAATAATTTTACATGGAGACAATACAAATGAACAAACTAATTACTTCTAGCACAGATGAAAAAACAGACGAAATAGATGAAATTTTGCAAGATGCGGAAAATATTATTTTGGCTTCTAATGGAGATGCAAAAAAACATATTCGAAATAAAGGTCTAATAATTTTTGCAATTGTAATCGCAATTTTAGCAATTTTACTACTTGCGTTTTCCACAGTTTTTGCACTTATAAACATTAATAGTAATAAGATTATGAATGGAGTATTTATTCAAGGAATTGATGTGTCGGATTTGACTACGGATGAAGCTAAAGAAAAAGTTTCTAATATTGTTAATAAACATTTGGCTTGCAAAATTGTGGTTAAACGTGATGATTTTGAAGGCGTGTTTATGCCAGAGCAACTTGGTGTAACTTTCGACGCAGATTCAGTCATAAATCAAGCTTATACTGTTGGTCGTAACGGTAATATTTTCGAGAATAATTATTCAATTTTAAATTGTTTATTAAATAATTATAATATTTCTACTAATATAAATTTTGATGATGAGTTTTTATCTTCTGTTATTAGTGAAATAAATAAATTGCTACCAGATAAGGTCGTAAACCCTGATTATTATATTGATGATGATAATAATTTGATTATTACTGCTGGTAAAGACGGTGTTATTGTTGATGAACAAGAATTCAAAAAAGAACTTTCTAAATTGCTTAATGATTTTGATAATGATGAACCAACACTAGTTGCACCAGTAAAAAACGCAGTAGCAAATAAAATCAATTTAGATGAAATTTATAAAAATATTTATAAAGCTCCAGTCGATGCGTCTTATACTGTTGACCCTTATGTTGTGTATCCTTCTTCTAATGGTGTTGATTTTAACATTTCATTAGATGAAGCAAAAGAAATGCTAAAAACAGAACAAGACGAATATAGTATTCCATTAAAAACATTATACCCTAATGTTACAACAAATCAGATTGGAAATGAAGCCTTTCCAGATATGCTTTCAAGTTTTTCTACATCATACACAAGCAGTGGTTATAATAGGTCTACAAACATAGAGCTCGCAGCAAAAAAACTTGATGGATATGTGTTAATGCCTGGCGAAACTGCTTCTTATAATCAAATAGTTGGTCAGCGTACTAAAGCCGCTGGTTTTAAAGAAGGAGCTGCATATTCAAATGGAAAAGTAGTTCAAGAGGTTGGTGGTGGAATTTGCCAGGTTTCTTCAACACTATACAATGCAGTTTTATATGCTAATTTAGAAATAGTCGAAAGGTATAACCACGGTTTTGCGCCTTCATATGTAAAACCAGGCTTAGATGCCACTGTATCTTGGGGCGGTCCAGATTTTAAATTTAAAAATAATCGCAATTATCCTATAAGAATACGTACAAATACCTCTGGAAAAAAAGTAAGAATTTATATTTATGGATTAAAAACAGATAATGACTACAAAGTTGTATTAGATGCGCAATATGTTTCGAGTGTTCCTTTTACAACTACTTATCAAAAAGATTCATCACTTGCAAGTGGTCAATCTAAGGTAATTCAGAGTGGTTCAAATGGGTGCAAAACAGTTACATACAAATATTTATATGATAAAAATGGAACTTTGGTATCTTCAGAATGTCTTTCAAGAGATACATATAATCCACATAATAAAATAATAGCAGTTGGTTATTAAACCAACTGTTATTTCTTAATTTATATTTTAATTTTGTGGTATCTCAATCTTTATACTTCCATAATCTTTATATGCACCAATATTTGTATAGTGCGAATATGCATTATAATTAAGTATTATTCTATCAAATGCAGTATATTTTATTACCTTATTAGAGCTATATCTACTATAATATTTTATTTTAACTGTTTGTGTTTGTCCTGCTGGTACCTTTGTGTCTGTTTCAGCAAGCTCATGTGTGTATGCTTGGTAATGAGTTGCATTTTTATCTTCAATGTACATTGTGCTATCTATGTTAGGGTCATTTATTAATATTGGTGTATCACGTTTGTTTGTAATTTCGAACGTAAATGTTTGATAATCAAAATATACATCTGTTTCCACTACTTTGATTGTTACATCATCTGCTTTTTGTGATTTATTTATTGTTGTTTTGCCAATATAGCTATTTATGTTAAGTTTTGTCTGCCCATTTTCATTTATTATTGTAATATAGTCTTGTTTTATATTTGATTCATCAAAGTTTCCTGTAGCTAGTGCATTCTCAGCGAATTTTACTTTATATGTGTTTCCCACCCAATTTTCAACAGTTATTTCTCTCTGTGAGCCTCCAAATACTGGATCGTAATAAGTTTTCTTAAAGTTCTCTTTACTTGGATACATTTGATTTTTACAGTCGCTTGAAATTAAGTTGTATGCAGAATCTATGTCACCATTATTACAATATGTCGCAAAATTGTCTATTAATTTTACTGTATTTTTTTGAGAATTTGTAATTTGCTCTCCAGTTATTGGTGACGTGTCTGAAGCAATTGAAATTGAATTCATTTTTGTTGTATTAGTAGTTATTGTATTTCTTGGTTTCTCCTGATTTTTTAAACTTGAATTTATTACATTTATTACTACAAATATTAATATTGCTACTCCTATTATTGTCCAGATAGTTTTGCTATGTGTATTATACCAATGTCTAAAACCTTCCATATTTTTCTCCCTTCATTTTAAAATTACGCCAGCATTGTAAATATGCTGGCATATTTTTATTAAACTTTACTATTAATTTACATTAAATGACATTACAAAGTCTGTTCCATCTTTTAATTGCATTATTACTCTTTTATTCGTCTGTTTTGTTCCTTCAGTTATTGTAATATCAAATATATACAAGCTTCCCTGTTGCTGGCATTCTCCATATTTTAGCTGCTTTCCACTGAAGTTTTGAATTACATAATTTTTCAATTCTTGTACTGTTTTAAAGTTCGTTTGCTTAAATGTGTTATCTAATTTGTTATATACGTATTCATAATCTTCATTATTAATTGCGTCAAATACTTTTTGTATGTTTAATCCTACTTTTGTCTTTTCATTTGCTGAATTATATTTTTCTATAAATTCTGGTAAGTCTATTGTATAGGTATCTAGAACTACTGAATATTTGCCGACTTCTTCTTCCATAAATATATAATATTTGCCATTTTCGTCTACGCAGACATATTCTTTGCCATTTTTATTTTCTACCACTTGATATTTATCTATACTTGCTACTATTATATTGTTTTTATTATTATTTATATAGCTTTCAAAATTTGAATATTGTCCAAATTTTTTCTCGGCGTATTCAGAATCTAATTTTTGATATGCTATTTTCGTGTCATTAAGCATCTTCATTCTATAATCTGAAAAATATTGAATAACAACATCTTTTTCTGTTCCTTCTACTTTTACGTCATTATTATAATTATTTTTTTGAATTTTATTTTTACTTATATTTATACTTTTTATACTCATATGTTTTGTATAATTATTTTTTGTAATATAATCATTCAAAAATAGTGAATATGTATTATTCGTACTATCTAATTTTACTAGTAAATTTAGTTCAGCATTATTTAGCTTTGCTTCTACTAAGACTATTGAAATGTTGCTTGCAAGACCACATTGGTACATATTATCTATGTTTAAATTGTAATTTACTTGCTTGGTATATGTACCATCTTGTTTATAGTCATCTTGCATTTTTATTAATGAATTATCTGTTTCATCTTTTAAATAGCCTTCATCTAATATACCTTTTAGTGCTTCTATTCCATCTTCTTGCATTACTGTTGCAATTTGAGTTGTTGTCGTTTGTAAAGATGAGGCATCTACATATTCGTCTCCATTTATTTGTTTCATATATGTAATATAATTTTCTACAATTTCTTTTACAGTAAAGTACGTTTTATAATCATTTACTTTTTCAAAAGCTTCATCTTGCTCATTTACAATTGATGTATATGTATTATTGCCATGTGAAACTTCTTGCTTTTTGTTTGTGTTAATTAATATTGCTACCATAACAGCCATAACTATTAGTAATATAATTAACACAATTAAAATTCTTTTAGATTTTTCCATTTCTTCCTCCTACTTTACCTTTTCGAGCCATTGCTGTGCATACGTATATCTCTGAGCAGTATTGCTTTTTGTTTTCTCGAAATTTGTTCCTACAAAGAAGCCTTCATAGAATCTGCCCCAATACCAAGTTACATATTCTAGGTTTTCTTCTGTTGCTCCAGTTATTTTATTTTTTACACTTGGATACTTTGATTCTAGCTCACTCCACATAAATTCTAATTGTGTAGTAACACCTGTCCATGCCTTGTGGTTACTTTTTGCCCATGATTGTAAATTTTTAAATCTATCATTTTTCCATAAGCATAATCCATTACCACCATTTGAGCTTGTTGTGTTTGCTTCAAAGTTACTTGCTTCTTGAATGTTTCCGAGTACTGCCGCAGCTCCAGCAGGTGATACTCCTTTCGATAATAAGAAATTATATACTTTTCCTGGCACACCATCTAAATTGCTGAATTTGTCATATAATTTTTTGAAGTTTTCTGGTTTATATACACTAAAATCATAGCTTTGAACTCCATAATCATAATCTGTTGCTTTGTATAACAAATATTTAGTAACATCTACCATATTTGCCGTGCTACTGTTTTGACTTAGTAGCAGGTATAACCAATCTGGAGCACTATGTATATTTGAAGCAGTTGTTGCGTGTTTTGGACTTGTGTAAATTTTTACAAAGTTATTTTCATCACCTGTTAATTCTACTTTTTCTCTTACAGTAGCTGGAGAAGATACATAAATTAGTCCTTCTGTTTTTGTGTACACATGTATATTTCTACCAACAACTGCCGTATAATACTCAGCTTTCATACTTGCTAAGCTTGCACTTGCTCTTGTATGTGCAGCAGCATACTCTGCTTCTTTTTCTGCTCTATAACTCTCTCCTATTGCTTCTCCTATTGCTGTATGGTCTGCAGTTGGTGCAGTAACTGTATATGGTTGATCTTCTTGTGGATTATCTTGTGATTTCTCATCTTTTGGAGGTGCTTGACTTGTAAACTCTTGTTTATATTCTACTATCCATACATTCGCCTCTGTTAGTTTTATTTCTAGGGTATTTGTACTTGTAATTACTGTATGAATTGTTGTATATGGGAATGCTTGCACATCTTCCAAAGGCCCTCCTATTTCTGTTGCTGAACCAGGTATCGTTTCTTTATAAGGATTTCCTTCTTCGTCATATTTTGTTACAACATCCTCATAGTGAACTCTTACTACTACAGGGTTTGCAATAGCTTTCTTCATCTTTGTATATGTATCTGTTGATATATTTGTATTTATCCTTAAATTATCATGTACTGTTATAAATATTTCACTGCCATATACAAGATCAGCTAATTCTGATACAAACTCTTCTTCTTGTCCTACTGTTAGGAATGACCATAAATATTCAAATGGCATTGTATAACCACTTACAAATTCTTGATAGTTTATTCTAGTAGTAGTCATATTGTATGTGATTTTTTCGTATGTTTCTACTTCTGGATCATTAGATTCTAGTTTATCATATATCTCAGTCCATGTTGCAACTTTTGCATAATACTTGTTTGTTGTTGATAATTCATCTGGGTTTGAACCAAATCCACCCATTCCATTACCCATTCCATTATCATACTTGAAATTTAATGGATCTACTCTAACTCCATTATATCTAATTTCGAAGTGGCAGTGAGGTCCTGTTGATTTTCCTGTACTTCCCGCTAATGCTATTACTTGGCCTTTTGTTACTTTGTCTCCCACTTTTACTTTAAGCTCACTATTATGTAAGTACCTTGAAATGTAGCCATTTCCATGGTCTATTTCAACATAATTTCCAGCAGTTTCACTTCCATATCTAGCTGTAATTACTGTTCCAGCTTCTGTTGCATATACGTTTGCTCCAGTTGGTACAGATATATCTATAGCTCCATGGTTTTCCGTTACAGATGTGTTAGTTGGGTCATTTCTTGGTCCAAAATATGAAGTAATATTTGTACTATCTACTGGCCATTTCATTATTTCCCCATTTATTGTAGCATTTCCAGAAGATATTGTTCCAGAACCAGAACCAATTGCAGTACCTGTAGATGGTGTTGTTGTTGACGTGCCATTTCCACTAATATTTTCAGCTCCAAAATTTGGATTATCAAAATAACTCCCACCATTTACAACTTTTGTAATATTTTGATTCCATTCTGGGTGACAACCTTGGTTTCCAGGATTTATGTGCATATTACTTGCATTTCCTCCCTTTTCTGTGCTATACCATGAATTTTTATCTACAACAAATTCTATAACATTTTGCCCGTTGCTATGTCCCCACTCATTGCAACCTGTATCATTTTGGTTTTTTATATCTCCTATAATACATTGTATTACGCTTCCATCTTCTTGATAAAAATCTACATAGTCTCCCACATTTCCATATGTTGATGTACAAGCAATTACATATCTTCCGTTTATTCTTCCAAACCCTTCTTCGTCAAAATTCATTCCAGATTGCTGCATTAACTTATATTGGTTTGAAGTTGTACTTGTTATTGTTTGCCAGCCCATATATGAATGTACAGCTCCTATACCTGATGGTAGCTCAACGCTCGTACCCGCAGTAATTGAAGCACCATTACCGAAGTTTGATGCAATATATCCTCTTTCTATTGTAAAGTGTTTTAAAGCTTGCTGTTTTGCTGTCTCTGAACCTGTTGCATTATACTCATCTATGTAGCTTTGGAAAGTATCTGGGTCGGTATAAACCATTGTTATTGTTTTGCCTTCGGCAGTTGCTCTTTTTAGTTTAATTATTCCTTGTACTTCTTTTGAATTAGTATCTTGATTTAATGAATCCCAATCTATTTCTGCATCTGGATCCTTTCTTGTATCTAGGAAATTAGTTACCATTTCAGCATTTAATAGTTTTTTAAATGTTGAGGATTCTTTTATGTACTCTTTAATATTGCTATTGTTCTCTATAAGTTTGTCCCATACTTCTTGCGCACTCATATCTGTTGACGCTATTCCATTTTCGTCTATTGTTACATTATTACTATACTGATCACTTGCATATGGAACATTATCCCAACTGCCATCTTTAAGTGTAGCCGTATCTAATGTAATTACATACATAGCCGAACAAATAAAAGCTACAATTATACATATAATAGCAAAAATAATTATTATTGGCCTTAATGCGGCAATAATTGCTTTTTTTACTACTTTTTTCACTTTTTGTATCTGTTTGTTTGATTGGTCATCCATTTAATATCTCCTATAAATTTAAATTGTTTTTTTACTAATCACTATTATGTTAATAATAACACATTTAACATCTATTTTTCAACAAAATTTACTCATGTTTTATAAATTTTTTACAAAAAGTCTTCCTTTTCGAATCCCAACAAAGTGTTTTTAAACAATAAAAAATAGCAGTTATCTAAATACTGCTACTTTATGGTGCGACTGGAGGGATTCGAACCCCCGACCCCTTGGTTCGTAGCCAAGTACTCTATCCAGCTAAGCTACAATCGCATTTTTTATTTACGTAAATTATTATACTTGCTTTTTTTATATTTTTCAAGACTTTTTTTAATTTTATATTGATAATTTTGTATCAGTATGGAATAATTGAATAAATTTAAATATTAGGGGGTTTTCATGAGTAAAGAATTAAAAATATTTTTTATGTTTTTATTCGTTTTTACTTTTTTATCTTTATGCAATTGTGCGAAAGCCAATACTATCAATAAAATTTCTATGGACATTTTTATTGATGATAACGGAGATGCGCAAGTTACAGAAATATGGAATTGTAAAACGAATCAAGGTACAGAGGTTTATCATCCTTACCACAATATAGGAAATTCTAAAATTTCTAATTTATCCGTTTCAGAAAATGGTCAGAGTTATGCGACTCTATCTTCTTGGAATACTTCAGGAACTTTAGGGAGTAAGGCATACAAGTGTGGTATTAATACTATTTCTAACGGTGTAGAACTTTGTTGGGGGATTAGCACATATGGTTCTCACACCTATACAATTAAGTATTCTATTTCTAATTTTGTATCAGATTTAACTGATTCCCAAATGGTTTATTGGACTTTAATTCCATACAATTTTTCAAATAGTATTGGTAATGCCTACATCAAAATTCATGCTAATAATCCTATTGATAATTCTGTTGGTGTTTGGGGCTATGGTAATTACGGTGGCACAGCCTATGTGTATGATGGATATATTGAAATGCAGTCTGATGGTTCTCTAACTACTGATGAATACATGACAATTTTAGTTCAATTTCCGTCAGAAACATTTAATTGCAAAAACAAAATTAATAAAAACTTCGATTACTATTTAGACATGGCAAATGAAGGTTCGAAACAATATTCTTCTAGTTCTACAAATTATGGAAGTTCAACTATGTCTATAGTCTTTGGAATTGGTACAACTCTTTTTTCACTATTTTTTACAATTTTGCCAATTTTGATTATTATTTTTATTACTAAGTTTGCAAGTATTCGTTCGACCCTTTCAGGAGCCAAATTGCCAAAAGATATTCCTTATTTTAGGGATATTCCTTGTAATAATGATTTATACAAAGCTTATTACATTGGTTATAAATATAAAATTATTAAAAACCAGACGGATATTTTGGGTGCTATTATTTTAAAATGGCTAAAAGAAGGTAAAATTAGAATTGACACGGCACAAACGGGTAAAATTTTCAAAAAGGAAGGTACTGTTATTATTTTAAATAAAGTGGATTTGTCCTCTTTTGAGGATTCAACTGAGAAAAAGTTATTTAATATGCTTTTGAGTGCCAGCGGTGATGGCATACTTGAAAGTAGAGAATTTGAAAAATGGTGCAGTAGCAATTATACTAAGATTCTTTCTTGGTTTGACAAATTAATTGATGAAGAAGAAAATAAGCTGATTGCAGAAGGACTTATTACAGTTTCAGAAGAAAAAGCATTTAAATTTTTTAAATATAAAAAACATTCTGTAACAGAAGATTTAAACCAACAAGCGCTTGAACTTGCAGGTTTAAAGAAATTTTTGCTTGATTATACACTTATAGCCGAAAGAACAGCAATTGAAGTTAATTTATTTGAAGATTATTTAATATATGCTCAGATGATGGGAATAGCTAAAAAAGTAGCTAAACAATTTAAAGATTTATATCCTGACGTTGTTGCCCAATCAGCATTTTATTCATATGATAATATTATTTTTATTAATACATGTGCAAGCCATGGAATTACTCAAGCAAATAGTGCCAAATCAAGAGCCGAAAGCTATAGCTCTGGTGGAGGAGGATTCTCTTCTGGAGGAGGAGGAGGAGGTTCCTTCGGAGGTGGTGGCGGAGGCGGTGGTTTCCGTTAAACTATAAATACCAGCTTAAATTTAATATTTAGGCTGGTATTTTTTTATATTAGACTATATTTTATTTTCTAAAAAGCATTTGTAAGTTAACATAATTGCGTTATGCTGGTTGGGTACTTTTTTAATATGGATAAAAAACTTATAAGAATTTATATCCAAACCATTTCATTCTTTCTTCTTCTCTAGTAGATAATTCTTTCAACCATTCAGCAAAGCCATTACTATCATTATTTCTTAAAAATTCAAAATACTTTACTCTATCTTCTTTTGCTATAACAACAGGTGGCAAATTATTTTTTAACAATTCATAATTTATAAGTAATCTGCCAGTTCTTCCATTTCCATCTTCAAAAGGGTGTATCCTTTCAAATTCGATATGATATCTAGCAATTTTAGTAAATATATCTTGCTCGTCGTGATTATAATTGTATATATAATACATCATCAAATTTGGTACTTTTTTAGGTTCAGGCGGAATATGTTCACTACCTTGAATAAATACTTGTACAGTTCTATAACCTTCTGTATCTTTAATATCTCTATTTATAGATTCATTTAATATTTTAATGAATCTTTCATCAAATACTTCATTATCTTGTAAATTCTTAAAAACTAATTCTAAAGCCTTTTTATGGTTAATAGCTTCATATATTTCTCTAGGTTCTTTTCCTTCTATTTTAAAGCTATTATCATTATAAAGTATAGCATAAGTTTCGGCATAGGTAAGTGTACTTCCTTCAATGGCATTTGAATGATACGTGCTTCTTGTAATCAAATCTTCTAAGTAATCTTTATTATTTAAAATAAATTGTAACATCTCCATCTTAATTCATCCTTTTTATTAGACTTTATTATAAAATATAATAAAAAACAAGGATGTATTTGGAAGTTTATCCAAAGTATCCTCGTTTAATGTCCCAATTTAAGGTTGGACTTCCTCATTATATATTTTAAAATATGGTCGAGGTGACAGGGATCGAACCTGCGACCTCATGGTCCCAAACCACGCGCGCTACCAACTGCGCTACACCTCGAAATAAGTACCTTTTAAAAAGTACTTATTTAATATATCACAGATTTTATTTTTTTGCAATGTTTTTTTGATATTTTATATTAAATTTTATTTATTTCCCATCTTTTCATTTTTATGTAAAGTATTTTTCTTGTTTTTTATTGCTATTAATTTCTTTTCGTGTTAAAATAATAGTATGGTTTTTCTAGAAATTCTTTTTAGAGAATTTCGCCTTACTACAATCAAAGGAGGCATTACCATGGCGAAAAAAATTAAGTGGGCAAAGTTTGTCAACAAGAATGTTCCTCAGGTATGGTTTTGTCACAATCCCAATATTGAATTGGAATTTGGGAGAGCCTACATCGTGGAAGATGAATGGAAACTCGGCAAGTATAACATAGTAAAACTTAGCGGTTTTGCTACTTACTTCTTGGCTGATGCTTTTGAGATTTCGGCCACTTAAGTTTTTCCCAAAAACCGTGTACGGTTCCTGCCTTTCGGCAGGTTTTTATTTTTTTGCAAGAGTTACTGATATTTGATATTCTTTATTGCTTCTAACAAGTTTTATGTTTACTTTTTCTCCCACATTTTTTCCATATATATATGTTCTAAGTTCAGACATCTTTTCTAGCTCTATCCCGTCTATTTCTAGCAATATATCTCCCCTCTTTACTCCTACTTTTTCTGCTGGTGAATTTTTTGTTACGTCTGCTATATATATGCCTTTATCTAATTTAATATTTTGGTCAAGTTCTTGATTTATATATGGTACAATGTTTTTATCATATGCAAATACCCCCAATGAGGGTGTTATACATTCGCCTGTACTCGTTAATTTTTCTATAATTGGTTTTATTATATTTATTGGTATAGAAAAACCAATCCCTTCTGCTGATGTAATTTTTACAGAGTTTATTCCTAAGACTTCCCCATTTATATTAATTAATGGGCCTCCACTATTTCCTGGATTTATTGTTGCATCTGTTTGTATTAAATCTTCCATGTATGATGTTTTATTATCTTCTTCTATTTTAATTGTTCTATTTAATCCACTTATTATTCCAGATGTTACGGTCCTTTGAAATTCGAAACCTATTGGGTTTCCTATTGCATAGACTTGTTCTGCAACTTTTATTTTATCTGAATCTCCTAAATGTAAGTAATCCAAATTCTTTACATTTATTTTTATTATGCTTAAATCTAAATCTGTGTCTGACCATACTACATTTGCTTTATAATTTTTTCCATTTTCTAAAGTTACATAGCATGTACTATTTTTCTCTCCTGACACATGTTGATTTGTAACAATATATCCATCATTTGAAACTATAAAGCCTGTTCCCAAGCCTAAGTTTCTTACACCATCTTGTAAGAAAATTGTAGTCCCTTTATTGGCAATTTTAGAGATTCCTACAACAGCATTATTTACGTTTTCTATCAATGTAGAAATATCTTTTTCTTCTGTTTTATTAGATACAGACGTCGGCTCTGCAGTGTAATCACTTGCATAATTTTTTTCTGTTGTGAAGGATATGTACACGCAATATGCTAATGCCACAAATGAAATTATTAATATTATTATTGCAATAGTTTCTAAACTTTTAATTATTTTCTGCCCTCTATATTCTCTCAAACTAATTCCTCCAATATCCATTTTTTCTTATTATTACCATTGCGTTTCGTTTTATTCAAATCATCTTCATTTGATTTAATTTTGTTGTTTACACAATGTATTATTGCACACTTGTTATTTTGGGCTGTGTTTCATGCAATTTTGAAAATCACAATTTTTTATTACTAATAATGTCGATTTTTTTCTACGGAATTACAACTTTTTTATTGCAAAATCATCTCTACAATGGTAAAATGTGACCGTAGGTGATTTAAGTGAATAAAAATAAAATATATAATGAAAAAACCGTTCATAGTTTTAGAGAATTAGTATCTTATTGTGCTACAAACTACGGCGATAGAACAGCTTTTACTATAAAGGACTCTAATAAGAATTTACACGATATTTCGTTTATAGAATTCGAAAATAATATTAAAGAGCTGGGGTCTGCCCTGCTTGATTTAGGGTTAGAAAATAAAAAGATTGCATTAATCTCGCAAGATAGATATGAGTGGTGTTGCAGTTACTTTGCAATTTCTACATCTAATAATGTGGTAGTTCCTCTTGACCATCTGCTTCCAGAAATTGAGCTTCAAAGACTTCTGATTGAAAGTAAGGTTGATGCTATTATTTTTGATAAAAAATATACTAAATGGGTTCAAGAAATCTGCAAGCAAGAAGGCTCAGCACTAAAATATCTTATTTGCATGGATAGCATAAATGATGAAGATAATATTCTTTCCTATTCTAAGTTAGTAGAAAAAGGCAAGAAATTAATAGAAGATAAAATGTCAAAGTATGAAAATATTAGTATTGACGTAAATGCTATGTCTATTTTAATTTATACTTCTGGTACTACAAGCAATCCTAAGGCAGTAATGCTTTCGCAGGGCAATATTTGCTCTAATTTATCTGCCATGACAACATTAATAAAATACCACCCAGATGATAGTATTTTGGTATTTTTACCATTACACCATACATTGGCATGCCTTGCAAGTTTCTTATTCTGCTATTTTATTGGTTTTAGACTTTGCTTTGCAGATAGCATCAAAGATATTGGAAAAAATTTAGTAGAATACAAGATTAGTGGTTTAGTATGCGTACCTGCTGTTTTGGAAATTATGTACAAACAAATTATGAGAGGAATAAAAAAATCTGGAAAATATATTCCTTTCAAGATAATGTCTGCAATTTCTAACTTTCTTTTGTTTTTTCACATAGATTTACGCAGAAAGTTTTTCAAAGACATTTTAGACAATCTTGGTGGAAACATGAGAACTATTATTTATGGTTCTGCATCATCAGATAAAAAGGTTATACATTTATTTAATACTATTGGCATTGTTATGATACAGGGCTACGGATTAACAGAAACTTCTCCTGTTATCGCATGTGAAAATGACATTTATCATAGTGAGAAGGGCTCTTCTGGTTTTCCTTTATATAATGAAGAAGTTAAAATAGATAACCCTGACGAGACTGGAACAGGTGAAATTTTGGTAAAAGGTCCTAATGTAATGCTTGGATATTATAATAATCCAGAAGCCAATAAAAAAGCCTTTAAGGATGGATGGTTTTGCACTGGTGATTTAGGAAGATTTGGCAAAGATGGTTGTTTGTTTATATCTGGCAGAATTAAAGATTTAATTGTTTTAAGCAATGGGAAAAAAGTTTTCCCAGAAGAGATTGAAGCTCTAATAAACAAATTAGATTACGTTGAGGAAAGCATGGTTTATGAGCACAATGATAAAGTATGTGCAAAAATTGTGTATTCAAAAGATAATCAATTACTAAAAAATCTTTCAGGAGAAGAAATACATGATTTAATCGAACCAGAAATAAAAACATTAAATAAATCTAACTTACCAGTTTATAAATATATTAAGGAATTTACTGTAACTGATGAACCTTTAATAAAGACTACTACACAAAAGATTAAGAGACATGAAGAGATGCGAAATTTAAAGAAATAATATAGGGTGAATTATTATGAATAGAAAATTATACGATCTAACGAATCCACAAATGAACATATGGGCTACAGAGCAGTATTATAATAATACTGCGGTTAATAACGTTGGTGGCACTGTGCTTTTAAAGGCAAAATTAAATTTTAATATTTTGCAAAAAGCTGTTGCCAATGTTCTGAGAAAAAATGATAATTTTCATATTCATATTACAAAAGAAAATAATGTTGTTAAACAGTATTTTGCGTTTGAAGAATATGTTCCTGCAATTGTTGAAATAAAAAACTTGCAGGAACTACATAAGGTTGAGTCTGAGCTATGCCAAGAAAGTTTTGATTTACTTTCTAGCAAGCAATTATTTGAGACAAAATTATTTAAACTTCCAAACAATCATGGCGGTGTAATTGTGGTTATGCATCACATTATATCAGATTCATGGACTTTAGGTTTGTACTGTAACGAAATAGTAAACGAATACCAATCACTACTTGATGCTGAAAACATTGAAAGTGATAGCTCTTTATGTGGCCAATTCTCTTACAAAAGCTTTATTAAAGAAGATATTGATTATTTAAATAGTGATTCTTTTGAAAAAGATAAAAAATACTGGAATGATGTTTTCGAGACTGTTCCAGAGGTTGCTACTGTGCCTTCAACAGTAAAAAAACTAACTAACAAAATTACATGTTCTGCTGCAAGACAAGCATTTAATATTTCTAAGCAGGACTCTATTAAAATTTTAGACTATTGCAGAAAAAATAGAATTTCTGTATATAATTTTCTTATGGCTATCTATTCAATTTACATAGGTAGAGTTTCAAATCTTGCCGATTTTGTAATCGGAACTCCAATTTTAAATAGATTAAATAAAGCAAATAAACAAACTAATGGAATGTTTGTAAGTACAGTGCCTTTGCGCATAAACATAGACCAAAACTCGTCTTTTATAGACTTTTCTAAGAAGATTGGAGCTTCTTGTTTTAGTATGTTAAGACACCAAAGATATCCATACCAATGTATTTTGGAAGATTTGAGAAAAAAAGATTCTAACATTCCAAATTTATATAACATTATTTTATCTTACCAGATTACTAGCACAGTAAATGATAATATTGATTGTGAATCTCATTGGATTTTCAATGGAAATTGTGCCGATGATATGCAGATTCATATTGTTGATTACAATGGTTCCGGAACTTTGAGTATCTTTTATGATTACAAAACTTCGAAATATGTAAAATCTGAAATAAAACAAATGCATGAACGTATTAATCATATTATTGAACAGGTTTTACAAGATGATAGCATTAATATTGAAAACATAGAAATTGTAACACCAGAAGAGACATTGCAAATTTTAAAAGAATTTAATAACACTAAAACAGATTATCCACGAAACATGTCTGTAATTGAATTATTTGAAAATCAAGTTAAGGAAACTCCAAATAAGGTAGCCATTGTTTTTGAAGATTCAGAACTTACATATGATGAATTGAATAAAAGAGCAAATCAACTTGCAAATATTTTAATATCAAATAAAGTTAAACAAGGCGATGTTGTTGGAATTTTCTTGGATAAATCATTGGAGATGATTGTTTCTATTTTTGCAATATTAAAATGTGATGCAATTTATCTGCCAATTGATATACACTATCCAGATTCTAGAATTAACTACATAATTGAAAATTCTGGAGCAACTACTATTTTAACAGATACAGACACAGAAAGATTTAATTTAAACACTATAAATGTATCACTAAATGAAAATTTTTATAAATTAAGTAATACGTCTAATATACTACGCAATTTTGATGCTGAAGCTCCTGCATATATTATGTATACATCTGGCTCAACTGGAACCCCTAAGGGTGTATTAATTGAAAACAGAAGCATTGTAAGGCTTGTTAAAAATACTAATTTTATAAAATTTAATAAAAACGACAGAATGTTACAAACGGGCTCTATCGTATTTGATGCTTGTACTTTTGAAATATGGGGTGCCCTTTTAAACGGACTTTCTCTATATATTATTAAGAAGGAAGATTTATTAAACGCACACACTTTAAAGAATTATATAGAAAAAAATAAAATTTCTATAATGTGGCTAACTGCCCCATTATTTAGCACGCTTTGTGAAGAAAATGCAAATATTTTTAATGGAGTAAAATACTTATTAACTGGTGGAGACGTGCTTTCTCCAAAACATATTACTAAAGTTAGAAAATATAATCCTAATTTAACAGTAATAAATGGCTATGGTCCAACAGAAAATACTACTTTTTCTTGTTGTTTCAAAATCGAAAAAAATTATATTGATTCTGTTCCAATCGGAGGACCTATTGCAAATTCAACATGTTATGTTGTTTCTAAATCTGGAAGTCTGCAACCTGTTGGTGTCCCTGGAGAATTGTGGGTTGGTGGCGATGGAGTCGCAAAGTGCTATATAAATAACGAAGAAATGACTAAGCAAAAATTTATTGAAAATTATATGGGCAACGACAAAGTATATAAGACTGGCGATCTTGTAAAATGGCTTCCTGACGGTACAATTCAATTTATAGGAAGAATAGATAACCAGGTTAAAATTAGAGGTTTTAGAGTTGAATTAAGCGAAGTAAATAATAAAATTCTAGAATTTTCTAACGTAAAGTCTAGCTACACAACTATTTACACAAATAATAACGAGAAATTTATTTGTAGTTACATTATTCTTAAAAATGGTATTTCTACAAATGAATTAAGGAGATATTTAAAGGAAGTATTACCTATTTACATGGTTCCAACATATATTGTGCCAATGGTTAGCTTTCCACTAAATGTGAATGGAAAAATAGATAAAAACTTGCTTCCAACACCAACAATAACAACAAACGAAAATATTATAAGCCCTAGAAACAAAACAGATAAAACTTTGGTTTCTATTTTAAAGAAATACTTGAAATTAGAAGCAGTAAATTTATCGAACTCTTTTGTAGAGCTAGGAGGAGATTCTCTTTCTGCCATAAACATTATCGCAGAAATTGAAAATAAATTACATGTTCAACTACATATAAAAGACCTTTTGAACATGGCTAGCATAATGGATATTTCTGACTATGTTGCTAATACTAGAACTCAAAATACAGCTTTTGTTTTAGAGAAAGCTCCTAAAATGGATTTGTATCCACTTTCTTCTGCTCAAAGAAGAATTTACTACGCATGTAAAATGGTTGGAGACGATACTCTAGTTTATAATACACCTTGTGCACTTCTAATAAATTCTCGTTTAGACAGTAAGAGGGTTGAAGGAGCATTTAAGCAAATTATTGAAAAGCAAAGTAGCTTTAGAACTGTATTCGTGTTAGATGCAGACGAAGTAAAACAAAAAATACTCGATAAAGTAGATTTTGCAATCTCGGTTTTCAATAATACATCTACAGAAAAAGATGCTATTATAAAGAATTTTTCTAAGCCTTTCGATTTAGAAAATGCACCTTTATTAAGAGTAGAATTACATTATTTAGATAACAACCAAACACTATTGCTTATCGATTCACACCATATAGTTATAGATGGCGTTTCGATGAATGTATTAATAAATGAATTTTTTGAATTATATAAAGGAAATGCATGTGAGGAAACTCCATTTGAATATGTTGACTATTCAGTATGGGAAAAAGATTTTGTTAAAACAGATGCTTACAAAAAGAATGAAGACTATTGGATAACAAGGTTTAAAGACTACGGTTTCGAAGCATTAAACCTTCCATATGATTATACAATTCCTGCAAACAAGACATATATTGGAGAAAAAATATTTTCTAATATACCTACTACAACTTTTGAAAAAGTTGAGGCATTTGCTAGAAAATACAAAGTTTCTAGCTACACGGTATTTCTTTCTGCATTATATATTTGCTTATATAAATATACGAAACAGTCTGATATTGTTGTCGGTAGTCCTGTCGCAAACAGAGGAATTATTGGAACACGTAACATAATAGGAATGTTTGTAAACAATGTAGCTTTTAGAGCAAAGATTTTGCCAAACCAGAGTATTAGCACTTTTTTAAAATATGTAAATGACTGTATATTGCAAGATTTAGAAAACCAAGCATATCCATATGATGCTCTTTTAAAAGCTCTGCATGTGCCAACAGACAACTCTAGGAATCCATTATTTGATATAATGTTTTCTTACCAAAATCAATCAAATGAAATCAATTTAGATGATAATGTTTCATATTTACCTGTAGAAACTAATACTTCTAAATTCAATATAACATTGGAAGTTGTTCCAAAATCTGGTCAAATAAATGTAGAATACAGAACTGATTTATTTAAGAAAGAGACTATTAACAGTTTTGTTGAGCACTATATGTTCGTTTTAGGGCAAGTTCTAGAAGATTTGAGCCCTTCTGTAAGTGGCATAAACATTATAACACCTTTGGAGCAAAGGCTTTTAGACAAATTCAACGCAACCTCTGGTGAAATAGACAGAGCTCCATTATGTAAATTATTCGAGAAGCAAGTTGAAAAAACACCTGATAATATTGCTGTAATTTGTGATGATAAGACCCTTACTTATTCCGAATTGAATACTAAAGCTAACAGTCTAGCTCATTATTTAATCACTCGTGGTATAAAAAGTAACGATATTGTTGCAATTATGACAAATAGATCTCTAGAGACTATTGTTTGTATGGTCGCTATACTTAAGGCTGGGGGCGCATTTTTAAATATTGACCCTACCTACCCTGTTGATAGAACCAAATATTACATTGAAGATAGTAAGATTGAATATGTGCTTACTCAAAAATCTTTACGTGAAAAGGTTGAAGAGATAAAAAATAAAATAGAAATAGATCTTGATAATACCGAAATTTATGGAAAGAACTTTGAAAATCCAAATGTAGAAATACACGAACAAGACTTATCTTACATTATATATACATCTGGTTCTACTGGAACCCCTAAGGGCGTAATGCTTAACCAGATTGGTCTTTCTAACATGGTACAAGCCATGACAAAAGTTTTGGATTATTTAAAAGATGGTCCCAAACATGCGATTGCATCTGTTACATCTACACCTTTCGACATATTTGTGTATGAAATAGTAGTTTCACTTACACATGGAATGAGAGTTGTTATGGCAAACAACGCAGAACATAGAAATCCTAAGCTTTTAGATGCATTAATACGCAAGTATAAAGTTGACGTAATGACGGTTACTCCAAGTTTAATGAAAATAAACTACGATAATCGCGAACCAGATACGGCTTTAGCACAAGTTAAAAACATGGTATTCGGTGGAGAACCTCTACCAGAAAAATTCGTAAAAGATTTACGTGCTCTATCCGATGATATTACAATATACAACATATATGGTCCTAGCGAAATAACGGTTTTATCAAATGTACAAAACCTTGATAATGAAAAAGAAATTACTGTTGGACCACCAATCTTGAACACACAAATGTATATTTTAGATAGTGACATGAAACAAGTTCCAATCGGAGTTATTGGCGAAATTTATATTGCTGGAATTCAAGTTGGCGAAGGCTATATTGGAAAGAAAGAATTGACAGAACAACGCTTTTTAAACAATCCTTTCGGTTCTGGAAAAATATATAAATCTGGTGACATCGGTAGATGGACATTTGATGGAAAAATTCAATGTTTAGGAAGAATTGATAACCAGATAAAGCTAAGAGGTTTGCGTATTGAGCTTTCTGAAATCGAAGATGAGATTGCCAAAATGCCAGGAGTATCATCTTGTGTTGTAAATAAAATAACATTAGACAATAAAGAATGTTTATGTGCATACTATGTTTGTGACACTGATTTAACAGAACAGCAAATTAAAGAAAACTTACGTAAATTCTTGCCACAATATATGATTCCAACACATGTTGTAAAGCTTGACTCTATGCCTTACACTATAAACAGAAAAATTGATAGAAAGGCTTTACCTCTACCAAAGGTTACGCATTTAGTAGATAGCGGGCACATTGATATTTCTTCATTAAATTCAAATGAAGAAAAACTAACTCAAATTTGGAAGAGTATATTAAAAGTTGATAATATCGATGTTAATGATAATTTCTTCGATATTGGTGGAGATTCAATCTCTGCTATAAACATGCAAATTGAAGCATTAAAATATGGACTTGAATTTGAATATGCAGATATTTTTAACTATCCAACAATAAGGCAATTATCTAAAAAATTACCTAGTCCAGAAGAAAAATTTATGAGTAATTACAATTATTCAAAAATAGACAAAATTCTTCAAAACAACTGTGTTGAAAATATTAAAAATATTAGTAAATATGATGTAAAAAATATTCTTTTAATTGGTGGTACAGGTTATTTAGGCGCACATATTATTTCTACATTCTTAAAGAATGAAACTGGTATTGTTTACTGTCTAATAAGACAGAAAAATGACGAGAGTCCTTTATACAGAATTAATAGAAGATTAGAATTTTACTTTGAAAAAGACTTCTTAAACAAATATTCTAATAGAATAAAAGTTATAAAAGGAGATATAACGTCAAAGAATTTAGGTTTAACAGATGAAAATTATTCTAATCTTATCAAAAATATAGACACTGTAATAAATGCGGGAGCAATCGTAAAGCACTTCGGTCAAAAAGATGAATTTGAAAACATTAATGTACTGGGTACTAAAAATGTAATAGAATTCTGTACTAGAAATAAAAAAAGATTACTGCATATATCTACAATGAGCGTTTCTGGGTTTGGAGAAAAAGAAGAATTCTCGAATAATCCTGAAGAAGAAGGAACAAAAAAATTCAGTGAGCAGAACCTATATGTAGGCCAAAATATAAAAGGAATATATACAACAACTAAATTCAAGGCTGAAATTGCCGTACTAGAAGCAGTAAGCAATGGATTAGATGCTCAACTTTTAAGAATTGGAAATATTACTAACAGATATTCTGATGGAAAATTCCAAATAAACATTAATGATAATGCTTTTGCAAGAAGAATAAAATCTTTTGTAGAAATTGGAGCCTTCCCAAAATACATGTTAACACATGCTATAGAGCTTACGCCAGTCGATGTTTGTGCAGATGCTGTATTAAAAATATTGGAACACAACAGTCCATGTAACGTATTTCATTTATACGATACAAATCTATTGCCTATAAATATTTTTTATGATACTATACTAGAAAGAGGAATTAATTTAACCCCTGTTTCTAACACGCTTATGACATATATAATTAAAGGAATACTATCTGACGATTCTAAAAAATCAATCATTTCTGGAATTGTACAAGATTTAGATAAAGACAAAAAATTTACTTATATATCAAAAGTTGGATTAGACGCTACATTTACTCAAAAGTATTTAGAAGCTATTGGCTTTAATTGGTCAACTTTCGACTCGGAATATGTTAATAAATGCTTCGATTATTTTGAAAATGTTGGATTTATAGATAAAAATTTGGAGGGACACTAATGAATGAAATTTTTACACTACCACTGTTATCGCTAATAATTTCAGCGGCTTTAATTACTGGTTTGTTAGTATATGTATTAAAAATAAAAAATAAGACGTCCTTGCAGAATATTTTCTGCTTGGACCTACTTTGTGTATTTATTATATGTGTGGGAGTAATTTTACAAGCAATACTTAGTAAATTGTGTAACATTCCCGCAATCAATTTTGAAAATTATATTTATATTGGTACATGTTTTTTGCCAGTATGTATTCTATTTACTGGAAAAATCTTTAGCAACCCAAATTACAAATTAAAGAGAATCGATTTGTTTACATTAATAATTCCTATCACTTCATTAATAATTTTATGGACAAATAATTTCCATCATTTATTCTATAAAGTATATTCTACAAATATTAGTAAATGCGTTTATGGAAATTGGCTTATAATTCACAATATATATTCATACACATTATTATTAATTGGAATTATTTATATAATAAAAGCTTCAGGAAAGACCTCTGGTTTCTTTTCAAAACAATCTTTATTAATAATTGCTGGAATGAGTATTCCTATTGTGGTTAATGTACTCGGAACATTTAAAATTATACCTATGTCGGTTTTTATAACACCAATCTCATTTGCATTTGCCATGGTATTTTTTGCACTTGCAATTTTCAAATTCAAATTTTTAGGAATTGCTCCAATTGCTTTACGTACAGTAGTAAACAGAATGTCAGACAGTTACATAATTTTAAACGAAAATTATGTAGTTACAGATTTTAATAACACCTTTTTAAATACTTTTAAATTGAAAGATGAAAATATTAGGGATAAAAATATTATTAAATTTTTAGAACATCATCAAGATTACGGTGTTAACATTACTGAATTTAAACAATATTTAAATAGTGTAAAAGGTCGTACAGAAACAGTTTCATTTGAACAAGGAATATTACCTTTTAATAAATTTTTCACAGTTGAAATTAATAATATAATGGATAAAAATAATTTTCTTGGAATATTAATTTTATTTAAAGATATTACTCAACATAAACAAGATATTCAAACAATTCAAAACAATCAGGATATGCTTATGGAGAAAGAACGTTTAGCTTCTCTTGGACAATTGATAGGTGGAATTTCACACAACTTAAAAACTCCTATAATGTCTATTTCTGGTGCGGCCGAAGGACTTACAGATTTAATTAATGAATATGACGCTTCAATTGGTGATCCAGAAGTAACGAATAATGACCACCATGCAATTGCAAATGATATGAGAGAATGGATAACAAAAATTCACTCATATACAGCATATATGTCAGATATTATTACAGCCGTTAAAGGTCAAGCTGTTAATCTTTCTGAGAATGAGAATAATGAATTTACAGTAGATGAATTATTCAAGAGAGTTAATATATTGATGAAACACGAAATTAGCAATGCATCTTTAACACTTGCAATAGATGTACAAGTTCCATCAGCAACTACTCTTGTAGGCGATATAAACAGTCTAGTACAGGTTATAAACAACCTAATAACAAATGCAATTCAATCCTACAATGGACGTAAAGGTGAAGAAATAAAAGTCTTAGCACAGAAATTAGATAATAACTTAATTATTTCCGTAATAGACCATGGTTGTGGAATGACAAAAGAAGTACAAGACAAATTATTTAACACAATGATAACTACCAAAGGAAAAAATGGTACTGGACTTGGAATGTTTATGTCTTACTCTACAATAAAAGGCCATTTTAATGGAGATATAACATTTGAAACAGAAGTAAATAAAGGTACAACCTTTAATGTAATACTTCCTTTGCAATAAATTTTTCATAATTTATTGCATTTTTATTTTTTTATTATTATAATAGCATCAGTAATTTTATTTTTGAGGTATCTATTATGAGAAAAAACATGATAACAGCAGAGTCAAATGGTTACAAAATTATCGTTGTCGATGACGAACAAGGTATTGTTGACTCACTATCTATTTTTTTAAAACGTTCAGGTTATGATTTCACTGGTTTAACAAATCCATTGGAAGCTATTGAACGTGTGCGTAATGAGCATTTTGATATGATGATTCTTGACTTTATGATGGACCCAATTCACGGTGATGAAGTTGTAGAAGAAATACGAAAATTTAATAAAGATTTATATATCTTATTGCTTACAGGTCATAAGGATTTAGCTCCACCTCTTGAAACAATTAAAAGGTTGGAGATTCAAGGATATTGTGAAAAAAGTGATAAATTTGATCAATTATTATTATTGATTGAGTCAGGAATAAAATCAATTGAACAAATGAATACAATAAAAACAATAAATAAACAATTACACGATAAAAATGAAGAACTTGAGAGAGCTTATCTAGATACAATTGGAATACTTCGTCAAACTGTTGAAGCAAAAGATCCTTATACAAGAGGTCATTCTGATAGAGTCTCTGAATATTCTGTTTTGATTGGAAAGAAATTAGGATTAGACGAGAAAACTCTTCACATTCTAAAAATTGGTGGCTTATTCCATGATATTGGTAAAATAGGAATTCCAGATAGTATTCTTTTGAAAGAATCAAAATTAAGTGATGAAGAATATTCTCAAATAAAAAATCATCCAATGATTGGCGTGCATATGTTAGGTGATGCAGCAATTTTCACAGATATATTGCCTATTGTAAAACATCATCATGAGCGTTATGATGGACGTGGCTACCCTAGTCAATTAGTTGGAGATGATATTCCTTATGTAGCTAGAATTGCTGCAGTTGCCGACACTTTCGATGCTATGACTTCAAAAAGATCTTATAGAGATTCATTGCCTATAGATGTAGTTAGAGCAGAAATAGAAAGATGTTCTGGTACGCAGTTTGATCCAAACATAGCAAAAGTTTTCCTTGATATAATGAATAACGATTTTGACTTAATACGTGAAATACAAGAAAAATACAAATAAACATTAATTATGTTAAAAAGCTTCAGTCTATTGAAGCTTTTATTTTTTAATATTATTCATACCCTAGTACATCTTTGTTTTTTATAAATATATAAAAAATTTCCTAATCCTCCTTTTTATACGAATAAGCCCCGGCAATGTATAACGTGTCGAGGCTTTACGAAATATGAATTTTTCTTTATTTGTTATTTTATTTTCATGCTTAATTTTACTTTTTGTCTTTCTTGGTCTATTCCAATTACTTGTACTTTTACTACATCACCAACAGATACGACATCAGAAGGATTTTTTACATAATTTTCACTCATTTCTGAAATGTGTACTAATCCATCATGCTTTACTCCGACATCTACAAAAGCACCGAAATCCGTTACATTCCTTACGGTTCCAGTTAAAATCATGCCATCTCTTAAATCTTCAAACTTAAGTACATCTGCCCTTAAAATAGGCTTAGGCATCTCTTCTCTTGGATCTCTTCCCGGTTTCATCAATTCATTTATAATATCTTGCAAAGTTGGTTCACCAACATTTAACTCTGCTGCTAGTTCTTTAATATTTTTACTGTTATTTAATTCAGCAAGCTCAGACTTAATCTCTACAAATTTTTCTTTATTTGTTAAATCATTTAATTTATATCCAATCCTACTTAATAAATTTTCTGCAACACTGTAGCTTTCTGGGTGAACTCCTGTAATTTCTAATGGATTTTTTCCATCTGGAACTCTTATGAAACCTGCACATTGCTCATATGCAACCTTTCCAAGCTTTGGAACTTTTAAAAGCTCTTTTCTTTCTTTTAACTTTCCATTCTCTTCCCTATATTTTACAATATTCTTAGCAATACCATTGTTAATTCCAGATACATATGCTAAAAGTGATGGTGTGGCTGTATTTATATCTACGCCTACGCTATTTACAGCATCTTCTACAACGCCAGTTAAACTCTGCTCTAAATTCTTCTGATTTACATCATGTTGATATTGTCCAACACCAATGGCCTTTGGGTCTATCTTTACAAACTCTGCCAATGGGTCCTGAAGTCTACGGGCAATTGAGATTGCTCCTCTTAGAGAAACATTAATATCTGGATATTCTTCTGTTGCAAGTTTTGATGCAGAATATACAGAAGCGCCTGCCTCAGATACAATTACGTAAACTAAATCTTTATTATATTTTTCTTTTATCTCGGCAATTAAATCAGATACAAATTGCTCTGATTCCCTTGAGGCCGTTCCATTTCCAATTGCAAACATGTCTACATTATATTTTGCAATTAATTTTGTTAATTCTTTTTTAGCTCCTTCAACATCGTTCTGTGGTTCTGTTGGATATACTGTTGTAGTATCAAGTACCTTACCAGTTTCATCAATTACAGCAATCTTACAGCCAGTTCTATAAGCTGGATCAAATCCAATAACTGTTTTGCCTTTTATCGGACTAGTTAGTAATAATTGTTTTGCATTTTTTCCAAAAACCTTTATTGCCTGTTCTTCAGCCTTTTCCGTTAAATCTGACCTAATTTCTCTATCTATTGATGGCTCAATTAATCTTGAAAAACTATCTTCAACACAAGCCGTCAATAAATTTACATATTGGCTATTTCTATCCTTAATTATATCATTTTCAATTAATTCCAATATTTTTTCAGTAGGCTTTTCTATTTTTACTTTTAAAAACTCTTCTTTTTCGCCTCTATTAATTGCTAATATTCTATGGCTTGGAATTCTGTTAACCTTTTCTGCAAAATCATAGTACATTTCATAACTCGATTTTTCCTCTGGTTTAGTTTCTTTTGTTGTTATAATTCCCTCTCTGTAGCAAATTTGTTTAATTTGTTTTCTATATTTAGGCTCATCAGAAATAGCTTCTGCAATGATATCTAATGCTCCACTCCTGGCATCTTCTTCAGCATTTACACCTTTTTCTTCATTAATAAAACTCCTTGCAACTTCGTCAATATCTACACTAGAATCTTGTGCCAATATTATTTTTGCAAGTTCTTCCAAACCTTTTTCCTTGGCAATAGTAGCTCTGGTTCTCTTCTTTTGCTTATAAGGTCTATAAATATCTTCTACATCCGCAATAGTCCTGCTTTGTTCCAAATTCTTCACAATTTCATCAGTAAGTTTTCCTTGTGAATCAATAGATTTTATAACCTCTTGCTTTCTCTCCTCTAAATTTCTTAAATATGTAAGTCTCTCTCCAAGATTTCTTAACTGCTCGTCCGAAAGACCTCCTGTTGCTTCCTTTCTGTATCTCGCAATAAATGGAATAGTATTTCCATCATCAATCAATTTTATGGTACTATCAACTTGGCTCTTTTTTACACCCAATTCATCTGCTATAATTTCCGATATTTTACCCATTATTCTACCTCTTTCCTCATCAAGTTTTCCTTAATATATCACAATATTTTCTAAAATTAAAGCGAACAATAAAAAAGAATCTAAATTGCTATTCAATAAAGACTCTTTTTATCAATACTATTTCAAATTTAAATAAATTAACTTTTTTATTTAATAAAATTGTATATCAAAATTTTATAATTTTTTATTCAATACCTAGGTATTCATCATACGATACTTCTCTATCTATAACTTCATTTTCTTTTATATCAATAATTCTATTTGCAACAGTTTGCATCAATTGATGGTCATGAGATGTAAATATCATATTTCCAGGGAATTTAACCATTCCATCATTCAAAGCTGTAATACTCTCCATATCCAAGTGGTTAGTTGGCTCATCCATGATTAAGAAATTTGCTCCAGAAAGCATCATCTTAGCAAGAACACATCTAACCTTCTCTCCTCCAGACAATACATTTACAGCCTTTAAAGCCTCTTCTCCAGAAAATAACATTCTTCCTAAAAAGCTTCTTACATAAGTTTCATCTGGGTCTTTAGAATACTGTCTAAGCCAATCAGTTATAGACAAATCACTTTGGAATAAATAATTATTATCTTTTGGAAAATAATTATTTGTAATCGTAGTTCCCCATATAATTTTGCCTTCATCAGGTTCCATCTCACCAGCAATTATTTGGAAAAGAACAGTTTTAGCATTTTCGTTATCTGCCACAATAGCAATCTTATCATTTGGCTTTACAGTGAAGGACACATTATTTAAAATCTTTTCTCCATTGACTGTTTTAGAAATATTTTTAACTTGTAAAATTTCATTTCCTGGCATTCTATCTGGTTTAAAATCTATATAAGGATATTTTCTGTTAGATGGTACAATCTCATCTAATTGAATTTTTTCCAATGATTTCTTTCTTGAAGTAGCTTGTTTAGACTTAGAAGCATTAGCACTAAACCTTGCGATAAATGCTTGTAATTCCTTTATTTTTTCTTCTTTTTTCTTATTCTGCTCTCTCATTTGCTTTTGCAATAATTGACTAGACTCATACCAGAAATCATAGTTTCCAGGGAATACCTTTATCTTACCGTAATCAACATCTGCAATATTTGTACAAACTTTATTTAAAAAATATCTATCATGTGAAACAACAATTACAGTATTCTCAAAATTAATTAAAAATTCCTCTAACCAATTTATTGTTTTCAAATCCAAATCATTTGTTGGCTCGTCCAATAATAAAATATCTGGATTTCCAAATAAAGCCTGTGCCAAAAGAACCTTAACCTTCTCCTTTGCTTCAAGTTCTCTCATATATTTATAATGTTTCTCTGCATCAATTCCAACATCATTTAACAAAATAGCTGCATCAGATTCAGCATTCCAGCCATCTAATTCTGCAAATTTTTCTTCTAATTTTGCCGCCTTCATTCCATCTTCTTCAGAAAAATCTGGTTTAGCATATATTTCATTTTTTTCTTTCATTATATTGTATAGCTCTTGATTACCCATTATAACAGTATCCATTACTGTTTCATCTTCATAAGCAAAGTGATTCTGTTTTAGTACAGAAATTCTCTCAGTCTTTTCCTTAGTAACTTCTCCCTTACTAGGCTCTAATTCTCCAGAAAGTACTTTTAAAAAAGTTGATTTTCCTGCTCCATTTGCACCTATAATTCCATAACAACACCCTTTATTAAATTTTATATTTACATCTTCAAAAAGTGTTCTTTTTCCAAATCTGACTGTTACGCCACTTGCAATTAACATTATTTTCCTCCTAAATTAATTTAACATACATATTATACATTATTTTTAGCTTTTTTTCAATCAATTTATATGGTATATTTAATTAAAATTAAATTAATAATTATTTTTTATAATATTTATTAAAATTAATTTTATTTTAATATATTTATTTCTTATGTAAAAAGATAATATAAAATAAATATTTAAAATTATTTTATTAAGAATTTAAATTA
>OKSE01000015.1_pt1 | contig 99043 bp, 99 predicted proteins | sample 1633631 | NCBI WGS metagenome assembly OKSE01 (sample SAMEA3541555, study PRJEB24748) | human gut metagenome | biome: human gut; feature: human-associated habitat; material: faeces | place: China | collected 2012 | reverse complement strand
GCCCATTAAAGCGGTACGCGAGCTGGGTTCAGAACGTCGTGAGACAGTTCGGTCCTTATCTATCGCAGGCGTAAGATATTTGAAGAGTGCTGTCCTTAGTACGAGAGGACCAGGATGGACATACCAATGGTGTATCAGTTGTCTCACCAGAGGCACGGCTGAGTAGCTAAGTATGGATTGGATAAACGCTGAAAGCATCTAAGTGTGAAGCCAACTCTAAGATAAGATATCTCATATCGTAAGGTAGTAAGATTCCATAAAGACTATGTGGTTGATAGGTTGGAGGTGTAAGTGTAGTGATACATTGAGCTGACCAATACTAATAAATCGAGGGCTTAACCACTAATATTAAAAGAGGTTTACAAATAATTCTTCTATGTATTTTTGAGTGTGCTTTAAATTTTATTAAGGAATTAATAAATTTTTAAAAATATTTGGAAATACTATTTACAAATTATAAATTTAATGGTATTATATCAAATATGAAAAGCAGACATTACTTTTCTGGTGATTATTACTAAGAGGAAATACCTGTTCCCATTCCGAACACAGAAGTCAAGCTCTTAAGTGCCGACAATACCCACGAGTTACCTTGTTGGAAAGATAGGTTGTCGCCAGATTTTATATATTCCTCGTTAGCTCAGTCGGTAGAGCGCTCGGCTGTTAACCGATAGGTCGTCCGTTCAAGTCGGACACGAGGAGCCATAATAATCTGAAATCTAGCAATAGATATTCAGATTATTTTTTATTAAATTTAAGTAATTCGACTATTCACAATAAAAAAACTATAAAGATTTGTTATATAATAAGTCTATTATGACAGAGGCGAGTGTTTATGAAGAAAATATGTGATATATGTGGAGCATCTTTTGAGACTAAAAGTCCTACAAGAATTATTGTTATGAATGTAGTGCAGATTCAACAAGAAATATATATATGAAACACGAAAACATCAAAAGACTATTTTACGTAGAAGTGTGAAATTACATGGTATAAAAAAATAAAAAACAACCAGCCGAATTTCGACTGGTTGCCTGGGTTTTAGGAGCTAACATACATTAGCTCGGGTTCAAGGCTGTTACCACGTCAGCAATGCTGTCAAAAGTTTCTTTGTTGGTGAGCATCTCATGGATGGAGAAGCCAATCTTCTCAGTTTCAACCAAAGATTTTGCGTCATCAATAGAGAAGCCTCTTTGGTCAAGCTGGCGAAGAAGATCGCCATACTTCTTTATGGCATTAATTGCCCTGTTCAATGTTTGGACACTCTTATCCTGCCGGCTTGCGGCGGAATTTTGAATGCCCACCTTGGGAGTTACAATCTGCTCAAAAGGTGTGACTTTAACAGAAGGCTGTTGCTTCTGCATAACCGGTTCAGAAATTGCTTTATCAGCAGGTTCGCCTTCAAGAGTTTCTTTGTCATTAACGTCATTACTGGAGTCATCCACAGTCTGTTTGCCGTCAATATATTCAGGAAAATCTGCGGGGTTAAGTCCAGCAAATGGGGTATATCCGCCATTAGGCTTGTCATTGTCCTCCTGATTAAAGGTCGAATCGTTTAATTGCTGAAGCATATGCCCCAGCTCAGGAGCAAGATCAATAAGGAAACTACGTGTGTATGTGGAACATTTGAAGTTAGCAAATACACTTTTGATTTCTGCCTCATTGCCACTCAGCAGTTTCGAAGCATTATTGTAATCCATTCTACTTGCATTTAGGCATGCAATGTACATGATAATTGGATGCCAATATTTTTGAGAAATAGCATCAAGCTCATTTTTGCATTTAAGCAGAACAGATGGTTCAATTTTGCAGAAATCAGGGTGTTTCTCCTGATACCCATTGAACATGAAAGTGGCCAACTGAGGGATATCATATTTGCATATGAATTCTTTCGTTACATTATGCTTATTGTTTGTGAAACCCAAAATATTTAAAATTCTTTCAGTTTCTGCGGAAATTTCCTTTTTAGAAGTCAAATCCACATTAAGTTTCAATAACATGTTGAAAACATCCTTGAAATCAGATTTCCTCGTGGTTTCAATTGCCGGATAGTTCGACAAAAGGTATGCTAATGCATACTGAAGTGCTTTGCCATTTACTTTCCGCATCGGTGCAGTATCTGCTGTAATACTGATATTATCAATGTTTACAGAATCAACAACTGATGTTGCGTTAGCTTTTTTGGCAGCTTTTCTCATTAATGCAGCCTTGTAATCCTTTTTGGTGGTAGCAGCGTTCTTTTTAGAGTTTTTCATATAAGTTCCTCCATTTTGAATAAACCCAAAAAATAGTATCGGACACTTATATTATACCATATTTTACATAATAGGTCAACGATTATAATTTTTGGGGGATTTTTAAAAATCTATCTCCATCAACTTTTAAGTCAATCCATTTATAAGTGATATATATTTAAAGTGCCAGAAATCCTATTTTTCAATACTAAAATTCGTTTTTGTTGTGATTTCTTTTGTAAAACTTCCATCATAAATAATAGAGCCAGAAACGTCATCTTTTAAAGGAATAGCGATTTTTACGGTCGCAACATAATTTTCTCCAAGAATATTTTTGATATGAATTTTAAAAGTAATATTTCCAGAAATAGAAGTTAAATCAATACTTGCTCTTTTTAATAGAGAACCATTATAAACCAAAGGATTTTCAATATCTGAAACTAGATAATTGCTTTTGATTAAATTCATATATTCTAATGTAATAGGATTCGATGCGTCAGAATATATTTGTGGTTTTGAGTAATCTAATGCTTCTGCTGATGAAATGTCATATGAATTATTTATACTATTAGATAAATCTGTATTTAAACTTGTTGTTTCAACATTATCATTGGTATCAGTTATTTCTGTGCTTATAGTATTGTTTATTATATTAGATTTTGAATCTACTTTTGTAGGCTCTAAAACTTGATAATTTAATCTATCTGTAATTAAATTTTCTGTTTCTAAGTTAAATTTTCCAAATTCAAATAGATTTTTGTAGTGAAGATTAGGAGTTCCAACATTTAAAGAATCAAATTTTACATTATCTATATACAACTCTTTAATAGTGTTTTGACCTTTATTATTAGCATTACCAGAAATATATAGTGCAATATCTGTAAATTGGTAAACATTTAAATTCCACATTGACTTTTTCGTTTCATTGTTTGTCGCATTTGCAGAGCTGTATAAATAAATTTTATCAATAGAAAATGTTTGCTTAGAATTTAAAGAAGCCATGTCTGCAATAGTATTTTCTAAGGCTACTTTTCTTTGTGCATCTGTATAATTGATTTTTATTAAAACTGAAAGAACTATAACAAGTAGCATAAAAACAATAAATTTTAAAATTTTTTTACTTTTCTTAGGTGATGAATTTTTCATATAATTTCCTTACATAAAAATATTTAGGTTTTAAGATTTACCCATAAACTAGTATTAATATTATAATTGGAAAATAGAAAAAATGCAATAAAAATATTTGGCAAATTTGTCGCATTTTGATTGTGAAATTGTAGTGAAAGATTAAAAAAAGTATTGCAATGTTATTCTGTTTATGATAGTATAATAACAGAAACGAAACATTCCCTACGTGGTACGTGTAGAAAGGAATTTTAGAACCAACAAATTCTAAAAGGGAGTCCGCCTTTAAATGTGGCGTGTAGGCTTAGGTTATAAACTTAAGAAACCCAGGAACATTTAACAAGACACCCACCTGCTGGTTGCAGGTCCTTAAAATTTCATTCGGCTTACGGCTAATGTGGGGCGATTTCTATAGTAAATTTAAAGCATCACTTAATTCAAGTGGTGCTTTTGTTTGGTGCGCAGCATGGGCAGCAACTTACAACGCTGTCAACTTATAGCAACATATATAAGAGTTGCAATAAGTGCTTTACAAGAAAAAGAAAAATGAAATTTACAGATTATGTATGGTACCAAATAATGCAGAAGGGAAAACTACATGCTGAATATAAATATTTAAGATGGAAGGCTAAAGAATAAATATATTGATAGTATGCAAACTAAATATTGTTGCATTTGGGGGTATGTGTTAAAAATAAAATGAAACTATGAGCTTAAAAAATTATGTTGATTACAAACACATAAAATATCTTTAAGTTGACAGCATTTCGGTGGCGTGAGAGGACACTGAATAAAATAATTATTCAGTTCCTACTGGATTAAAAAAATTGACAATTATAGTAATAGAGAGTATAATATGTAACATTGTTTATAAATTCAATGTAGAAACAATTGTGTCTACACGAAAACAAGGAGGATTTTTGTATGTTTCAAGAACTGAATGAAAAAGCAATTAAAGGTTTGACAATAGTTGTAATATTGCTATGTGTGAGTTATCTAATTCTTTTTTACAAAACACGGTTTTGGAACAATACTTTTATTGGAACAGTTGACTGTTCTTACTGTACTGTTGACGAGGCAGTAGAAAAAGTAAAACAGGGAACTAAAGCAATAAAATGTAATTTTTATTTTGATAATGACATTGTAGAACACCCAACTTATGATGAGATTGGATTAGTGCTTGAACCGAAAGATTTTAAAGAATTATTAAAAAAACAGCATTCAAATTTTCTGAGCAATAGAAATTACAATATAAATTCTGTTTTACATTTTGATAGGAATATATTAAAACAATATTTTAAGGAGCTTCCAGAAATGAAAGCTGAAAATATGATTATTCCTCAAAATGCGCGAATAGTGTGGAATGGAAAAAATTTTAATATTGAACCAGAAAAATTGGGAAGACAGATTGATATTGAAAAAGCAGTCGATTTTGCTATAGCACAATTAAGCAATGGCGGAGGTGAAGTATATTTCACAATTATTACGGCGCATAAACCGGAGGTTACAACCGAAGATTTAGCAAGTAGAAAAGATTACTTAAATACCATTTTGAAGAGTTATCTCCGTTTTAAACTAAGTGATGGAAATGTGGTTATATTAAATCAAAATACCATAAAAACTTGGATAAAGGAAGATGAAAAATATGGCTACATTGTAGACGTAGAAAATGGAACTAATGAATTCATTAAGATGTTAGCTGAAAAAGTGGAAAGTGCAAATAAAAGGTCTCATTTAAATCAAAAACTAGATGAACAAGCTGAAAAAGAGGCTATCTACGAAGCTTTGGAACAAACTGGAACAGTAGATGTGGAAATGTTCTATATAAAGTGACAAAATAATAAAAATCCTATACAATGGGAGATAGACGTTATCTAAACGGACTATTTCCCATTGATTTAATTTTATATCTTTAAAATTGTAAGGATATATGCTAAAATATTAATGGAGATTTTAATTAGTATACTAAAATTGTAATTTAGGAAGGAAATTGTAATGGCTGGAATTACAGAAACAAAAAATAGACTACCAAATGAATTTGTAAATAATTTATATGAAATGTTTACACCAGGAATGGTAGATAATATTTTTAGAGGAATAGCGGAAAAGCGACTAACTACGCTAAGAGTAAATACTCTAAAATATGATATACAAAGTTTAATGAAGTATTTTAAAGAAATAAATATTAAATTTGAAAGAGTATTATGGTATAATGATGCTCTGATTATAAAAAATGCGAATGAAAAAGACATTCAAAAGCTTGAAATATATCAAAAAGGATATATTTATTTGCAAAGTTTATCTAGTATGGTGCCACCTCTTGTATTAAATCCTAAAGAGGGAGAAAATGTACTTGATTTAACTGCAGCTCCAGGTAGCAAAACTACCCAAATAGCAAGCTTAATGAACGGAAAAGGTCATATTTTGGCAAATGAATTGGATAAGCTAAGATGTGAAAGACTAAAATACAATGTACAGAGTCAAGGAGCAGAAATTGTAGATGTAATAAATGGAAGAGGAGAAAAAATTGGAGATTTATATCCAGAGCAATTTGATAAAGTTTTACTAGATACACCATGTAGTGGAGAAGGAAGATTTACAATATATAATGTTCAAAGTTATAAAACATGGTCGCCAAAAACTGTTAATGATTTAACAAAAATGCAAAGAAAATTATTCAAGAGTGCATTTAATGCTTTAAAACCAAATGGAACGTTAGTATATTCTACTTGTACATTAAACAAACAAGAAAATGAGGAAATTCTGCAATGGGCACTAGATAATTTTAATGTAAAATTATTACCAATAAATATTGAAATAAAAGAAGCGCTTCATGCTTTTAATGAGGGAATGAGCAAAGATTTGAATAAAGCGATAAGAATATTGCCTTCGAAAAATATGGAGGGATTTTTTGTATCAAAGTTTATTAAAGGAGAATGAGAGTTAAAATCTAGACTATAGAAATTGCTTATTAGATTTTTAAATATAAATAAAAAAGAGAGGAAAGAAATAACATGAAAGACGAAATAATAGATTGCTTAGCTTATAATGGAAAAGTAAGTATAAAATGCATATCATCTAGAGAAATAGTGGAAAAAGCGAGAAAATTGCATGATTTAAGCCCAACAGCATCGGCTGCATTAGGAAGACTGCTTACAATAACTAGTATAATGGGTTATGAATTAAAAACAGAAGAAGCAAGCATAACTAATCAAATAAAAGGAAATGGACCAATAGGAATATTAACCGCAGTTGCAGACAGTAATGGGAATGTGAAAGGATATGTTGGCAATAGCAAGCTTGACTTACCACTAAGAGAAACAGATGGAAAATTAGATGTAGGTGGAGCCGTTGGAAAACAAGGAATGCTTTATATCATTAAAGACCTTGGAATTGGAAAGCCATATGTTGGAATGACTCCAATTGTTAGTGGTGAGATTGCTGAAGATTTTACAAATTATTTTGCAACATCAGAGCAAATTCCTACTGTAATTGCTTTAGGGGTATTAGTAGATAAGAATGGAATAAAATCAGCAGGAGGATATAAACTTTCTCTAATGCCAGATGCTGGTGAGGAAGAAATATCTAAAATAGAAGAACAAATCAAAAATATAGAACCTGTAAGCAGAATGTTAGATGAAAATAAGACTCTAGAAGAGATTGCAAAAATAGTTACGGGTGACGAAAACCTAAAAGTGTTAGAAAGAACAGAACCTAAATTTGAATGTAATTGCTCAAGAGAAAAATGTGAAAAAGGATTAATTGCAATAGGTAAAAAAGAGCTTGAAGACATTATTAAGGAAGAAGAGAAGATACAAATAGAGTGCAATTTCTGCAATTCGAAATACGTATTTACAAGAGAAGAGTTGCAAGAGATTGTTGCAAAAATGTAAGGTTAAGTTTCTTAAATCGAAGAAAGAATGCGATTAAAAATGAAAAAATTATTAATAGATAGTAGAGTTAGAAAAGTAGAATATGAATATTTAAGTAGATATTTTGATGTGATAAAACTTCCATTATCTAATGATGTATATGAAGAAATTTCGGGACACAGTGATATTTTCTATTGTAAATTACAAAATAAAATAATATGTGCGCCAAACGCCCCTATAATAGAAAAAGAATTTATTGTTGGTAAAAACTTAGTTGGAAGAACATATCCATATGATGTTTTATACAATGCTTGTCAAATTGGAGATTTTATAATTGGAAGCAAATATACAGATTCAATGATAAGTACTAACATAACTGTGAAACAAGGATATACAAAATGCTCAATATGTGTAACAAGCAAAAATTCGTGTATTACATCAGATAGAGGAATAGATAAAATATTGAAAGGAAATGGAATAAATTCTGCTTTTATAGAAGAAAATAATATAAAATTATTAAAAAAAGATGGAAAATATTCAAATATGAAAGGATTTATTGGTGGAGCATGTTTTATATTTGACAATAAATTTGTTTTATTTGGAGATATTGAAAATTTAGAAAGCAAAGAAAAAATAATCGAACATTTGAAAAAATATGAGTTGGAATTAGTAGATTTTAAAGGATTAGAAGTAAATGACTATGGTGGTGCGATTATTTATTAATATTTTAAGAATATTCAAAAAATTAGTTGAAAAATATGGGATTTAGTATTAAAATATTTACGATGAAATTCTATAACAAAAGGAAAGGAAGAATTTTATATGAATAAGAAAATTTGTGTATCAATTATTATTGCACTAATTATGATTGTAACACTTGCAACAAGCGTGTTAGCTGCAAATGAAGATGTAACACTTGTGAAAGTAAAAGATAATGTATGTACAATTAAATTAGGCAAAGATGGAGAGGTTATAAAACAACTTATCTCTGTAGATAATGAAAAGAAAGAAGTAACATTGCAAATTGATGTAAAAAACTTAAAAAGCAAGGAAGAAGAAACTAAACCAACTGAAATGTTTTTGGTTATAGATGATTCTAAGAGTATGTCAGATAATACTTTAACTAGTGGAAAAACTAGAAAAGAAGCGGTTTTTACAGCTGCAAAAACTTTGGCAGAACAAATATTAAAAGAACAACCTAGCACAAAAATAGGTGTTGTAAGCTTTTCTTCAAACTCTGAAATATCAAAAGAAGGAACATTAGAAGATGCAAAGCTTATAATTGAACCAAGTAATAAAATAGATGAAATTACATCAGCAATAGATAACATTCAAACTACTGGTGGCAGAACAAATATTGATGCCGGTTTACAAACAGCCAAGGCTCATTTTAGCACAGAAACAACATTAAACAAGTATTTGATATTATTAACAGATGGAGTTCCAAATAACTCAGTTGGAACATCATTAACATATTCAGGAAATACTGCAAAAAATACAAAAGCAACATTAAAATCTATTCAAGATAGTGGAATAAACATAATAACTGTTATGACTGGTGTAAATTCAACATATCAACCAGATCCAGATGGAATTTCATCTGCAGAAGCGGCTGGAAAAACATATAAAGATTTAGCCGAAGAAATATTTGGAACTCAAGAAAGCCCAACATATGGCAAATTCTACTATGTATTGGATGAATCTGTTGAAAACACAATAACAAAGGACGTTTACCAAGACGTAAGTGTTGTAATTGAGAATGAAATAAAAGATATTACTGTAGTAGATTATTTTCCACTAAATATAGTAGAAAACTACGATTTTGAAATATTTGAAGAAGCAAATATTGGAACTGTAACACCAACTGTTGATACGAAAAATAACAGTATTACATGGAAAATAACTACACTAAAGGCAGGAGAGACAGCATCTTTTAAATACAAATTAAAATTAAAAGAAAAATTTAATGAAAAAATAATAAATGTTGAAACTCCAACAAATCAAAAAGTTGATGTGGAATATACAGGAACAGATGGTACAAATAAGAAGGCAACATCAGATGTAACACCATCAATAATGCTAAAAAAAGATGTCACTCCAGAACCAAAGCCAGAAGAGCCTAAGGACAATTCTATTGCTCCAAATCCAATACCACAAACAGGAGATAACCTTGCATTTGTTGTACTTGGAATGGTAGTTTTAGCAGTTGGAATAGTAATATATATAAAGAAACGTTAATTAGTATACAAAGAGTTTAAAGAATCTAATTCATATTTTTAAAACAAGACTGGAAATGTGCATTGAGTGGTCTGAAAGAGCCTCGACAAAACATGACGTATCGAGGCTTTATAAAATATGAATTAGTTTTTTATAAGGTTACTAAATTTTTATTCTAAAAGTTCGTATTCGATGTTTAACAATCTATTATATTTTGCAATTCTATCTGTTCTGCATGGAGCCCCAGACTTTATTTGCCCTATATTTGTTGCAACTGCAATGTCAGCAATTGTAGTATCCTCAGTTTCTCCAGACCTGTGAGAAATAATTGCCTTATAGCCATTTGATTTTGCAAGTTCGATTGCATCAAGTGTTTCTGATAGAGTTCCTATTTGATTTGGCTTTATCAAAATGCAGTTGGCTATTCCTAAATCGATGCCTTTCTGTAGCCTTGAAACATTAGTTACAAATAAATCATCTCCTACTAGTTGAACTTTATTACCAAGTTTTTCGGTTAAAATTTTCCAACCATCCCAATCTTCTTCTGCAAGCCCATCTTCGATTGAAACTATTGGATAATTGTTTGTAAGGTTATCTAAATAATCTATCATTTCACCTTTGGTTTTAAATTCGCCAGTTTTCCAGAATAGGTATCCATCTTTGCCTTGCTTTTTTGCTTCATCAAACATTTCGGTTGCCGCAACGTCTAAAGCTATTCCAATGTCTTGTTTTACTTTATAATTTGATTTCTCAATTGCTTTTACGATTAAGTCCAAAGCCTCTTCGTGTGACTGCAAGTTAGGAGCAAATCCACCTTCGTCGCCGACAGCTGTTGATAAATTTTTAGATTTTAATAATTTCTTTAAATTATGATAAACGGTGACGCCCATTTCAAGCTTTTCAGCAAAAGTTTTTCCACCAGATGGAACAATCATAAATTCTTGAATACTCAAATTATTATCTGAATGTTTTCCACCATTTAAAATATTCATCATAGGAGTAGGAAGAACATGAGCATTTACACCACCGATATACGAATAAAGAGGAGTACCAAGAGAATTACTGGCAGCCCTACAACAAGCTAAAGAAACTCCTAAAATTGCGTTTGCACCAAGGTTAGCCTTATTTGGTGTTTTGTCTAAGTCAATCAAGAAATTATCAATCTTTCGTTGATCATAAACATTCATTCCAATCATTTTTTTAGCAATTTTTGAATTGACATTTTCGACAGCATCTAGAACGCCTTTGCCTGAATATCTATTTTCGTCTTGATCGCGAAGCTCAACCGCCTCAAAACTTCCAGTTGATGCGCCAGAAGGAACTATGGCTAAACCTGAAAAACCGCCTTCTGTTACAACTTCTACTTGAACTGTGGGATTTCCTCTAGAATCTAATACTTCTAAAGCATGAACACTTTGAATTCCTAAATAATCTTTCATTAATCTATACCTCCAATAGTAATAGTATTAACAAGATTTGGAAAAAAATACAAAATTTTTAAAAATATACTTGACTTTAGAGAACATATGTTTTATAATAAGCACATGAAAAAATACCAGCAACTTAATTGCTGATATATTTGGTTGGGATGGTGTGATTCGAACACACGCATATCGGAGTCAGAGTCCGAGGCCTTACCGCTTGGCGACATCCCAATATGAAAGACTAATATATAATAGCACAAAAAAATATAAAAATCTAGTAAAAATAAAATTTTTTTATGGAATTTTCCAAAAAGGGTGAAACATGAACAGAGAAGCAATTTTAAATAAATATTCAAATGAAGAAGATAGACTATTCGTGGCAAAAATAATAGACAAAATAAATTTTACAAAGACAAGAAATCAAATAGTAGCAACCGATTTTCTAGATATGTACCAAAAGAAAATTGCCCAAGAAGTAATAAACATAGTAAAAGAACAAAATTATAAATTTTATTATGCTTGTGAAGAAGCAGAAAAAGTCATGCTTATTTTTTATCCAGATAAATATATGGATTTATTCGAAAATGAACGTTTTAATTATTCTCAATTTGTAAAACTAATCAGAATTAAATTACCAAACGAACTAAAAGGAACATATTCGCACAAAGACTATTTAAGTGGAATAATGAAGCTTGGAATAAAACGAGAAAAGTTGGGGGATATTCTTGTTTTTGAAGATGGTGCAGATATAGTTGCAAGCCTTGAAATATGTGAATATGTAGTAAACAATTTACAACAATTAACTAGATTTTCTAAAGCAACAATAACAGAATTAAATATTAAAGAGATAAGAGAGCCAAATGTGAAGAAAGAAGAAATTAGAATTGTTGTTGCTTCTTTAAGACTAGATGCAATAGTGGCAGAACTTGCAAAATGTTCAAGAAATGTCGCTAATGAGATAATAGAAAATCAGAGAGTATTTATTAATTATGAAAACGAGTCTAGAAGTTCAAAATTACTAAGCGAGGGGGACGTTATAGTAATAAGAGGCAAAGGTAAGTTTATTGTAAAATTAATAAATGGAGAAACAAGAAAAGGCAAGTTATCAGTGACTATTGAACACTATATATAAAATTTTAATGTAAAGGGTTGAATTTTATAACTCACTTTGATATAGTTATAAAAAAACTGAGGAATATGTTTGAAAAAAAAATTACGATTTTTGCTACGACAAATTTCATTTAAAATGTGGTTACACACAACGAGTATGCGCCCTTGCCTTTTAAATTTTATTTTCCTTGCCAAAATTTAATTCTTTTTCAAACGGTGTCTTAAGGTGAGAAAGGATTGGAAATAAAAATGAGATTAGTTGAACCATGGATTAAAGTAGAAAATTTTGATGGTGTAAAAATCATGAAAAGAATTGAAAGAGCATGTAGAACATGTTATCGTTCAGAAGATAAAATAAGTGAAGAAAGCTACAAAAATTTATTAACAAATTGTCTAAATAGAGGACATGAATCTGTATTAGAACATGAAAAAATAACTGTTAGAATATATAGTGATATAGGCACATACAAAGATTTAACAAGACATAGATTTGCAAGCTTTTCTGTTGAATCTACAAGATATTGCAGTTATAATAAAGATAAATATGGAAATGAAATAGCAGTTGTAAATCCAGTGTATATAGAAGATAAGGAAGTTTTTGAAACTTGGAAAAAAGCAATAGAAGATATGGAAAAAGCATACATGAAGATGAAAGAGCTTGGAGCAAGCACAGATATGTGCAGAGAAATATTGCCACATTCTACAGCTGCAGAATATACAATGACAGCAAACATAAGAGAATGGAAACATATCTTAGAATTAAGAACAACAAATCATGTGCATCCAGCAATTAGACAGGTTTTAATTCCATTATTATTATTGTTTAAAGAACAAATGCCGGAAATTTTTGGAGACATAGAATATGATAAAGAATTTAATCCAAAATATTATGCTAAATTAACAATGGAAGAAGATTTATAATAAAAGAGGAATAAGAAATGTATCAAATACTTGATGGAAAAGAATTGGCTAGAAAAATAAGAGAAGAATTAAAGCTCAAAGTAGATAAACTTAAAGAAAATGGCATTGTGCCGAAGTTGGCTGTTATATTAGTGGGGGATGACAGTGCATCAAAGGTATATGTTAAAAATAAAAGTAAGGCTTGCAAAGATGTTGGAGTAGAATTTGAAGAAATTTTGTTAGACGAAAATACTTCTATGGAAAGATTACTCGAAATAATAGAAAAATTAAATAATAGAGAAGATATTAATGGAATATTATTGCAAAGTCCAATTCCAAAAGGCTTAAATATACAAGAAGCTTTTGAAAAAATACACTGTAAAAAAGATGTTGATGGGTTTAATCCTGTGAATGTTGGAAAACTTATGATTGGAGAAGATACATTTATATCTTGTACGCCATATGGAATAATTAAAATGTTAGAAGCATATAACATCGAAATAGAAGGAAAACACGCAGTTGTTATAGGGAGAAGCAATATAGTAGGTAAACCATTAGCACAATGTTTGTTACAAAAAAATGCTACTGTAACAATATGTCATTCGAAAACAAAAAATATAGCAGAAATAACAAAAACAGCGGATATATTAATTTCGGCAGTTGGAAAGAAAAATATGGTAACTGCAGATATGGTAAAAGATGGGGCAGTTGTCATTGATGTTGGAATGAACAGAAATGAAGAAGGAAAACTTGTTGGAGATGTTGATTTTGAAAATGTAAAACAAAAAGTATCATACATAACACCTGTGCCTGGTGGAGTTGGTCCAATGACGATAGCAATGCTAATGAATAATGTGATAAAAGCAACAGAAGAACAAACAAGAAAATAAGCCATATAATATAAAATAAAGTAAATAGGGAAATAGAGCATAAATTTTGCTCGTATTTTCCTATTATTTTTTTGAAAAAATAAAGTTAGAAAAGGATGTGATTTCTTGTTTCTCAATTAAATAGCAAGTTGAGAAATGTTAATTTATGAAAAATTATGATGTTAAATTGTTAAAATACGAAGATGAACAATACCCAGAATGTTTACGAAATATTCACACACCACCTATAAAACTATATTGCATGGGAAATATTAATTTATTAAATAAAAAAAGAAAAATTGCAATTATTGGTTGTAGAGATTATAGCGAATATGGAAGGTTGATTTCACAAAAATTTGCTTATGAATTAGCTAGAATGGGTTTTGTTATAGTAAGTGGTGCAGCAAGAGGCATAGACACATTTTCACATAAGGCAACTTTAAATACAAAAACAGGTACAATTGCAGTATTAGGTAACGGATTAAATTATATATATCCGCCAGAAAATAAAGAGCTGGAAGAACAAATTTTAAATAATAATGGATTAATAATTTCAGAATATGATATGGGAACAAGACCAAGTAAATATACTTTTCCAGCAAGAAATAGAATCATAAGTGCTGTTTCGGATGGCGTACTTGTAATAGAAGCAAGAAAAAACAGTGGAAGTCAAATAACAGTAGATTATGCACTTGACCAAGGAAAAAATGTGTATGCGGTGCCGGGAGACGTAACAAGAATAAACACGGAAGGAACTAATGAATTAATAAAACAAGGCGCTAAAATTGTAACAAATGTAAATGACATACTGGAAGATTTTAAAAGCATATGATAAAAAATCCGGTACTAGAAAATCAAGTACAAAAATGTATAAAATAATTGTAATATGCCCAAAATAATCAAAGAGGTGACTTTATGGAATTTAGAACTGACATGGCGTTAGAAAGAAATGAAATGTACAAGCAACAAAATAAACTTCAGCAAATAGATGGTGTAGAGATAGAAAATGATAGAAGAAATGATGTTGAAATTTCTAGAATTAAAATTTTAAATGAAACAGGAGAAAAGGCTTTAAATAAACCAATTGGAAATTATATTACATTAGATGTAAAAAAAATAAAGATTGCTGATGAGGAAAGACTTGAAGAAATAGCGAAAATTGTAGCAGATGAACTTAGAGATACAATAGGAGAACATGCAAAAAATACTGATGACATAATGATAGTAGGACTTGGAAATTTATATGTAACTCCCGATGCGCTTGGACCGAAGGTTGTTCCAGAAATTGAGGTAACAAGACATATTTTAGAATATATGCCGAAAGCTATGCCTGAAGATACAAGACCTGTTTCAGCAATATCTCCTGGGGTACTTGGAATAACTGGAATAGAAACAATGGAAATATTAAAAGGCGTGGTAGATAATGTAAAACCAAAACTTTTAATTGTTATAGATGCTTTAGCTTCAAGAAGTATAGATAGAATAAGTAGTAGTATTCAGATCGCAGATACAGGAATTGTTCCGGGAGCAGGGGTAGAAAATAAGAGAAAAGAAATAAGCAAAAAAACGCTTGGAATACCAGTAATAGCCATAGGAATTCCAACTGTTGTAGATTTAGCAACTGTAACAAATGAATGTATAGACATATTTATAGAAAATTTGCAAGAAAAGGCGATGTCGAATGATTATCTGAATAAGTTAAAAGAAAAGGATAATTATGAAGATATTAAAGAAGCACTTGTTCCAAAAGATTATAATATGATTGTAACTCCTAAAGAAATAGATAAGTTGATAGAGAATATGAGTAAGATAATTTCGAAAGCAATAAATATGGCAATGTAGAAATATTTAGCTAATTAATAAATAATCAATTTGAGTTAGAAATAGAAAAGACTAATGCAAATTAAAATTGAACATTAGTCTTTTCAAATTCTTTACCATTTAAATATTCTAAATGCTGAGATGGATGTATAAATTTGAATTTCATTTTATAACTGCATAAATTTTGAGTTTTACATTTAAACTTTTTATTAATATCGTTATGACCATATTTTCCATCACCTATAATTGGGTAGCCAATATAAGCAAGATGTGCACGTATTTGATGAGTTCTACCTGTATGTAGAATTACTTCTAATATACTTGTGTTTTCTGACTTATTTGAAGATAATACAAAATATTCTGTGCTGATGTTTTGGTAGCCCTTCTTATGGCTACTACAAATATATACCATGGATTTTTTAGTATCTTTAAACAAATAATCATTTAAAATAGCATGCTTTTTTGTTGGTATTCCATAAACCCTACAAAAATAATGCTTTTCTATTTCATGATTTTTGAATTTATCAAAAAGAATTTGCTCTGATTGTTTATTTTTTGCAAATAGGGTAAGCCCTGTGGTGTTTCTATCTAATCTATGACAAGGATATACTGCAAAACCATATTTAGCAGATAAAATAGTGGTTAGAGAATTATCTCCAGTAACTTCTATTTCAGCAGGTTTATCAACTATCAAAATATTACCATCTTCATAGATTACCGGAATATTAACAGAACTATACGAGAAATTTGCAAATGTAGTAATGTTAGATTTATTAGCAAATAAAAATTCATCTGCGATAAAAACCTTTACAACATCACCTGTGTGTAATGTTATATTTTCGTTAATTCGTACATCGTTTACTCGAATATCCTTTTTTCGCAAAGCCTTATAAATAGTATTTAAACTGAGTGCTGGAAATTCTCTTTGTAAAATATTATTCAATTTTTTTCCATTATTTTTTTCATTAATATTAATCGTTTTCATAAATTGAATTATATAGCAAATCTGGGTGAGTGTCAACACTTTAGAAGATTACATAATTTTCACGTTAATAAAAGGCTAAAAATAGACATTTTCTTGCCTTTGAATAATAATTGTGCTATAATTCTGTTATCAGATTTTGCATTCTGAATTAATCTTTTGCTAAAGATTAATTAGAAATGCTAATTCTAGAAATTAAACGTACTTACAAACAAAGGAGAAAAATTATGAAATTTGAAAATTGTAAAGCTGCATCGTCCGAGATTCAAGTTGAAGGCATGCGCTCAGTAACAAGTGTTCGAGACGCGGCAAACAGATTGTCACGGACAAAGTATATGGCTTCTGAGGTTATCGTAAAATATAACGATTTGTTTAATATGCAAATTGGAAATCTTCTTGGAGGCATGAAGGCAACTTTGGACACATTGCCGGAAAGCTATGCAATGCACCAAAAAGTGAACAATGTACCTCTTAATGAATGGATAAAGCAGGAAGTTAATGAGCGAGTTTTCTTTCGCTTTTTACAGGTGTATAAGAATAAAGAGAACTATTTGGAGGTAATGAAAAGACAAAGGGAACTTCTTAGGCACGACATTATGTTAGGAGAGTATGAAGAGGAATTTGCTAACAAGTTGATTGCTAGAATATTTCCCAATGGAATTGATAAGTTTGTTACGAGCTTTGCATGTGCGTATAATACAACATTTCACATGATTGCAAATGAATCCGGAGTACAGACTGCAATTACCGAACCCATGACGCAGGATATTTGGCGCAACTGGGAATATTTTTGGAATCCTGAGGAAAAAGAGTATCGCCTTGATGGTGAATTTGCTCAGTTTTATGATGGAGAAGAAGAATTTTCTCAAGAATTGGATGATGGTAATAGGCTTATTAAAATTAATGAAGGAGTGTATGAAGCACTAAAAAATGTAAAAAGGACGTAATATTTCTAAAATTTAGCATGCAAAGGAGCCTCGCGTTGCGGGGCTCTTTTGCTACAAAATATTGAAAAATAAAGATAAAAAAGCTTGCATTTACTCATTAATCATGGTAAAATATAAAAAGTGTGAAAAACACTACTTTTTAATTTACAGAAAATTAAAAAGACCTTACTTACACGAGATGTGTAGGTTATATTATCCGAAAGGTAGGTGAAAATAATGAATAAATACGAGAGCGTAATCATTATTAATCCATCTGTAGACGAAGAGCAAGTAAAGGCTTTAACAACAAAATTTACAGATATGATTAATAAAGACGGAAATGTTGAAAAAGCTGATAATCTTGGTAAAAAGAAATTAGCTTACCCTGTAAAGAAAAATGCAGAAGGATATTATGTAGTATTATACTTTACAGCAAACCCAAGCATAATAGCAGAGTTAGAAAGAAATTACAGAATTACTGATGATGTTATTAAATTCATGACAATCAACGTAAACGAATAATTAGAAAAAATGGAGGTCATTTATGAACAAAGTTATTTTAATGGGAAGACTAACAAGAGATCCAGAAGTTAGATATACCCAAACAAGCAACACTTTGGTAGCATCATTCTCACTTGCAGTAAATAGAAGATTTGTAAGACAAGGTGAAGAGAGACAAGCAGATTTTATAAACTGTGTTGCATGGAATAAAACTGGAGAATTCGTAAGTAAGTATTTTAAAAAAGGTCAACAAGTTGGAGTAATTGGAAGATTACAAACAAGAACTTGGGATGATGACAAAGGACAGAAACATTATATAACAGAGGTTATTGTTGAAGAAACATACTTCGCAGATAGCAGAAGAGATGGAGCTGCTGCAGACATGGACTCAAGCTTTGGAGCAGATGCATCAATTCCAGCTGGTAATGGTTCAGAATTTGAAGTTTCATCTGGTGATGACCTACCATTTTAAGTAGAATAAAAAATAGGGAGGGATATAATAATGGCAGATAGAAGACAAAATAGAAGAAACAATGGCAATAAAGACGAAGATTATAATCCAAAATTCAGAAAAATGAGAAAGAAAGTTTGCCCATTATGCGCAAATAAAGAATTAGTTTTAGATTATAAAAACGCTGATCAATTAAAGAAATTTATAAATGATAAAGGCAAAATATTACCAAGAAGAGCTACTGGAGCTTGTGCAAAACATCAAAGAGATATAACAATAGCTGTAAAAAGAGCAAGACAAATTGCTATATTACCATATACACAAGAATAGTTTTGTAATAATAATGTAATAAAAAAGTAACATAAAAATTATTGACTACATAAAAAAAGAATAGTAAAATTAAAAATGTAGATAATAATATTAAGATAATGAAAAGGAGAAATAATTGATGAAAAATTCTAAAGTAGTTATGGAAATTGTTATAATAATCTCATTATTATTCGCTTTATCAACAGCTGTTTTGGCTGACAATACACAAATCATAATTGGTGGAGGATCAACTAATACACAAAATGATACAGCTACAAACGTTCCAAATGTTGTTATGAATACTACAACAAACAAAAATGTTAATACAAACACTAATACATCTTATAGAACAAACACAAATACAGAAACATTACCAAAAACAGGTGTAACAGATGGTTATGTTGTTGCTATACTTGTAACAGTATGTGCTATATCAGCTATATATGCTTATAAGAAAATAAGAGATTACAACATGTAATAAAATAAAGATTGAAAGAACATATGTCAGAAATGATGTATGTTCTTTTTTTGTGTAAAGCTATTTACAATAATAAGTTACTAAATTTGCAAATTTACATAAAATGCGATATAATATAAATTATAATGGTTAATATTCCATTAAATAAAAAAACCGCTAAAAGGAGAATTTTTATGAATGATCGGTTTGATGAGATTATGGAGAACATGGAAAGAGAGATGGAGGAATTAAAGCAAATCAACAGTTCTTTGAGAGAGGAAAATGAAAGACTGAAGGATCTCAACGGAATTGAGAAATGTTTTTCGGTAGATAAAGCATTTGAAGGCTTTCATGTAAGCAACGTACAATCTAAGCGTCGAGCACTGAACGTAATAAAAGCTCATGGATATACAAATATCTATGCTTTAAAAGATATTACAGTTCAAGAATTATGCAAATGGCCTGAGGTGGGTCCGGCAATTATAGCAATTATTTATATTGTTATGGAACATTACGGGATGATTATGGAGATTCCATCAAAGGCACTATTTGCCTCTCCGATGTTTCTTAATCAGTTAACCAAGCGCATCGAAGACAATCGGAAAACGGTAACTTTCGATATCTGATAAGCGGGACGAAAATGGCACCTAGTACTTAGGTGCCATTTTCGTTTGAAAAAATCAATGTTTATTTATTTTCTGCCTGAACAATTATTCTGGTCTGTTTTATGCTATTGCATGTCATTAGTGTAACTATTTTCTTTCCGTTTGTTTCTTGTGATGTGCAAGATAAATCCGTACTTTCAACTTCTTTTTTATCAAAAATCTTATAATCTAGAGCTTTTCCATCTAATCCATATACCGTAAATTCATCACCAATTTTTAAACTACTAATTCTTGCAAAAAATGTATTATCTAAATAATTATGCCCAGCAATGCAAAGGTTTCCAACATTATTTGGTAATGGACCTGCAAATCTGCAAGGCGCTATTTTTAATAAGTCTTCCGAAACTTCTGAGAGTATAGGATAGTCTAATTTAATTTTATCTATTTTTAATATTCCAATTACAAAATTCTTCTTTTCTTCTGAAATATTATTAGAATTCTGTAAAGCAGCTGTATAAGAAGGACTTTCAGAATATAGATAAGAGACAGAGAAAGACGATGCTAAATTTTCAGAGGTTTTATTTTTTTGCGTAATATCATAAATATATAATACAAATAATAATGAAAATATTATTAATCCGATTATTGAAATAATTAAGATGAATTTAAAAAATGCCAATTTTTTCATTATCACGTTCCTCGTTCTACATTTTTAATATTATTTTAAACAAAAAAGTAAAAAAAATTAAAAAATTTGAAAAAAAGATACAATTTATGGACAATATATGATAGAATAGGGACGATAAATTTAAGTGAAGGAGAATTGATATGTCCGAAGCAAAATATAAAAGAATTTTGTTAAAATTAAGTGGCGAAGCACTTGCTGGAGACAGCAAAAAAGGAATTGATCCTAATGTAATAGGAGAAATTTGTGATGAAATAAAAAAGGTTAAACAATTAGGCGTTGAAATTGCCATAGTAGTTGGGGGAGGAAATTTCTGGAGAGGCAGAAATGGAAAAGAAATGGAAAGAACTACATCTGACTACATGGGAATGCTTGCAACTGTTATGAATGGTTTGGCATTACAAGACGCTCTAGAAGCAAGAGGAATGTACACAAGAGTTCAAACTGCAATTGAAATGAGACAAATTGCAGAGCCATATATAAAAAGAAAAGCTCTTAAACATTTGGAAAGAGGAAGAATTGTAATATTTTCATGTGGAACTGGTAACCCATACTTCACAACAGATACAACAGCAGCTTTAAGAGCAGCCGAGATTGAGGCAGATGTAATACTTGTTGCAAAGACAATAGATGGCGTATATTCAGCAGATCCAAAGGTTGACCCAAATGCTATTAAATATGATAAGATAACATATTTAGACATTTTAAATAAAGATTTAAAAGTAATGGATTCTACTGCTACATCTTTATGCAGAGATAACAACATTCCGTTATTAGTATTTGGTATAAATGAACCAGAAAACATATTAAAGGCCGTTATGGGCGAGAAAATAGGAACTTTAGTTGAAGGAGAATAAAGATTATGGATTTTAATATTATTGAAGAAAAAATGAAGAAAACAATTAGCGTATTTGAAGAAAATTTAGCTGAGGTTAGAGCTGGACGTGCTAACCCAAACATTTTAAATAAAGTAACAGTTGATTATTATGGAGTTCCAACTCCAATCAATCAAATGGCTGGAGTATCTGTACCAGAACCAAGAATGATAGTTATTCAACCATGGGATATGAGCATGCTTAAGGAAATTGAAAAAGCTATAAACTTAGCAGAACTTGGAATTAACCCAATGAATGATGGAAAGGTAATTAGACTTACATTCCCAGAGCTTACGGAGGAAAGAAGAAAGAGCTTAGTAAAAGATATAAGAAAAACAGCAGAAGAAGCAAAAGTTGCTGTTAGATCAATCAGAAGAGACGGAATAGATACAGCAAAAACTGCACAAAAAAATGGTGAAATGACAGAAGATGAATTATCAGTTGCAGAAGCAAAAATTCAAAAAATGACAGATGCAAACATTGCTGAAATTGACCAAATATTAGAGAAAAAAGAAAAAGAAATAATGACTGTATAAAACAATAAGGCCATTGGGGCGAAAATCTCAATGGCTTATTACGGCTGAAAGGAAATAATTATGGAACAAAATATAGAAGATATAATTAATATGCAAGCTTTGCCAGAGCATGTTGCCATAATCATGGATGGAAACAGAAGATGGGCAAAGAAAAACAATTTAAGTACTCCACAAGGTCACAAAGAAGGAGCAGAAAATTTAAAAAGAATTGCAAAATTTGCAAATAAAATAGGAATAAAACATTTAACTGTTTATGCGTTTTCAACAGAAAATTGGAAGAGATCACAAGAAGAGGTTGGAGCTATAATGAAACTTTTAAAATTCTATTTGTTAGATTTCTTCAATTGGAGTGATGAAAACATTAAAATAAATGTACTTGGCAGGATTGCAGAATTACCAAAGGATTTGAAAGACCAAATACATAAAATAGAAGAAAAAACTAAGAATAATACAGGTTTAGTATTAAATATATGTTTTAATTATGGTGGTAGAGACGAGATAGTAACTGCTACTAAGAATATTGCTCAAAAAGTATTAGACGGAGAATTAAAAATAGAAGATATAAACGAAAAATTATTCTCAAATTATTTATATACGGCTAATCAACCAGACCCTGATTTGTTAATTAGAACTAGTGGAGAAGAGAGAATAAGCAATTTCTTGCCATGGCAGATTTCATATTCAGAGTTTGTGTTTACAGATAAATTCTGGCCAGAATATAATGAACAAGAATTTTTAAATTCTATACAAATTTATCAAAAAAGAACAAGAAGATTTGGGGGAAACAAATAAATTTATAAACGAGAGGTCAAAATTATGAAAAGAGTTTTATCAGCAGCAGTATTATTACCATTGGTACTTATAGTGTTTATTTTAGGAAATACATATGTGGTAGACGTGTTTATGGGAATAGTAGCTTTAAGATGTATATACGAACTATTCCATGCGTTTGAACAAAAAGGACATCATCCAGTAAGATGGGTTGGATATTTAGCAGCAATCGCAATAATGTTTATACATGTTATACCAGAACATTATGCAAAATATGCTGTAATATCAATCATTCCAATATCTGTTTTAATCTTGTTCATATTAGTTCTTACGAAAAAGACAAAAACAGATGTAATAGATATAGCAATTACTTTCTTTGGGGTATGCTACATTGTATTATTTTTAATGTTTATGTCTATAATTAGAAATATGGAGAATGGAAAATTCTTAATTTGGTATGTATTTATAGCATCATGGCTTACAGATGTGTTTGCATATTTAACAGGAAAGGCAATCGGAAAACATCATTTTACAGATATAAGTCCAAACAAGACAATAGAGGGGTGTATAGGTGGAACATTAGGTGCAACTCTATGTATCATTTTATACACAGTATTAATAAACAAATTTGCTGGATTTAATATAAACGTTGCAGTAATTTCATTAATAGGAATAATACTTAGTATAGTTGGTCAAATAGGAGATTTATCTGCATCAGCTATTAAAAGATATGCTGGAATTAAGGATTATTCAGATTTAATTCCCGGCCATGGGGGAATGGTTGATAGAGTTGATAGTGTAATATTTATTGCTCCATTTACATATTTATTATTTATATTGATGTTTTAATTGGTTTATGGGTACAACCTTACAAAAACCTAAATAAATTTTTAAGGATAAAAATTTGATAAGTTTTTTAATTAGTGCAATTAAGATAATATTTTTATTAGGCTTTCTAATTGGAATTCATGAAACAGGCCATTTTCTTATTGCAAAGCTCTGCAAAGTTAGGGTAAACGAGTTTGCGATAGGATTTGGGCCTGTTATCTGGAAGAAACAAGGAAAAGAGACTAAATATGAACTTAGATTGATTCCGCTAGGTGGATTCGTGAACATGGAAGGCGAAGCCGAACAATCTGAAAAAGAAGGCTCGTTTACAAAGGCAAGCATTCCAAGGAGGATTGCTATTGTAGCAGCAGGTGCCTTGGTAAATATTATTTTTGCAATTATGGTATATTTTATACTGGCTATGACTGTTAGAGGGAACATTACTAATGCGGTTGTAGGAAATAGAGTTTTAGATGCAGATAATTTTGGAAATAGGTTGTATTTTGCATCATATAATACAAAAGAATTTATGCTTTCGATTGCAGAAAGTGTAAAGCAACTGTTCACCGGGAAAGTATCGTCGGCAGAACTAGTTGGTCCTGTTGGAATATCTGAGGTAGTCGCAAAAACAAATGGATTTAGGGAGTTTATTTATATACTGTCAGCCATATCAATATCGCTTGGCGTAACAAACTTATTACCATTTCCGCCACTTGATGGAGGAAAAATTGTGCTAATACTACTGGAGGCAATTCGCAGAAAACCATTAAAACAAGAAACAGAAATAAAAATACAGTTGGCTGGTTTTGCAATACTTATGGCAGTGTCGATTGTGGTGACGTATCATGATATAATACGAATATTTTAGTGACTGAAAAATAATTACAATTTTGACTACGTCAAATTTCATTTACAACGCGGTTACATACACAAAGTATGCGCCCTTGCCTTGTAAAATTTATTTTCCTTGTCAAAATTTAATTCTTTTCCAATCAATGATGTGCAATTTAATATAGAAAAATTATAGTTGTTTTCAACAAAAATTAATAAATTGGGGGATTTATTAAAAAATGGATGAAGTTAAAACTTCAAAGACTGTTAAAGAGGTTTTTAAAGACTATAACTCTAACAGTTTTGTTCTTAATGCAGCAAGAGTTATAGGAATTGATTTATATAAAAAGAAAAATTTATTAGAAGTATTTATTGCTTCTAATAAATTAATTGATATTAACGATGTTTTAGAACTAGAAAGGTATATGGAAAGGCGTTTTCAAATTCAAACTGCAAAGCTTACAATAAAATATGAGCTTGAGAAAGAAGTCGATGTGTCTGAAAAAATAGCAAAAGAATGGCAAAGTATTGTTAAGTATATTTCGTACAAGCATCCTATTGCGAGAGCCTTTTTAAATAATAGTGAGATTCAAATTGTTAATAACAATATACAGGTTACTCTTTTTCTAAATGGAAAAGAGTTTTTAGAGAGCAATAAATTTAATGAGGTTTTTGCTGGGCTAATTTATAATATATACGGCAAAAAATATACGATGACATATGAAGAAAAGGTTTCTGAAAATACGGTTACTCAATATAAAGAAAGATTAGAGAGACTCGAAAAAGAAGCAATACTTGAAATGACAAAGGATAATGGTACAGCTAGTGCTGAACATAGTGAAAAACCACAACAAGAAACAAAGCCATATGCTAGTAAAAATGCTGGACAAAGCAAATACAACAAAGGTCAATATAGTAAGAGTCAGTACAATAAAGGACAATATGGAGAGAAGAAGCAATATAATAAATCTGCCCCAAGTCCTGCACAAGAAGCTCCTATGCCACCAATGCCAGATGTTCTAGAGGCTGTAGCAACACCGGAAGAAGATACACCATTAATTTATGGTAGAAGTTTGAATTTAAGTGATCCAATCATAAAGATTCAAGATATAGGCGTAGACAGTGGAAACGTAATATTAGAAGGACAAATTTTAAGTGTAGAGCTTGATGCAAAAGATGATGACATCAATCTTGGAATAAAGGTAAGAGAGCTAAAAAGCGGTAAGTCACTTGTTATATTTAGTGTTTATGATGGAACTAATACAATCGATTGCAAGGTATTCTCTGCACCAGAAAAATTGGATAAATTAAAGAAGAGGTTAAAGAGTGCTGCAAGAGTAAGAATTGCTGGTACTGCACAATTTGACCCATATGCAAAACAGCTAGGTGTTTTGGTAAATACTATTGTAGAAATGCCAGAAGAGAAGAAAGCTGTAAGAACTGATAATGCTAAGATTAAAAGAGTTGAACTTCATATGCATACTCAGATGAGTACAATGGATGGAATTACTCCTGCTAAAAACCTTATAAAACGAGCAATGAAATGGGGAATGAAGTCTATTGCGATTACTGATCATGGAAGTGTTCAAGCATTCCCAGATGCACACAAGATGTTGGGAGTAAATAACCCAGACATGAAGGTTCTTTATGGAGTAGAGGCATACTTGGTTCCAGATAAGGTTCCATCTGTTTCAAACCCAAAGGGCCAAGATTTACATACTACATATTGCGTATTAGACTTAGAGACAACAGGACTTTCGTTTAGAACAGAAAAGATTACCGAAATTGGTATAATGAAGATGAACGAAAAAGGCGAAGTTATAGATGAATTTGAATGCTTCGTAAACCCTGAAAAGCCAATTCCTCAAAGGGTTGTAGAGGTTACAAACATTACAGATGACATGGTAAAAGATGCCGAGACAATAGATAAAGTATTGCCAAAAGTGTTAGAGTTCGTAGGAGATAGCGTAATTGTTGCACATAATGCAGACTTCGATGTTGGATTCTTGAAATATAATGCAAAGCAATTAGGATTATCTTTAGATAATACGTACTTAGATACTCTAAGACTTGCAAAAGATTTATTCCCTGATTTCAAAAAATATAAATTAGGAATAATCGCAGATAAACTTGGAATTGAAGTATTAGTTGCACACAGAGCCTTAGACGATGTTGATACTACTGTAAAAGTATTTAGAGTAATGTTAAACATGCTAGAAGAAAAAGGTGCTAAAACTATAGAAGATATAGATAAACTTGCTGGCGAAAACGTAAATTACAAGAAGTTAAAGAGTTTCCATGCAATAATCCTTGCTACAAACTATGTCGGATTAAGAAACTTATACAAGTTAATCTCAATATCTCATTTGGATTACATATATAAAGGCAGACCGATGCTATTAAAATCAATATATAAGCAATATTCAGAAGGTTTGATTTTAGGAAGTGCTTGTGAGGCTGGAGAATTATATCAGGCAATCGAAAATGGAAAAGATGATGAAGAAATAGAAGCAATCGCAAGAGATTATGATTATCTTGAGATTCAACCAACTGGAAATAACATGTTCTTGGTTAGAAATGGCGTCGTACCAGATGTAGAAGGCTTAAGAGACATAAACAGAAAAATAGTTGCCTTAGGAGAGAAGCTAGATAAATTGGTAGTCGCAACTTGTGATGTTCACTTTATGGATCCAGAAGATGAAATATATAGACGTATATTAGAGGCTGGCCAAGGCTATGCAGATTGCGATTTGCAGGCTCCATTATATTTAAGAACAACTGAAGAAATGTTAGAAGAATTCAGTTATTTAGGAGAAAAAAAAGCATATGAGGTTGTTGTTACAAATACCAATAAAATAGCGGATATGTGTGAGCAAATCAGCCCAATATCACCAGAAAAATGCCCTCCATACATCAATGATTGTGAGAAAACAATTAAAGATATTGCTTACAACAAGGCACACGAGTTATATGGAGACCCACTTCCACAGATTGTTGAGGAGAGGCTAGATAAAGAGCTAACATCTATAATTAAAAATGGATTCTCCGTTATGTACATAATAGCACAGAAACTAGTTTGGAAATCAAATGCCGATGGATACATCGTTGGTTCCAGAGGTTCTGTTGGTTCGTCATTTGTTGCCAACATGACAGGTATTACAGAGGTTAATTCACTTCCACCACATTACAGATGTCCAAATTGCAAGTATTCAGACTTTACAGATTATGGTGTGAAGAATGGCTTCGACTTACCAGATAAGATGTGCCCTAAGTGCGGGCATAGACTCGCAAAAGATGGGCTAGACATTCCGTTCGAAACCTTCTTGGGATTCAATGGAGACAAGGAACCAGATATCGACTTAAACTTCTCTGGAGAATATCAAGCAAAAGCACATAGATACACAGAAGTAATATTCGGAAAAGGTACAACTTTCAAGGCTGGAACCGTTGGTACTGTTGCTGGAAAGACCGCAATGGGTTATGTTAGAAAATATAATGAAGAAAGAGGAATACCGATTAACAATTCGGAGGTAATTAGAGTTGCTTATGGTTGCACAGGAATAAAAAAAACAACAGGTCAGCACCCTGGAGGAATTATAGTTGTTCCAAAGGGAAGGGAAATTTACGAATTTACACCTGTTCAACATCCAGCAGACGACCCAACCTCAGATATTATAACTACTCACTTTGACTACCACTCAATAGATCAGAACCTATTGAAGCTAGATATACTAGGCCATGATGATCCAACAATGATAAGAATGCTATTTGATATTACTGGACAAGACCCAACAAAAGTACCATTAGATGACAAGGAAACAATGTCTATATTTAGTTCTACAAAAGCATTAGGAGTTACTCCAGAACAAATACACAGTGAAGTTGGAAGCTTTGGAGTTCCAGAGTTTGGAACAAAATTCGTAAGAGGAATGCTTGTAGATACAAGGCCAAAGACATTTGATGAATTAATTAGAATTTCAGGTCTATCACATGGTACAGACGTATGGTTAAACAATGCACAGAGCTTAATCGAAGAAGGCACTATAAAGTTGGAAGATGCTATATGTTGTAGAGATGATATTATGATTTATCTAATTAAGGAAGGATTACCACCACAAAAAGCCTTCAAAATAATGGAGTTTGTTCGTAAAGGAAAACCATCAAAAGACCCAGAAGGATGGAAAGGTCATGAAGCAACGATGAGAGAATACAACATACCAGAATGGTACATTGGTTCATGTAAAAAAATAAAATACATGTTCCCAAAAGCCCATGCTGCTGCATATGTTACAAATGCTTTCAGAATTGCATGGTTCAAGGTTCACATTCCAAAAGCATATTATGCTGCATACTTTTCTATAAGAGCAGACGCATTCGATAGTGAGATAATGTGCCATGGAGTAGAGCGTGTAAAGAATAAAATGAAAGAAATAGAACTTGCTGGAAAAGCAGCAACAAAGAAAGACCAAGATACATATGGAGTTTTGGAGATAGTTCTAGAAATGTATGAAAGAGGTTTAAACTTCTTACCAATAGATTTATACGAGTCTGATGCTGTAAAATTTAAAGTGGAAGTTGATGGAATACGTCCACCATTAAACAGTATACCAGGACTTGGAACAGTTGCAGCACAAGGAATACAAGATGCAAGACAAGAAGGAGAATTCATGTCTATAGATGATATGAAAATACGTGCAAAAGTTGGTAAATCTACAATAGAAATGCTAGACAAAGCAGGATGCTTGGAAGGAATGAGCCAAAGCAATCAAATGAGCTTATTTGCATAAATTTCGCCCAATAGGGACGCCCTTTTTTGGGCGAAGATGAGATAAAAAAATAATAAATTAATGTTTCGCCCCAAAAAGGGGTGTCCCTATTGGGCGAAATTATACTGTACGGAGAATAATAATGGTAGAATTAACTCATATTTTTACATTAAAAAATATAATAATATATTTATTAATAATAAACATAATTGCATTTCTTGCCATGTTTATAGACAAGAAAAAAGCTGAAAAAGGCAAATGGAGAATAAAAGAGTCTACACTATTAACCTTAGCTTTAATCGGTGGGAGCATAGGGGCAATTGCAGGAATGTATACTTTTCACCATAAAACAAAGAAGCCAAGATTCTTTATTGGAATACCAGTAATAATTGTTTTACAGATAATGCTGATTATTGCGATATCTATAAAATGATATTTATACATACAGCAAATTTGCATGATTTTGGTCTTGCAAAAACATGGTAGACAGCAAGGATATAAGAAAATACATAAATAAAGAGGCTGAATTGGAATCAGTCTCTTTTTATCTTTTTATAATTATAATTCATGCTATTTTGTTATAGCTATTACTGGTACTTCCATTTCATCTGGTGTAAGCCCGCAGTGAGTTGACTTCTTAACTTTTTTCCCTTCTGCTAAAAATGTTTCTAGTCTTATAATACTTCCGGCTGTTGATAATGCTACATAGTTTCCTAGAAAATCGTCTATTTTTGGGTGTTTATCTCCAAAACCTAAGAAGTTTTTGCCTAAAAATTCTTCTGTTGTCATTAACCAGAATTCATCTTTGAAAACTTTGTTAAATCTTTCTTCAAATTCTTTTCTCATATTTTCTTTAACATTAAAAGTTAATGCTCTAGATTCAAGAGAAGCTGGCATTGTTAAACATTCTAAGATTTCTGGATAATCTAGCAATGTATATGCTTTTTCTATATCTTTATGACCGTGGTCCGCAGAGATGATTACTATTGTATCATCTGACATTTTACTGCACATTTCTGCTATTTTATGTTCTGCTTCATGTATAAATTCTTTTGCTTCATCAGAAGAAGCTCCAAATTTATGTAATAATCCATCTGGATTATCTGAATAAGCAAATATAAAGTTTTCAGAAGATGTGTCACAAAGTGTTTCAATAGAATCGATTAGTTCATCTAAATTATTTGCTCTAATGCTTCTTTTAGCTCTTTTATCTGAGTATGTTGGATTTATTTCGAATGCTTTTACATTTGGAGAAGCTTTTTCAATTTGTTCAAATATTGGTGTATATTTTACTACACCATCAAAAACATTTATGCTTGCTCCTTTTATTATATCTTCACCCTTGTAAGACTCCTTGTGAGATAACATATCTATGGCTCTACCATACTCTTTAAAATATTGAGACCATGCAATCCATCCTGTCTCATAAGGTGGTTTGCCAGCATAGTATGTTGTAAGTGCGGCTGTTGTTGTTGATGGATATACTGATGTTACACAGTCAATTTTCTTATTGAAGAAATATCCGTTATTAGATAAATTGTTAAGAATGTGTTCTCCCATTCCATCTAAAACAATAAAAACTACATTCTTATATTTTTTTTCTAGTAGTTTATCTAAGCTTTCTAAAGATTTATGTTTTGTTTCAACATTATAGTATTTTAAAATAGATGTTATAGTATTTAAAATACAATGTTTGTAATTTGGTAATACAATTTCATTACTCATATGTTGATATACCTCCGTTTCTATGTATAAATTATAATATATTTTTCCAATTATTGCAACGAAAAAAGGCAAGCAGAGTAATTTTATTTTAAATTACTCTACTTGCCTTAAAGTTTGACGCGTGCTAGGGAAAAGGGGATTACTCTTCGTGTTCTTCACGTTTGGCGTAACCAAGCACAAAGCCACGAGTGCGATCTGCAATACGTTTTGGCAGCTCAGCGTTCTTCAAATAATTGAAGACGTGGAAGAGTGTTGCGTGAACGTTTTCCTCGAAGCCAACCTTTCGCCAGTTGTACTGGCCAGGAGCCAACTTGAGATCTTCAGCCATCACCTGACGGGGAAATTGACGCTGAACATAGACGTTGTTGTCCATGCAAATCATCAACTGACCATCACTACCTTCCTGATAGGAGAAATAGTGAGTTTTGTTTGCCAAAGTGATATCATCAATCGGCTCAAGTTTTACCATGCGCTTGTGATGGCCACTGAGCTGGAAGTCTGTGACCACATGAGTGTGAGCGTGGACGATAGACTTCTTGTGAGATGTGATACCGCTAGGACCACTGCCGTGTTCCATAAAGGTAACACCTGATGCCTCAGGGTATGCTCCTTTCAGAACATATTCGAGGTCTTTGCAGACCTGGTTATATTCAATCATGAGAGCGGGATAGAATTGTGCGACACTCAGAATGTGCTGTTTAGGCACAATCATGAGATAACCCTGTTTAAGAGCCCCTAGCTCGCTGGTCACATAGAACCGAGGCGAACTATAAATGATGCAATCTACCTCGCGATCTACTGTTTTGTTGTAGGTCTCAAGAGAAGTGGGCATTCCTTTGAGGGAAGCCAATTCACAGAGGATGCAACGCTCTTGGTTGGCATCATATTTGATACCAGTCTGGTATTCGCCACACTCGAAGCTTCTTTCGTGACAGAATTCAATAAAAGCCTTGTCGTCAGCAAAGCCATTTTCGGGCAAATAAATAATAGGGCAATCGGCAACTGCTGTACCCAAAATCAGTGGTGTTTTATTGTTTTCCCAAACTTCAAAAATTTGGGAAACATCACTGATTGTTTTTACTGCCTCAAATCTGGCAACGAATTTTGCAACAGATGGCGCTTTTGTAACTAACAGAACTTTTTGCCGAGTAATCATAAAAACTCCTTTTCTTAATATAATTGTCAATGTTCGTACAAAGCCGAATTGGCTATGAAATGATTATAAACTGATAATTCATTATTGTCAACATAATTTGCCGAAAAAGACAAGAAAATGTAAGCAATATTGGATTAAATAAAAACATTGTGTATAATTAAATTAATATAACGATAAGATTTTAAAAGCATAAGAAAAAAAGTTCGTCAAAACAATGTTTAGAATATATACATAATAAATTGTACTGCGAAAAATATACGTTTCCGTAAATTGATTAACAATAATATGTGTGGATAACTTTGAAATGAAAGCTTAGAAAATAGGTTATCCACAGAGTTATCCACATTATCCACAACTATGTGTATAACTAAAAAATGTAAAACTTGCCATAAAAAAAGTAAACATAATATAAGACATAAAACGACAAATTTTATTATAAATATTGATTTTTAAACATTTTTGTTATAAAATAGAATACATATCTAAAAGAAAGGAAACAAGAAGATATGAGTAAATTTTTTGAAAAAATTAAGAAAATAGCTAGTGAAAATGAAAAAGTTGCAATGTTTGTAGATATGGATGGAACTATTACAGTATATGATGTATATCCAGAATCAGATGTAAATAAAAATATGGCAGACAATTATCAAATGCTAGAGCCAGTTAATTATGTTATAGATATATTAAGAAAAATAAATGAAATTCCAAATGTTGATGTATATATTTTAACTCTATCAAGAGACAGAAGTATTACAGAAGAAAAGAAGATTTGGTTAAATAAGTATGTTAATTTTATAGATGAAGATAAGTGGATTATAGTAACAAAAGAATTAGGTGAGTATAATAAAGAAAATAGAGATACAATAAAAGCTGAGAAAATGAAAGAAAAATTAAACAAATACAATTATGAAATTTTGCTAGACGATGATCACAAAATATTAAAAGAAACTCAAAAAATACTAGGAAATAATGCCTCAGTTTTCCATATTTCAGCAGCAATTATATAGTAAATTATATTTGAAAAGTATGAAAAACATAAGAATGGAGAAGGTATGGACGAGTTAAAAGTTGAAATTGCGTTAGAAATAATACAAAAGAAAATAGTTAGTTTATTAAAAAGTAACAAAGATGTTGATGCTGATACGGCTAAAGAAACTTTAAAAACATTAGTTGAAGAAAGAGAAAAAATATATAATTTAGATGAAGAAACAATTGAAAAGGTTTATAATATATATTTAGACGAAGTAAAGAAAGGAAAATAAAAATGTCAATAAGTACAAACGATTTTAAGTTGGGAATAACCAGAGTATTAACAGATGCGTTTGCCTCTTCAACAGTATCGGAAAATCCAAAAGTAATTTATATTGTTTCAGGACAAGGAGGAGGAAAAACGTCTGTAATAAGACATAAAAAGAATGAATTAAAAGAAGATGGAGTAAGAGCATATGTAATCGATTCTGATAAGATAGCAGAATATCATCCTTATTATGATGAATTGATATTTAGTGAGTTGCCTGATAATGTATACAAAATAACAAGAAGTGAGTTTGTAAGGCCTGCTGAACCATTAATATATGGAGAATTAATGAAGAGCAGAATAACCGTTATAAAAGAAGCTGTTTTTAACAAGGGAGAGTCAGATTATAGGCAAGTAAGAACATTTAGAGAGAATGGATATGGAACAGAAATAAATGCTATTGCTACAGATTTACTAGAAAGTAGATTGTCCTGCTATGAAAGAGAGGCTGCAATGCTTCTTGCGGGTTTGCCACCAAGAGGAAGTACAAGTAGAGCAAAACATCTAGAGCTACATAATTCTTTTGTTGGAGAAATTGGACAAATGCAAAAAATGGGATTGTGCGATGTAATAAATGTTTACGTTAGAGGGGAAAACATAAATAGACCACCAATACTAAAATATTCAACTACAAGTAAAACTAATAAATACCAAAACTTTAAAGAAGCAATAATTACAGAAAGAAAACTACAAAGAGAAGCCTTACTAGCAAATCCTACTGCTTATTTAGTAAGAATTGAAAATGCTAAAAAGATAATTAAGGATAATGATGTTAATCCAGAACTTACTGCAAATGAATTAAAGGGATTGGAGGAACTACAACAAGAATTTATTGCTGAATTGGGAAAAAAAGTTGATATGGATTCAAGGGAATATGAGTAAAATATTGCAATGTGTCACGGAATATGTTAAAATTATTAACATAATGTTCCAAAGGAGGAATATGTATGCAAAGAAAGTTGGAAGTTTGTTTCGACGAAAGGAATCAGTTCTCTTTTGAGCTGAAGCTCATGAATAACTATGAGCGTGCTACAAGAGTTCTGAAAAATCTTTCTACCAAGGAAGTGGACGGAAGATTTTTTGTTCCAAACAGAAGAGCATATGCTCAGGCAGTTGTTGAATGCTCAATACTGTTGGGTCTCGAAAACGAATAACTTACAATCAAATTGCAAAAAGCGGAGGGCAAATTGCTCTCCGCAAACTATATATAAAAAGAGTCAAATGACGCTATTTTAATTGACTTTTTTGTTTAATTTGCTATAATGTGTAAAGAATAAATATAGAAAAACTTAAGAAAATTGGAGGAATAAAAATATGTTGAAAAAAGTTGCAATACTAGCAAATGGTGGAGATGTTTCAGGATTTAATGCCGTTATTAGAGCAATTATAAAAACAGCAGAGAAAAACAATATAGAATGTTATGGATTTATAGATGGTTATAGAGGATTACTTAATAACGATTTTGTAAGATTAAGTACAAGCGAAAGCAGTAATGCATCAGGAATTTTGCCAAAAGGTGGATCTATAATTGGTTCATCTACAAATGCAAATGTATTTAATTATAAGGTAGTACTTCCAAATGGAGAGATTGAATACCAAGATTTATCAGATAAATGTGTTCAAAATGTAAAAGATGATGGATTTGATTGCGTATTTACACTCGGAGGAGATGGAACTCAAAAGTCTGCAAGGGACTTCAGCTTGAAGGGAATCAATGTTATAGGCGTTCCGAAGACAATAGATAATGATGTTGCATGTACAGATATCACATTTGGATATAATACAGCTGTATCTGTTGCAGCAGAAGCGTTAGATAGGTTACATACCACAGGAGAAACACATCATAGAATAATGGTTCTTGAGGTTATGGGAAGATATGCCGGCTGGATTGCATTAGAGTCTGCAATAGCTGGAGGGGCTGATATAGCTTTAATACCAGAAATACCATATGATATAAATTCAGCAGTAAGAAAAATTCAACAAAGATCAAAAGTTGGAAAGCAATTTAGCATTGTAGTTGTTGCAGAAGGCGCAGTTCCAAAGGGAGGAACAATAACAGTGGAAGGAGTTAGAAACAACGGAAAAGGCGTTGATAATAACAAATTAGGAGGAGCTGGACAAAAAGTTGCAAAACAACTAGAAGAACTTACTGGATTTGAAGCTAGATGCACTGTTTTAGGATATATGCAAAGAGGTGGAACCCCAACCGCATTTGATAGAGTTCTATCTACAAAATATGGAGCAAAAGCAATGGAACTTGCAATGGAAGGAAAATTTGGAACAATTGCAGTTATGAAAAACGGAAGACTAGATTATGCAACACTAGAAGACGTTGTAGGAAACAATAAAGAGATTGGTGCTGTATCTGGAAATACACCAGAAAGTAACCTACGTAAAGTGACAATGGATGACGACTTGGTAAAAACAGCCAGAGATATAGGAATTTGCCTAGGAGACTAAAACTTCGCCCAATAGGGACGCCCCTTTTGGGGCGAAGATGAGATAGAAAATAATAGATTAATATTTTGCTCTCAAAAGGGTATTCCCAAGCAGGCGAAGTTAAGATAAAAAATATAAATTAAAATATTTCGCCCAAAAAGGGGCGTCCCTATTGGGTGAAAAGGAGAAATAGAAGTGAAGGATTTTAAGGAGATTATAGCTGAACAAATAGCTAAAGCAACAAATATTGAAAAAGATAAGATAATAACAAATATTGAAGTGCCAAAAGATACAAACAATGGAGATTTTGCTTTTCCATGCTTTATTTTAGCAAAAGAGCTTAGAAAATCACCTGTGATGATTGCAAATGATTTGCAGGAAAGTATTAGAGAGCAAATTAATGCGAATAATGTAGACGAAATTAGCGAAGTGAATGCTGTGAATGGCTTTTTAAACTTCAAATTAAATCAAAATAAAATAGCAGAAGAAGTTATAAAGAACTTTAATAAAATGCAAGATAAATGTGGAAGTGAAACCCAAGAAAATTCTAAAAATGTTGTAATAGATTATTCATCTCCAAATATTGCAAAGCCTTTCCACATAGGACATTTGCGCTCTACTGTTATTGGGGGAGCTTTGTACAACATATATAAATATTTAGGATATAATGTTACTGGAATTAACCATTTAGGAGATTATGGTACTCAGTTTGGAAAGCTTATAGAAGGATATAAACTTTGGGGCGAAGAATATAACATAGAAGAAAAGCCGATAGATTCACTTACAGAAATTTATGTAAGAATAAATAATTTATGCAAAGAAGACGAGAGTGTTTTAGAAGCCTGCAGAAATAACTTTAAAAAGTTAGAAGACGGAGATAAATATTGTGTCGATTTATGGCAAAAGTTTAGAGATTTAAGCCTAAAAGAATTTCAAAAAATTTATGATATGCTAGGCTCAAAATTTGACTCTTTAAATGGTGAAGCGTTTTATTCAGATAAGATGCCAGAGGTAGTTGATATACTTGAAAATGCGGGAAAACTTGAAGAGTCTGAGGGTGCAAAAGTTGTAAAACTTGATGAATACAACATGCCTCCATGCTTAATAATAAAATCTAATGGTTCTAGTACATATGCAACAAGAGACTTGGCTGCAATACTTTATAGGGCAAGAACATACGATTTTGATAAAGCATTGTATTTAACTTCATACGAGCAAGCTTTGCATTTTAAACAAGTATTTGCAACAGCTAAATACCTTGGAATAGACGAGAAATATACAAATGGATTAAAACATGTTCCGTTTGGAATGGTTCAATTAAAAACAGGAAAAATGTCTACAAGGGAAGGAAATATAATTAAGCTCGAAGACCTATTGAACGAGGCTATTGAAAAGAGCAAAAAGATAATAGAAGAAAAAAATCCAAACTTGGAAAATAAAGAAGAAGTTGCAAAAATGGTAGGTGTTGGAGCAGTAATATTCAACGATTTATCGAACAATAGAATAAAAGATGAGATATTTGACTGGGATATAATGCTTAACTTCAATGGAGAAACAGGACCATATGTACAATATATCTGTGTACGTACGAAGAGTGTATTAGAAAAAGCTGGATACATTCCAAATATACAAGATGTAGATGTATCTAAACTAAATGATGAAGATTCTAAGAATATAATCACAACATTGTATAACTTTAACCAAACTCTAAACAGTGTAACAGAAAAAGAGGAACCTTCTATACTTGCAAGATATTTAGTAACACTTGCTGAACAATACAGTAGTTTTTATAACAATTGCCATATATTAGACCAAGAAAAAGAAATTAAGGATGCACGTTTGTACTTAACATATATGGTAAAAACAGTCCTAGAAAAAGGACTAAATTTATTAGGAATAAAAGTACCAAATAAAATGTAATTGGACGGTTGAAAAATGATTACAATTTTGGCTACGTCAAATATTATTTACAAATAGTTGACATATAATACCGTATGTGTCATTGCTATTGTAAATAGTATTTCCAGCCAAATTAAAATGATTTTGCATTGAGAAGGGAATAGTAAATGAATAAAAATATTTTAAAACATATAATTAGATATTTATTAATGATTTGCATTGTGATTGTATGCTGTACAATATTTAGGTTTTCGTCAGAGCAATCAACAGAGTCTTCTAGAACAAGCGTGGGAGTTACAAAATTTATAGTAAGCATAATATGGCAAGATAATCCAGAAGTTAATACAGATACACTAATAAATACAATACATCCCATAATAAGAAAAGTTGCACATTTTTCAATTTATTTATTGTTAGGAACGCTTGTAATGTGTTGTGCACAAACATTTAAAGGCTGTAAAGAATATAAATTTGATGCAAGCGTAATGCTATGTTTCTTTTATGCATGCACAGATGAATTCCATCAGCTATTTGTGCCAGGAAGAAGCGGAGAATTTACAGATGTATGTTTAGATACAGTTGGTGCAACGTTTGGAATACTATTAGTAATGATAATAGTATGGATTGTAGAGAAAATAAAAAATAGAAATTCGAATAAACCAAAACAATTAGCAGAAAAAAATGAGGAGACCGGATTAAAAAGGAAAGTAATGTTTATTGCAAGTACTGGTGGACATTTAAATGAATTAATGCAAATAAAACCATTATTCAAAAAATTTGACTATCATATAGTTACAGAAAAAACTAAGGTAGATGACAGTTTTAAAGAAGAATACAAAGATAAAATAAGCTTTTTAATATATGGAACAAAAAAATATCCAGTCATATATATATTTAAATTTATAGCAAATTGCTTCATAAGCTTGTATTATTTCTTTAGATATCAACCAGAAGTAGTTGTAACTACTGGTACACATACGGCAGTGCCAATGTGTTATATTGCCAAATTATTTGGAAGCAAAGTAATATTTATAGAAACATTTGCAAATAGAACATCTGGAACAGTTGCTGGAAGGCTAGTTTATCCAATTGCAGACACATTTGTAGTACAATGGGAAGAAATGAACAAAGTATATCCAAAATCTGTATGTTGGGGGTGGATTTACTAATGATATTCGTAATATTGGGAACTCAAGATAAAAAATTTCCTAGACTATTAGATGCTTTGCAGAAAAAAATAGACGAGGGAAAAATAAGCAAAAAAGAGGAAATAATAGTACAAGCTGGAAGTACAAAATATGAATCTAAAAATATGAAAATAATAGACTATATGTCTGTTAGAAAATTCGAAGAGTGCATAGATAGAGCCGATTTAATAATATGCCATGCCGGAGTTGGAACTATACTTACAGCATTAAAAAAAGGTAAAAAAATAATAGCAGCAGCAAGACTAAAACAGTATGGTGAACACGTAAATGACCATCAATTACAAATACTAGATAATTTTACAGCTGAGGGCTATATATTAGCTTTAGAAGATTTTGATAAGATAGACTTGTTAATAAAACAAGCAAAACGCTTTACTCCAGCAAAATTTAAATCAAACAAGAGATATTTTTTAAGACAACTAGAAAAAGAAATAAATATATTAGGATAAAAAACTTCTCGTGGTAGAAATATCATGAGAAGTTTTTATAAATTATATAAATTTTCTTAAATTAATCTACTTAATGATTAACATCTACAACACACATTATATCAAACGATAGCAAAAAATCAAGAATAAAAAGAAAAATTGTAGTTATAAATAATATATAGATTTAAACTCATAAAAAAGCAAAGAAAAAGCCCCAAATAAACAGTGTTGCAAGAAAATCAATTAATTAAATTTATCATTAAGTAGATTACTTAATAATATAAATAAAAACTAGAAAAAAGTCGAAAAAAGTGAATAAATATAATAAAAAGTATTGAACTTTTATTATAAAATTGATATTATAATAGTAAATACCATGCGGGAAACAAAAAATGAAGATTAGTTTTTATATAGTATATAAACAACCTTTAAGGAGGGAAAAAAGAAAATGTCAACAAAAGGGAAGCGAATGGCCGATAATTCGGGAAAAGAAGGAGACATAAGCCCAGAAAATTATAAATATGGAGCATATGAAAGAAACAAGGAAAGAGAAGAAGAAAATAATATGAGAAAGAAAAAGAAAATGAATAAAGTATTAAAGATATTTTTGATTATATTACTTGTTCTTGTAATATTTATTTTGGGACTTGGTATTGCTGGATATACATATGTAAATGGAAAAATAGGCAAAATGCAAAAAGAAAACATTGATACAACAGCAGTAGGAATTAATGAAGAAACAAAACAAGAATTAAAAGGATACAGAAACATAGCCTTACTTGGAATTGATAGTAGAGCAGATGATTATGGACTTGGAAATAGAAGTGACTGTATGATGATTGCTAGTATAAATCAAGAAACAAACGAAATAAAGTTGATTTCTGTATATAGAGATACTTATGTATATGTAATGGAAAATGGAACCAAAAGATTAGATAAAATAACACATGCTTATTCATATGGTGGTGCTCAAAATACGCTAAAATCATTAAACGAAGCAATGGATTTAAATATAACAGAATTTGTGACAGTAAACTTTGATGCAGTAATAGCTGCTGTTGATAGTTTGGGTGGAGTATACATAGATATAGACAAATCAGAAATTAAATATGTAAACGACTATATAGATGCAACTTCTGAAAGCTCTGGAGTTAAATCATCACATATAACACATTCTGGCAGGCAGAAATTAGATGGGGTGCAAGCAGTTTCATATACAAGAGTTAGATATACTGCTGGTGGAGACTATAAGAGAACAGAAAGAATGAGAACTGTTGTAGAAGCAATGCTAAGCAAAGCAAAAACACTTAATGTAGGCCAATTAAATAGTTTTGCAGACACAATTCTACCAAAAATAAGAACAAACATATCATCATCAGAAATATGGGGATTAATTCCGAAATTAGCATCGTTTAAGGTAACAGAAAGCATTGGTTGGCCATACGATACAAAAGGAATAACATTGGACAGATGGTATGGAGTGCCTGTAACATTACAAAGCAATGTAGAAAGATTACATAAAGAAGCATTTGAACAAGAAGATTATGAGGCATCAGATACAGTAAAAGAAATGAGTGCTACAATAGTGAAGAAAACAGGATATTCGAAATAAGTTTTTAAATAAAAATAGGTTCTAAAACATTAATATGTAAGAACAAAAGTATAAACAATAAAATAGAAGGGAATGTTTTGCCATGAGTAAAAGCAACTTGGCGGTGAAAGAAGAACTTAACGATGTTGTTGGTGAAGAAGCAATTCTTCAAGAGACAACAATTAATAATATCAACATTATAAAAAAAGAGAAAACCAATAAAAAAGTTTTATATAAGTTTACAAAAAGGATTATAGATATAATAGGCTCTATAATTGGAATATTAATTTTAATACCAACAACATTAATTATTTATTTAGCAAGAAAAGTCTTAAAAGAAGACAAAGGACCATTATTTTACGAACAATTAAGATATGGAAAAAATGGAAAAGTATTTAAACTGTATAAATTCAGATCTATGTGTATTGGAGCAGATAAAAAATTAAAAGAATATTTAGAAAATAATGATGAAGCAAGAGAAGAATTTGAAAAAACACACAAATTACAAAATGATCCAAGAATAACGAAAATAGGTAACTTTTTAAGAAAGTCAAGCTTAGATGAGCTTCCTCAAATGATAAACATTTTAAAGGGAGATATGAGTTTTGTGGGACCAAGACCTGTTGTAGAAAAAGAAGTTGAAGAATATGGAACGAATAAAGATAAATTTTTAAGTGTAAGGCCTGGACTTACAGGATATTGGCAGGTAAATGGAAGAAGCAATACTACATATGAAGAAAGAATGAAAATGGAACTTTATTATGTAGATAATTGTTCTTTATGGCTAGATATAAAAATATTCTTTAAAACATTTATAACTGTATTTAAGAAAGAAGGAGCAGTTTAAATAAAAGTATAGTTGACAAGATTGAAAATTATAATACGAATCAAAGGGAGAAACAAGTGGAAAAAAATATAAAAGTTATTGTTGCAGCACATAAAAAATATCAAATGCCGAATGAAAAAATGTATATTCCAGTACAAGTAGGTGCGGAAGGAAAGAAAAAAATAGAAGGTTACATACAGGATAATACGGGAAATAATATATCTTTTAAAAATCCATATTTTTGTGAACTAACAGGATTGTATTGGGCTTGGAAAAACTTAGATTCAGACTTTATAGGTTTAGTTCATTATAGAAGATATTTTACAAATGAAAAGAAGGTTCCAAAAAAAGAAGAGGAAAAATTTGATATAGTATTAACACAAAGTGAAGCTGAAAAAATACTAGAAAAAGCAGATGTAATACTTCCTAAAAAAAGAAAATATTACATAGAAAACTTGTATTCTCATTATGAGCATACTATGTATGTAGAACCATTAGATGAAACAAGAAAAATAATAGAAGAAAAATATCCGGAATACTTAGAAGAGTTTGATAAGTTACATAAAAGAACATCAGCACACATGTTCAATATGTTTATAATGAAAAAAGAAATATTAAATGAATATTGTACTTGGCTTTTTGATATATTGTTTGAACTAGAAAAAAGAACAGATGCAAGTAAATATGAAAGTTTTCATGCTAGATTTTATGGTAGAGTATCTGAACTTTTATTAGATGTTTGGATAAATAAAAATGGAATAAAGTATGAAGAAGTAAAAGTAATGGATATGCAAAAAGTAAACTGGTGGAAGAAGGGCACAAGCTTTTTAAGGGCCAAGTTTACAGGAAAAAAATACGAAAAGAGTTTTTAAAAGGAACGTAATTATGGAAGAACTAATATCAGTAATTGTACCTGTTTATAATGCTGAAAAATATTTAGATAAATGTGTAGAAAGCATAATAAATCAATCATATAAAAATCTGCAAATAATCCTAATTGATGATGGCTCAAAGGATAAAAGTGGAAAGATTTGTGATGAATATGCAAAAAAAGATAAAAGAATAGAAGTAACACATAAAGAGAATGCTGGTGTTAGTGCAGCAAGAAATACAGGGGTGGAAAAGGCAAAAGGAGAATGGATAACTTTTATAGATGCTGATGATTGGATTGAAAAAGATTATTGCACTTTGTTACATAATGTCGCAAAGAATGATAAGTGTGAAATAGTATTATGTGGTTACAATAGAGTTGTAGAAAATAAGAAAGAAAAGATTAATACTAATATAAAAGCAAAATGTTATGATTCAGAAGATTATTTAAAGAAAACTTTAAATCCACAAACTGGTTTTGGATTTTGCACAATGAGGCTCATAAAAAAGTCAATAATACAAGATAAATTTTGTGAGGAGATTAGTGTGTGTGAAGATGCTTTATTTAATATTGGATTATCTAAAGCATTAATGAAAGCAGAGTTACTTGGAATAGCTTTATATAATTATAGAATCAATAACGGTTCTGTTGTGAGAAAATATGATGAAAAGTATTCTGATAAATATTTAAATGCAATGAAAAAAATAAAAAAATACATAGAAATACAGAAATATAACCAAGAAATAATACAAAATTATTATAATTTTGTTGCTTTCCATGTAATGTTAATTGCTGTTAATTACTGTTATAATATGGAAAATAAGAATAAGAATCGTAGAAAAATACTGAGACTAATTTGCAAGGAATCAGAATTTTTAGAAGGAATAAAGAAAAGTAATTACAAGAATATATCCTTGACGAGAAAAGTTACTTTATTTTCAATTAAGCATAAAATGTACTTCATAACAGAACAAATATGTATATTTAGACAAAAGCAAAACAATAAAAAGAGGGAGAAAAAATGATTTATTTTACAATTATATTTTTAACAATTGTAATAATACTATTTACTTTAAAGGAAAAAAACTTAACGAATCCTACTGTTATTTTTAGTGGAATTTGGCTAATTAGTCTTGGATTGACATCGTTGAAACTATATAATATGATTAGTTATTCGACAAAATCAATATTGATTGTTACGATGGGAATAATATCTTTTGTTATAGGAACAATTTTGTGTGTTGCAATTTGGAAAAAATGTGAAAAAAAAGGCGTATTAAAAGAAAATATAGGAAACGAAGAAAAAATAAATAATATATTAGTTATAGTCGTTTTAACTATAGGAGTATTAATGGTGTTAATGCTTCTAATAAAGGTAATTATATTGTTAGCAAATGGAACTACATATTATGATATAAGAAAATTATATTATTCATATGGAGATGATGGATCATTAATAAATAATGATCAAATTTTTACGTTATTTGATTGGACTACATCAATAGTTATCTCTATATCAACTCCGGTTGTTATAGTTGAAATTATGAAGAAACAAATAAATAAAATTGTCATAGTAGAATATTGTGTACTGATTATTTCTTATGTTTTTGCAACTTCAGGGAGAATGCCAATATTTATTATTGTAGTGGAAATAATCTTATATTTACTACTTAATAAAGAAAGTCTTAATCAAAAAACAAGAAGAATTGCATATGGAATTGTGGGTACGCTAGTTGTTGCAATAATATGTATGACTATAGTAAGGATGTCAAATAGCCAAAATAAAAAGGTGAATACACTTTATACATATTTTAGCCTTCCATTACCATATTTTTCGAAACTAGTTGACTATGTAGACAAAAATGAAATTCAAACATATGGTGCGGCAACAGGATATGGACCATATTTATTGGTGCAAAAAGGAATAAAAGTTATTACTGGATATAAACTAAAAAATGCAGATTCATTGGCTGCCATAATTACAAAGCCACAAACATATTGGGTAAGAGTTTTTTTGGATACAAAGGATTATTATAATGCTTATGCAACGTTGTTTTACTGTTTTTATTTGGACTTCAGATATGTTGGAGTGATTTTATTTAGCTGCATTTATGGAATGCTAATGGAATTAGTGTATTTATGTTATAAAAAGAAAAAAAGTATAAGGGCAACAATTGTTTATCTTATGGTTATGGTGGGAATAATTCAATCATTTGCAACATGGCAGTTTACAAGTCCAGCAATTATTATTAGTTTAATTTTATCTCATTTTATAATAAAAAGGAAAAAGTGAAAAATGAAAAGGGTATTAGTATTTGGAATGACAGAAATGCCAGGCGGTATTGAAAGTGTTATAATGAATTATTATAGAAATATTGATAAAGGAAAATTGCAAATGGACTTTTTATGTAATACACCTAATATAGCATACGAAAAGGAAATAAGGAATTTAGGTGGAGAAATATATAAAATAAAATCTCGAAGCAAGAATTTATTTGCATATTATAAGCAGTTAAACGAGTTCTTTAAAAATAATGCTAAAAAATATTCTACTATATGGGTAAATATATGTAGTTTAGCTAATATAGACTATTTAATATTTGCAAAAAAATATAAGATAAAATATAGAATAATACATTGCCATAATTCGCAAAATATGGATTCAAAATTAAGACTAATTTTACATCAGTTTAATAAGCTTAGGTTAGAAAAATACGCAACTGATTATTGGACTTGCTCTCAAGAGTCAAATGAATGGTTTTTTACTTCAAAATTAAATAAAAAAGTTGTTTTAGTACATAATGCGATTGATTATGACAAGTACAAATTTGATATGAATGTTCGAGAAGAATATAGAGAAAAATTAAACTTAGAAGGAAAGTTAGTATTTGGAAATATAGGAAGATTCCATTTTCAAAAGAATCAATTGAGGTTATTAGAAATATTTAAAAAGATAAGTGAAAGAAAAGAGAATACGGTATTATTGTTAATTGGAGATGGAGAAGAAAAAAATAAAATAGAAGACAAAATAAAAGAATTAAAATTGGAAGACAATGTTAAATTATTAGGAATAAGAGATGATGTTGAAAAAATACTACAATGTATGGATGCCATAATTTTTCCATCTTTATTTGAAGGATTACCATTAGTTCTTGTTGAAGCACAAGCAAATGGACTGCCAATATTTGCTTCGGATACAATTACAAAAGAAATTGTAATTGGAGATAATGTGACTCAAATATCTTTAGAAAAAAATAATGAATACTGGGCAAAAATAATATTAAATTCAAAATTTGGTAGATGTGATAATTATGAAAGAATACAAGAAGAAGGATATGATATAAAAAAAGAAAGTAAAAAAATTGAAAGGTTATTATTGAGAGAGTAAAATGGAAGAGTTAATTAGTGTAATAGTACCAATTTATAATGTTGAAAAATATATAAGAAAATGTGTGGATAGCATATTGAAACAAACTTACAAAAATATTGAAGTAATTCTTGTTGATGACGGTTCAAAGGACGAATGTGGAAAAATTATAGATGAATATAAAAAGATGAATGGAAGAATTAGAGTTATACATAAAGAAAATGGAGGTCTATCAGATGCAAGAAATTGTGGAATGAAATATTCGACAGGAAAATTTTTATTGTTTATTGATTCAGATGACTGGATTGATAGTGAGATGGTAAAAAAATTATATGATAACATAAAAAAATACAATGCTGATATATCTATATGTGAATTCATTGAAGAAGATGAAGAGGGAAAAGAACTATCAAAAAAGAAATATGATGAGAAAATATTACTTTTTTCATCAAAAGAGGCAATAAAAGACTTAATTATTCAAAAAAATATAACTAATCATGCATGGAATAAATTATATAAAAAAGAGGTTTTTGACAATACTGAATATCCTAAAGGACAATTGATGGAAGATGTAAGCACAACATATAAATTGATTGAAAATTCAAAACAGATTGTATATCAAAATATAGCTTTATATCATTATATACAAAGAAATAAAAGTATATTAGGAAATATAACTCCTAAAAGAATAAATGATCAAGAAAAAGCTTTTTTTGAAAGGAATAAATATTTAGAAAAAAAATATCCAGAATATTTTACAGAAATTAAAATTGACAATATAAAAAATGTAAAAACAATATATTATCTTGCTATTATGTGTGGAGAAAAGTCATTATATAATAGTAAAAAATACAAAAATTATTATGTTGATGCGAGAAATGTTTATAAAATCGTTAAAGAAAATATAGATGAAAAAGATAAAAAGTCAATAGACTTATTTTTCAGGAGTAGGACTTTATATAAGTTATATGTCAAATTAAAAAAGATTGTAAGGGGAAGAAATGATTAAAGCGTTTATAAGGAAATATTGTAATGGATTATGGACAATATTAAAGATTAAGAAGAGTAAAGAAAAAATAGAAAATATAGATTTGGACAAGAAAAAGATATTTATATTTTTAGCTGCAGATTATCCAAATTTAGGAGATATAGCTATTACGTATGCTCAGAAAAAATTCTTGAAAGAAAAATTTCCTGATTATCAAGTAATAGAAATTCCTGCAGATAAAACACTTGATTTATTACAATACATAAAAAAAGTAACAAGACCTTCAGATATAATTACAATTATCGGGGGAGGAAATATGGGAAATATATATGAATACTATGAATTTTTAAGAAGAACAGTAATAAAGCAATTTAAAAAAAATCTCATAATAAGCTTTCCACAAACAATTGATTTCTCTAATGATAGGTTAGGAAAGAAATCTTTAAGAAAAACAGTGAGAACAATAAAAAATCATAATAATATTTTAATTTTTGCAAGAGAAGAAAAGTCATATAAAAAAATGCAGGAACTTTTTGGAAAAGAAAAGGTTAGAATTGCCCCAGATATAGTATTGTATTTAAAAAATAAACTTAAAATAAATGAAGATAAACAAGATATAATTGGTCTTTGTTTTAGAAATGATAAAGAAAGAGAACAAAAGAATGAAGCTTTAATAGAAGATATAAAGAAGAAAACAAAAGCAAATGAAAAAATAATCTTTGATACAGTAATAAAAAGAGAAGAGTTTGACTATTCAAAAAGATATGATATTTTATTAGAAATAATAAAGAAAATTGCAACTTGTAAGGTAGTATATACTAATAGGCTGCATGCGATGATTTTTTCATACCTCACTGACACTAAGTGCTATTTTGTTGATAACACCAATAAAAAAATAAGTGAAACTTATTATAGATGGCTAGCTAATTGCAAATTTATTAAAGAATATGATAAGACTAATAATGAAAAAATAAGAGATATAAAATTGGAAAATGAGTTTGAAAAAATGGAAAAAGAAATATTAATAAAAGTAAAGGGAGTATAACATGGAAAAGATAAAAAAATTTATAGATTGCTTTGTTCCAGTTTATGTTTGCAATTTTAAATGTAATTATTGCTATATTTCAACATGGGAAGGATGGAAACAAAAAGAAAATTCAAAAGAAATTAAATATTCTCCAGAATATATTAGGCAAGCACTCTCAAAAGACAGATGGGGAGGCCCACTGATGTTAAATTTTTGTGGTGCTGGGGAGACATTATTGTGTAAAGAGTTATTACCAATCATAAAAGAGCTTTTAGAGGAAGGACATTATTGCATGATTGTGACGAATGGTACAATAACTCCTAAATTTGATGAAATGATAAAATGGCCAAAAAAATTGAAAAGTCATTTATTTATAAAATTCTCATATCACTTTTTAGAATTGAAAAGGCTAAAGTTAACTGATGTTTTTTTTAATAATGTTAAAAAGATGAAGGATAATGGTATTTCTTTTACAGTTGAGATAACACCAAGTGATGAGTATATACCATATATACCAGAAATAAAAGAGAAAAGCTTAAAAGAGATAGGTGCTTTGCCTCATATCACTGTCTGCAGAATAGAAAATGGTGATGTACCATTAATGAGTAAATTGTCAAAGGAAGATTTTATAAATACATGGAAAGAATTTGATTCTGAATTATTCAATTTTAAAATAAAAATATTTGGAGAAAAAAGAAAAGAGTTTTGCTATGCTGGGGCATGGTCTTATACTCTACAATTGGTTGATGGTACATTAAGACAATGTTATAGAGGAAGAAAACTACAAAATATTTACGAAGATGTAAATAGTGAAATTAAAGAGCTTCCAGTTGGATGTAATTGCCCTGATGCACATTGTTGGAATGGTCATGCTTTTTTAGCATTTGGAGATATTCCGGAAATGCAGACACCTACATTTGAAGAAGAAAGAAATAGAAAAACTGATAATGGAAATTGGGTTACAAATGAAATGGCTGAATTCATGTCTTCTAAACTTATAGAATCAAATAGTGAATTGAACGAAGATAAAAAGAAGAAATATAATAAGAAAAGTAGAAGATATAATATTATGAAGAATATAAAAAAGAAGATAAGAAGTATAGTAAATGAAAGAAATGAAAAATAAAAAAATATTATTATATAACTGTATATGTGTATGCTTGGTATTTATAATGTTTTTAACTTGTGTTTACCAAGTTAAAAACAAACAATTGAAAAAGGTTAATAATGAGAGAAACGCTTTTATTCATTTTAGTATAGATGATTGTATAGACTTATTTTATGATTTAAACAATTCAAATTATGAATCTGTGTTTGAAAATGATTTATTGAAATATCTTAAAAAAATGAATTCAGAATTTGGATGTAAGTTTTCATTATTTGTATTTGGAAAAAATGAAAAATTTGACATTAAAGATTGTACAGATAGATATAAAGATGAATTTATAGAAAACTCAGAGTGGCTTAAATTTGGATTTCACGCACTCAGTGGAAATTCAAACTATGATGAACAAAATAACATTGTGAATGATTATAATTATGTAATAAACAACCTCAATAGAATAGTTGGAAGTGATAGTATTACTAAGACAATAAGGATTGAAAAATTCCTATTAAATGAAGAAAACGCCAAAAAATTATGCGATAACAATATAGAAATCAATTTGTTAGGAGCTGATTCTGAAAATAGAAAAGATTATTTTCTGAATGAAGAACAAAATAGAAAATTATTTAAACAAGAATATTTGTATGATTATAATACAGGAATTACTTTCTACAATACAGATATAAGAGTTGAAAATATAAAATTATCTGGAATTGAGAGATTATTGGATGAAAGCAATGACAAAAATTTAATTATATTTACACATGAATGGATGTTTTATGGAAGAAAAAATAGAATTTTTACAAAATTAAAAATAGAACAAATATGTAGATATGCAAAAAAACGTGGATATAAATTCGACTATCCATATATAAATTAGGAGAAAAAATGGAAAAACAAAAAAGACTGATAATTAATTTAATATCAAATATTATTTCATTTGCTTTGCAACTAGGAATTAGTTTTATATTAACGCCGGTAATTACAGCAAAAGTTGGAACTGCAGCATATGGATTTATAGGATTATCTAATAATTTTATAAGCTATGCTAATATTTTTACTGTTATTATAAACTCGATGGCAAGTAGATTTATTACCTATGAAATGACAAAAGAAAATATAAAAAAGGCGGATGAATATTACTCATCAGTATTCTTTATGGACATAATAATGTCTATATTAATAGCTGTATTTTCGTTTATTTTTATTATTAATATGAATAATTTCTTGGATATTCCTAAAGAACTAGAGAATGATGTAAAAATAACATTTATATTATCATTTGTAAATTTAATTCTATCTGTTATGAGTACTATATTTACTATAGCAACTTATGTAAAAGATAGACTTGATTTGGAAGCTATAAGAAATATTATTGGGAATATTTTAAAAGCGCTATTTCTTATTGTGGTATTTAGTATATTACAACCTAAAATATATTACATTACATTGGGAAGTATAATCTTTACTGTTTTTGTATTAATTGCCAATATTAGACTTACAAAAAAGATTATGCCGGAATTAAAAATAAACATTAAGTCATTTAATAGCAAATCTGTTACGACTCTTATAAAGTCAGGAATATGGAATTCAATAAATAGCTTAAGTAAGGTATTGCTTACGGGATTAGATTTACTTGTTACAAATATTTTTATTGGAGCTGATATGATGGGGTTACTATCAGTTGCTAAGACTATTCCAACAACTATAGAAAACTTATTAAGCACTATAGCAAATATATTTAGTCCAAGGTTTGTAATTTTGTATTCTAAGAGAAAAATAAGAGAATTGGTATATGAAGTAAATTACTCAACTAAAATAATTGCTTTTTTAATGATAGTACCAATATCAGGATTTATTATATTTGGAAAAGAATTCTTTTTTTTGTGGTTACCAAATGAGACTGCAGAAAATATAAAGATAATTCAAATTTTATCCATTTTGTCTTTACTTCCATATATGCTTAGTGCAAGTAATTATAGCTTATTTATACTAGATACTGTTACAAATAAACTGAAAAGACCGGTATTAGCAACTTTAATTATAAGTATTTGCAGTACTCTAACTACAATAATATTATTAAAATTTACTAAACTTGGAGTTTATGCTGTTGCAGGAGTAAGCTCTATATACTGGATTTTCAAAGTAATAATTTTTAATAACATAAATGCAGCAAAGAATTTGAGATTAAAATGGACAGCTTTTTTTGGACAATTTATAAAGAATATAATTTGTTTTGTAGCAATAACAATATTATTCTTTATAATAAAAATACCTTTTAAAATAAGTACATGGAAAATGTTTATTCTAGTTGCTGGAATAGCTGCTGCAATAGGATATATTATTTCCTTTATATTGTTGTTTTCTAATGTAGAAAAACAAAAACTTTTAGATTTATTGTTGAATAAATTTAAGAAGGGAAGACAAAAAAATGAAACGTAATTATTCAATAGATTTCTTTAGAATATTTTTTACATGCCTTATTTGTATGCACCACTTTCAAGATGTATTCAATATAAGTATTATAAAATCAGGATATATTGCTGTAGAATTCTTTTTTATATTGTCAGGTTTTTTATTATATAAAAGTTTGCAAAGAAATCCTGAAGAATCCGCAGTAAAATATACAATAAAAAAATTGAGAAGACTGTATCCAGAATATTTACTAGCATTTAGTATATGTTTCATATTAAATTTATTACAAAAAAATGAAGGCTGGGTTGATTATATATTTAAAGCAGTACAAGAAATTACGCTTACACAAAATATAGGGATTTTTAAAGGATCATTTAATTATCCTTTATGGTATTTATCAGTTTTAATATTTGGAGGCTATTGGCTATATGCTTTATTGAAGAAGAATAAAAAAGATACAATATATATATTATTACCAGCAATAATTATTTTTACATATTCGATATTACTAAAAGAGGGAAAAGGACTAGAAAATTGGGATACTATAGATGGCTTATATATTCCATTACTAAGAGGCATAGCGGATATGAGCATAGGAATCTTGGTCGCAAATGCTGTGAATTCGGAATATTGGAAAAAACTAGAATTGCACATAAAAGAATTATATGTAATTGAAATAATATCATATATTTTGCTTGGAATATTAATTATGCTAGAAACTAAATATGAAATGACTTGTATAATATTCATATCTATATTAATTGGAGCAACACAAATAGATAATTCGCTTACAAATAAATTATTTAATAGAAGAATAATTGGAAATATAGCTTTATTAACATATCCAATGTATCTAAATCATGCTAGTATTTTAATTTTAGTTAGTTGGCTATACCGTAGAGGATTAACTGATAAAAAGATAATTATAATTATATATTTTATTGCACTAATTGTGTTGTCGGGAGTCTCAAAAGAAATAATTAAAATAATTTATAAATTAAAAGATAATAAAAAGAATCTTAAGTACGGAGGCTAAGTTATGCAATACGATTATTTAATAGTAGGCTCTGGCCTATTTGGTTCAATATTTGCTTATGAGGCAAATAAAAAAGGGAAAAAAGTTCTAGTAATAGACAAGCGTTCACATATAGCAGGAAACATCTATACAGAAAATAAAGACGGAATCAATGTACATAAATATGGTGCACATATTTTTCATACGAGTAATAAAGAAGTATGGGATTACATAAATCAATTTGCTGAGTTTAATAGATATACGAATTCGCCTGTTGCACGCTATAAAAATGAACTTTACAATATGCCTTTCAATATGAACACTTTTAATAAATTATGGGGAGTAGTAACTCCAGAAGAAGCACAGGCAAAAATCGAGCAAGAAAAGAAAGAAGCAGGAATTACAGAACCTAAAAATTTAGAAGAACAGGCAATTTCTTTAGTTGGAAAAACTATTTACGAAAAACTTGTAAAAGGCTATACAGAAAAGCAATGGGGAAGAAAGTGTACAGAGCTTCCTAGCTTTATAATAAAACGTTTACCAGTAAGGTTCATATATGATAATAATTATTTTAATGATAAATATCAAGGAATCCCAATGGGAGGATACACTCAGATTATAGAAAAGATGCTTGATGGAATAGAAGTAAAATTAAATTACGACTATTTTGAACATAAACAAGAACTTGATAATATTGCAGAGAAAATAGTATTTACAGGACCAATAGATAAGTATTATGATTATAAATTTGGAGAGCTTGAATATAGAAGTTTGAGATTTGAAGAAAAAGAATTGAATATTCAAAACTATCAAGGAAATGCAGTTGTAAACTATACTGAATACGAAGTTCCATATACTAGAATTATAGAGCATAAACATTTTGAATATGCAAAAAGTCTAGGACAAGAAGATACAATTTCAAAAACAATAATAACAAGAGAGTATCCAGATACCTGGAACAGAGAAAAAGAAGCATATTATCCAATAAATAATGATAAAAATAATGAACTATATCAGAAATATGCAGACCTAGCAAGTAAAGACAAAAATGTTATATTTGGTGGAAGACTTGGAATGTATAAATATTATGATATGGATAAAGTAATAGCAGAAGCTTTGAAATGTGTAGAAGAAAACTTAAAATAAGTGGATTTTGAAAAAATGTATGTAATAATTTGTAAAAAAATGAATAAAATATATTGAAAAATATAAATTTTTTGTATTGACATCTTGCACATAGTCATGCTATACTAAGGCTATAGAAGATGAGTAAGCTCCGACTATACAGGAGAAAACAATTGAGTAAGCTCCCACTTAGAGGAGAATTCAAGATGAGTAAGCTCCCACTTTAGAGGAGAATTAAGGATGATGAAATAGGGATTATAACTAGTATTAACTACTAGCTGTAGTCTCTATTTTTGTGCGAAAAGAGGTGAAATATGAGAATAAAGGAAGGAAAATTTAGCGTATATGAGATTGATCCTATGTATTTAGAATATTTGAGTAAATATGATAAAAATGTTAGAAAAAAGTCAAATAGAAAATATTATGGAATATTAATAACAAAAGAAAAAACTGACTATTGTATACCTTTTACGTCGAAAGTTAAGAAGAGAAATCCAAAATTAACAATAAATATTAAAAATAAAAAAGAAGTAATTGCACAGCTAACAATAAATAATATGATACCTGTCATAGATGATGTAGTACATAAAGTGAATATTAAAAATGACAAATCAAAATATTATTTGTATAGAGAACTATATTTTTTGAGAAAATATGATGTAATACAAGAAATATTAAATAAAGCAGAAAAAGTATTAAATGTTTTAAATGATAAGAATAATATTGACTTTGACTTTTTTAAAGTAGTTTGTTGTGACTTAAAACTTTTAGAAATGAAAAGTAATGAATGGAAAAATATCAATAATAAAAATTTATAGTAACAGTAATAAATATTTTATAAAAACTATTGCTTTTTTCTTTTATAAAAAATATAATATACCAAGAAAAACTATATTTTATACGACAAAGGAGATTTTACTTATATGAGAAAATATTTTGGAACAGATGGTATTAGAAGAATTGCAAATAGTGAGCTTACACCAGAATTAGTGTACAGAGTTGCAAAGGCTGGAGCTTATGTGCTTTCAAAACACACAGACCATACTCCAACAATTTTTATAGGAAGGGATACTAGAATATCTGGTACTCTAATAGAAGCGGCAATGACAGCAGGTTTTTTAAGTTATGGTGCAAATGTTAAATTGTTAGGTGTTTTACCAACACCAGGTGTTGCGTATTTAACAAGAAGATATAAAGCAGATGCAAGTGTTGTTATTTCTGCATCACACAATACTTTTGAATTTAATGGAATTAAATATTTTAGTAATAAAGGAATGAAAATTCCAGATACATTAGAAGAAGAAATTGAAGAAGTAATGGATTCTGGTAAATTAGATGCATTAACAGCAGTTAGTGATAAGATTGGTGTGTCTGAAAATAGAGAAGATTTATTAGAGGAATATGTGTATTTCTTTAGAAAGAATTTTGAAGAAGAATTAGAAAACTTAGATAAAGCAAATTTTACAGTAGCAATAGATACAGCAAATGGAGCTACATCAGTTGTTGCAGATAAAGTATTCACAAAGTTAGGAATAAATCATTACATAATAAACAATCATCCAAATGGAATAAACATAAATGATAATTGTGGTTCAACACATATTGAAGGATTACAAAAATTTGTTGTTGAGCATAAATGCAATTTAGGAATTGCTTATGATGGAGATGGAGATAGATGCTTAGCCGTTGATGAAAAAGGTGAACTTATAGATGGTGACCGTATTATGGCAGTGATTTCTAATTATTTGAAAGAAAAGGGCAAGCTTAACAAAAATACTCTTGTGGCAACAGTAATGAGTAATTTAGGATTAAGAAAATATGCAGAAAGCAATGATATTCATTTTGAAGCTACAAAAGTTGGAGATAGATATGTTCTTGAAAACATGCTTGCAAATGGCTACAATTTAGGTGGAGAACAATCTGGACACATCATACTATTAGATTATAACCCAACAGGAGATGGAATTTTAACATCTTTAATGCTAATAAAAATAATGTTAGAAAAAGGGTTGGCTATTTCAAAACTATGTGATATAATTCGAATATATCCACAAGTGCTAATAAATGCAAAAGTAAACTCAGAAAAAAAATACGACTTTGATAAAGATCCAGAAATAAAATCTGAGATAGAAAAACTAGAAAAAGAATTTTCTGGAAATGGTAGAGTGCTTATTAGACCTTCTGGTACTGAACCACTTGTTAGAGTTATGATAGAAGGCGAGGATCAAGGTTATATTAAAACTAAAGCAGAGGCTTTGGCTAAATTAATAGAACAAAAGTTAAAATAAAAGGAGGAAAACATATGCCATTTATTAATTTTACTAATGTAGCAACAATGTTATTAACATTAGTTGTGTTTCTACTAGCATTAGTACTAAGTAAAGAAACAAAGAAAAGCGGAATTATAGCAACAATGTTATCTGTATTTTTAATAATTCTTGTTTGTCATGCTGTTGAATTGGGAACAATATCAAATATTACAGAAGAAATGCATTATGCAATAACAAGAAGCATACTAGTAGACTTTGTATTTATATTTTTATCTTTTATTTCATACCTATGGATGGATGAAATTCAAGCAAAAGTTGAAAATAGAAAAAGCATAGATAACAGTTTAGACTGGTTCTGGAAAAGAGTTTAATAACAAAGGAAGCACAAAGGTAAATTATTTTTGTGTTTCTTTATTGTTTATAAAACTCTATAACTAAAAATAATCATAAATTTAAATGTAGCAAAATAAGTTCTCTTTTCATATTATACAACAGTATGAAAGGAGCTTTTTCTATGGACTATGAATTAATGATGAATGGAAATGTAAAAATAGGTCAAATAGCACCAGAATTCTGTGCTACGACAACAATGGGCAATATATCTTTAAATGATTATAAAGGTAAATGGATAGTATTGTTTTCGCATCCAGGGGATTTTACACCCGTATGAGCATACAATTTGGGGAAAATTGCATATACGCTAAAAAACTCGTTTTTAGGCTATTAAGTGGGATTAGTATAACTCCCTGTTCTTGCAAAATTATCCAATGGATAATTTTGACAGGATAAATGAGTTTGTGGTATTATATGAATTAGAAAAATAGAAATTTGTTGAAACGGAAGATTGATTATGAAAAAAATAAAAACAGGAATATTATTAATTATATTAGGAAACTTATTATATTAAGATTATATATTTTTTTTGTAAAGAGGTGTAAATATGAGTGATTCAAAAGAAAATGTTGATGTATTAAAAATGTATGGAGAAGACAGTACTACACAAAGAGATGAATTTTTAAAAAAGCATAACTTAAATGAAAAGGGGCTTACTAGTAAACAAGCTGAAATTAATATTAAGAAATTTGGTCTTAACGAAACAAAGAAGGCTAAACCTAAGAAGTGGTATAATTATTTACTACAAAGTTTACTGACACCTTTTAACTGTATTTTAATTGGTATTTCAATTATCTTAATATATACAGATATATATTTAGCAATAGAACCAAGCTATGCAAATATAATAGTTATAGCAATTTTAGTTACTGCAAGTACTTTATTAGATTTTTTTGAGTCATATAGATCTAATAAGGCAGCAGAAAAATTAAGGGAAATAGTTGAAACAACCACTACAGTTATTAGAGATAACAAAGAAATAAATATACCAGTTAAAAATGTAACCTTAGGAGACATTGTTTTATTGTCTGCTGGAAGTATTATACCAGCTGATTTAAGAATAATCGAATCAAAAGACCTATATGTAGGACAGGCTTCATTAACTGGAGAATCTGATAATATAAAGAAAACCGTTGAATTAGAAAACAAGCAAGAAGAAGTAGACAGTATATCAGATTTTGATAATATCTGTTTTATGGGCACAAATGTTGTATCTGGTTCAGCAAAAGGTGTTGTAATAAAAGTTGGAGACTCAACATATTTTGGAAAAATAGCAAATACTGTAACTTCTGGAAAAGAAAAAACAGCATTTCAAAAAGGAATTGAAAGCATAAGTAAATTACTAATTAAAATTATGATTTTTATGATTCCAATAGTATTTTTAATAAATGTGGAAAAACATGATATTATTCTAGCATTTACTTTTGCTGTTGCAATAGCCATTTGCATAACACCACTATTGCTACCTGTTATTTTATCTTCAAGTTTATCTAAAGGTGCTGTAAGAATGTCAAAAAAGAAGACTATTGTTAAGAAGCTAGATTCAATTCAGAACTTTGGAGCAATGAACATATTCTGCACAGATAAGACGGGAACATTAACAGAAGACAAGATTGTTCTAGAAAAATACTTAAATGTAAATGGAGAAGAAGACTCCAACATTTTAAAATATGCCTTTTTAAATGCCTATTTGCAAACAGGACTAAAAAGCAATATAGACGAGGCAGTAGTTGCTAAAGCTAAAACTGTTGGAATTGAAAATAGTTTAAAAAAATATAAAAAAATAGATGAAATTCCTTTTGACTTTTCTCGTAGGTGTTTATCTGTAGCAGTAGAAATTGATAATAAAGATGAATTAATAACAAAAGGTGCTGTTGAAGAAATTCTAAATATTTGTACAACATTTGAATATAAGGGACAAACGGAAAAGCTTACAAATGAAAAAATAGAAAACATGAGAAAAATTTGTAAAAACTTAAATGAGGAAGGCTTTAGGGTTGTTGCCATTTGTAAAAAAATTATAACTAATAATAAAAAAGATTTTAATAGTACTGATGAAAAAGACATGACTTTACTAGGTTTTATTGGTTTTCTTGATCCACCAAAGGAAAGTGCAAAAGAAGCAATAGAAAGCTTAAACAATGCAGGAATAAGAGTTATGGTTCTTACAGGTGATAATGTTGAAGTTACAAGATGTGTTTGCAATAAAGCAGGGATAAATTCAAAAAAAATCATAACTGGAAATAAAATAGATACATTATCAGATGTAGCACTATCAAGATTATTAAAAAGAAATAATATATTTGCGAAACTTTCTCCAATACAAAAAGCAAGGATTGTTAGAGTTTTAAAACAAAATGGAAATGTTGTAGGATATATGGGAGATGGAATAAACGATAGTCCAGCGTTAACAAATTCCGATGTTGGAATTTCTGTTGATACTGCAGTTGATATAGCAAAAGAAACTGCAGATATTATATTACTTGAAAAAGACCTTAATGTACTATTAGATGGTGTAATGGAACGGAAGAAAAACATATGTAAATTTAATGAAATATATAAAAATGGCAACAAGCTTCAACTTTGGGGAAGTAGTTTCAGTAATTATTGCAAGCATTGTATTACCATTTTTACCTGAAACACCAATTCAACTATTAGTAGAAGGATTATTATATGACTTTGGTCAAATGACAATTCCGTTTGACAATGTAGATAAAGAATTGATTGAAAAGCCAAAAAAATTAAATATAAAAAGCTTAAAAAGGTTTATGTTTTTTATGGGTCCTGTAAGCTCACTATTTGATATAGTTGTATTTTCACTATTATGGTTTGTTTTCACAGTTAGAGATGTTACACACTTTCAAACAATATGGTTTACTTACAGTATAGTATCAAATTTAATAGGAATGCACATTATAAGAACGGCAAAAACACCATTTATACAAAGTAATGCACATAAGGCTGTTTATATATCTTCAATTCTGTTAATTATAATAGGAATTTTAGTACCATTTACGCCTCTAGGAACTGCGATAGGCTTAGCACCAATTGCATTAAAATATATTTTCATGATATTTGGAGTCACATTCTTATATTGTATTGTAGCAAGCTATGCAAAGAAAATTTATATAAAGAAATATAAGGAATGGATATAGAAATAATAGAAGATAGAAGATGATTTGAATGAATCAATTAAAAATAGGAACATTTTTGATAGTTTTAGGAAATTTATTATATTTAGCATTTACATTTTTTACTGGAAATGAGACAAGCAGTTTTGAAAATTTTAGTAGTGGCTTATTAGTAGGACTATCAATTGGCTGTAAATAAGTTTGGCTATATGGCTGGGATTTTATCTATTCATTTTAGCTATTTAATTTGTAGTACGATTTTTGACAAGGATAGGTAAAAAATAATTGCAAATTACACAATTTAGTAATTAGTTGGAAAAATAGCAATTTTTTGTTATGATTGGAGGAATTTAAAATGAGAAAAATATGGAAGGAAATAACAATATTATTGATACAGTTATTTATGTTTTACATTTTTCCTTTATTTGCAGGACCAACAGATATAATGGGAATGGTATTCTTAATTTTGGTATCAACTTTTATACTTGCTATAATATTTGCTAGTATTTCAAAGGAAAAATGGAAATATATCTATCCAATAATTATATCTATATTGTTTATACCATCAGTGTTTATTTATTATAATAGTTCAGCTTTAATTCACGCAGTTTGGTATTTGGTTGATTCTGGTATTGGCTTTTTAATAGGTTTAATTATTTATAAAATAACTAATAAAAAGTAATACAAGTTATAGGAGAAATAAATGATAAGAAAATTTGAAAAAAATGATATAAATCCTGTAATGCAAATATGGAAAAATGAAAATATAAAAGCTCATAAATTTATATCAAAAGAATATTGGAAAAATAATTATAATTATGTAAAAGAAATTTTACCAAATGCAGAAATATATGTTTATGTTTTAAAAGAAAATATTGTAGGATTTATAGGAATAAATGAGAATTATATTGAAGGAATTTTTATTGATACAAATAATCAATGTAAAGGAATAGGAACATCTCTATTGAATAAAGTAAAAGAAAACAGAGATAATTTGACATTAAGTGTATATAAGAAAAATATAAATGCTATCAATTTTTATAAAAAGAATGATTTTATAATTACAAGCGAAAATATAAACAAAGATACAGCTGAAATAGAATACACAATGACTTGGAATAAGTAAGAGCCAAATTACAATTTATATAATAGTTCTATAATTTTATAGGGGCGTCAAAATGTCGCCTCTATATTTTTGAGTATCCCGCTAAAAGCCACGCTTTTAGGCGTAAATGGGAGTTCAGGGTGACTCCCTGTTCCTGCAAACTTTAAAAAAGTTTGAAAAAATAAAAAATTTTTAAAAAATGCAACATTTGATAAAATTTTTGGCTTCATATATATAGAAATTTGATAAACATGAAAAAGTTTTACTCTATTTCTATATTGTAATTTAAAATAAAAAGAGATAATAATTCTCTTTTTAGCATAACATTTATTAGAAGTGTTATGAAGGAGTTAGGTTGTTTGAAAAATAATTACAATTTTTACGTTGTTAAACTTCACTTCGAAAATCCTCAATGTGCAATAGCACACCTGCGGTTTTCTTGTTTGTTTGCCTAGTAAAAATTTAATTCTTTTCCAAACGTGTAGATTTAACTTCGGGAAGGTAAAATAAATTATGAAACTTACAATAGCAGAAATACAAGGTACGAAGTATGTTCAAATTTATTTGACAGAAGATGAACTCCAGAAAAAAGAAACAAAAGATTTAGTTAAAAAGTATAAACAAGAAAAATATAGCGTGGCTATTTTCGTAAGTGGAAAAGAGAATTATCCCGAGATTCTTGAAAAAATAATTACGAAACAAGTGGGATTAAATAGAAATGTATGCTAACATGAAAACAAGCAATATCAGGCGAGATTTGGAGGATAAAATGACAGTTGTACGGATATTGTAGATTGTCTAGAGATGAAGATAAAGAAAACTATGCAAGTATTGAAGAACAGAAAAGAATTATTCAAGACTATGCAATTTCTCGTAATTGGACTATCTCAGACTTCTACATAGATGACAATGTTTCGGGATATACCTTTAACAGACCTGCATTTTCAAAAATGATTGAAAAAGTAAAAGGAGGAAAAATTGATGTAGTCATAGCAAAAGATTTATCAAGAATTGGAAGACATAACGGACGAGTATTAGTTTTAATAGATGAGTTTAAGAATATTCAAAAGAATTTAATATTAGTTTCTGAAATGGGTGGAACTTATGATGTTTTAAATGATAGAGATGATACTATTGGAATAACGACATGGTTTAATGAAAGATATGTTAAAGATTGTTCAAGAAAAACTAGAGACCACATGTATTCTAAACAAAAAACAGGAAGATTAATTATGGGAAATTATTATGGATATATAAAAGATCCAGAAGATATAACAAAACTATATGTTGATGAAGAGCTACGACCTGTTATAGAATTGATATATAAGCTATATACCGAAGAAGGAATTGGAAGAAAGAAAATTTGCGATATTCTAAATAGTAAATATAATTATCCAACTCCATCAGTTTACTATCAAATGAAACACTTGGAAAGAGGCAGAATATATAAACATCCTGTTCAAAAATTATGGTCCACATATATGATAAGAAATATTTTAGAGAATGATGTATATTGTGGCACACTTAGAACTCATAAGAAAAAGACTGTATCCATAAGAGGTAAAGCAATAAAGCTTCCAGAGGAAGAACATTTTGTATTTGAAAATCATCATGAAGCAATTATATCTAAAGAGACATTTAATTTAGCTCAAGAAATAAGAAAGAGAAAACTAAATACAAAAAGTACATCAAGTACAAGAAAAAGAAACTATTACTTTTCAGGACTTTGCAGATGTGGTGATTGTGGTTTGGGAGTAAGTGGCATAACTATAACTAGAAAACAATCTCAAAAGGGCTATGAATGTTCACAATATAGAACTTATGGTAAAGCTAGATGTAAATGCCATGAAATTAAAGAATCAGACATAATTATACATTTTAAAGAATTTTTAAAATTTACTAAAAATAAATACATAGATGAAATAAATAAAATACAGCTCCAAACAAAAACTAATGCTAAAACAAATAATAAAGAAAAAATCAAATTTGAAATAGAAAACTTAAATGCTGAATACAAAGTTTTGATTAGTCAAAAAATTAAAGATTTAACTAACACTAAAAATGAGTATCAACGAGAAATGATTGAAAATACATATAAAGAAGTGGAAAAAGATAAAACTAATCGTATAGAACAATTACAAAAATTATTAGAGCAACAGCAAGAAGATTTAGACACAGAAAAAATAAAAAAATTAAAAACTGCAATGGAATATTTTGATGATATTCTAAAATCTAATGAGCCCAATAGATATATTTTAGAGTGTTTAATTGATAAAATATGGATTTATCACGATAAAAGTGTGAAATTCGAGCTAAAACCTGAAATTAGCCGATTAATATAATATCCCCAAATTGAAGGCTTTTACCCCGGTTTGTACAACAGAAATGATTGCTTTTGCTAAGGCCAATCCATATTTCGAAAGATTAAATACATGTTTATTAGGTCTTAGTGTGGATAGCAATCCATCACACTTAGCGTGGATATATGATATTTACTGTAGGACTGGAATTGTAATTCCATTTCCAATTATTGCAGATAGAAATGGAGAAATTGCAAGAAAATATGGAATGATATCAAGTACTGTGAACAACACTGCAACAGTAAGAAATGTGTTTATAATTGATGATAAACAAATAGTAAGGACAATTTTAGTATATCCGATGAATATTGGGCGAAATATTCCAGAAATATTGAGAGTTGTAAGGGCTCTTCAAGTGGCTGATTGCAATAATCAAATGGCACCAGTAAATTGGATGCCAAATGAGCCAATGATTGTTCCTATGCCACAAACATTTGCACAGCTACAAGAAAGAAATGAAAATATAATGAAACAACAAAATGGAATGAATTGGTATTTATCTTTTAAGAACCCTGAAAAATTATGTATAAATGAAAAATGTATGCAAAAGGAAGAAAACAGGATTATTGATGAACCGAAAACAGTTGAAAAAACAAGAAAAGAAATAAGATAGTTAGTAAAATATTTTTTCTAAAGTAGTAATTGAAAAGGAAGAATGTTTTTATTGAGTTTTATTTGGATTGACGAAAATACGTTTATATGAATAAATCAAAATTTTGTTATGAATAAAAGCCTAAAAAAGGGTAATGATAATAGAAAATGTTTAAGGAGGTTTTCTATTATGAAGCAGACTAACAAAGAGAGTCAAACAATAAATTGTACAGTAACATCATGCAAATATAACAATGGGCAAAGACAATTATGTGAATTAGAACATATTATTGTTACACCAGTTCAAGGTTGCCAAACTACACAACCAGATGAATCAATGTGTTCAAGCTACAAGAATATAGATAATAATAAATAAAATGACAAAAAAATAAAAAAAATAATTTTAATGACAGGTTTCGACAAACTTTTTGATTATAATGTGATATTATAAAGAAAAAGGAGTGTAAATAATATGAGGAACCAGACTTTAAAGAGACTAAAGCATACTGCGAAACTTGAATCATTAATTGCACAAGAAGCTGACTATGAAAAAATTTTAAAACAGAGTCAGCGAATAGACAAATACATCGTCGAAGAGATGAAGAGAATAAACGATAAAGAAAAAGTTAAATGAATATTATTAAGCACAAAGGCATATGAACATTAATCGTTCATATGCTTCTTAATGTACATTTCTGAGTCTTTTTTCTTTAAATCTTCACGTTTATCATATAACTTTTTACCTTTTCCAATGCCAAGCTCTAATTTAACAATATTATTTTTAAAATAAAGAGAGATAGGTACAAGAGTGTATCCTTTTTGGTTAATTAATCCAGAGAGTCTGAATATTTCTCTTTTATTTAAAAGTAATTTTCTGTCACGTAAAGGGTCTTTATTAAATATATTTCCTTGTTCATATGGACTGATATGCATTGAATATATGTATGCTTCACCGTTTTTTATTCCAGCATAGCTATCCTTTAAATTAACTTTTCCGTTTCTGATAGATTTTATTTCTGTTCCAGTTAAAACAATGCCAGCCTCTAAAGTATCTGTAATTATATAATTATGCCTTGCTACAGGATTTTTTGCAATGTTTTTTATCATAAATAGCAAACTCCTTTCATAAAACTGATATAATTATAACATTTTAAATATGGGATTGCAATTAGAAAATATAAAGGTGACGAAAGATACATTTTGAGGTTACCATATAAAATCATTCTATGAAAAGTGATGATTGGTGAGAGTCTTTCCATCCTTGAGTGAACTATAAAAGCAGAACTAGTTTCTATTTTTATAAAATAAACCTAATTGTGTATTTTGAGTGAAGCGGAGCTCTGCGACAAAGCACGATGTATGCAATTTTACAAAAATAGAAACTAGTATTGTTTTAAAGACAAGCAAGCCATAGAAAATTAAATGCAAATAATTTTTTAAGATTATTCTTCGTAATGTTGCTCTGATTGTTCTGTATTATCTTGTTTTGCGTAAAACCAAATCATTGCAACAATTGCTACTCCAAGTATAGCCATTATTAGCCATGTCCACATAGTAGCATCCATTCCAAGCCAAGTTGCGTTTGTATTTGTTCTTGTTGCAGTATAACCAGTGTTACCATTTCCAGAACGATTATTATTACCCATGTTTGTTATTCCAGTAGCAACGTTGTTGCTAGCTCTCATTGTTCCATTAGCAACGTCATCAACAGTATTTCTAACAGCATCTACGCCAGTTGTTAAGACATTACCAGCCGCAGAAGTTACGTCTTCAGCAACGTTTCCAACTGTATTTAATGCATTATTTGCGAGAACAGTAGATGTAGCAATAGCCAAAAGCATGATTAATAAAGCAGAAATAAGTAAAAATTTCTTTTTCATAGTTTCCTCCTTTTTTGAAAATAATAATATTATTATGAAATTATAAAAATAAAATATACATCAAAAAATTGGAAAAAATGACAAAAAAAGAAACTCTTTTTGAGTTTCTAGAATTTTATTTTTTTAATCTGATGAAAATTGCGATAGCTAAAAGTATTAATACGACACCAACAGCAATCAATAATATATTTAGAATATTTGTTAAACCAAGTTCAGATTCTGGTAATGCTTGTAATCTATCAGCAATATTGCTACCTGTTGTTGCATCGGTTTTTGAAGTATTTTGATACATCATGTTTGAAGTTGTATTTGAAGAATACTCTTCATCACCGAATTGATCATAGCCATCATCTAAAGTATTAGAATTTAATGATGAATTTGTTGAATTGCTATAACTAGATGTACTATTAGAGGTTACTGAACTTGTTGTATTGCTTGATGCGTCAATAACATTGTCAGATAAGTTCATATCTATGTTAACTGCTAAGCAACAACTGCTTGAAATAGCAAAAAGGCATATAAAGCTAAGTACTAATATTTTTAAAGATTTTTTCATTATTAATTCATCCTCTCTAGTTCAAAATTTATTTCTATATAATAATACACAAAAATTACAAAAAAGTCTAGACATTTGGAAAAATTTTGATAAATTATTAAAATTTGGTTGACAAAGAAACAAAAGTTTGGTAATATATAACAAATTTGAATTATTTTTTATAAAATACATTGCAAAAATATAGAAGGGATTTGATTAAATGTTATTTGCAAGACCGGGAGAATATAAACCTTGTGGAATTTTTTCTTTGGAACATTTTGGACTTATTGCTGTAACTATTGTTTGTATAGCAATTGCAATAAAAAATACATATAAAAGTAGCAAAGAAGAGGTTAAAAAAATTATAAAAAACTGTACTATTATGCTATGGATTATGGAAATTTTCATAATTATCTTTAAATTATGTACTGGGGATCCTAGAAATGTAAATAATTATGTTCCACTGTATTATTGTAGTATTTTATTATATGCGGGAACTTTAAGTAGCTTTTTTAAAGGAAAGCTAAAAAGGATGGGGGATGTGTTCTTAGCGACAGGTGGAATAATAGGGGGAATAGTATTCATTTTATTACCAACTACTTCTTTACCAGCATATCCAGCACTTCATATTGTGAGTTTGCATAGCTTTTTATACCATGGAATAATGGTTTATTTGGGCTTGCTTGTAAACATTACTCATTATATAGATGTTGTGGCAAGTGATGCAGTTTATTTTGCTACACTTATAGGAATAATATGTATTTTGGCTCAGATTGTAAACAAAATATTTGACAGTAACCTGATGTTTATATCAAAAGACTTTCCTGGAACTCCAATTACAATAATTTATAAGCTCACAGGAAAGCATTTTACAGCATTTATGGAAATTGCACAAATGTTTTTACCATTTTATGCAGTTTATGGAATTCTAAAAATTAGAGATAAAAGAAAAGCAAAATTACAAGGATGATTCTAATTCTTTTATTTGGTCTCTTAATTTTGCTGCTTCTTCAAACTCCATTTTTTCTGCGTGTTGAAGCATTTCCTCAGTTAACTTGTTTATAATGTCTTCAACACTAGATTCTTTATCAATTTCATATTTTTCAGATGCTTCTGCAACAATGCTAGCTCGAATAGTATCTCTAACAGATTTTTTTATGGTTTGAGGAATGATTCCATGTTCTTTATTGTATCTCATTTGTATTGCTCTTCTTCTATTGGTTTCAGATATGGCTTTATCCATAGAGTCTGTAAGCTCATCGGCATACATTATAACTTTACCATCGGTATTTCTTGCAGCACGTCCAATAGTTTGAATTAAAGAACGTTCAGAACGAAGGAAACCTTCTTTATCTGCATCTAATATTGCTACTAAAGAGACCTCAGGTATATCTAATCCTTCTCTTAAAAGGTTAATTCCAACTAACACGTCAAACTCGCCAAGACGCAATGACCTAATAATATCCATTCTTTCTAAAGCCTTAATATCAGAGTGCATGTATCTAACTTTAATATCAAGTTCAGCTAAATAGCTGGTTAAATCTTCAGCCATTTTTTTAGTTAGAGTAGTAACCAATACTCTCTCATTTTTCTCGACTCTTTTATGAATTTGGGTAATCAAATCATCAATTTGGTTTTCAATTGGTTTTACTTCAATTTCAGGGTCAAGTAGACCTGTTGGACGGATGATTTGCTCTACAACATTATCTTTAGAATGTTCTTTTTCGTATTCTGCAGGAGTTGCACTAACAAATACTACTTGGTTAATTCTTTGCTCAAATTCTTCAAATTTCAGAGGTCTATTGTCAAATGCAGAAGGTAACCTAAAACCATATTTTACTAAAGATTCTTTTCTTGCTCTATCACCATTATACATAGCCCTAACTTGAGGGATAGTAGCATGAGATTCGTCAATAAGCAAAAGAAAATCCTTTGGAAAATAATCGAATAGGGTGTATGGAGCACTTCCTGGCTCACGACCACTTATGTGTCTAGAATAGTTTTCTATACCTTGGCAAAAGCCAGTTTCCTTCATCATTTCTATATCAAAATTAGTACGTTCTTCTATTCTTTGAGCTTCAATTAATTTACCTTGTGACTTGAAATATTCGACTTGCTGTTTCATTTCCTCTTCAATAGTAGTAATTGCATGCTCCATTTTATCAGAAGTCGTAACATAATGAGAGTTCGGAAATATCATAATATGGTTTCTACTTGCAACGGTTTTACCTGTTAAAGGATTAATTTCAGAAATCTTTTCAACTTCATCTCCCCAGAACTCAACACGAATAGCACTTTCACCATAATCAGAAGGAAATATTTCAACAATGTCTCCTTTTGCTCTAAAAGTACCACGTTTAAAATCTAGTTCATTTCTGGAATATTGCATATTTATTAATTTCTTTAACATAGCATCTCTTTCGATCTTCATGCCGGGTCTTAAAGAAACAGTCATATGCTCATAGTCAATGGGGTCACCCAAACCATAAATACATGAAACAGACGCAACAATAATAACATCTCGTGTTTCAAATAATGCAGCTGTTGCAGAATGACGTAGTTTATCAATCTCATCATTAACAGAAGAGTCCTTCTCAATATAGGTATCTGAAGATGGAATATATGCTTCTGGTTGGTAATAGTCATAATAAGAAACAAAATACTCAACATTATTTTCAGGGAAAAACTCTTTAAATTCACTGTAAAGTTGTCCTGCTAATGTCTTATTATGAGCCAAAACAAGAGTGGGTTTCTGTACTTTTTGAATGATATTAGCCATAGTAAAAGTCTTACCAGAGCCAGTAACACCAAGCAAAGTCTGAAATTTTTTTCCTTCTTCTATGCCTTTAGATAAATATTCAATTGCCTGTGGTTGGTCACCAGTAGGTTTGTATTCGGAATGTAATTTAAACATTGTAACTCCTTTTTACTTATAAAAATATTAAACTATTGATATTTTATCATTTTTTTAGAAGAAATACAACATAAGTAATTAATTGGCGCAATTTGGAAATAAGAAAGAATCGTACGTAATGCTAAAACAATTTGAGCTGTTATGCAATATAAAAGTTAAAAGTTTTAAATTTTATTCCAAGTTTCTTTTATGAAAATGTTGAGATTTTAAGCCATTTGTGATAGGATATTGTAAGAAAAATGAAAGTAGAAAGGAAACAAAACATGACAGGAAATATATTTACCAACACGTTAAAACATTTTAATTTAGTCACAAGACATAGATGGGTAGTATTCAAGTTATGTTGCAAAGCTGGAATACCTTGGAGAGGATTAGTACACGATTTATCAAAATTTTCTCCAACAGAATTTTGGGAGTCTGTAAAATACTATAATGGAAGCATGAGTCCAATTTTATTTGCAAAGAGAAAACAAGGCTATTCGAAAGCGTGGTTACACCATAAAGGAAGAAATAAACATCATCCAGAATATTGGTATGACCCAATGTCTAGAAATCCAATGCCAGTAATTCCGTATAAATACATTGTAGAGATGATATGTGATAATTTAGCCGCTGGAATTGTATACAATGGCAAAAGGTGGAGAAATGACACACAATTAAAATATTGGAATTCGCGTAAAGACAATATGCCACTTAATGAAAAAAATAAATCTATGGTGACAGAGGTTTTTACACAAGTAAGCATAAATGGCATTGAAAAAACTATAACTAAAAGCAATTTAAAGAGATTATATAAAAAGTACTGTGAATAAATTTATAGAGAGGATTGTGATTTAATATGAAAATTATATATGGAACTTCAAATCAGGCTAAAATAGCTCAAGTAAAGGATTATTTGGACTACAAGAATATTGATGTTGAAATTTTATCTTTAAAAGATATTGGATTTAACGAAGAAATTGATGAAAATGGAACTACATTTGAAGAAAATTCACTTATAAAAGCAAAAGCCATCAAGGCTTATTGTGAAAAAAATGATATAAATGAGATTATAATGACAGATGATGCTGGACTTTGCATTGATGCATTGAATGGAGAACCAGGAGTATATAGCGCAAGATACGCAGGTGACCATGCTCCTCAGATTGTTGCAATAAATAAGGTACTTTCAAAAATGGAAAATGTTAAAGATGAAGATAGAACTGCAAAATTTGTATGTGTTCTTACATTAATGATGCCAGATGGAAAAATAAATGTTGCAAGAGGGGAAACTCTAGGAAGAATAGTTAGAACCCCAGGGCCTCTTGGAAAGCTTACATATGGGCCAATATTTATTCCAGAAGGATTTGATAAGACTATGAATGAACTTACAGAAGAAGAGCTTGGAGTAACTCATAGAGAAAAGGCCTTAAAGCAGATATTAAATTATCTAAAGGAGGAACAATAATGAATATAGGATTTTATGCTGGAAGTTTTGACCCATTTACTATGGGACATATGCATGTTGTAAAGACTGCTTCAAATGTATTTGATAAGTTAGTAATCGGAATAGGCATTAACAATAAGAAGGCAAGAAGATATGATAAAGAAATAATGAAAAATGCTATAGAGCAGGCATTAAAAGATGAAGACGTGGATAATGTAGATGTAATTACATATGAAGGACTATCAGTTGATGCAGCCAAAGACAATGGATGTAATTTCTTAGTAAGGGGAATAAGAGATGATATGGATTACTACTATGAGGAAAATATAGCAGAGATTAATGAAGAAATATCAGGGCTTGATACGATATATGTAAGAGCTGGAACACTTGGCGGTATAAGCTCAAGTACTGTAAAAGAAATATTTGATAATGGAAAAGATATTTCTAGGTATGTGCCTCAAGCAGTATTAAAAATAATGTAAATTAGGAAGGAACAAGAAAAAATGAAATTACACATAGTAATGGTAGAACCAGAGATACCACAAAACACAGGAAACATTGCAAGAACTTGTGCTATAACAGGTGCAAAGCTACATTTGGTTTATCCATTAGGCTTTAAAATAGATGATAAACAACTAAAGAGAGCCGGATTAGATTATTGGGACAAATTAGAGATTGAAGAACATACATCATTAGATGCTTTTTTAGAGAAATATAAGCCGGAGGAGCATAACATGTTTATGGCTACAACAAAGGCAAAACATTGCTATACAGATGTAGATTATAGTAAATTTAAAGATGAGGATGTCTTTGTATTATTTGGGAAAGAGACCAAAGGTCTACCTGAAGATTTATTGCAAAAATATATAGATAAAACAATAAGAATTCCAATGAGACCAGTATTAAGGTCATTAAATCTTTCAAATTCGGTGTGTGTAATAGCATATGAAATATTAAGACAGATTAATTTTGAAGGCTTACAAGAAGAAAGTCAATATTTTGATGAAAAATAGTATGATTGACAAAGCATTGCAAAATGCATATAATATACACGAAAAAAATAGACTCATAAATGGAGTAAAATGTAAAATTTATAATTAGGAGAGATTTTGATGGATATAGAAAATACAATAAAAATAATGTTAAAGGGTGCAGCTGACCATACAGATGTTGAAGAAATTAGAGAAAAATTAAAAAAGGTAGATGCAGAACATAGACCACTAAGAATAAAATTAGGCTTAGACCCATCTGCACCAGATATTCACTTAGGACATGCTGTTGTGCTTAGAAAAATTAAACAATTACAAGACTTAGGAAATGAAGTAATAATTATAATAGGTGACTTTACAGGAATGATAGGTGACCCTACAGGAAAGTCTAAAACAAGAAAACAACTTACAAAAGAGCAAGTAGAAGAGAATGCAAGAACATATCAAAAACAAATATTTAAGATATTAGATCCAAGCAAGACAACAGTTAAATTTAATAGTGAATGGTTAGGAAAAATGGATTTCAGAGATGTTATCAATCTTTGCTCAAAATGTACTGTAGCAAGAATACTAGAAAGAGACGATTTCCAAAAGAGATATACAAATAATCAACCAATAGCTGTACATGAGTTTTTCTATCCATTAATGCAGGCATATGATTCTGTTGCAATTCAAGCAGATTTAGAAATGGGTGGAACAGACCAAACATTCAATGTACTTATGGGAAGAAATATACAAAAAGATTATGGACAAGATCCTCAAATTACACTTTTCATGCCTTTAATTGAGGGAATTGATGGAGTTGAAAAAATGAGCAAGAGCCTAGGAAATTACATTGGTGTAAATGAAGATGCAAATACGATGTATGAAAAAGTAATGAAGATTCCAGATAGTATGATAATAAAATATTACAATTTATGTACAGATGTACATCCAGATGATGTTGCAAAAATTGAAGAGAGACTAAATAATGGAGAAAATCCAAGAAACATAAAGATGGAGCTTGCAAAAGAAATAGCAAGATTATATCATAATGAAGAAGAAGCTGAGCAAGCAGAAGAACATTTTAAAACAGCATTCCAAAAGCAAGAAGCTCCAGAAGATATTGAAGAAATCAAATTCGAAAATAATATATTAGACACATTATTAAAAACAAAGAAATGTGCTTCAAAAGCAGAGTTAAAGAGACTTTTCGAACAAGGTGGAATAAAAGTTGAAGGAGAAAAGGTAACAGATTATCAATCATTAAATAACTTTGAAGGTGAAATGATAATACAAATGGGAAAAGGAAGTTTCTTTAAAATAGTAAAATAATACAATAGAAAAAATAGAAAGGAAGTAAATAAGATGGATTGGGCTAAAGAAACATTGCAAAAACCAATGTGGAAGGAAGAAATAAAAAATAGAGAGGCAAAAGAACAGGTTGCTAAAAAAATGGCAGAACGTGTACAAGATGGTGACATTATAGGATTTGGCTCTGGCTCAACATCTTATTTGACTGCTATTGAAATTGCAAAAAAGGTACAAACTGAACACTTGAATATTATTGCTATTCCTACGTCATACGAAATTAAAATGTTATGTACTTATCTTGGAATCCCAACAGCAACATTGGAAGAAAAAAAGCCTGACTGGTGCTTCGATGGAGCTGATGAGGTTGACCATGACAACTGGATGATAAAAGGCAGAGGAGCTGCGATGTTTAATGAAAAATTAAATATTAAATGTTCAAATAAAACCTATATATTAGTCGATGAATCAAAAATAGTAAATAGACTAGGAAGCAAATTTCCAGTACCAGTAGAGTGTACTCCAAAGGCCATAAATTTAGTAAAAGAAGAGATATATAAACAAGGAGCAAAGAACGTAGAATTACGTTTAGCGCTAAAGAAGGATGGTCCAGTAATAACAGAAAACGGCAATATTATATTAGATGCTTGGTTTGATAACATAGATGAGACACTTGAAAGAAGATTGAAAAACATAACCGGAGTAATAGAAACAGGCTTATTTATAGGATATAATGTTGAAATTGTAGCTCAGTAAAAAGGAGAAGTTAATGAAAAAATTATTGTTTTCAGCAGTTTCGCTTGATATAGGTGGAATTGAAAACGCACTTGTTAATTTATTAAATTACTTAGCAAGGACAGATAAATATGAAATAACGTTATTTCTGGAGAAAAAAGAAGGAATTTTTTTAGATAAAATTGATAAGAAAATACAGATATGCGTGTATTGCCCAAATGACAGTAAGGTAATCATTTTAAGAAAAGGTATTAATTTTATAAAACAGACAATGTTTAGAATGAAATATAAAAATAAGTATGATTTTTCGTGTGCATATGCAACATATTCTAAGCCCGCATCTTTTGTGGCAAGAACTGCTTCGAAAAATAGTTGTTTATGGGTACATAGTGAATATATGCAAATGTTTGATAATAATAAGTCAAAATATGTTGAATTTTTTGAGGGAGTTAAAGCAAAAGACTTTAAGAATATTGTATTTGTATCTGAAAATGCAAGAGATATATTCGTAGAAAATTTAAAAAATGATAAGGATTTCATAAACAAAACAAGTGTTATTCATAATTTTATCGATGCAGAAGAAATTTTAAGAAAGTCTCAAGAAAAGGTTACAGATTGTTGTAAAGAAAAAACTTTTACTTTCCTGAATGTTGGAAGACATACTGAGGAAGACAAGAAACTAACGAGATTAATTGAAGCTGCTAAGAAGCTGAAAGAAGATAATCTATATTTTAGAATTTTGCTAGTTGGAAGCGGGAACAAAACGCAAGAGTACAAAAAAATGGTAAATGAATATAAATTAGAAAATAATATAATATTCTTAGGGAAGAAACAAAATCCATATCCATACTTTAAACTTGCAGATAGTCTAATTCTTACATCTGAATATGAGGGCTTTCCAGTTGTTTATTTGGAGGCTATGATATTAAACATTCCAATAATTACAACGAATGTATCTGATAGCTTACGAATTATACAAAACAAACATGGTGTTGTCACACAAAAAAATGTAAATTCAATTTATAATGCGATGAAAAACGCAATAATTAACGGAATTTCTCAAAAAGAAGAGTTTGATTATAAAGAGTATAATCAAGAAATAAATGAAAAGCTAGAGAAACTTATAAATGATTAGTCTGACATAAAAGCATGAAATATCAAAAAGAAAAGAGGAAAATATAAATGACAGAAGAAAAAAGTAAATTTTTATTTTCAATAATTGTACCTGTTTACAATACAGAAAAATACGTAGAAAAAACTCTAAAGTCAATATACGAAGCCATGGACAGGGACTGTGAGGTAATAGTTGTAAATGATGGCTCGAAAGACAATAGCGAGGAAATTATAAAAAAATTTATAAATGCTCTACCAGAAGAGTATAAAAATAATTTTGTATATGTGAAGAAAGACAACAAAGGGCTTGCAGACACTAAGAATGTGGGAATTGCAAAGGCTAGAGGCGAGTTTATCAGTGTAGTTGATTCTGATGATTACATCGACAAAAACTTTTATAAAATTGCAAGAGAATATGTGAAAGATAATGACATTATAATATACGATTTATATGTCGTATTTGAGAAGAATCCTCTTTGGAACTATACATCAAGAGCATGCAGAGATGATAAAGAAAATTTCTTGGATGGCCTTATAAATGGAGCAATGTCTGGTTCATCTTGTAACAAAATAATAAAAAAAGAATTATACAATGGATTCGAATTTCCTGTTGGAAAACAATATGAAGATGTTGCTGTAACACCATTTATATTGACAAATGCAAAAAACATAAAATATATACCATATCCAATGTATTATTATTTACAAAGAGAGAAGTCTATAGTTGCAACAAATACATATATGTCGGCTTTTTATAAAATTTGTAGCAATATTTCAGAGGTTATAAAAAATCATGATAATGATTGTGAAAAATACAAGCTTATAATAAATGAGTTTTTTGTAAGAAGAATATTGGACATGATAACACAAGACTATAATGCTAATAAAAAAGAATTCGAAAAACATTTAGAAGGATTTGTAAAAGATAATAAAAATACAATAGAATATATTATAAACACAAATATGGTAAACACTGAAAAGAGTGATTATTCAGCAAGACAAAAGCAATTGGTTACAAATATGTTTATTGCATTAAAAAATGGTAATATAAAGAGTATAAAAAATAACTTAATAAAAAGAAAAATAATAAATTATTTTAGAAATATATTAGTTTCATTAAAAACATTCTTAAAATCTATTATAAATAAATAATTGGAGGAAAACAATGGTAAAAAAGATACATTATTGTTGGTTTGGAGGAAAAAAATTACCAAAATCAGTAGAAGATTGCATAAAAACTTGGAAAAAGTTTTTGCCAGATTACGAAATAAAACAATGGGATGAGAGTAATTTTGATGTTAACAGCTTTCCATTTGTAAAAGAAGCTTATGAGAGTAAAAAATGGGCATTTGTTAGTGATTATGTAAGAATATATGCATTATATAATGAAGGTGGATTGTATCTCGATACTGATGTAAAAATATTAAAAGATCCAACTGATGTTTTAAATAAAGAAGTTGTACTTGGATATGAAGATAGTGGATATGTTGGAACAGCAATGATTTATGTACAAAATCCACAAAATAAGTATATAAAAGAAATACTTGATTACTATGGTAAAATAAAACACTTTGAACCCGAAATTATGTATAATTTTGCAAACCCGGTAATAATTACAAAGATTTTGAAACAATATGAGAGCAAAGTAAATGAAGAAGGAATTCGTATATTTGACGATAATATTTATGTTTACCCAAGAGATTATTTCTATCCAATAAACTACAATTATTCTGAAAAGGTTTATACTAAAAATACGTGTATGGTTCACTTATTTAAAGCAACCTGGACCGATAGAGGAGAAAAAAGAACAATAGGAATATATAGAACTTTTGGACCAGCACTCGGTAAAACTTTAAATTCTATTATTGATGGAATATTTAATTTTAAAACAAGCATAATTGTTACATTAAAGAAAATTTATAGCTGGGCTAGAATGAAGGCTTCTATATATATTACAAGAAGTAGAAGAGTAAAGAGGATAACAAATGAGATAAACCAAATTCAAAAAGATTTCATTACAATTTGTCATCCAGAAATGCCAGTAGAGAAAAATGAAATACAAAATCTTATTGAAGGCAGTATACTAGAACTTAGAGAGCAGTATACAAAAAAAGAAGCTGAAATGATTGCAAGTGCAATAGCTAATTCTAGTAAGAAACAGATATTGTTTAACCAATATGCTGATGGTTGGGATATGCTTATATCAAGCATAAAAAAACAAAAATCGAGTATGAAGGTAAAAATGATAATTCATAATGGGCAAGAAGATTTAACAGATGCAATAATATGGAACAATTTTGACAATATTTTAGGGATGTATGATAAAGGTTTGATTGATGAATTTGTATTTCTAAAAAAGTCTGTATATGAGTTCTATAAAGAAAAAGGATATAGAGCAAAATTATTATCTAAATATGTAGAGATTGAAAATAGAGAAAGCTACAACGAAGATAATAAAGCAGAAAAAAATGAAAACTTGCCAATAAAAATTGGAATGTATGAAGCATATGATAGAATTAGTAGAAATATATATAATCAACTTTGTGCAGTAAGCATGATTGAAAATGCAAAGTTAGATTGTTCTCCAGTAAATTACAAAATATCTAAAATTGCAAGGTTCTTTAATATAAATTTAACTGTTGCAAATAAATTAATGACAAAGCAGGAACTATATAAAAAATTAGCAAACAATGATATAAATTTATGTGTAAGTACAGTTGATGAAAACAGCATGATTCCGTATGAAAGCCTTGAACTTGGAACACCATGTTTAGTTGGAAACAGTTTTAAAGCCTTTGAAGGAAGCTCTTTACAAGATTATTTAGTAGTAAAAAATGCAGATGATATATTAGAGATAAAAGAAAAGACATTAAATGCTTTAGAAAATAAGGAGAAGATATTAGAAGAGTACAAATTATGGAGAGAAAAGAATAAACAAGATGCTTTAAGAAATATAAAAGAAGTATTGGAATAGTTTTTTTAAAAAGAATGTTACAAAATAACAATTTTCCTAAATAGATTTACACTTTAAGAAAGGAATAAGATTATTTATGATAAAGGTAAGTGTTATAGTTCCAATTTATAATGTGGAAAAGCAACTGGCAAAATGTTTAGATTCATTACTAAATCAAACTTTGAAGGATATACAAATAATACTTGTAAATGATGGCTCAGAGGATTCGAGTGCAGAAATTGCAAAAAAATATGTTGTAAAAGATCCTGATAGAGTCTTGTACTTTGAAAAAGAAAATGGCGGATTATCAGATGCAAGAAATTATGGATTGAAATATGCAACTGGTGAGTACATATCATTTGTAGATTCAGATGACTATATAACAGAAAATTTATACACTGATTTACTACCATATATGGAACAAAAATATGACATGATTAAATTTAAAATTGCAAAAGTTGATGAACAAGGTAATGTGCTTGAGAAAAATTATACACCATTGTTTGAAGAAAAAAGTGGTGAAGAGGCATTCGACATTTTATATAAAGCAGATGTAATGACAGAAGTTGCATGGGGGTATTTGTATAAAAGAGATTTTTTTAGAAGAAATAAATTCGAGTTTACTAAAGGAAAATATCATGAAGATTTTGGATTAATTCCTCTTATACTATTGAAGGCTGATAAAGTTGCGAGTGTAGATGTATTTGGTTATAACTATGTGCAAACTCAAAAAAGCATCACGAGAGGAAATTCAGAAATTACATATAAAAGAGCTTTAGATTTATTGTATTTCTATGATGAAATGGTAAAAAAAATTAAAGAATATAAGATTTCAGAAAAATCTAAGGAGAATATAAAAATATATTATACTAATTGTATAATATTAGAAGTGAATAATCTAAAGGGAAAAGAGCAAAAACAATTCATAAAAGAAATAAGAAAGAGAAAACTTGCAAATAACATAAAGGCAAGAGATGTAAAACAATTTATAAAGAAAATACTTTTGAAAATAAATATAAAACTATATTTAAAATTGAGATAGATTTAGGAAAGGGATAAAAATGCCAAAAGTAAGTGTAATTGTTCCAATTTATAATGTAGAAAAATATCTAGAAAAGTGCATTAATTCATTGCTTAGTCAAACTTTAGAAGATATTCAAATAATTCTTGTAAATGATGGCTCTAAAGATAATTCTGGAAACATAGCAAAAGAATACGAAAAAAATAACAATGACAGAGTAATCTATGTTGAAAAAGAAAATGGTGGACTATCAGATGCAAGAAACTATGGATTAAAATACGCAACTGGTGATTTTATTGCCTTTTTAGATTCAGATGATTACATAGAAAAAAATGCTTATGAAGAAATGTATAATAAGGCAATAGAAGAAAATGCAGATTATGTTGAATGTGATTTTATATGGGAATTCCCTAATAAAATTAGGGTGGACAAGCAGTATCCATACAAAAATAAAAAAGAGATGCTTAGCTTTGTTAGAGTGGTCGCCTGGAATAAATTAATTAAGAGACAATTAATAATAGATAATAACTTAGAGTTCCCAAAAGGATTAAGATATGAAGATATAGAATTTACTTATAAGCTTATTCCTTTTGTAAATAAATTTGCTTATGTTGATAAACCATTCATTCATTATGTACAAAGAGAAGGCTCTATTGCAAATGTTCAAAATGAAAGAACGGCAGAGATATTTACCGTATTGGACAATGTTATCGAATTTTATAAAAAGAACAATATTTATGAAGAGTATAGAAATGAACTAGAATATAATTATGCAAGATATTTACTATGCAGTTCTTTGAAAAGAATGTGCAAAATAAAGGATAAGACAATTAGAGAAAAACTACTAACAGAGAGCTGGGAAAGACTAAACTCGAATTTTCCAAACTGGAAAGAGAATGTAATTTTAAAAACTGTAAATATTGGTAAAAATAAATATATGAGAACTGTAAATAAATCAACATATAAAATATATTCAAAAATTTTAGAAATTATATAGGGGTATGGGTAACCCTTAAAACCTAAATATTACACAAGGAGAAAGAGATTAAAAAACTCTAGGAGAAGATGAAAAAGTACAAAAACAATATTATATCTTTTATACTTGCATGCATTCTTACAATATGTATATGGCATAACTTTCTAATAAGTGGCAATAACATAATATTTGTATTTATATTTGCAAGTTGCTATTTTGTAATAAAGAAAACACTAGAATCAACAAAGAACACAAAAAGAAAAATGATAACAGCGGGAATTGTAGCATTTATATACACGATAATAGAAATAATAGGAAAGAGTATAAATACAGATTTTACTCTTAATCACATTTTAAATAAATGGCTTATAGTAAACTTTATCGGGTATTTCACAATGTTCAGCATAATAGTTTTATGGGTTTATGATATATTTGAAAACAATAAGTTGAAAACTGAAAATATAACAATATTCGGAAAAGGTTTATCAAATATAAAGTTACTTAAGAATGAAGTATTTCTTGTTATAATCACAATTTTACTTATATTTTTATCATATTTGCCATTCTTTTTAAGATATTATCCTGGAATTGTAACATCGGATTCGTATTCTCAAATAGAACAAACAATAGGAATATTGCCACTAAAAGACCATCATCCTATTGCACACACGGCAATAATAGGAATATTCGTAAATTTAGGATTAAAATTATCTGGAAACATAAATACAGGAATTGCTTTATATAACATATTCTCTATGCTGGTAATGGCAACCTTTGCTGCATTTGTATTGAAATATTTAAGAAAGAAAAAAGTTCCAGCATTTGTTCAGCTAATAACTTTATTGTTTTACATGTTCTATCCAGTAAATGGAATGTACAGTATAACAATGTGGAAAGACATATTATTCTCTGGTATAATGCCTTTGTTTATAATACAAAACATAGAGCTTATATTTAATACAGATGAATTTTTAGCTAAGAAAAGAAACATGGTAGGATATGTGCTAATTTCAATATTCACAATGATTTTAAGACATAATGGTTTATATGTTGTTGTACTAAGTTTACCATTTATATTTATAGTACTAAGGAAACATTGGAAAAAATTATTAATTATGTTCATGTCTATACTTGTTATTTATGAGGCTTACAATGTTGTGGTATTTAAAATACTTAAGGTTGAAAAAGGAGCAGTAGGAGAAATGTTATCTGTTCCAATGCAACAAATAGTAAGAACTGTAAAAGACAATTATGAAGATATTGACGAAGAAACAATCGAAAAATTAAATAAATATTTTACGGTAGAAAATGTATGGGAAGACTACAATCCTATATTATCAGATCCTGTAAAGTTTAATTTTAATAACGAATATTTTTCAGAAAATAAATCTGAATTTATATCGATTTGGTTAAAATTATTCGTAAAATATCCTAAGGATTATATAGAAGCATTTATATCAAATTCGTATGGATATTATTATCCAGAGGTAAGAAATTCGGTGGTTAGTAGAGTTACTATGGACCATAACATGGGAATTAAACAAACACCATTAATAGAAGGAAAATGGGTTGAACAGATAGATGGATTGATAGATGCAAGAGGAATACCAGTATTTGGATTTGTATTTAGCATTGGAGCAGGAGTTTTACTTACTGTAATTGCACTAAGCTATACCATTTATAAGAAAAAATATAAATATTTGCTAGTTTATCTACCAACATTTATATTATGGCTAACGCTTATTGCTTCACCTGCTTATTGTGAATACAGATATGCATATCCAATATTCTTAGCATTACCAGTATATCTTGGAATGAATTTTATAAAGGAAGGAAATAATGAAGATGGAAAAAATAGCAGTACTAATACCTTGTTATAATGAAGAACTAACAATCGAAAAAGTAATAAAAGATTTTAAAAAAGAATTACCAGAAGCCGATATATATGTTTACAACAACAATTCTAAAGACAGAACAAGAGAAATTGCTGTGAAAAATGGTGCAATAGTTGTAGATGAATACAAACAAGGAAAAGGAAATGTAGTAAGAAGCCAATTTAGAGATATCGAAGCAGATATATATGTAATGGTTGATGGAGATGACACATATCCTGCTGAATTTGTTCACAAATTGATTGAACCTGTAAGAAATGGTGAGGCTGATATGGCGATAGGAGACAGACTTTCTAATGGAACATATCAAAAGGAAAATAAGAGACCATTCCACGAATTAGGTAATAATTTAGTAAAGAAATCTATAAATGTGTTATTTAAGACAGATTTAAAAGACATTATGACAGGATATAGAGTATTTAACAAGAGATTTGTAAAAAATATGCCTGTTCTTAGTCCAAAATTTGAGATAGAAACAGAGATGTCTTTATATGCTTTGGATAAAAAATATATTATAAAAGAAATTCCTATAATCTACAGAGATAGACCAGAGGGTAGTTCTTCAAAATTAAATACTATAAGTGATGGTATAAAAGTTGTAAGAACAATTGCAAGAATGTTTAAAGATTATAAACCATTTAAATTTTTTGGAACTATTGCTCTAATATTCTTTATAATGGGACTTGCCGTTGGAATACCAGTACTTGTTGAATTCTTTAACACACACTTTATTACCAAAGTACCTTCTGCAATACTTGCAACAGGCTTTATGGGATTGTCTGCTGTTGCCTTCCAATGTGCAATTATATTAGATACAATAACAAGACAACACAGGGAAAATTATGAATTAAATTTGTTAAGATATGAACAAATTGAAAATTTGAGAAAATAAAAATTCAATTACCAAGAAAAGGATTTTATCAGAAAAAAGTTATAAAAAAATATAAAAAACTATTCTCTAATTCTTAAATTTATGTTAAAATAAAAGAGACAAAATTAGATAAAAAATTTGTTTTTGTGACAAAAAGTTTAAGAACAGGAGAAGATAAAACTATGAAGAGAAAAATTTTAAATATTATAAAAATAGTAGTATTGCTTAGCGTGTTTTTTGGAACTCTTAACATCAGCAATACTACTTTTGCGACTGATGCAAATCAAACTCTTGAAGATGGAGTATATACTATAAAATCTGCTCTAAACGAGAAATTTGTGTTTGATATTTACAGCAGCTTAAAAACAAATGATGCTAAGGTGGAATTATGGACAGGTGGAGGAACTAAAAACCAGAAGTTTACACTTAAATACATAGGGGATGGGTGTTATACTATTTCACCTGTACATTCTGGAAAATTTATTGATGTTGCCAATAATTCAAAAAAACCGGGAGCACGAGTTCTACAATATGAATACCATGGTGGAGATAATCAAAAATGGATTATAAAAGATGCTGGAAATGGCTATTTTAACATAATTTCTAAGAGCAATGGATTATATTTAGATATACCTCATTCTGACGCTCATGATGGCTCATTAGTGCAGGTATGGACTAGTAATGGATGCAATAATCAAAAATTTAAATTTGTAAAAGAGGGAGAAGAAACACCTACAGGAACTAAAACAATAAATGATGGAATTTATCAAATACAAACTGCTGAAGATACATCAAAGGTTGTTGATATAGGTGGAAGCTCTACTCAAGATGGCACAAGCATTGGGGTATGGGAAAACTCATCTACAGCCAACCAAAAATTTAATATAAAATATAGAAATGACGGTTATTATACAATATCTGCAATGCATTCTGGAAAATATATTGATGTTGCAGGAAGCTCAAAACAAAATGGTGCAACCGTTGACCAATGGGAGTACCATGGTGGAAATAACCAACAATGGGTAATTAGAGACGCTGGAAACGGATATTATTACATAATTTCAAAATGTAATGGCTTGTATTTAACAGTTGATAACGGAAAGATAGTAACATCAAAATTAAATAATTCTTCAAGCCAAAAGTTTAAGCTTACTGTTCCAACTGCAATGAAAGGTACAAAAACATTAGAAGATGGAACTTATACTATTGCTTCGGTAGCAAATACAAGGCTTGTAATAGATATTCCTCATAGCTCTAAAGATAATGGTGAAAAGATTGAACTTTGGAAAAATGGCAAAACTGCAAATCAAAAATTTAATATAAAATATGTTGGTGATGGATATTACACAATAACTGCAACGCATGCAAATACATCAATAGAACTTGCCAATGGAACTACAATAATTGGAACTAAGATTACTCAATATGCTAACAATGGCTCTGATGCACAAAAATGGATTATAAAAGAAGCCGGAAATGGAGAATATTACATAATTTCTAAAAATAGTGAATTATATATGACTGTTGAGAATGAAGAAGTTAAAGAAGGTGCTAATTTAGCAATTCAAAATTATTCAGGAAGAGTTGCACAAAAATTTACAATAACTGATTCAAAAATTGTTGTAGACATAGATGATAATAAATATCCCGGATATAAAGCAACACTCGAAAAATTATTAGCCTCTCATCCAAATTGGAATGTAAAATTCCTATATACAGGATTGAAATTTGATAGTGCAGTTGCTGGTGAAGCAGAAGTACATGGAAGAAACTTAGTGGAAACATCAAATAGTGGAGAATGGGTATGTTCGACTTGTGGAACACAACTATATGATAGTGGCTGGTACTGTGCTTCTGAAAAAGCTATAGCATATTACATGGACCCAAGAAACTTTTTTGATGAAGTAAATATATTTCAATTTCAAGATGTAAATGAATATTTAGATGAAGCTTGCACACTAGAAGGAATAAAGGCTAAAGTTAAAGGTACATATTTAGAAAAATATGCAGACGATATAGAAAAAGCATGCAGAAACACAAATGTTAACCCATATTACATAATTGCAAGACTAATTCAAGAACAAGGAAATAATGGAACGCAAATTGGAAGAGGCATGGATGGTGGAGATGGAAAAACGTATTATAACCCATTCAACATTAGTGCAAATGGAACTGGATGGGAGCAAATTTATGCAAATGCCTTAGCTAGAGCAAAAAAAGAAGGTTGGGATACAATGCAAAAAGCCCTAGAAGGTGGAATTGGCTTTTGTAAGGACAACTGGCTTGAAAACTACCAAAACACATTATATCAAAATAGATTTGATATAGACTCTACAAACGGAACTTCGTTATATACTCATCAATATATGCAAAACTTAATGGGAGCCTATAGTGAAGCAAAAACATTGCAAAGCATGTATAAGAATACAGGTAAATTAGATTCAGAGTTTACTTTCATAATTCCAGTATATGAAGAGATGGATAAAACAATAACGCCACTACCATCTAATAGCTCAGAAACATATCCTATAAATGTTGAAACAACAGGAACAAACGTATTATTAAGATCTGGACCAAGTACTTCTTCAAATATAATTAAAACAATTACAGACAAAGGAACCGTTTTCTTATCAATCGAAAGAGGTATAAATTCAGATTGGCAGAAAGTAGTTACACCAGATGGAACTATAGGCTATATGTCTGGAAAATATTTAAAGCAAATAGATGATGTTAAAACTTGTGACTATAAAGCTAATGTAAAAACTAATGACGGATATGGATGTAATGTGAGAATTGGACCAAGTACAGATGTCGCAAAGCTTACAGCATTAGCTGAAAATGCAGAAGTGACTGTAATAGATAATTCTACTTATAAAAATATAAATGGTTATGATTGGTATAGAATAATAATTTCAGATGGAAGACAAGCATTTATACCAAGCAAATATTTAAGATAAATTTATAAAGTATAAAAAAGGCTGAATATAATTAAATTATTTCCAGCCTACTTTATACCTTGAGGAGAGGAAAAAATATGAAGAAAAGTAAAATAAAGGTAGTTATATCATTGATGGTCCTATTGGTGATAATGATAGCAATGAATAAATCATATGCAGGAATGGCAGATTTAACAGATGAAATGTCAGATACACTTGCAAACGAACAACTTACAAATCAACAAAAGGCAGAAAGTGAAAATGCTAATAAATCAAGTAATAACTATCTTTCATCATTGGAAGTAGAAGGATATAGATTATTACCTGAATTTGATAAACAAATTCAAGAATATACATTAGATTCAGATACGAAAGAAGATAATGTAACTATAAAGGCAATTGCTGATGATGAAAGAGCAAACATTACAGGCACAGGTAATATAAAGCTTCAGACTGGAGAAAATAATTTAAGAGTTGACGTGTCTGCAGAAAATGGTACTGTAAGAACTTATTTCATAAAAGTAACTAGAAAAATTCAAGATGAGACTCTAAGACTTTCTTCTATAAAATTAAATGCAGTTGACCAAAATGGAAATAAAGATGAAGTTGATTTATCACCATCGTTTTCTGAAAACGTATTTAGTTATACTGCAAAAATATATAACGGAGCTTCAAAAATTGATGTTGATACGTCATGTTTAAATGAAAATGCTAAAATTACAGTAGAAGGAAATGAAAACCTAAAAGATGGGAAAAATACTATTATTATAACTGTATCGAAAGAAGGCAAAACTGAAACAGTATCTTACAAAATAGATGTTATAAGAGAAAGCAGTCGAGAAACATCTGGTATTCCGACAGACAAAAAAGATAATAAAACAGCTATTTGTGTAATAATGTTATTGGCTGTAATTGTAATTTTTATGTTGCTTACAAGGAAGAAAAATGGAAAACATTAGAATGAATAGCTAAAAATTTTGACAATATAAACATTATATAATATAATGATATCGAAAAATAAAAAGAAAGGCAAAAGTAAGATGTCAAAAGCTGAACAAGAAAATAGAATTGTTGTGGACCATGTATATAAAACATTCAATATTTATATGGACAAGGCAAATAGTTTAAAAGAAAAATTATTATTTTGGAACAGAAATAGAAAAGAAAAAAGAGAAGTATTAAAAGACATAAATCTTACCATAAAAAATGGTGAGGCTGTTGCATTAATAGGTGTTAATGGAAGTGGAAAATCTACCTTGCTTAAATTAATGACAAAAATAATTTATCCAAATAAAGGAAAGATTGAAACTCATGGCAAATTAACTTCATTATTGGAACTTGGTGCAGGATTCCACCCTGATTTCTCTGGAAGAGAAAACATATATTTTAATGCATCAATATTTGGATTAACAAGAAAGCAAATAGATGAAAGACTTAATGATATTATAGAATTTTCAGAATTGGGTTCTTATATAGATAACCCTGTAAGAACTTATTCTTCTGGAATGTATATGAGGCTTGCATTTGCAGTTGCTATTAATGTTGATGCGGACATACTATTAGTTGATGAAATCTTAGCTGTTGGAGATCAACATTTCCAAGAAAAATGTATTGCAAAAATGAAAGAATTAAAGGCTCAAGGAAAAACAATGGTATTTGTAACTCATAGTATGGGAACAGTAAAAGAATTTTGTACTAGAGCAGTATGGTTATGCGACGGAGTCGTAAAAATGGATGGAAAACCAGATGATGTAATAGAAGAATATTTGAAGGAGACTTTGTAAATGAACATAATAAAGGATTTGTACGCATATAGAGAACTATTAAAAACAAATATAACAAAAGATGTAGGTGGAAAATATAAACACTCATTTTTAGGCGTGTTATGGTCTTTTTTAAATCCACTACTTCAAATTGCTGTATATGCATTAGTTTTCCAAGTAATATTAAAAAGTGATATAGAGAACTATGCCGTTTACTTGTGTTGTGGTTTAATTCCGTGGCAATATTTTTCTAATGTTGTTATAAGAGGTGCAGCTGTAATGGTTGATAATGGCAATATTATAAAAAAAGTGTATTTTCCACGAGAAATTCTGCCAATATCACTTGTTGCAAGTGAAGGAGTAAACTTTTTAATTGCAACAATAATTATACTAGGATTTGTTGTTTTTGGTGGAATCGGATTATCATGGAACATATTATGGTATTTCTTAATACTTGCAATACAATTCATTGTATCTATAGGAATATCACTTCTTGTAAGTAGTTTAACAGTATACTTTAGAGATTTATTACACTTACTAGGTGTATTTATGCAATTGTTATTTTACGCAACACCAATCGTATATTCGATGGATGCTGTACCAGCAAATTTTAGATGGCTATTAAGATTAAATCCAATGTCGTATTTGATAGATGGCTATAGATCTATATTCTATAGTAAAACAATGCCAGATTTTAGAGGATTGCTAATTGCATTTATAATGGGAATAGTTCTTTGCATTGTTGGATATTTTGTATTTAAAAAATTAGAAAGAAGATTTGCAGAAGAATTGTAAAAGAAAAGGTTTTAGTATGGTAATTTTTATACTAAAACCTTTTTATGATATGTTCTGCTTTTTTGCTTGATTTTTTAGCGTTTAGTATATATAATAATCTTGAAAAATTACAATCGAAAAGGGTTGAAAAAAGATTACCATTTTAGCTTTTTCAACTCAATATATGTTTAGTGAGGAAGATATTAATTATGGAAGATAATATCAAAAAAGAAAAAAAGTTTAATTTGAAAAATATTATCACAATAGAAAATTTATTGTGTTTTTTAATAATAATATGTCCGATATTGGATGCTGCAAGTTTCCTATTTAGAAACTATTTTAACACTAATATTTCGATATCTACATTTATAAGACCAATTATACCAATAATTGCAATTTGTTATATATTTTTTAAAGATAAGTTAAAGCCTTATATTCTTATGGCGGGAGGCACGTATTTTATATATGCAATATGCCATCTTTACATATTTTATAAAAAGAGTACGGGATGTGCATATGGAGGTATAACTCAAGAAATTCAGTATTTGGTTAATTACACTTTCATGATAATGAATTTATTTATTTACATTTATTTCTTTGTTTATAAAAATAGAGAAAAAGAGCTTAAAAATGAAGATGGTACAAAGATTATAAATAAATTAAAATTGTCTGTACTAATTTCGTTTACAGTATATATTGTGCTTATGTATATTTCTCTAATTACAGGAACATCTTCATATACATATAGTGAAGTTCAAATTGGTTATAAGGGATGGTTTGAATCTGGAAATAGTATAGGTACAATAATGTTATTAGAAATGTTTATTATTCTGCCAAACTTAGGAAAAAATAATAAAACTGGAATTAGAATATGGACTTTTATGACAGTTGTTCTTGCTGGAGCATATTTATGTACTTTACTAGGAACTAGAACTGGTTTATTTGGCTTTATAATTGTAATACTGATGTACTGCATAATTTGTATAATTAACAGCTTGATAAAAAATAGCAAATTAAACAAAAAGGCCCTGCCAGCATTTTTACTTGCATTGGTTGTTATTGGTATTGCAGTAATTGCATTTGGCTCAAAAACTATTGAAAGAAGAAAAGACCTTCAAGAAAGAGAAAATCAAATTATAGATACAATGACTGGAAAAACCGCTCATGTAACAGGTGATATTGTTGATATTGTGAAGGAAATAAAAAATAACGAAATTGATGAAGGCTATATGCCTGAGAGTATGCAAAAAACTTACTTAGAATTATATGATATTGCAAATGAAAAGCAAATTCAAAATACTAATATGAGAGCATTGCAATTTATATACCATAGTAGATTAATAAAAAATCAAGACAGTATTCCAATGCTACTTTTCGGCAATGGATATATGGCACATTTTTATGAAATGATTTTTGAAATGGAAGTTCCTGCATTTCTATACAACTTTGGCGTTGTTGGATTTTTCTTATATTTCATGCCGTTTTTAGCTATTGCAATGTATGGAACTTATATGGCAGTAAAGAAAATAAAAAATATGAATATTGAATTTATGATGAGCACTTTAGGCTTATGGTTTGCCATATTCATATCATTTCTATCTGGATATACATTTTTCAATTCATCAAGCATGATGATTATAATAACTCTTGCAACTCTTATATTTAATGGTTGTAAAGATTTGGAAGATGATGAAATGAAGATTTATGAAATAAAAAAATGATTAAAAATATAACTTGAAAATCGGATTTGTATGGTGGAGGAAAACTACAATATGAAAAAAATTATTTTTGGAATAACTGGTCTTACACTTGGAGGTGCTGAGAGGGTATTAGTAGATGTTGCAAATAAGCTTATAGCAAAGTATGATGTTACAATTTTTACAATTTATGCTGGAGGAGAGCTAGAAAAAGAGCTTGACTCTAAAATAAAACTTATAAGTCTATTCAATTTTAAGTATAATGATATGGGAAAATTAAAGAAAAAATTAATACCAATCAAAGTCTTGTTGGAAAAGAAAAAAATATTTAAAAAATATGTTCAGAGCGGAGAATATTTTACACAAATTGCATTTTTAGAAGGGCCTATTACTAGAATTTTTAGTGTAAAAGACAAAAAGTCTACTAAAATTGCATGGATTCACAATGATATTTCTAAAGTTTTTGGAAAAGGACCAAAATCTAGAATTAAGAGAATCTTAGACAGAAATATATATGAAAAATTTGATACTCTTGTTTTTGTTAGTATAGATAATTTGGACAAGTTTAATAAAGTTTATGATGATATGGATTTACCTCATGAAAAGGTTATTAACAATTACATTAATAGCGGAAGAATACTAAAATTAGCAGAGAAGGACTTAATAGAACAAGATAAGAAAGTATTTGCAACAGAAGAAAATGATGGACCAATAATAGTTCAAGTTTCAAGACTTGTAAGTCAAAAAGCAATAGAAAGACTGATAAGAGTTCATTCTAAACTTATAAAGCAAGGATATAAGCATAAAATTTTTGTAATAGGTGACGGACCACTAAAGGAAAGCTTGGAAAAACAGATTTACGAAGAAAACGTAGAAGAAACTTTTAAGCTATTAGGTGCAAGGAACAACCCATATCCATTTGTGAAGAGGGCCGATTTCTTTTGTTTGTTATCGAATTTTGAAGGATATCCAATGGTAGTAGAAGAAGCAAAAATTTTAAATAAATTTATTTTAACAACGAATACTGCTACAAGAGAGGCATTAATTGATTACTCAAAAAAAAGTTATATTGTTTCTAATGATGATGCAGGTGTTGAAGATGCAATAAAGTTTGCCGTGAAAAACTATAAGCAAAAGAATAATCAATATAATCAATATGTATATAAAAACGATAGAATAATAGAGAAAATAGAAAAAATGATAGAAGAAAATAAAAAACATCCAGATAGGATTAGCAAGATAATTTAAATAAAAAAGAGATACTTTGGAGGAAAAAACGTGAAAATATCAGTACTTACGGCTACATATAATAGAGCAAATCTTTTAGATAAGTTGTATGCAAGCCTATTAATAAACAGCAATAATTGTCCAGATGTCCAGCTAGAATGGTTGGTTATGGATGATGGCTCAACAGACAACACTAAGAGAATAATGGAAGAATATTGTAAGGAAAGATTGATTGATATTAAATATTTTTATCAAGAAAATCAAGGAAAAATGACAGCAATAAATAACTTGGTAAAAGTAGCAACTGGAGATTTAATAGTCGAATGTGATTCGGATGACTACTTTACTAGAGACGCCTTTAGAGTTGTTGTACAAGCTTTACAAGCATGCAAAGATATGGGAGAAACTTATGCTTTAGTATTTTTAAAATATACTAAAGATGGACAGAACATGGGGAATAATTTTATAGAAGATGATTATCCAAGCACTATGTTTGATTTATATTTTAAGAATGGCATAACAGGCGAGAAAGCATTAGTGTACAATGCTTCAATAAGGAAACAATTTGAATATAAGCTCGAACATAATGAAAAATTTGTAACTGAGGCAAGATTACACCATGAAATGGACTTACAATATCAAGTAAGGTGCTTTAACAGACCAATAATGATATGCGAATATCAGAAGGAGGGCTATACTCAAAATATTAATAAATTATTTAGTGAGAGCCCATTCGGATATTATAGTTATTTTAAAGAAATATTTAATCAAGATATGCGTGGGGTTACTTTTAAAAAGAGACTATATGTTTATAAACATTACATATTATTTAGCGTTTTGACAAAAGAAAAGCATCCAATAAAAAATGTTAATGGATTGTTTAATAAAATAATGGTCGCAATTTTATTTGTGCCAGGAAAGATTGCAACAAAAATAAGAATAAAAAAGCATGATTAAAAAGATAATCAAATTATTTTATAAAAAATGCACGAAAACTGAGAAATAAAGTTGAAAAATGACTATAATATGATATAATTTTAGTGTGAAAATAAATTAAATTTGGAAGGGAATTTTGCGTATGTGGGGAGATATAGCCATAGCTTTTTTACTTGCATTTATAACGGCTTTTGTTATAACGCCATACTCTATAAGACTGGCGAAAAAAGTAGGAGCGGTAGATTATCCAAATGATAGAAGAGTAAATAAAAAACCAATGCCAAGGCTTGGTGGTATAGCTGTAATTGCGGGTTTTTTAGTATCAGCAATTTATTTAATAATAACAATGAGAATAGAAAACAATATTGATTTTATAACAGATGGACTAGGAAAAAAATTATTAGGCTTTTTATTTGGAGCCATGGTTCTTGGAATTACCTGTTATATTGATGATGTTAAGGGAATAAGCCCATTAGTTAAGTTAGCAGGACAATTAATTGCTGCAATAATAGTAGTAAGTTGTGGAGTACGCATAGATAACTTTACTATACCATTTAAAGAAAACAGCATAATGATAAATGAGGTAATAAGCTATATTCTAACTATTGGTTGGATTGTAGGAATAACAAATGCAATAAACTTAATTGATGGATTAGATGGACTATCATCTGGAATAACCTTAATTGCATGTATTTCAATGCTAATAATATTCTCTTTGAATGAATCACCATTAATTGCAATTATATTAATAACAGCTCTTGCTGGAGCAATAGTTGGATTTTTGCCATATAATTTTAATCCTGCAAAAACATTCATTGGGGACGTTGGCTCAAACTTTATGGGCTATGCAATTTCAATAATATCAATATTAGGAGTCGCAAAAACATACACAGCAATTGTAATTATTGCTCCAATAATAGTACTTGCACTTCCAATATTCGATACTTTATGGGCTATTGTAAGAAGAATTGTAAAAACAAAGTCAATAAAAGGAGTATTTAAAGCTGATAAAGGACATTTACACCATAGGCTAATGGCAAAAGGATATACACAAAGGCAAGCTGTTTTAATCTTATATGGAGTAACTGCAACACTTGGAATGATTGCAATAATATTGCTTGATAGTGGCATATGGAAAGCCTTATCATTTGCATTGCTTGTAATTGCTATAGTTGCAATAGGATATAAAGACATAGTACATTTAAGAGATAATGAAGAAATAGAAAATGAAAAACTAAAGTCAAACAGAACTGATAAAAATATATAAATTTGTAGAAAAGGACGATAATATGAAAAAGATTACAATTTTAGTACCAGCGTATAATGAAGAAGAATCATTACCTTTCTTATATGAAAGAGTTAGCAAAATAATGAATGAAGTAAAAGATTATGAATTCGAATTATTATTTGTAAACGATGGAAGTAAAGACAACACATTAAATGAAATAAAAAAATTAAGAGAGCAAGACAAAAGAGTATGCTATGTAGACTTCTCAAGAAACTTTGGAAAAGAAATAGGAATGATAGCAGGGCTTGATTATGCAACAGGAGACTGTGTAATAATAATGGATGCAGACCTTCAGGATCCACCAGAGCTTATTCCAGAAATGATAAAATTATGGGAACAAGGTTATGATGACGTGTATGCAAAGAGAAAATCAAGAGCAGGCGAGACATGGCTAAAAAAATTCACATCAAAAATGTACTATAGAGTATTACAAAGCCTAACAAAGGTTGAAATACAAAAAGATACAGGTGATTTTAGATTATTAGATAGAAGATGCGTAAATGCACTGAAAAAAATGAGAGAAACAGGTAGATGCTCTAAGAGCATGTTTAGCTGGATTGGTTATAACAAGAAAGAAATAATGTATGATAGAGATCCACGTATTGCCGGAAAAACAAAATGGAACTACAAAAAATTGATAGATTTAGCAATAGATGGAATTACATCATTTACAACATCACCACTTAGAATATCAACATTCTTGAGCATTCCAACATTTTTAGCATTATTTGTATACTTTATATATGTAATTGTGAAAACATGTGTTACACACACTGCAATACAAGCTTTCCAAGCAATTATACTTCTAATATTATTCTTCTCTGGAGTACAAATAATACTAATTGGAATTATGGGAGAATATTTAGGAAGAATATTCAATGAATCAAAACATAGACCATTATATTTAGTAAACGAATACAATGGAGAAAAAGAAATGAATGATAAATAGGTTTTGAAAAAATAACATAAGAATATAGAAAATTACTAGAAAGGTGCAAGATGAAAGAAAACTTAGTAATAAATCCGGAAATTACCGATAATAATGAAGAAACGCTTGAAACTACTCTAAGGCCTCAGTTGCTAGAAGAATACATAGGACAAACAAAAGTAAAAGAAAGCATGAAGGTATATATAGAAGCCGCAAAACAAAGAGGAGAGTCACTAGACCATGTTTTGTTATATGGTCCTCCAGGACTTGGTAAGACTACACTTGCCGGGATAATTGCAAATGAAATGGGAGCAAAATTAAAAATCACATCTGGACCAGCAATAACAAAACCTGGAGACCTTGCAGCATTATTAACAAATTTAACTCCAAACGAAGTCATATTTATAGATGAAATTCATCGTTTAAATAAAAATGTAGAGGAAATTTTATATCCAGCCCTAGAAGATTATGTTTTAGACATTATAATTGGAAAAGGACCAACGGCAAAATCTATAAGAATAAATTTGCCACCATTTACATTAATTGGAGCTACAACAAAAGCAGGTTCTCTTACTACTCCATTAAGAGATAGATTTGGAATAGTACATAGATTAGAACTATACGATGAGCAAGATTTAATTAAAATAATAAACAGGTCAGCAAAAATATTATGTGTAGAAATTGATGAAGAAGCAAGCACAGAAATTGCAAGAAGATCTAGAGGAACTCCTAGAATTGCAAATAGATTATTAAAAAGAGTTAGAGACTATGCTATGGTTCTTGGAAATGGTAAAATAGATTTAAAAATTGCAAAAACAGCACTAAATAAATTAGAAATAGATGAATTAGGGTTAGATGAAATAGATAGAAAAATTCTAGAAACTATGATACTAAAATATCAAGGAAAACCTATTGGAATAGAGGCTTTAGCAACAACAGTGGGAGAAGATATAGACACACTTGAAGATGTTTATGAACCATATCTAATACAAATTGGTTTTATATCTAGAACGCAAAGAGGAAGAGTTCCACTTCCAGCAGCATATAAACATATCGGAGCATCATATCAATTACAGTTATAGTCAAATAATATGAGAAAAAACTTAAAGTAGTTCTTAATATAATAGAAAAATGATATCCTGAGTTGTATTAAAACTAAAAATGTTTTGACAACACAATACCATTTTTATTATTACATATGATAAAAAGGAAGGAAAGTTTTTATATGAAAAATAAAAAATGGTTGCTTTTATTTATTACTGTAGTTACATGTTTTGCCATGCCATCAATAATATATTTGGCAAAAAATCAATCAATATATAATTTTATTTATCAGTGGACATTCATATTTAAAATTCCTAAGACTATTTCGGCAAAATGGATAAACACAATATGCTTTATAGGTCTTATGTCAGTAATGTTTATTCTGTATATATTAATAATAAAACATAGCAATAAAATTTTTAAAAGCAAAAAACAATTAATTATTGCAATTTGCATAATTTCAGTTTTATTTGCATTAATTATTCCATATACAAGTACAGATGTATATTCTTATATAGCAAATGGTTGGTCGGCTTCACACTATCACGAAAATCCATATTACAAATCTGTTGGACAAATTAGCGATGAGCATCAGGTAAGAGACCAAATGTATAATAAAGTAGCAAACTGTTGGAGATACGAAACAGTTGTATATGGACCATTTTGGACTTTAATTTGTAAAATATTAACGAGTATTTCACTTGGAAAAATTGATGTGGCATTAGCTATATTTAAAGGGACTAATCTAATAGTTCATCTAATAAATTGTTTATTAATTTGGAAAATAACTCATAAAAAGAAATTTGTTTTGATTTATGGTGCGAATCCAGCAATATTGTTCGAGGCTTTATCAAATGTACATAATGATATATTTATAGTTTTATTTATATTACTTGCAATATATTTTGTTACAAAAAAGAAAAATTTAATGCTATCAGTTGCATTTATAGCAATGGCTACAGCAATAAAATATTTGGGAATACTAATATTACCATTTATAATTTTATATCATCTAAGGGGTAAAAGCATATTAGAGAAAATAAAGTATTGTGTATTGTATGGACTGGAATTTATAGTGATACTTGCGGGATTTTATGCAATATATGTAAGAGATTTGAACATATTTGCAGGTCTGTTCATACAACAATCAAAGTATAACAGGTCAATAATGTTAGTGTTTTATTATTTGATTGGGGAACAATCAACCAATATATTAAAAACTGCATTATTGGCTGTATTTGCAATACTTTATGTATATACGGTTATTAAGTTATTATTAAATAATAATACAGAAATATTTTCATCATATATAAGAGAATATAGCACGTTATTATATATATTTACATTTATATTAATAACAAATTTCAATTCTTGGTATATATTATGGTTGTTTCCAACATTAATGTTTTTAAATGGAAAAAATATAAGGCTGATAATAAATTTATCGTATACTGTAGAAGTTGCATATATTGGAAGTTTTGCATTATATAGTGAAGCACAAAATTTAGGTGTTTTATATATTTTTTTAGTGGCAATAGTTACTGGAATTTTGACAAGCGTGCCAATGGTAAAAAATAAAGTAGAACACTTATCAAACAAAATTGAAATAAAAAAATAAGGTAAAAAGGAGGAAAATCAGTTAAATAAAATTTGCAACTGATTACAAATTAATTATAATGAAACTATTAATGCACACATGTTGTGCACCATGTAGCGTGTACTGTATAGATAAACTAAGAGAAGAGGGAATAGAACCAACAGCATATTGGTATAATCCAAATATCCACCCATACACGGAATACAAAGCACGTAGAGAATGTCTAAAAGAATATACAAAATCAATAAATGTACAAGCCATATTCGAAGAAGAATATGGCTTAGATGAGTTTTGTAAAGAAGCGGTAAAAAACTTAAATGCAAGATGTGTAAACTACTGCTATCCAGTTAGGCTAAGAAAAACATTTGAATATGCAAAAGAACATGGATATGACACTGTTACTACCACATTGCTATACAGCATATATCAAAAACACGACTTCATAAAAAAGTTAATGGAACAATATAGTGAAGAATACGGAATAGATTTTTTGTATAGAGATTTCAGAGTCGGATTCTGGGAAGGACATCAAAAGGCTCACGATTTAGGACTATACATGCAAAAATATTGTGGATGCATATTTAGTGAGGAAGATAGATATAGTAAACAGATTAAGAGAGATAAAGAATAAGGGAGGCAATAAGAATGCATACATAATTGGCATGACAAATGTAGAGTTTTTATATGACTAAAAGGTAATGAATATATATAAATCTCTCAGAGTCAATTGACTCTGAGAGATTTTGTAATTACAGCTTTTGGTAAGCAAGTTTCTTTAACCTGCTGTATTGCTCTGCACCATATAAGACGATGCAGAGTTAAAAAGCTGCATTGCAGTATAGAGGTTGACGGGGCCGACACTAAAGCTGTATCCTGCCTCTCCATTAGAGTACTGGCTGGTCACAACTTTCAAACCTTCCACAGGAGTGTCGACAGTGACTTCTTGCTGGTGTTGATCCACTTTGATATCAAAATCAAAGTAGATACCCGTGTTCATGTTACCATGAACACGAACGGACGAGCCTTTGCCCCAACCATAATCTTTGAAGCCGTCTTCAAAGACATAGGTCTTGTCATACTCTTGTTCATAGGATCTGTTCATGTCGACGTTGCCGCCGTACATGTACATAAGTTGGACAAGATAGTCGGGATTGGACCACGTCGTACCATCAGGTACAATAGTAGTGGGGACGTTACTCGTTGTTCCGCCAGAAAGAAGGTTGAACAGCAAAGCAACAATAACAAGCATGATGTTCATATAGATGCCTCCATAATGCTTAACAAAGTGATGTGTAATAATTACACGCTTACAAGTTAATTATACTACAAATAAAGCCAAGTTGTCAATTTAAAAAAATCATGAAAATTTCTTTAAATAAATCATGAATATTTCTTGAAAATTGAACTATTTTATAGTATTCTATATTTGAAAAAAATTTGAAAGGGGGAGTTCATATGTACGCATCATCATCATCATATGCAAGAAGCGCATCAACGATGAATTCTGTAGCATCTAGTGCTATATGGATAATTGTATCTTTAGTATTAGCTATTGTAGGAGGCATAGTATTGTACTTTACATTCTTAAAAAAAGATAATGAAGGAAAATATACTGGCTTTTTAGGTTGGATGTATGATTTTTTAACATTTAAAAAATTAACAATTGAGAATGTATTAAAAATATTATACTTAATATGTGCTATATTTGTTACATTATCTTCATTTGCTACAATATCTACAAGTTTTATAGCTTTCTTAGTATATTTAGTTGTAGGCAACCTTGTTGTAAGAATAGCATACGAGCTTATATTAGTTAGACTTATTATATGCAGAAACACAACAGAAATAAACAAAAAGCTAGATAAAAAAGACTAATGTATAAGACGAGAACGCTCTAGATGAGCGTTCTTTCTATGACTGAATTGATGTGAAAAAATAAATTATTACAATTTTATTTCAAATTTAAAAGTGTATTGTAAACACTGATTTTTTGTGTTATCCTTTTAATGAAAATTAAACATATGTAAAATTAGGGAGGAAAACAAAATGAAAAGTAGTGAAAAGAAAGGAATTTTAATTTTAATACTAGTATCTATAGTAATAATTGCAGTGATATATGGCGTAACACATGGATCAAAAAATGAAAATAAAAACACAAACACAGCAAATCAAACAATAAGTGATACTAACCAATCACAGGTTGATGCAAGCCGTGGAGAGTTTACAAAAACAGAAAGTGATGGAACAGTAGTAAATACAAGTAATAAATTAAAAGAAGATAAGGTAGAATCTGGATTTGAAATATCAAATATAAATTTTTCTGAAAAAGATGGACATACAAGTTTAGAAGCAGATGTAACAAATATGACAGGTTCTGCACAAGGTAACTTTATGGCAGATATAGTATTACTTGACAAAGAAGGAAAAGAACAAGGAAGAATTCCAGTAGCAATACCAGAAACACAAATTGGTGAAACTGTTGGAATACAAGCAGGAATAAATGACCAATATGCAAATGCTTATAACTTTAGATTAGAGAAAAAATAAAAAAATAAGATAAAAACAAACCTCTGATTAATTAAAATCAGAGGATTTTTTTGTTAGTGCGAGTGCTTGGAAATTATATATTTAAATTAAATGTTTATACATTTGTTTTTAAAATTTGATATACATTATAAAAATTGTAATACGACAAAATTCAACAAAAAACGACAAATTGAAAAAGTTAAAGAAAAAATATTGCACACGTGTGAAAATAATGGTATTATTTTAGTGAAGTATTTATATCTATAACGTATATAGAAATAAATACGATTAATGCAACAAATATA
>OKSE01000002.1_pt1 | contig 181333 bp, 125 predicted proteins | sample 1633631 | NCBI WGS metagenome assembly OKSE01 (sample SAMEA3541555, study PRJEB24748) | human gut metagenome | biome: human gut; feature: human-associated habitat; material: faeces | place: China | collected 2012 | reverse complement strand
CAGAGCAGACTTTCACACATTACAGCGATAGCACGCCTTCCGAATCTACCAGCCATCGATGGCAAAGACGTTTGAGTCGCTCATGAGCGTCTACGGGACGCCTGCCGAGCAAGAAGCCATAGACCGGTGCTTCCCGGAATGCGACAACATATCGGTCGACTACGCCATCATGGAGAAGGCCGAAGAGATATTCGTTTGCCCCGCCGACTTCGGTTGGAGCGACCTCGGGACATGGGGCTCGCTGCTGGAGCACACCAAGAAAGACCTGTACGGCAACAGCTGCATAGGCAACGACATCAACCTGTTTGAGACTCACAACTGCATGATACACACCACACAAGAGCGCAAGGTTGTTGTGCAGGGGCTCGACGGCTACATCATTGCCGAGAAAGACGGCACGCTGCTGATTTGCAAACTGTCGGAAGAGCAGCGCATCAAGCAATTCTCCGGCAGTGACAAACAGTAAACACTCTCCCAAAACATGAGTTGACAATGGAAAAGAAAATAGCTCTCATAACCGGAATAACCGGGCAAGACGGGTCGTATCTGGCTGAACTGCTGATTGAAAAAGGATACGAGGTGCACGGACTGCTGCGCCGCTCGTCGTCGTTCAACACCGGTTTTGTTAGAAAATTTTCGCCCAAAAAGGGGCGTCCCTGTTGGGCGGAGGGGCGTCCCCTTTGGGCGATGTTGCCAAAATTATTTATTTCTTACTTCTCCTATTTTTGAAAGTTTGTCTATTATCTTTTCTAGTATTGCATTTATTTCTTCATCTGTTAGTGTTCTATCGTTGCTTCCAAATGTTAGTGAATACGCTAAGCTCTTTTTGCCTTCTTCTATTCCTGTGCCTGTGTAAACATCAAACACTTCACTATTTATTAGTAATGAACCGGCTGCTTTTTTTATTTGCATTGCTATATCTCCGGCAGTTATTTTTTTGTCTACGACTATTGCTATGTCTTTCTTTACTGTTGGATATTTAGAAATTTCTTTGTATTTCATTTTTCCAGTTTTCTTTTCTAGTAATTTGTCTAGATTTATTTCCATTACAAATACCGCTTCTTTATTTATTTCTGGGTGTATTTTTCCTATTATTCCAACTATATCGTTATTTACAGATATATATGCAGATTGACCTGGATGTAATTCTTTTGGCATGCTGTCTTTTACTACAAAGCTATATCTTCCAGCATATCCTAAGAAATCTAATAGCTCTTCTGCAATTCCTTTAATAATGTAGAAATCAACTTTCTTTTCACTGTTTATTCCTGCATAGAAATCGCCTGTCATTAAACATGCTAGTTTGTTTTCTTCGTTGTATGTTTCGTCTTTCTTGTAGAATGATTTTCCTATTTCGAATATTGATACGTTTTTGTTATAATGTGCAACATTGTATTCATATATCTTATATAAAGATGTGATTATACTGCATCTTAATGTGCTTCTGTCTTCTGTAAGTGGAGATAATAGTTTTATTGCCTCAAATTCTTCTTTCTTGTCATAACCTGCATAGTTCTTTGCTTCTTTTTCATTTACCAATACATATGATAGAGTCTCATTTAATCCTAAATTCATCATTTTGTGTCTTATTTCTCTTGTAGTCTTGTCATAACTTCCAAGTTTTATTGGCATTACTGGTACTTTTGAAGCAATATTGTCAACTCCATATATACGTCCAACTTCTTCTATTAAATCTTCTTTAATAGAAATATCTAGTCTTCTTCTTGGAACAGAAACTTTAATTTTTTCTCCGTCCTGTTTGCAACTAAATCCTAATTTTCTAAATACATCCAGAACATCTTGTTTTGGCAATTCTGTTCCTAAAACATCATTTATTTTTTTATATGTAATTTCTATTACTTTGTCAGACATATCTTCTTTGTTATATTCTACTGTTCCACCAACAACAGTTCCATTTGCATATTCTTCAAGAAGTTTCACAGCACGCTCAGCAGCCATATAAGTTCTGTTTGGATCTAGTCCTTTTTCAAAACGATTGCTTGCTTCGCTTCTTACTATTTTTTGTGCAGTTTTTCTTACTTTTACTTGATTAAATATTGCGGCTTCTACTATTACATTCTTAGTATTTTCTGTAATTTCTGTATCTAAGCCTCCCATAACACCAGCAAGACCTATGGCCTCTTTTCCATTTGATATTACAATATCATCTGATGTAAGTGTTCTTTCTATATTATCTAAAGTAGTTAGCTTCTCTCCATTTTCAGCCATTCTAACTTCTACAACATTTTGAAGTTTATCTGCATCATAGAAATGAAGAGGTTGACCTAGCTCTAGCATTACATAGTTGCTAATATCTACAACATTATTTATAGGTCTTATTCCACATGCTATAAGTCTATTCTTAATAAATGTTGGACTTTCCTTAATCTCTACATTCTCAACTTTCTTAGCCAAGAACATTGTACAATTATCTGTATTTATATTTAACTTAAAGCTATCTGCAATATTTTCGTTATTTTGTCCATGAGACAAATCAACATCTTTAACTTTTTTATCATAAATTGCACCAACTTCATAAGCCATTCCTAAAATACTTAGTAAATCTCCACGGTTTGCAGTAAGTTCAAAGTCGATAACTCCATCGTCCATCTGCATATATTTAATAGGATCCTCGCCAACAGGAGCATCTGCTGGCAACTCGTGTATTCCATCTTTATCCTCTGGATTTAAAAACTTGCTTTCCAATCCAAGTTCAGCAATAGAGCACAACATACCATTAGACTCAACTCCACGTTTCATACTTTTGCTTATAGTTCCACCTGGAAGTTTTGCACCAGGAAGTGCGACAATAACCTTCAAACCCTTTCTAACATTTGGAGCACCACAAACAATTTGCAAAACTTCATCTCCCACATTAACCTTGCACACATGCAAATGGTCAGAATCTGGATGCATTTCACACTCTAAAACCTCTCCAACAGTCAAATTAGTAGCATCAATAAGCTTCTTAGCAGAGTCATATTCATTGCCAACCTTAGTCATATTCTCTGCAAGCTCATGTATTTTATCAGTAGTATCAAAATCTATATCTAAATAATCTTTTAAAAAATTCGTACTTAAAATCATAACTCTTTCCTTTCTTTCGCCCAAAAAGAGGCGTCCCTATTGGGCGAAATCTCTATTTATCCATTCTATCAAATTGTGATAGAAATTTCACATCGTTTGTATATAAAAGTCTCATGTCTGTTATTCCATATTTAAACATTGCCAAACGGTCTAGTCCTGTGCCGAATGCAAAACCGCTATATATTTCTGGGTCGTATCCATTCATTTTTAATACGTTTGGGTGTACTATTCCAGAACCTAAAAGTTCTATCCATCCTGTTTGTTTGCATAAGTTACAGCCTTTTCCTCCACACTTAAAGCAACTTACATCAACTTCGTAAGATGGCTCTGTGAATGGGAAGTAACTTGGTCTAAATCTTAATTGTGTGTTTTCTCCAAGCATTTTTCTCATGAATATTTCTAGTGTTCCCTTTAAGTCCGCAAATGAAATATTTTTATCTATTACCAATCCTTCAACTTGATTAAATTGATGTGAGTGTGTTGCATCGTCTTCTTTTCTGTAAGTTTTTCCTGGGCAAATTACTCTTATTGGAGTCTTTTCTGTATTTGACATCATTGTTCTTGCTTGCACTGCAGATGTTTGAGTTCTAAGCAAATATTCTGATGTTATGTAGAAACTATCTTGCATATCTCTTGCTGGATGTCCCTTTGGAAGGTTTAGCCTTTCAAAACAATATTCATCAGTTTCAAGTTCTGGTCCTGATACAACATCATATCCCATAGAAACGAATAAATCTTCAACTTCTTCTATTACTCTGTTTAATGGATGCTCACTTCCTCTTTTTACTTTAGTAGCTGGAAGAGTTACATCTATCTTTTCTTTTTCTAGTCTTTCTTGTAAATCTTTATTCTTAAACTCGGATTCCTTCTCATCAATCATTTGCTCAATTTCATCTCTGATTTTATTTACAAGGCTTCCTACAACTGGTCTTTCTTCAGCCGCAATGTCTTTCATACCTCTTAAAATCTCTGTAAGTTCACCTTTTTTCCCTAAAACCTTAACCTTAAAATCATTCAAGGCTTGGCTGTCTTTAATTTCAGCAATTTTTTCTTTTGACATCTTACTTATTGCTTCAAGCTTTTCTTTCATTAAAATCACAATCCTTTCTTATATTTTAACTTCAGTTAAAAATAACAAAATGCAAATTTTTCTCATGCCATTCTTCAACTGATAATTTTTACATCAAAAAAGCCATTCACTTATTAAATATAAATACTCTTCATATTCTATATTTAATAGGACGAATGACTTTAATATTCGTGGTACCACCTATTTTTATTAACAACTTAGTAGAGTTTATAGATATTTATTATTTTATTAACACTTCTCGTAAAGCATTTATATCAAACTCTTCTAATAAAATTAACCTCATTATAGCTATAACGTTTGCTACCGTTCTTTCCTACACAAGATTGCTCTCTTCAAAAAGAAACCTCCAAAGTGAAATTTCTGTAATTTATATATGCACGGCTCCCAGCTATAGCCTTGCTCTCTGAAATATATTTGCAAATTACATACTTTGCTTCTTCATAGGCTTTAACATTAACAATAATATCATATTTTTATGGAAATGTAAAGAAATTTTAAATTAATATTTGCTTTCGCTATAGCGAATATTATATAAGTTTTAATTTAGATTTTCTTGATTTAATAAAAGATTTAAATAATTTTGATTTTCATGAAATATGTATAGAATTAAAATTTTATTATTTTTAACTTCATAAATTACGGCATATTTTCCAACTGTTGCTCTTCTAAGTTGTCTTTTAAATTTCCTATCAATATATATTTTTGGATACATAAACGGGAATAATCTTAAACTATTAATCGCTTTCAGTATTTTCTTTACAATTTTTATAGCATAACGCTCATTTCCTAGCTTTTCTAGTGTAAAGGCATATATTTTTTGAATATTTCTATATGCCTTTGGTGACCATATGATTTCATATTTTTTATTTTCCAATATTATATGTTTCCTCCATTTCCGCTACTATTTGTTCCATAGGAATTCCTTTACCATTTTCTATCTCCTCTATTGCCTCTGTAACATTCTTTAGCAAATCTGCTTTAAATTCATTAAAATCCTTATAGTGTTTGTCAAATTTTTCTGATATTAATCTCTCTATTCTTTCTTCTTCGCTTTCTTCATTTTGTTTTCTCATTTTTTCGAATACCTCATCACTTAATACAACTAAATCATTCACTCCATTTCTAGTAACATAGATTGGTTCTTTAGTTTCATGACATCTCTTTGAAATTTTATTGTAATTATTTCTTAAATCTGCACTTGGTATTATTAATGGCATAGCTCTCTCCTCCTTTTGATATCAAAATTGTACATTAATTTTTTTATATTGTCAAGAAAATCTCATCGACAAAGTTCGACCAAGGTTTTCGCTATAGCGAATATTCTGTTCCAATTTTACATACATTAAGTATTTTTATTCTGAATTTTAAATTCATCTTAATTAAAATGTATCATTTCCCATTTTATCAAATTGTATTGACTACCACATTCCTATAATGTTATAATTCGTAAGTACTAATTTCAGAAGTTAATATTTTTCTGCACACTCTGCAGAGCTAAACAAATGTGGAAAGGATTGAATTTATTATGTTTAAGAAATATGCATTAATGTTTTTGGTATCTATGGTACCACTAATTGAATTAAGAGGATCTATTCCAATCGGATTAGGCATGGGACTAAATCCATTATGGCTTTATATTATTTGTATTGTTGGAAATATGCTTCCTGTACCATTCATATTCTTCTTTGCAAGAAAAGTTTTAGTATGGGGCTCTGATAAAAAATTTATCGGAAAGTTTTTTAAATTCTGTCTTGAAAAGGGTGAAAAAGGTGGAAAAAAATTGGAAGCAAAAGCTGGTAAAGGTTTATACTGGGCGCTATTCTTATTTGTTGGAATTCCACTTCCAGGAACAGGTGCTTGGACAGGAACTTTAGCAGCAAGCCTTTTAGATATGGATTTTAAAAAGAGTGTAATTGCAGTTATGGCTGGTGTTATACTTGCCGGAATAATAATGGGACTTGGCACAGCTGGTGTCTTAGGTGCTGCAGGGGCAATATTCGGTTAATCTTAAAAAATCTCACAGATTTTACTCTGCGAGATTTTTTATTTCATATTATTTTCAAGTAACTTCATACTTTTACTTTATTCTTTGCACAATTCAAAGTCTATTTTTCTTGTTATTTTATCTGCACCTATTACTTCTATTTTTACACTATCTCCTATCTTGTACATTGTCTTTGATTTTTCTCCAACTAGCGTTTTTCTTTCATCATCATATATGAAATATTCGTTGCCCATATTTTCAAATCTTATCAATCCTTCTACTGTGTTGTCTAGTTCTACAAACATTCCGAATGGTGTAACGCTTGATACGACTCCTTCATATATCTCTCCAACTTTATCTTTCATGTATTCTGCTTTCTTAATATCTTCTGCATCACGTTCTACTTTTTGAGCTATTTTTTCTCTTTCAGATGAGCTTTCTGCATATTTAACCGCTTCTATCTCATATTTTTTTCTTAACTCTTCGTTTATGTTGTAGTCATGTTTCAAATACGAAGATATTACTCTGTGAATAAATAAATCTGGATATCTTCTTATCGGCGATGTAAAGTGGCAGTAGCATTTGCTTGCTATTCCGAAGTGTCCTCTGTTTTCGCTCTCATATTTTGCAACTTTCAAGGTTCTTAATATTAAGTTTGATACAACTCTCTCCTCTGGTTTTCCTTTTACTTCTTCTAGCACTTGTGCAAAAGCCTTTGGATGGATGCTATCTTCATCATCTTTCTTTACGCCTCTTATTTTGTAGCCTAAGTTGAATAAGAATTTATTTAAGTCATTTACTTTTTCTATGTCTGGTACCTCATGAACTCTATAAATAAATGGTGCTTGTAACCAATAAAATTTTTCTGCAACTGACTCATTTGCCGTTAGCATGAATTGCTCTATTACTTCATTCGATTCCAAATAATCATATTTTTGTATGTCAACTGCAATACCATTTTCATTTAGAATTATCTTGCTCTCTGGAATATCCAAGTTTAAACTTCCATTCAAGTCTCTTCTCTGTTTTAGTACATTCTTCAATTCTCTCATTCTTAGAAAATGTGGTATAAATTCTTTATACTTTTCTGCAACACTGTTTACTCTTGCAAGTTCTTCATCAGCGAGTTCTGTTTTTCCGTCTTTCATGTCTGCAAATTTGAATATATCATTTACATCATGATAATTCATTCTTCTTGTCGTCTTTATTACAGATTTAAAAATATCTGCATCGACCACTTTTCCTTTCTCGTTTATCTTCATAATAACAGATATCGCAAATCTATCTTTTTGCTCGTTCAAGCTACAAATTCCATTAGATAGTTCCTTTGGAAGCATTGGAATTACTCTATCCATCATGTAAATACTTGTGCCTCTCGTTATTGCCTCTTTATCGAGCTTTGAACCAGATTTAACATAATAGCTAACATCTGCAATATGAACGCCTAATGTATATGTTCCATCATCGTTTTTCTTAACATTTACTGCATCATCTAAGTCCTTTGCGTCTTCTCCATCGATTGTAAAAATTTCTTCATTTCTTAAATCGACTCTTTTTTCGATGTTCTTTTCATCTATAACTTGTGGAATTGCCCTCGCCTCTGCTAGTACATTTTCTGGAAACTCATTTGGAAGCTTGTACTCCTTAATAAGAGACATCATGTCGACTCCTGCTTCATCTATTCCACCAATTATCTCCACGATAGTACCTTCTGCTTTATTTGCTCCGTCTGAATACTTGTCAATTTTCACAACCACCTTCTGATTGTTTTTTGCATTTGCACTCTTCTTTTTTGGAATGTAGATATCTCCACTTACAGCTTGATCATCTGGAATTACAAAGCCAAAATTTCTACTTTTCTTATAAACTCCAACAATCGTATCCTGTGCATGCTTTGTAATTTGAAGAATCTTGCCTTCTCTCTTATGCTTATCATCTTGAAATTCACTATCATCAAAAATCCTAATTAAAACCTCATCTCCATCAAGAGCATTTTTTGTAAGTTTAGGTGAAATAAAAATTTCATCTTCTTCACCAACATTAACAAAGCCGAAACCTCTACCATTTCTTCTAAAAGTTCCAAGTTTATAGCTTTCATCTTTTAAAATTTCGTTCAAATTAATTTTTTCTTCTTTTCTTGACTTTCTCTCTTTTTTGCTTTTTATTTTATCTTTCATATAAAAAAACTTTTTCTTCATTAAATTCACCTCTCTTATTATGTTTAATTTTTCAAATATTAATCTTATTTAGCATTTCAAAAAGACGACAGAAAATCTCTGCCGCCTCTCCAAATTCATTCTTATTTTATAACATAAACAATACCTAAAGCAACTGCTAATACTACAAAAGCAACTCCTAAGATAATTGTCCATCTCTTTAATTTTCCTTCACGTGTTCTTCCTTTATTCTTCTCATAGAAATTGTTTGAAGAAGAACCAACTATTGTTCCTGATGCTCCACGGCTATCTGAATTTTGCATCATTGTAACTATTATTAATCCTAAACAATCTATTATGTATAAAACCATTAATATATATTTAACTACTTGCATTCTACTCGCTCCTTCTCGTTTTCTTTACTAACTCGTTCATTTTACCATAAATAAAAGCAAAATGCAATTATTTTTTAATAATCTCTTTTATATTTTCTACATTTTTCTTCCAACACTTTAAAATCACAACATCTTTTCGAAATTTTTGAATTAGGTCTATTGGTTTTCTCATTATATAACTTAAATGCATTAGCTTTAATTTTTTTAATTTTGTTATTTATTCTTTGTCTACAACATACCATTTTAGCTTATCTTTCATTTTACATCCTCTCCATAAAAAAATTAAGATGGTAAAGTTTCCAATACCATCTACTTTTAATTCCATTTTTTTCTGGAATGGTAAAACCACTTTATATGCTCATTTTTGACTGGAATGATAAAACCACTTTATATGCCCATTTTTGACTGGAATGGTAAAACCGCTTTTATGCATAACTGTAATAAGTTATTCTACATTATTATATTCATAATACCATAAAATATGTGATAAATCAATAGTTCCATACCTGATTTTCCAAAAAAATTTTGTACTTTTTTCATAAAATAGTGTATAATTTTTATACATAGAGGAATAATATAATTATAAATAATATTATTTACATTGGTCTCACAAGGACCAAACCCGAGTAGACGCTGAGCGTTGCAAAAAGTCATTCTTATGAATGGCTTTTTTATTGTTGGAAAGTTTACAAAATTATTGTAACCTATTTATTTTGTAGGAATTTTATGTTATAATTATCTTGTTAGTTTAATTCGGAGGTGTTTATATGTTACCTTGGCAAATTTGGTTAATAATTTCTGGAGTTTGTTTTATTGCGGAAATTGCAACTGTTGGATTTTTAGTTTTTTGGTTTGGAGTTGCCGCACTTATTACTTGTTTGCTTAGCTTGTTTATTTCAAACGTTATTGCTCAAACTGTAATTTTCGTAATACTTTCGGTAATTCTTATATGTTTGACTAGACCTTTTGCTGAAAAGATGAATAAAAACGATAATATTGTTACCAATTCTAATGCAATAATTGGTAAAGAAGGTGTAGTTACAAAAGACATTACTCCAAATGATGTTGGTCAAGTTAAGGTTTCTGGAGACATTTGGACAGCAATTTCTACATATACTGATATTATTCCAAAGGGTTCTACTATAAAAGTCTTATCAATAGATGGAGTAAAATTAGTTGTTGAACCAGTAACTATTAAACAACCTGAGAAAAAAATCTAAATCATTAGAAGTTAACTATTTTTATAATTCACGTTTTTAATTTTATAATATATATTTTTTAGGAGGAAAAAATTATGTGGTTTTTAATCGTATTACTAGTTATAATATTAATTATAGCCGTAAAATCAATTAAAGTAGTAAGACAATCTGAAGTTTATATTATTGAAAGATTAGGTAAATTTCATAAAGTAGCTGATGCAGGTCTTACAATTATAATTCCTTTTGTTGACCGTGTTAGAAGTGTTGTTAGCTTAAAGCAACAAACTATGGATGTTCCACCACAAGGAGTTATTACTAAGGATAACGTTACAATTACAATAGACACTGTTGTGTTCTACAAAGTCACAGACCCAGCAAAAGCTGTTTACGAAATTCAATCTCTAAAGAAAGGTATTGAATATTTAGCAATTACAACAATTCGTGATATCGTTGGTAAAATGGATTTGGACTCAACATTTAGTTCAAGAGACATGATTAACGAAGAATTAAGAGCAATTCTTGATGAAGCCACAGATCAATGGGGATGCAAGATTGACAGAGTTGAAATTAAAGATATTACTCCTCCAGCAGACATTAGAGACGCTATGGAGAAACAAATGAATGCAGAAAGAAATAAGAGAGCTCAAATACTTCAAGCTGAAGGTGAAAGACAATCTGCAATTACACTTGCACAAGGTAAAAAGGAAGCTGCTATATTAGAAGCTGAAGCAGAAAAAGAATCTAAAATTAGAAGAGCTGCCGGTGAAGCCGAAGCTATAAAGAAAGTTGCTGAAGCAAGAGCAAACGAAATCAATTTAGTATATGGTGCAATGATGAATTCGCATCCAGATGACACATTAGTACAATTAAAATCTTTAGAGGCTTTAAAAGACATTGCAAATGGAGAAGCCAACAAAGTGTTTATTCCATTTGAGGCAACAAGCACACTTTCAAGCTTAGGAGCAATTAAAGAAGTTATGAAAGATGACAAAAAAGATAAGAAAAATGACTAATTCTATAAAAACCACAGGAATATTCCCGTGGTTTTTTATAATAGTTAAGGGAAGAAATTTTAGTTTCTTCCCTATTTTTTTGTTTTAATAAAATCTCTATCTTCCATCGTCATTATCTTTATAATATGGTATTGCTCGTGTGTTTTCTCTCATTCTTCTTTGTTTTGCATATTCTCCCTGTAATTCAACTATCTTGCTAATTACAACTTGAGACACTCCATTTTCCGGACTATTTTCTATTACACTACCATCTTTGTTAATTCCACCTATATCATGTAATGTGCTTACATCACACTCTCCTTCTGGTGTAATATTTTTTTGATATCCATTTGACAAAAGATCAAGTACCGCTTTTTCTAATTGTTTTTTATAGCCTGCATCATATTCTGTATTTACTATATCATTCAATCTATATGGCAATGTGAATACTACTGGAACCTTCACATCAGGAGAGAAAAGTTCGACATTTTGTTCATCAGAAGTTGATGCAAGCTGTGCAGTGTACACATATCTTCCAGAGGCATCTTTAGCAATTTTATTAACTGCCCTAATCCTTAATATTTCTCCATTAGTCGTATTAACCCCATCATATTGTTCTGCTTGAAATTTATCTAATCCACCTCTTATAAATGGATTTGCCATTCTAGCTTCTATTTTCTTTTGCCCTTCAGCACGCAATTTATTAATGTTTTTTTGCATTCTCGTATTTCTTGCATCTTCTTCTTTTTTTCTGACTTCTAATAAACGACTTTCTCTTAGCCTCTTATTTGTTATTTCTTCTAAAAGCTTCTCGTTCAACTTTCCTATTTGCTCATTTACAACAGCTGTTGGTGGTTGTAATCTAATGTCTTCTTCAGAGTAGGCTCTACCCAAATATGTATATGATTTTTCATTAAGTTCTATTCCTGTGTACATTCCAGTAAATCTGGTTATCAATTCTTTAGATAAATCATATCTGCCCTCTGGAATTTCAAAACAAATTGGGTCTGCAGCATCTAAATAAATTGTATCTCCTTGGTTTACATGAATTACCCTAGCACTTATTAGACTGCTAATACTTCCATCACTATGTCTAAATTTTTGTGCTTCCTCTATATTTAACACCTCTGTCTGTGTTCCATCTTCTCTATAAATTGACATCATTGTCGGCATTTTTTCTACTTCTTTTATTGCTTTCTGTGTATTTTTCCCACTTGGTTTATGTAAAAAATCAAATAGTCCCATTTTTAGTAAGATTCCTCCTTCGAATTATTATTTCAGTCGGAAAAAATTTCCCTTATTATTTTCCATACGTTTATTATAACATAAAAATTTATTTTAGTATATCTCCGTTGTTTAATTTTTTCGCTATTTTAAATTTTTCTTTTTCCTTTTTAGTTATAGTCGTTTTCTCTATATCTCCTTCTGTTGTGCATAATTTTAATGTTATTCTTCCATTTTCTATTTTTGGATGTCTTAAAATTCTATCTTTTTTATCTGTTTTCATTTTTGAGACTGCAATATATGAAAATTTTTCATCTTCATATGGAGCTTCTCCCTCTTTCAATAGTTTATGCACTTTCGTTCTTGCAACTCTGCATGAGAAAGCACACCAATCATTTTTTGAAATTTTGCACTCTTTTTCATGCGCACATGGTGCTACAATATTTGCACCTTTTTTTATAAAGTAGTCTCTTATTTCTTTTATTTGATTATAACCTTCTGGTGTTCCTGGTTCAATAATTAATAATAATTTTCCAGTTGAATTCCATAATTTTTCTAATATTTGATTTCTGTTTTCTGCCTTTATTTCATTTAATACATATGAAGATATGACTAAATCTGCTTTTTCCTCTATATTATCTGTAATTATATTTTTCTTAATCCACTGTACATTATTAATTTCATTTTTCATGAGCTTTTTGCCTAGATTTAGCATATAATCTTCATTTTCTACACAAATATTACTTTCTATTTTAAGCAATTCATTTACAGCCCAAGTAGCAGTTCCAGTACCAGCTCCCACATCTAGCAAGCTTGTAATTTCAGCATATGGCATCATTTCCAAACTGTGCTTTAATGCAAAACACACAGCTCCATATGTTGCTGGCATTCTGCTTACAGCATATGCTACTGCATCTTCCCTGCTAGCTATTAGTCTAGTACTCATTTTATTAGATGATTTATCTCTATATTTTTCACTAATATTTTGTGCACTCTGTTTTAACTTTTTTAACTCTATTTCATCTATCTCTTGTTCTAATTTTTCTTTTAAAAGTATTGGTAATTCCATATTTTTCACTTTTCCATTGATAAATTTACAATTAAATTTTATTTTTATCATTCAAGTACTTTGAATTTTTATTTTTGCTTTTAAATTTACATTTGCTTCTAATCTGGTATATTTTCATCTTTAATGTAGTACTTCGTTCCAAGCATTTTATCTGGCAAATATTGCTGTTCTACGTAGTGTCCTGGATAATCGTGTGGGTATTTGTAGCCAACATGGTAGCCTTCTTTTTCCATTCCTTCTGCTGGTGCATTTCTTATATGCATTGGTACTTCGCCTGTATCTTTATTTGCAACATCTTCCAAAGCTTGATTTATTGCTAAATAGCTAGCATTAGACTTTTTAGAAGTTGCGACGTATACTGCCGCTTCTGCAAGTATTATTCTTGCTTCTGGCATGCCAACCATGTGTACAGCCTCCATAGCACTCGTTGCAAGTATTAATGCATTAGGGTTTGCCATTCCTACATCTTCTGATGCAGCAATTACAATTCTTCTTGCTAGAAACATTGGGTCTTCTCCTCCATTTAATGCTCTTGCCAAATAAAAAATTGCAGCATCTGGGTCACTGCCTCTCATAGATTTTATAAAAGCACTAATATTATCATAATGGCTATCTCCTTTTTTATCAAAGATTGCTTTTCTATTTTGAACACTTTGTTTTGCAATCTCATCAGTTATTGTAATGTATCCGTCTGATCCAATATTAGTTGTTAATACAGCCACTTCAAGTCCATTTAGTGCAGTTCTAACATCTCCATTTGCTGTTTCTGCAATTTTTCTTAAAGTTTCATCTGAAATTTTTATTTTATATTCTCCAAGTCCTTCTTTTTTCTCCAATGCATTTTTTAAAATAGTATAAATATTTTCTACTGTTAATGGTTGCAGGTGAAATACCATAGACCTCGATATTAAAGCCTTATTTACTTCAAAATAAGGATTTTCCGTTGTTGCACCAATTAAAATTACAGTTCCATTTTCTACAAATGGAAGCAATGCATCTTGTTGCAATTTATTAAATCTATGAATCTCATCTATAAATAATATACATCTTCCAGATGGGTTTAAAAAAGGGTTTTTAGCTTCCTCTATTGCATTTTTAATGTCTCCAACCCCTGCAGTTACAGCATTCAATTTTGTAAATTTATATTTAGTTGTATTGCTTATAACCCTTGCAAGAGAAGTCTTTCCGCACCCAGGAGGACCCCATAAAATAATGCTAGAAAGTCTGTCTGCCTTTATTGTTCTATATAAAATTTTATCTTGTCCTAAAATTTCTTCTTGTCCAACATAGTCTTCTAGTGTTTTAGGGCTCATTCTATATGCTAATGGTTCGTTTGCATTCATTCTTTACTCCTTTTTGCCTAATATGTTTTCACATTATTGCACTAATTTTTTTACTTTTACCATTAAATAATGAACATATCCGTTGTTTTTGCAATCAATTTATGTTCTACTATTCTTTTCGCCCCAAAAGGGGCGTCCCTATTGGGCGATTGCTAAATATTGTAGTGCTTCTTTTATTCTTTCTTCCAAACTTTCTGATTTTATCTTTGGTAGTATTTTGTTTATTTCATATCTTCTGTATCCTAATACTTGTAAAGCTTGTATCACTTCTTCAAATTCTTCTTGTTTATTTTCTTCTTTTTCTAATTCACTTGTTTCAGCTCCAATAGCTTCTTCTGTTTTTATCTTATCTTTTAATTCTAGTATTATTCTTTGTGCCGTTTTAGGTCCTATTCCTGGCAATTTTTTTAAAGTATTTACTTCATTTGTAATTACTGCAAGTGCAAATCTTGATGGTGTAATATTTGAAAGTATTGTTATTGCAGACTTTGCTCCTATTCCCCCAACAGATATTAGAAGCTCAAACATATGTAATTCTTCGTTTGTGTTAAATCCAAATAGACTAATATCATCTTCTCTTACTTTCAAATATGTATATACACGTACCTGCTTACTCTCCTGTAATTCGTCTATCGATTTTTTTGACATAAATACTTTATATCCTATCCCTTGTACTTCAATTATTATATATTCTTCTGATTTTACTACTAATTCACCTTTTAAATATGCTATCATAAGTTTCCATTAATCAATTTATTTCCATATTTTCTATTCTTGTACATCTAAAAGTTGTTACATTGTATCATTCTTTTTATCACATTATGTGTTTTCTATTTATAATATCATTTTGTTATTTTCAAGCTCTATAAATTGATTATTCCCTTTCTTTTATTATCAAACAAATTTTCTCTTAATGGTTAATATTTTATCATATTTTTAGTATTTTGCAAGAGTTTATTGTAATTTTTTTCAGGTTTACTTGCACTATTTTTTGCATATGATATAATGACAATATTAAAATCAATTTTATTTTGAAGGAGGATTATTTATGACACCACATAATGAAGCTAAAATTGAAGATATTTCTAATATTGTATTAATGCCAGGAGATCCACTTAGAGCAAAGTACATTGCAGATACTTTTTTAGATGATGCAAAACTTGTTAATACGGTTAGAAATATGTTTGGTTACACTGGTTTTTATAAGGGCAAAAAAATTACAGTTTTTGCATCTGGAATGGGTATGCCAAGCATTGGAATTTATTCTTATGAGTTGTACAAATTTTATAATGTAGATACAATTATTCGTATAGGGTCTTGTGGAGCCTACAACGAGAATTTAAACCTTTTAGATACTATATTAGTAGATAATGCATATACAGAAGGGAACTACGCATATGAGCTAAATGAGGAAGATTGTCACATAATGAATTCATCATCAGATATAAATAAAATTATTGAAGATACAGCAAAGGAATTAAACATTGCTTATGTAAAAGGAAATACCCTTTGTACAGACTGTTTCGATTACTATGTTAAAGATGTTAATAGCTTAATTGCAAGATTTCCAAAAGATTTAAATATAATCGGAGCAGAAATGGAAGCATTTGCGCTTTTCTATAATGCAAAATTACTCGGAAAGAAAGCTAGCTGTTTACTAAGTGTAGTAGATTCTCACTATAAACATCAAGAAATCTCAGCAGATGAAAGACAAACTTCATTAAATTCTATGATAAAATTAGCATTAGAATCTGCTGTAAATTTATAAAATTATAAGTTCTAATTCAAGCAATACTTATTTATTGAAATTAAAATATTTATTTAACCTTAATATAAAACCGAGCCATAAAATATTTAACATTTTAGGTTCGGTTATATTTTTATTTTGTTATTGATAAAACTTTATATTTAGCAATTCCGCCTGGTGTTTTTACTTCTACCATATCGTTTTTCTTCTTGCCTAATAAAGCTGCTCCAACTGGTGATTCATTAGAAATTTTATTTTCTGCTAAATTTACTTCTGTTGAACCAACTATTGTATATGTAACATCTTCATCATATTCTTCATCATGTACTTTTACAATATTTCCAACTTGAACTGTTTTTGTATCTATTTCAGATTCATCAATTATTTTAGCATATCTTATTTTATTTTCTAGCTCTGCTATTTTCCCTTCATTTTCTGCTTGAGCATTTTTTGCTTCATCATATTCAGAGTTTTCTGATAAATCTCCAAAGCCTAATGCCACCTTTATTTTTTCAGCAATTTCTGCTCTTTTAGTTGTTCTTAAATAATCTAATTCTTTCTCTAATTTTTCAAATCCTTCTTTTGATACTATTACACCTTTATCTTCCATGCTATAAAACCTCCTTGTTTTTTTGCAGTATTTACTTTTAAAATTATTGTATAATGATACCCCTTTTTTTTACTTTTGTCAAGTATTTTTCGTCTTCTAAACTATTCATTTCAAGTAATTATTCAATTTTATTTAATATTTTTATAGTTTTAATTTTTTAGGTAATTTCTTCCATTTTATATTATTTTATTTCAACATTTCCTCTATTTCCTATAAGTTCATATTCATTTTTCTCTATTTTTTCTCGTACCGCTTCTGACCATTTTTCTCTTTGTATATTATACTCATCTTGTAATTCAAATTCACCATTGTCTATTAATTTTACATTATTTATTATATTCCCATCAAAATACATTAATTTATCTATCTTTGTATCTGCAATATTAAAAATTATAGCAGTTCTATCAATACTGTATTCTTTAATTTTTTCTCCACTAAAATTTACATTTAATATATATTTTGCATTTCTTAAGCTCTTTCTTTTATTGTTTAATACAGATATTGGTTCAAAATTTTGCTCTGCTTCTTCCTCTAAACCTGCAAACTGCTTTATGTTAGACGTGACTATATTGATCATTTTATATTGTGTTATTAATTCGCTTATAAGCTGTGTATTATTATAATCTTTTGTATCAATTAATATGCTAAGTGACTGTTCCTCTAAAATTTCTTTTTTTCTTTCAATTACTGATTTTATTACTGTTTTTAAAAAGTCCCTATATATACTCTTATTTTCCTTGCTATTTTTTATAATTTTATTTACATTTTGATATATTTCAATATTTTCTTTATTACTAGCAATCTCTTTTATTCTTCTTGACAATATTATATTTGTATTTATATTTTTTCTTACTATATTTTCTATTTTTCTCAACATTTTTTCTTCTTTATTTTGTACTGTGTAACAAATGTACTCAATCTTATCATCACTTTCAATTCTTTTTATATTCCCAAATACATATTTCAGCTTCTTTATTTTTCTCAAAAAATTTATAAATAATCTATTTCTATATTTATAAGATAAATCGTCAGTATCTTTATAATATTCTAGCCTAAAATATACTGTTTTCTTCATATCATCACCTTATATAATTATATTATTAATATTGTATTTGTAAAACATATTAAAAACAAATTCTGGCTAATTATTAAAAAAGTAGACACACAATCTTTCTAGATTATATGTCTATTTATATTATTTATTGTTATTTTACATTTAATACTTCAGATACCATATCCCAGATATCATCTGTTTCTCTATCTTTTTCCCAATATGCAGCACCTGCTAAATTATATGTGTTAACTAATTCTAGCTTGCATCTTAAAGATTTAGCATCTTCTATCCAAATCTTATATGTTTTTCCACCTTTTTCGAACTCTGCATAGTTTTGTTTTAGCGAATCGTCCCATGTCGTTTTTGTTCCTTCTGGTAAGTTTTTTGCTATATTTTTCATATTTACAACTTTACTTGTTACACTTCCATTGTTTTCTGTCCAAATTCTTGTGTAGAATGGTGTTCCTAGTATTATCTTACTTGCCTCTACTCCTTCTTGACCTAAGAATTTTTTGATGTTTGCTTCCACCCAATCACAACCAGCGGTTGTTCCTTCTTTAGGTGATGACACTCCATTTTGGTCGTATCCCATAAATACTATATAGTCTGCAACATCACCTATCACATTTCTGTCATAACATAATGACCAATCTGGTGAACCATCTGGTGCTGTTACATCAACAGATAGAACTTTTCCGAGTTCTTTTAATCTAGGTGCTAATTCTATTACTAATCTAGAATATACATCTTTGTCACTTTCATTTAAGTACTCAAAGTCTAGGTTTATTCCATCAAGATTAAATGTTACTACTGCAGTTACTATATTGTTTATTAACTTTTCTCTTAATTTGTAATCATTTAATATCTCAGTTGTAGTTGGCTTGTCCGAATTATTTGAAAGTAATGCCCAAACTTTGTATCCATTATTATGAGCCCAATTTATATAGTTTTTTCCTGCTGTTCCAACATTAGCAACAAGGTTTCCTTTTCCTCCATCTTGCAATGATAAAAATGCTGGAGATACAACATTTACACCCTTTATTGTTCCTGTTCTTTGTGGTGCAGATGCATACTCTGAAAAATAATCCCATGCCAAACTAATATTTCCTTCAATTTGTTTCTCTATGTTTAATTTTTCTCTAATCTGTTTTTCATTTGCCAAGGTGCTAGTTTTTACATAGCCAATCTTTCCATTTTCGGTCGTAACCTTAGTCCAGCCATTTTTTGCAGTCTTATCATCCTTCACAACTGTAACATTATCGCCTTTTTCAATTTTATCAACAGTCTTTGAAAAACTTGTTGGCATATATTTTACTGAATTATTCTTGCTACTATTAGCATATACAAGTTCTCTATCTAATGAAACTAAAACAACAGTATTTGTCTCACTTATATATTTAGTTTCCACATTGTATACACTCTTGCTAATTTCCGAAAAAGGTAAATAAAACTCATTACCTATCTTTTTGGCTGGTGCAATTAGACTTACATCTGAACTATTTATTGTACATTTATTTTTATCAATCACAAATGTTGCAACCTTCGTATCTGATGTTGTTATAATTTGATTGTACTTATTATCATAAAAAATATGGTCATCAAAGAAATTTGCAATATCTTTAGTAGATAAATATATTACATCATCTTCTACAATTACATCATTCTTGATACTCTTTGTAACATTTCCATTATTAATTACTAAATTGGTTTTTCCAGTAATTTCATTTCTTATATAATTTTGCGCTGTATTAAGTACAAATACTATTGCCAATGCAAATATTATTGTTACAATTAATTTATAAATATATATTTTCTTTTCTTTTTTCTTACTTCTCATATAAATTCTATTCCTCTTTCTATTTGCAAATCTAGTTATAAAATTATAATTATTTTTAAACCAGTTTTTCTCTTTTCTCTACTATAATACCATAAAGAATATTTTTAGTGAAGTAATTTATTAAATTTTTTTAAGATTACAAAAAATAAGCAATCAAAGTTTCCTTCAATCACTTATTTAATATTTTAATATTTGATTTCTTACAACAATTTCGTTTTCTTTGTTTTCATTGCAACTCGTATTTTCAAACTGTGCTATGTCATTTCTTTCATTTAACAATCTATTTTTTCTTCTCTTAAAAAAGCCTCCAGACTGTATTTGATACTGTTCACTATCAACCATTGTAAAGTCTGTTGTTTCATTATCTTCTTTTATATATTCATCCACTTTTTTGTTTACATCATACTCTATACTATTGTGTTCATGCTGTTGATAGAAGGTTTCTGTATACATTTTTGATTGATGCAAGCCATTTTCTTCTTCTTTCAAATATGCTTCTATTTGTTCTCTTTGTGATTTTGTAAATTTTTCTATTGGATATTCAAGATATTTGTACTGCCAAATTGCTATTCTATCTTCATTTGAATATATAGAATTTATTAAATCTTCACAGTTATATTCTGCCAAAAATTCAACATTTTCTATACTGATTGTTATATTTGTCCAGTTTATCTTGTCATATTTCTGGCATTCGTGTCTTAATTTTTTTATATAGTTATACAATTCATCTGTAAGTTTTATATATTCTTCTTCGTTTAGATTGAATTTTTGTGGAATTTGATACACATTTATTGGATTTCTTTTTATTATACTCTTGGGAAAATAGTAAAAAAACATTTCTCCTGTTTCTTCACCATTATCCCTTTGTATAACTGACGCATAAAGATATATGCTTTCCCATTTTTCTGGTATCATATAAAAAAGGCATTTTCTAATTTCAGAATATAAATCTTTTATAGTTTCACCCTTTGGCATATGCGCTCCCTTATTTTCTATTTTTCAACTATAATACTTTCTCCAGTCATTTCCTCTGGCTTCTTTAATCCCATTATGTCTAACATTGTTGGTGTTAAATCAGCTAGTTTCCCTTCTCTTAGTTTTGCATTATCCATTCCAACTAATATTAGTGGAACAGGGTTTGTCGTATGTGCTGTGTGTGGCTCTCCTGTTTTGTAGTCTATCATTTGTTCACAATTTCCATGGTCTGCTGTTATTATTAATACACCATTTTGAGCATTTACAGCTTCTACAACTTTGCCAACACTTGCATCTATTGTTTCAACTGCTTTTATAGCAGCTTCTAGGTTTCCTGTGTGACCAACCATATCTGGATTTGCAAAATTTAATATTATTGCATCATATTTTTTAGAATTTATTGCATCTACAACTTTTTCTGTAACTTCTGGGGCACTCATCTCTGGTTGCATATCATATGTTTCAACCTTTGGTGATGGAACCAATATTCTATCTTCTCCTGGGTATTGCTTTTCTTGACCACCATTAAAGAAAAATGTTACATGAGCATATTTTTCTGTTTCTGCTATACGTAATTGAGTATATCCCAAATTACTGATGTATTCTCCAAATGTATTTTTTAAATGTTCTTTCTTGAATGCAACATCAACATTTGGTAATGTTTCATCATAAGGAGTCATACATACAAAACATAAATCTAAATCTTTTCTTGTTTCAAAATCATTAAATTCTGGGTCAACTAATGTTCTGCTTATTTCTCTTGCTCTATCTGGTCTAAAGTTAAAGAATATTACAGAATCGTGTGGCTCTATTTTTGCAACTGGTGTATCTCCATTGCATATTACAGTTGGCTCTATAAATTCATCAAAAATTTCTTTTTGGTATGATGCCTCTACTGCCTGTATTGCAGATGAAGCTTTGTTTCCAACTCCATTAACCATTGCATCATAAGCCTTTTGAACTCTTTGCCATCTCTTATCTCTATCCATTGCATAGAATCTTCCAGATATACTTGCAATTTTGCCTATTCCTTTTTCTTTCATTTTTTCTTCTAGTTTTGTTATGTATCCTTCACCTGAAGCTGGTGGTGTATCTCTACCATCCATAAAGCAGTGTACAAATACATTTTCAAAATCTTTTCTCTTTGCAAGTTCCAATAATCCATACAAATGGCGAATGTGGCTGTGTACACCACCGTCTGATAGTAATCCCATTATATGCAATTTAGAATTATATTTTTTACAATTTTCTATTGCTTTATTAAATTCTGGAATACTGAAAAAATCTCCATCTTCTATTGATTTTGTTATTTTTGTTAGTTCTTGATAAACAATTCTTCCAGCCCCAATATTTGTATGACCTACCTCTGAATTTCCCATTTGTCCTTCTGGTAAACCAACACTCATTCCACTAGCAAAAATTCTTGTTGTTGGGCATGTTTTCATTAATTTGTCTATGTTTGGAGTATTCGCAAGTTTTACTGCATTTCCTTGCTCATTTTCATTTATTCCAAAACCATCTAATATCATTAGCATTGTCAATTTATTTTTCATTTTCTTATTCCATTTCCTTTCCAAAGGCACAGAGCTATATTTTTTCTATAAATCAACTCCATGCCATACACTGTGTCTATTTATTGTAATTTACTATTTTTGCAAATTCATCTACTTTTAAACTTGCTCCTCCAACTAGGGCTCCATCAATATCTGATGTTTCGAATAGTTCTTTTGCATTTGTTGATTTTACGCTTCCACCATATTGAATAATTACTTCTTCAGCAACATTCCCATATATTTCAGAAATCTTTTTTCTTATAGCTTTAATACTATTATTTGCATCCTCTGATGTAGCTGTTTTTCCAGTTCCAATTGCCCAAATTGGTTCATATGCTATTATAGTATTTTTTACTTGTTCTTCTGTAAGACCTGCTAGTGCTAATTCAACTTGCTTTGTTATAACTTCTTCAGTTTTACCAGCTTCTCTTTGTTCTAAAGACTCTCCAACACAAACTATTGGTTTCAAATCATTTGCAAATGCAGATTTAATTTTCTTATTTACAGTTTCATCAGTTTCTGCAAAATATGCACGTCTCTCAGAGTGGCCTATTATAACATATTCAACTCCTATACTTTTTAGCATTTGGCCAGAAACTTCTCCTGTATATGCACCCTTTTCTTCCCAGTGCATATTTTCTGCACCAATATGAATATTAGTGCCTTCTGTTGTATGCCATGCATAAAATAAATCTGTATATGGTACACATAATATAACTTCATTTTCTGAATCTTTTACAAGAGGAGCTAAACCTTCTATAAAATTTATTGTATCTGCTGGAAGCATATTCATTTTCCAGTTTCCTGCGATTACCTTTCTTCTCATAAACGCCCTCCTATTTATCTAATAAACATTCAACTCCTGGAAGTTTCTTTCCTTCTAAGAATTCAAGTGATGCTCCACCACCTGTTGAAATGTGTGTGAATTTATCTCCAATTCCTAGTTTTTCTATTGCAGCTGCTGAATCTCCTCCACCTATTACTGTTGTAACATTTTCTAGGTTTCCTAAGTATTCTGCTATTGCATTTGTTCCTATTGCAAATTGGTCAAATTCAAACAATCCTAAAGGTCCATTCCAGATAACAGTTTTTGCTTTTGATAATTCGTCTTGATACATCTTTATTGTTTCTGCACCAATGTCGAATCCTTCCCAACCATCTGGTATTTCTGTGTATTTAACAGTTTTACTTTCTGTGTCTTCTTTGAATTCTTTTCCTACTTTAGTATCTACAGGAAGCATCAATTTTACACCTTTTGCTTTAGCTTTTTCCATTAAACTTTTTGCTAAATCTAATTTATCTAATTCACAAATAGAATTTCCAACATTGTATCCCATTGATTTAAAGAATGTATAAGCCATTCCTCCACCAATCATTAATGTGTCTACTTTTTCTAATAAGCTATCGATAACACCAATTTTATCTGATACCTTTTTTCCTCCAAGTATTGCAACAAATGGTCTTTCTGGATTTTCTAGTGTTGTTCCTAAGAAGTTCAATTCTTTCTCCATTAAGAAACCTGCTACTGCTGGTAAATAGCTTGCTACTCCTGCTGTTGAAGCATGTGCTCTGTGAGCTGTTCCAAATGCATCATTTACATATATTTCAGCTAAACTTGCAAGTTCTTTTGCAAACTCTGCATCATTTGCTTCTTCTCTACTATCAAATCTAACATTTTCTAATAGGACAATTTCTCCATCTTTCATGTTTGCAGTTAATTCTTTAGCACTCTTTCCTATTATATCATTTGCAAGTTTTACTTCTTTACCTAATAATTTAGATAATTCTTTTGCAACTGGCTCTAAAGAAAAATCTTTATTTACTTGTCCCTTTGGTCTTCCTAAATGTGAGCAAAGAATTACTTTGCAATCATTATCTAATAAATATTTTATTGTTGGAAGAGCTCCAACTATTCTTCTATTATCTGTTATATTTTTATTTTCATCTAAAGGAACATTAAAATCGCATCTTACAAGAACTTTCTTTCCTTTAACATCAATGTCTCTAACAGTCTTTTTATTCATGGTATATCTTCCTTTCTTAAATTGTAATAAAAGGGCTTGAATTAAGAAATGCCAAGCCCCAAAATTGTTATTTATACTCTATTATTTATGATCAACTTTTGCCATGTATGCTGCTAAGTCTACTAATTTATGTGCATATCCCCACTCGTTGTCATACCAAGCTACTAATTTAACAAATGTGTCTGTAAGCATTATTCCAGCTTTGCTATCGAATATTGATGTATGTTCATCTCCTAAGAAGTCTGAAGATACAACATCTTCATCAACATATTCAACTATTCCTTTTAATTCTCCTTCTGCTGCTTTCTTCATTGCTGCACAGATTTCTTCGTATGTTGTAGGTCTTTCCAAATTACATGTTAAATCAACAACAGATACATCTATTGTTGGTACTCTGAATGCCATACCTGTTAGTTTTCCATTTAATGCTGGAATAACTTTTCCAACTGCTTTAGCAGCTCCTGTTGATGATGGAATTATGTTTGCACTTGCAGCACGTCCACCTCTCCAATCTTTTTTAGAAGCTCCATCAACTGTTTTTTGTGTAGCTGTTGTGCTATGAACAGTTGTCATTAATCCTTCTTTTATTCCAAAGTTATCATTTATAACTTTTGCTAAAGGTGCTAAACAGTTTGTTGTACAAGATGCATTTGAAACTATGTTCATGCTTGGATCATATGTTTCATTATTTACACCCATTACAAACATTGGAGCATCTTTTGATGGTGCACTTATTACAACTTTTTTAGCTCCTGCATTTAAGTGAGCTTGTGCTTTTTCCATTGTTGTGAATACACCAGAACATTCTAGAACATATTCAACTCCTTCTTTAGCCCATGGAATATTGTTTGGATCCATTTCATTATATACATTTATTGATTTTCCATTTACAATTAGTTTTCCTTCTTCTGATTTAACTTCTCCATCAAATCTTCCGTGTGCAGAATCATATTTTACCATGTAAGCCATGTAATCTGCTGCTATGAAAGGATCATTAATTGCAACTACCTCTACTTCACTATTTTTTAATGCAGCTTGGAATGCTAAGTTTCCTATTCTTCCAAAACCGTTAATACCAATTTTAACTGACATAAAAATTCCTCCTCTTTGATGTTTTTCATCATATATGTGGCTGTTTAAAACCACTTAATATTCTATACCAAAGACAAACAGTTTTCAAGTATTTTATATAGATTTTATAAATTTTCAAAATTAATTTTAGACGTTATTTTACATTTTGTTACATTTTTATGACATTTATATTGCAATTACCTTTATTTTTTCTTTTTATGGTATAATTTGAGTGTATTTTTATATAATATTTTTTAAAGGAGGTTCAATTATGCAAAGACATATTGAATGTGATGTAGCGGTTGTTGGCGGTGGTGCAGCAGGTATAGCTGCAGCAATTGGAGCATCAAGAGCTGGTGCTAGAACAGTCTTAATCGAAAGAAATCCATATTTCGGTGGACAAGCTACAAATTCACAAGTTACTGCTTATTGTGGTTTTTTCACAAGAGGCGAAAATTATGATCAAGTTGTACAAGGAATTGGTGGAGAAGTTCTAAAAAAGTTAGAAGCCTATGGCACAAATATCCATCCAAGACCATCAAAATCCACAGGTAACGTTTCTGTATCTTTTAATCCAGAATACGTAAAATTGGTTATGGACCAAATGTTAAAAAAGAGTTCTGTAGAATATTTCTTACATGCTCAAATGTATGAAGTAGTAAACAATAATGGAATGATTGAAGAAATTAAATGTACAGATGATGAAGGAACATTCACAGTAAAAGCTAAGGCTTTTGTTGATGCTTCTGGAAATGCTAACTTAGTTCATTTTGCCGGAATAGCAACTAACTGGGGAGATGCTGAAGGAAAAGTTCAACAATCTTCATTACCATTTAGAATTGACAATATTCCAGCAAGAGAAATCTTGAAGCCTGACATTGAAGCTGCTTTGAAAAAAGCAAAGGAGAATGGAATTGAAATTAAGAAGGAAACTGGATTAATAATTAAAATTCCAGACAAAACTTATGGATATTGTACAATTCCAAGCACAATAGTTCCTGCTCTTGACGCAGAAACACTTACAGAAACAGAAATGGAACTTCGTTCACAAGTTCACAATTATGCAATGGCATTTAAGAACTATCTAGACGGATTCCAAGACATGATTATTTCTTCTTCTGGACCAGCAGTTGGTATTCGTGAAGCAAGAAGAATAATTGGTGACAAAATGCTTAAAGGTGAAGAAATAATAATGGCACCAAAGAGTGATGATAGTATAGCAAGAGGTGCTTGGAGCCCAGAAATGCACAAGAGCAACACTTCTATAAAATACACTCATATTCCAGATAATGAGTACTTCTCTATTCCTTTAGGATGTCTAAAAGTTAAAGATGCTAAGAATTTATGGGCTGCTGGTAGAACAATTTCTACAGACTCATTAGCACTTGGTTCTGTACGTGTTATGGGAACAGGCTTTGCTACTGGACAAGCAGCAGGTGTAGCAGCAGCTTTAACACTAGACAACACATCTTATGATGTAAAAGCTGTTCAAGAAGAACTTGTTAATCAAGGTGCTTTAATTTAGATTTTAATGTAATTATTTTTACTTAAAATAAATTTTTATATTGAGCCTATGGTTTTATAGGCTTTCCCTAAAAGGCCTAAATCTTATGAAAAAGGACTAAAATATGGAAAAAACAAAAAAAGAAAAAAAGCCTTTAATGACTAAAAATGAAAAAGAGTTTGTTTGCACTCTTTTTGCATTAATTATCATTGCTATATTTTTTATAGCAACACCTCCATCAGGTCTTAGCGCCGATGGTATGAAAGTTCTTGGCGTATTCATATCTGTTTTATTCTTATGGATAACAGTTGGAATAGGCTGGCCAAGTTTATTATGTTTAGCAACGCTTGCTCTTGTTCCATCACTTGGAATGAAAACAACATTGCAAAATTCGTTTGGTAACGAGACATTCGCATTCTTGCTATTTACATTCATGTTCACATACGCATTTTCTCAAACAGGATATGTTAAGAAAATAGCTCTTGGATTTGTAACTAGTAAATTTGCAAGAAAAACACCTTGGAGATTTGCATTCTGCTTCTTTGCAGCAGTTCTTGTAATTGGGTTATTCATGTCTCCAACAGTTTTATACTTTATAATATTACCTATTCTTGAAGAAATTTATAATGTATTAGGACTAAAAAAAGGTGATAAATACGCAAACATGCTTATGATGGGCTTAGTATTCTGTACAAGCTTATCTTCTGGTATGACACCAATAGCACACGTATTCCCTGTTCTTTCAATGGGAGTATTCAAATCTCTAACAGGATCTAGCATAAGCTATGGTCAATACATGCTTTATGCAATTCCAACAGGAATTATAATATTTGCATTGATGATGCTTGTATTCAAATTCTTAATGAGACCAAATACAAAGAAAATAAATCTAAAATCTAATGAATTTGATAAGATGAAAAAAGAAATTCCTAGTGCAAACCAAGGTGAAAAAATTATTCTTGGAACATTCCTTTTAGTAGTTGCATTATGGGTTCTACCAAGCTTATTAAAAACAAGTTCAGTAAAATGGATTTCAACAGTATTTACTTGGATTAGCAATTTAGGTACAGCTATGCCTCCACTATTTGGAATAATAGTTTTATCTATTTTGAAATACCAAGGAAAACCATTAATAAATATTAACGAATCTATGGTAAAAGGTGTATCTTGGCCAAGTATAATAATGGCATCTGCAACACTTGCTTTAGGTGCTGCAATGACAAATAAAGCAATAGGGCTTACAACATTCTTGTCTGCATCTATTGCACCAATTACAACTGGCTTATCACCAGTATTACTAATTTTGTTATTCTCATTGTGGGCTGGATTACAATCAAACGTATCTTCTCACATGGTTACAGCACAATTAGTTCCAACACTTGCTGTTCCAGTAGCACTAGCATCTGGTGGTGCATTAAATGCCGCAGCTATTACAGCTGTTATTGGTTTAATTGCTTCAACAGGTTCTGCTGCTCCACCTGCAATGCCTTACGTTGCAGTAGCTGGTTCATCAGGTTGGTCTGATTCAACAAGTTTATTAAAATATGGATTCTTAATGATGTTTGTAATTATTTTAGTTGCATCATTTATTGGATATCCTTTGGCAAATTTAATAATGCCAATGTAATTAAACTGGCTCAATATAAAAAATTCCTCTGATTTTAATTAATCAGAGGTTTATTTTTATTTTAATTTTTTTATTGTTTCTGCATAATCTTTTGAATTTATTATAGCTGTTCCAGCCACTAATATATCTGCTCCAGCATCTATTATTTTTTTTGAGTTTTCCACTTTAATTCCACCATCTGCTTCAATTTCATAATCTAATTTGTGTTCTTCTCTGTAAGAATTAAGCTCTTTTATTTTTTCTATAGTTGAAGAAATTAATTCTTGTCCACCTTTCCCTGGTTCAACAGTCATAACAAGTACTACATGCACATATGGTAAAAATTCTAATATTTCTTTTACATCAGTCTCTGGCTTTATAGAAATTCCTACTCTTCTTCCCTTTTCTTTAATATAATTTATCAAATTCATTACTTCTTCTTTATTTTTACAAGCTTCACAATGAAATGTAATTATGTTTGGATTAAATATCAAATAACTATCAACAAAGTTTTTTACGTCCTTTACCATTAAATGAATATCCAATGGAATTTTTGTAATATTATCCAAATATTCGCAATATTCTAGCATTAAATCATGTGTGTCATTTTCTACAAACTCGCCATCCATAACATCTATATGAAAATAATTTGTATTTGCGTCTTCCAACTTATAAACAGTATCTATTATTTTTTCTTTTTTTACACTCAATAGAGATGTTGAAATATCTACCATTTGTGTTCCTCCTTGTCTTTTAATTCACTATATATTTTTACGTAATTATCATATCTAGACTTTGCTATTTTTCCTTGTTCAAGTTCTAGCTTTATTCCACACTCATCTTCTTTAATGTGGCTACAGCCTATATATCTGCATTTATCAATACAATTTTTGAACTCTATAAAATATTTATCTAATTCTCTATATGGAATTTCATACACGTCAAATGTCGAAAAACCAGGGGTATCTGCTATATATGTATCTGTATCAAGCTCATATAAACAAATATCTGTTGTGGTATTTTTTCCACGCTTATTCTTCTGGCTAATTTCTCCCTCTTGAGTTACGTTTTCTTTGAACAAGTCATTTATAAGTGTAGACTTTCCAACACCAGAATTTCCAGCAAATGCACTGATATTATTCTTTAATTCTAATAAAATTTCTTCGATTCCAATGCCATTTTTTGCATCAGTTTGTATTACTTTATATCCTATTTCTTCATATATTTTTTGAATATTTAAAAATTCATGTTTATCATCTAAATCAATTTTGTTTAGAACTATTACAGGCTTTATGTGTAAAAACTCTGCAAAAGCAATCTGTTTATCTAATAACAACAAATCTGGCTTTGGATGCTTGCTAGACACCACAAACACAATTTGATTTATATTAGCAAGCTTCGGTCTTTTTATGTATGACACTCTTTCTTTCACACTTTCAATTACAGCCGTTTTTTTGTTTTCATCAACAATAGAAAATTCAGCTATATCTCCTACAACAGGAGTAAAGCTATCATTCTTAAACTTTCCCCTAGCAGTAGCAATATAGTTGATATCTCCTAATTTTATTTTATATAAATTTGCTTTATTTTCTATAATTAATCCTTGCATTTATGCCTTCCTACTTTAAAATTACATTTATATTATACCAAATTTACAGTTGTTTTACAATGAAAATTTTACTGTATTTGCGAATACAAATATGCAATTTCTTCTCCGTCCCCAGAATGTACAAAAAAACGGAGACGTGCATTTTTTGCTCCGTCCCCAATTTGTACTTTATTCAAATATATATGAACTTGTTGTGTTTAAGTTTATGTCTTTTTGTGATTTTAATATGTCATCTACATATACTTTTACTGTTACTGTGCCTTTTCCACTTATTTTTGTTTGAATATTTGTTGAATTTAGGTCTACTTTCTTGTCATATACTTTGTCTTCTCCAACTTTTACTGTAAGTTTCTTTTCTTTTACTGTTGTCGAACTTGATGAACCTGTTGTATTTGTTGTGTTTGTGTTTTCTTTATCTGGTACCTCGTAACCACCTGTAAGCGATTTTACGTTTATTGTTATTGTTGCTTCTTTCATTTCTGCTAATTTGTTTACTGTAATTGTTACTTCAGTTCCTTCGTCTATGTTTTCACCAGATTTTATGCTTTGTTCTAATACTTCTCCATTTTCTTTGTCTGTGTTTTCTTTGTATTCTACCTTTACTACTAAGTTTTTGGCTTCTAATGCTGATTTTGCATCTGCTTCTATTTTTCCTAATACATTTGGCATTACTACTTGATTTACACCTGTTCCAATGCTTACATGTATTTTTACTGTATCTCCTGCATTAGCTGTTGTGTTTGCATCTGTTTCTTGACTAATTACAATTCCTTCTTTTATTGTTTTACTTGTTTCTTCTATTTTTTCTGCTTTTAATTTATTCTTTTCTAATGCATCAACTGCTTCTTCATATGTCATACCAGCAACCTTTGGAACTGTAGTCTGCTCTGTTCCTTTGCTTATTTTTACAGATACTGTGCTTTTTTCTTTTACTTTGTAATTGTCTGAATATACAGGATTTTGTTCAAAAACTTTTCCAGCTTCTACCTCAGAATTATAATCTTCTCCTGATTTTTCGTATACAAGTTTGTATTTTGCAAGTTCTGCCTTTGCGTCTGCCTCAGTCATTCCAACTAAGTTTGGAATTTGAACATCTTTTACTGAATTTGCATTTAATATTGCAGATGTTATTGCTATACTTCCTGCAAATATTATTAAGCAAAGTACTATTATTCCTAAAACTTTTGTCTTTGGATGGTTTTCAAAGAATATGGCAACTTTATTTTTCTTCTTTTTATTGCTACTCTTAGCATTTTTCGCCATATCATCTGTAATAGCATCCATTCTTCTTGTTAAGCCATCGTCTAAATCTTCTTTCTCAACAAATTCTCCATCTGGATTTTTTAAGGCTTGTGCTAAATCTCTTAGCATGGCTGTTGCAGTTTGATATCTAGCCATTGGCTCTTTTTGCATAGCTTTTAAAATTATATCATTTACCGCCTTTGGGATGTTTGGATTTATTTCCATTGGTGGTACAGGATCCTCTTGCATATGTTTTAATGCAACAGAAACTGATGTATCTGCATCAAAAGGAACTTTTCCTGTAAGCATTTCGTACATTACAACACCTAAAGAGTAAATATCAGATTTAGCATCTGTATATCCTCCTTTTGCTTGCTCTGGTGAGAAATAGTGTACAGAACCAATAGTTGTTCCAAATGCTGTTATTGTTGAATTTGATACTGCCTTTGCTATTCCAAAGTCTGTTACTTTTGCAACTCCATCTTCTGTAATTATTATATTGTGTGGTTTTATATCTCTATGAACAATGTTGTTTTTGTGAGCCATTTCTAAGGCTGATGCAATTTGTCCTGCAATATTTACAGACCATTTCCAAGGAAGTGCTCCTTCCTCATTAATTATTTGCTTTAGAGTTTTTCCTCTTACTAATTCCATTACTATATAATAAATTCCATCTTCATTTCCAACATCATATATTGAAACTATGTTAGCATGAGTAAGACTTGCCGCTGCTTGAGCCTCTGAATTAAATCTTTTTACAAATTCATCATCTGTGGTAAATTCATCTTTTAGTACTTTAACAGCAACATCTCTATTTAAAACCTTGTCTCTTGCAACATATACTGTTGCCATTCCCCCAACTCCGGTTTTACTTATAATTTCATATCTATTTGCTATTGTTCTTCCTATTATATCCATAAAATTTTCTCCCTATTACATTATAATAACAACAGTAATGTTGTCTAATCCGCCATTATCATTTGCTTGTTTAACTAAATTTTCTATAGCATTTTCTTTGTCTTGCTTAATTATTTCATATATGTTTTCTTCTCTAATCATATTTGTTAGGCCATCTGAACACATTAAAATAATATCATCTTTAATAAATGTTTTAGTATATACGTCTGGCTCTACAGTTTCTACACACCCTAGGGCTTTTGTAAGCATATTTTTCTTTGGGTGACTATATGCTTCTTCTTTGGTTATAGTTCCGTCGTCTACCAATGTTTGAACATAGCTATGGTCTTTTGTAAGTCTTCTCATAAACTCTTTACGTATTCTATATACTCTGCTATCTCCAACATGACCTATGTATATTCTACTATTATATATTAAGCAAACATCTAATGTAGTACCCATTCCTCTTAAGTTTTCTTTACTTTGAGCTTTTTTATATACCACACTATTTGCATATTCAATTGCATCTTTTAAAAGTGTTTCTAGCTTTCCTTTGCTATCTTTATTTTTTGCAAAATGCTTATGTATGTAGTCTCTTGCAGATTCTACGGCCATTCTACTTGCTACCTCTCCTGCATTATATCCGGCCCATTCCGTCTGCTAATATAAACAGTCTTATTTTATCTTCTGGTTTAGATACATAGTAGAAATCTTCGTTTGTTTTTCTTTCTCTTCCTATGTCTGATTTAGCAAAAACTTGCATTTTATCACTTTCCTTTCTTACAAGGCTCTAGCTTAAGTTAAAATTAATTTTGTGTAAAATTTTTTAGCCATACTTTTACATAGCTATACTTTAATTACTTTCAACTTTTCTATTCCAATTTTTATATAAAATATTTTAATTTTCCAAAATATTTTATTGTTATATTAATTTTCTTTTAAATTTTGTCTTCTTAGCTGTCCACAAGCCGCATCAATATCTGAGCCTAGCTCTCTTCTAATAGTTGCAACTATCCCATGGTCATTTAAGTAATCTCTAAATTTTATGATATTCTCATTAGAACTCTTTGTAAATTTTCCATTTTCTATTTTATTTATTGGTATTAAATTTACATGGCATAACATACCTTTTAGCAAATTTACTAATTCTTTTGCATCTTCCAAATTATCATTATTATCTTTTGCAAGTGCATATTCAAAAGATATTCTTTTATTGGTAATCGCAATATAATCTTTGCACGCCTTCATAAGTTCTTCTATACTATACGCATTATTAACAGGCATCATACTAGAACGCTTTTCATCATTACTTGCATGTAAAGAAACAGATAATGTGCATTGTATATTTTCATTTGCCAAATCATAAATTCTTGGCACTAAGCCACTTGTAGACACACTTATATGTCTTGCTCCAATATTTAATCCTTTAGGGTTATTTAATATTCTAATAGCTTTTATTACATTATCATAATTATCTAAAGGCTCTCCAATTCCCATAAAAACAACATTAGAAATCTTATCACCAGTATCTTGCTCAACTGCTAAAATTTGTTCTACAATCTCGCCAGCTGTTAGGCTTCTTATAAAAGGAATTCCTGTTGATGCACAGAACTTACAGCCCATTTTGCATCCAACTTGTGAAGACACACAAATTGATTTTCCATAGTGATATTCCATAAGAACCGATTCAATGGCATTTCCATCTAATATATCAAATAAATATTTCTTAGTTCCATCAAATGATTCTAATTTTTTTAATATATTGTAATTGCAAATTGTATAATTTTGTTTTAGTTTTTCTCTTAATTCTAATGAAAGATTTGTCATCTCATCAAAGCTTTTTACTTTCTCTTGATAAATCCATTTAAATATTTGCTCTGCTCTAAAGCCTTTTTCTCCTATGCTTACAAGCTCTTCTTTTAAATCTTGCAAATCATAATCTTTTATATTCTTCATTTTAATATTTCCTCTCAAGGTATAAAAATCTGATCGATGTAAAATTAATTTTGGTAATGTAAACGCAAACATAAGCACTATTTTCAAACTTCGTGTATGTTAATTTTGTATAACCAAAAGCATTTTTAACCTTTCATCTTTAAAATTCTACAACTATATTTATACCACAATAAAAGGATTTTTTCAATAGTAAATGTCGGTTATCAATTTTCTTAGAACACAAAAGTTATATTCCAATAAGAATGAATTTATTTTATATTCGGTATGTGTAAATCAATTTTTTGTTTAAAATAATTACCTACTGAATTTAACTGCAAACAAGTACAGCATTCCTGCTGTACTTGTTTTTTATTTTATATTTAATTATTAGCACTATTTTCTTTTTCTGCTTTTTCCATTAATTCACGGTCAGCTTGCATTAATTTTGTAAATTGAGTTTTAATGTTGTTTATTACATATTCAAAAGCATTGTTCAATGTTGTAAATTCATTTTTAAACTCTGCTGAACCTTCACACTCTAACTCAACATTATCAACTGTTCTTTTTACACTTTCCATGCTATCTTCTGCTGCTTGAAGTAATTGCATAATCTCATTGCTTATTTCATCAACTTCTTTAGAAATATACCTCATTCCAACATCGTCTATTAATGGTAATGCTTCAAGTTTTTGTATACTCTCTTTTTGTGGAACAGCAACGTTCTGTTGTATATCCACATCAGAAATTGTGTTTGCTATTTTTTCAAACATATATGGCACTTCACCAACAATAACATTTAAAAACTGATTCAATTGTGGTACTAGTTCATTAAAATAAGTTACTAATTCATTATATCTTTTTCCATACCAACATACATGCATTTCAGCAATTTTCCTGTACGACTCAAGTAATTTATTATTTACTTCAATAGCACCATTGCGAATGTTCTTTGATTGTGCTGGTACATTTTCATAATCAATTTTAATATACTCTTCCATTTTTTCTCCTTTTACGTGCTTTGTAGGCATCTTCCTAATCTTATACTCATAATATCTGTTTTAGGATTCTTTACAAAATTCAAGTCCAATATTCCTTCTGATACAAGCCAAACAGCTTGTTGTTTATTAAAAGCTTTTACGCTCTTCAATGACTCATTTAATGTTTTTTTCATTTCATCTACTTTAGTTTCATCAATATTATTGATTTTGCCAGCATGAGCTTCTTGTGCCATTTCAAAAGCATTATTTGATATGCTACGAATTGTTTCAAAGCTTTCATCCTTAATTAGCATTTGCCTTTTTTGTTCTAATGGTAATTTAATTACATCATCAGTAACAGAATTTAATAAATACTCCATATCAATTTTATGATCAATTTTATGGCCAATATTAAAATTTTGATTTATTTTTTCTTCTGTTTCTACTTGTTTATATAAGTATTTTTCAAAAGTTTCTGTTAATCTTTCCTTATCAAATGCTTCATTAAGTGACTCAGAAAATTTTATTACCAACTTATCTATAATCTTTTTCAAATTTTCCATTTTTCAATCCTTTCTTTCAATTTTATTTTGCATTTTGACAATCTATTTCAAAAAATCTAGTCTCATAATATAATGCCTGGGATCCACCCATTTTGTTACCTGTATTAGAATCTCTCATCATTGCATTTAATGCATCATAAGCCCCATTACTTCCCGAAATTTTATTATATACATTCTTAAATAAATCCTTATCCTCTCCAGTATATGTTTGCATTAATAATTCTTCTCCATTTATTCCTGCATATTTTGTCATTGATTCCGTTATCTTTTGTAAAGCATCAGTGCTTGAATTGTATGCACATTCTTCCCATTTTTCACCATTAATTTTTCTTGCAAAATATTCTGTTGCAGCTTCATCTATTCCACTATAATTTCCTTTCCAAGATAATTTGTATGGTGAATCTTCATACTTTCCAGTATATAATACATCTTCTCCTGTCTCTGGATTTGTATAATAATATCCTGCTTCTGACGCCATTGAACCTGTGCCGTGTCCCCCTACTTCATGTATTATTACACTTGGATCATTAGCATACCCTTCTCTGATGTACACCCTATCTTGAGCCCCATTATTGTATGCAACAATTCCTTCGTTATATTTTCCTAATTGTTTAAAAAAATCTTCATCTGAAAGTACTACCGCTTTATCTATTTGTTTATTGTATTTATTAATCAAGTCTTGTTTCTGTTCATCTGTATAACAATCTAATTTTGCAACATATTTAGCATATTTTTCTTTTGCCTCTGTTTTTGCTTCTTCGAAGGTCATTTGTGAAATTTTTTCTGTTCCATTTAGAGTTGCTGCACTAATTGAGAAATTCTTCTCTACTGTTGGTAGTGCATTTATTCCATGTAATGTTAAGGCTGAAGCTATTGCATTTTGTGCAACTTTTGCAGCAGTTTGGTTAAGATACTTATCTTTTATATTTTGGCTTTCTATTTTTAAAGCTTGCCTTCCAAGATTTCCTAATATTCCAACACCCATTTTTGTACCTATTACAGATACTGCACTATTTAACGCAACTGTTCCAGCAATAACCCCAAGTTGTGTAGCTACTCCAATTGCATTGTATATTTCATCGTTTAGGCCATCCGATAAATCAACTCCTACAATTTTTAGCAAATTGCTTCCAACATTTTTTGCCCATTCAACTTTATTTTCGGTTTGAGGAACATTGAATGCTGATTTTACTTGTCCAATTATGTTCATTCCCTCTTTCAACAAAAGATTTGTTGTGGCTATTGCAAGTTGTGTTGTTGTTATTGCTTGATTAAATTGTTGTTGTTGTACGCCAGTTGCCGAACTAGTTAATCTTAGAGACGCGGCTACCCCTCTTAGTGTTGAAGCGATAGCTTTTAATGCTGCTGCTTCAGCACGTAATGCTACTGCACGAGCTAGTGATGCAGCATCAGCTTCTTCGTCAATTACACTAACATCGTATTCTTCAGTTGTTGTATTACCATCATCATCTGTTACAGTTCTTGTTCTTGTTTCAGTTTTATAATGATGTATGCTTGCTTCCTCACTATTTGCTTCTGCTTCCTTCTGACTTGCTAATTGTTCATTTTCTGCAGCTTGTTGTTCAAAAGAAGTTGCTTCTCCATCCATTTGCAATATATTACTAGCTATAACACTTAGTACATTGCTAGCTACACTTTCATTAAACTCAAATTTCATATTTTTCCTCCTAAAAACTATTATATCTTAGTATTTTGTTTTGTTGTATTGGCTTTATTTATTACCTCATTTGTTTCTTTAATTAGCTTGCTAAATAAATTTCCTTTAAGCTTATTTTCGCCATCAACATTTTTATACATTTGGTTTAATGATTCACGCACTTTTTCACTGGCTCCATTTACACTACTTGAACCTGTATTTGATTTTGATCTATTTGAATTCGAACCATAATTAAATCTTGAATAATTTCTATTTATCATAACAACCCTCCATTTTATCCTTGTATAACATCTTCTGTTAACATTTCTAATTCTTTTTTAAATTCTATTGAATAATTTGTTGTAAATCTGCATGTTGCAACATCTTGCAAATATTTTTCATATGCTTGCTGGTTATATGAAATTGTAGTATATTTTGCACCATTTTTTTCAAATATTTGTTGCATATATGTCATAGAAGGATCATTATAATAAGCAAGTCCTCCAATTAATTTTCCAACTGATATTTCATCAAAGTTCATAAATTTATTTAAAATTATTCTTATTTTTTCATCATTTATTGCATTTTTAGATTTTAGTTTTGAAAGGAATTCAGTTAATGGTTGCATTGTTAATACATCCATTGTTTGTACTAAATATACTTGGTTTGAGTATGCAAAATAGTCTGCATTTGTTGTAAAATCTGTATCTATAATAACAAATTGATGTTTTTTTAACAAAGTTTCCAATATTTTTTCAGCTTTATCACTATACTCATTTTTACCCGGTAAATCTGTGTATATTGTTAAATTATTTTCAATTTTAATTCCATTTGCTATTCCTTCACTTAACTTTTTCATGTTTCCTTTTACACTAACCATTAACGATTCTTTGTTTAATGTATATATGTAATATGAAGATTTTCCTTTTGTCATATCAAGTATAGCAACATCAATATTTCTTCTTGCAATAAGTCTTGCTATATTATTTACAAGAAATGATGTTCCACTTTGACAAGAACCAACAAATGAAATAATTTTTTTATTTTCTTTTAATAATTCATTTAATGTAATGCTATCATTATTTTCATATATGTTTTCTCCATTTAGCGTTTTCATCATAAATTCCTTCCATTCTTTTTAGCTATACATTTAAAGCTATTCTTTGTATTGTAATTTTTCTAATAATATTTTAAATTAAAAAATCTAAATTTCTTTCAAAGCCAAAATTTATATTAATATTATTTCTGTTCCATTTCTTATTGTAGTATCTTTTAAATTTGCATTAATATCAAATTCCTGTGCGGTTATTTTATCATATAATGTAGGAGTATTTTTGGGGCTATAATCTCCTTCGGTTAATTCATATATTGCTTTTACTAATAATACAATAATTTCATATATTTTCTTGTTAGAAGGAATCCATACATCATAGATTCCCTCCAACATAGGAACATACACTTTTACTAAAACTTTATCCATTTTCTTCACCAGCGTCTTTCATTCCTATTAATTTAACTAAAACTGCCTCTTCTTGTTTTACAAGGTAGCCAAAGCTTTCTCCACAGTTGTTTACTAAATTTCTATTACTTGAATTTAATCTGATTAAATATTGATCACTTATTCCATTTCCAACCCAAATTCCAGAGTCTTTAGTAATATACTCTTTATACCAATCATCATATTCGTGATTTTTTAGCTTAAATACACTGTCTGCAATTATAAATGTATAATTTTTTAATTCTTCAGCCTTTCTTAAATCTGGTAGAACTCCACTTTCTACATTTACTAAAAACTTGTCTATTCCAAGTATTATACAAACGTTTTGCTTTTTCTTACTTAGATTATTTTGAATTTTCAGTGAATAATTTTGGTAATCAAGTTTTATATTTTTTCTTAAATCCTGTATTATTCCTTCTGTATCAAAAACAGTAACTTCTACTTCTGGAAGCATTTTTAATTCTTCATATAAATGAGTAATATATTCTGCAACTATATCAATATTTTTTCCAGATATTATATTTATTAAATTACTCTTAAAGTCATATGTTGCAAGGTTTAAGCTTGTCTTAAATATACCAACTGGCAATTTATCAATACTTGATACATATTCTTTAATATCTTCAACTGTAATTTGATTTGGTAGTACTGGAATATGCTCTGCTTTTTGTTTGTATTTTTCTTTTAGCAATTTTACTTTTTCTCTAATATATGCATTCCATTTTTCTGGCTCACATATTCTTGCTGTTTGGAATTCGTATATATCATTATATTTAATTAAACCTCTACCAAATATATGTGCAGGTCTTTGTTTTCTAACTCCTTCAATAATATTTAGGTAATCATCTTCATTATTTAATTGTAAAGCAATTTTATTTCTAAAATTTTGAGCAAGTCTGTATCTTACACTATTATAAGCACTTGCTGTTAATACAAATGAAATTCCATATTTTAAACCTTCTCTACATAAAGTAAGCAATGCATCATCATATGTTTCGCCATATGTTTCTACAAAAGCTTCGTAATTGTTTATTACAGTAATTATTTGTGGCATTGGCGTTCCAGTATCATTTATAAATAATTTTATATCACCACCATAATTTGATGTAAGCTCTGTTCTTTTTTTCATTTCTTTTTGTAGCATTTCAAAAAGTCTACTTATTTTTTCTGAATCTGTACTTAAAACTACATCTCCAATTTGTGGTGCTTCTCTAAATATTTTTAAAGCTTCACTTCCAAAATCGATTAAATACATATTTGCTTCATTTACTGAATATGTACTTATTATATCAAACACCATTGTGCTTATTAGCGTTTCTTTTCCACTTTCCGCATTACCATAAACAATAACATTACCTTGCTTTCTAAAATCAATTTGTACAGGTCCTTGTCTTTGGTTATATGGGTCATCAAATTCACCAATTACAGGGACTACCTCATTATTTTGTTTTTGTATATTATATTTACGTTTTGTATTTTCTAATATTATAACCTCTGGTATATTTTCTAGCCATAATGGCTTTAATTTAATATTTTCACTTTTACCTAATTCATAAATATATTTTACAATATTAGTTAATTGTTCCCCATCTTTTTTGGTTGGAGCATATTGCACATCATCGACTTTTTTTATTACTGAACCAATGTTAGATACAAATTTCATCGATGTATCTACTTTTTTCTTTATTATATCTGATGGTTCATAACTTGCTCCTGCCCATGCAGATTGACCTAAAGTGAAGTATTCATTATTTCCAACTTGCATATAAAATTGTCCAGCTCTTTTTAAATCAGCTGCTTCTGGTCTTTTTATAACATCTATACTATCTTGTCTGTCTTGTACTTTTAAGCATATTCCAAATTTGCTATTACTACGAATTTGGTCATTTACAACACCTGCAGGTTTTTGTGTAGCAAGTATTAAATGAACTCCTAAACTACGTCCAATTCTGGCAACACTTATTAATTCGTCCATAAAATCTGGTTGTTGCTGTTTTAGCTCTGCAAACTCATCACAGATAATTAATAAATGTGGTATTGGTTCTTTTACAATTCCATCATGGTATAATTTTTGGTACTTGTATATGTCAATAGTTCCTTCATCTGTTTTTTCTCTTGCCTGGTTAAATTTTATTTGTCTTCTTTTTAATTCACTTTGTATAGAAACCAATGACCTTTGAAGCCCAACTTTGTCTATATTTGTAATTGTACCAACAATGTGAGGCAATTTAACATTACCTTTTTGAAATGCACCAGCTAATCCTCCACCTTTGTAATCAATTAATATCATTGAAACATCATTTGGGTGATAATTCACTGCAAGAGATAGAACATAAGTAATTATAAATTCACTCTTTCCAGAACCTGTACTTCCTGCAATTAATCCATGTGGTCCATGTGCTTTTTCATGTATATCAAGTACTATTGGCATTCCATTTGTATCAATTCCAATTGGTGCCTGTAGAGATTTTGTAGAATCGTTTGTCATCCATCTTTGTAATACATTTAATTGTTCTATTCTTCCAGCATCATACATTTCCAAAAATGTATATACTTCTGGTAAAGAGAACTTTGATGCAGCATTGGCTTTAATTGGAATATTAGATAAACTTTGTCCAATGTTTTCAAAAAAGAAAGTAAATGATGTATCAAAGAAAAAGTCTTTTTTGGTTGTTGCTGTTATTTGATTTTCAAATAAGCTACCATCATTTCCTTTTACATTAAGAAATAATTGACATTCATTTGGTAAATGTAACATATTATCGGTTAAACAAAACAATCCAAATCCAAGGTTTCTTTTTGCATTTAGTATTTCATTTACAATTTTAAGGCCTTCTATTGTTTTATAATCATCTGTTATTATTAAATAATATGGTGCAAATGATCGATAATCAAATTTATCATCATATCTTCTTCTATTTTGTAGTTCAATTTCAAGATATCTTGATATATCTTTCATTTCTTCATAATTGTTAGCCCAAAATCTTATTTGTTTTTGCTCGTCCCATACATGTGGAAGTGTTTTCATATTTTCCCATCGTATGTTTTTTTCTCCTTTAAGAAGAAATACCAGCTTCAAGTCAGCATAGCTGTGTAAAGCAACCAATTGAATTATAATGTTTTGTGCTACTTTTTCAGTTATTCTATCATCATTTTCAATAATTGCAGCTGCTATATTTTTAGAGGTTAAAGAAGCTGTAATTGGTACATTTCTTATTACTTTTGATTTTTTTTCAACAGCATTAACAAGTTCAATAAGATTATCATCTTCTACAGAGAATTCTCTACTTGGATACTCTATATCAGCCTCAATAGGAACATCTCCAAGTCCAACTCTTATAGTAAGAAAGTCATCATCCTCTATTCTACGTTCCCATAGTCTAGAATCTTTTTCCTTTATTATTTGTGCACATTCTTCTGCTGATAAATATTTGTTAAAAAGAATTTTCTTTTGATTTAACATTACATCGTCTATTTGTTGGATTTTTTTATTTATATAATCCTTATATTTTTTTTGCCTTTTTGCCTCTTTTTTTATCTTTTTCTTTTTTTCATATTTGTTATTAAGTATTGGAAATAATATCATACTTATAAGCATTGCAACAGTCATAAAAATTGATGTTCCAGTACTTTTAAGTGAAGCTGTCCCATTTGATACATCACTTATTGTAGAACTCATTGATAATATCATAACTAGTCCCATAGCTAAGCTTGGTCCAATTGTATAAATTAAAGGCTTTTCATCTTTTTCTTCTTTTTGCGGTGGAGCATCTATTTTTATTTTTTCTTTTTCAATTTTGTTAGTTATTCTTGGTGCTCTTGTAAAATAATCTTTATCTGAAAATAATTGAATATTTTCATCTTGTATATCATAATTTGTTATTTGAACTTGTCTTTCTTCCGCAAGTTCAAACTTTCTCAAACTATATGTTACTCTATTAAATGGATTATTTATAAAAATATTGTTTCCAACTAATACTATTCTTAGCCCCATTATATAGATAATGTCTCCATTGAATACAAGTTTAAGCTTATTTGCAACCGGTAAATTATTTAAAAATGTACCATAACTTTCATCGTAATTTTCTAGCATTAGTTTTCCATTACTAAAAAATATTCGTGCTTGTTTTTCTCGTATTATTGGATTGTTATAAATAATATCATTGTTTTCACTACTTCCCACAGTTATTTCTTGAAAATTGTTTGTTTTTAAATGCACAAAATTTTTTTCGTAAACAGATTCACAAAGCAATATATAAAGAGTATTTGGATTTTCTGCTAACGAGACGTAATATATCCCATTTTCTTTTAAGTTAATGTAACTAAGTATATTGCTACTACTTTTTACAATTTTAGATATATTTATAGAATTTACAACTCTTGGATTTAAAATTTTAGCTTGTTCATTACTATATATTTGCCACTCATTGTTTTTTCCTATTATGTTTATAAGTTTCTTTCCACTCTCATTATCAGTTATCCAATAGTCTCCTGTCTTTTTATTTGGTAATCTTATTTTATATAAATTATCTTTTCCTATTAGTGTGACTAGCATACTCTTTCACTTTCCTATTTATTCTCTAGTTTTTTTATAGCTTCTTCTAGTTTTTTCTTAAACTCCTCTTCTTCCTCATCCACTAATCCTATAAAATGTACTTCTTCAATTTGTGAATGATTAAATACATAATTTGTTTCTGAAGTTAGCATTCCTTCTGGATATAGGCATCCACTGTAATCCCATATATTTTTTTGACCATTTTCATCTTGTTCCATTTGTAAAAAACCTGTTATCATAAGTCTTTTTTGACCATTTTTTAATTTTACTACACTACCTATTGGTAATAACTTTTCTTCCATAAATAAATTTCTCCCTTCGTTTGTTTCAAAACATATTATATATGCTTTCTAAAACTTGTCATGCTTTAGAAAGCACATATAGTGCTTTCTTTTTATTGTACTGTGTTTGATTTCTCTGTATTTTCGATATCTTCTTGTGTTTGTGTCATTAATTTTGAAAATTCATTATTAATATTATCAAAAGCTGATAATATATCATTTTTTAATTTTTCAAATCTTGCTTTAAAACTTTCAGAAGCTTCACTTTGCCAATCAACTCTGTTATATTCTGATTCAATTTTATTCATTAATTCTTTTGATGAATCAAATTTTGCAGATACATTTCTTTGTGTATTTGCAACATCTGATGTCATGAATCTCATTCCAACATCATTTGTTATTGGTAAGTTTTCAATATTGTTTGCAGATGTTTCTTCTGCTGATGTTACATTTTGTCCTTTATCAGCTTGTGCATAGTTGTTAGCTACTGTTTCAACTGCAAATGGTATTTCTGTAACAACCAATTTTAATAAGTCGTTTATTTGTGGTATTAATTCATTAAAATCTTTTACTAATTCATTGTATCTAACTCCATACCATGAATTGTGCATTTCTCCTATGTTTGTGTATGCAGCTCTTAGTTCGCTATTTAGCTCTAATGCGTACTCCCTCATTGCTTTTGCTTGTCTTGGCATTGCCTCATAATCTACATGATCTATTCTTGCCATATCTTTTTCCTCCTTTAAGATTATCATTTTAGAATGATATTTTCAAAATCATAATAACAATACAAAATTTAAATGTCAATAGTTTTTTTATTTTTTCCATATTCGTAAATTTATATTCAGCGGTCTTACAAAAAATATGATGTAAATTTTTAATAACCTTTACATCATATTTTCATTTATCTTTTAAATTCTTCTAGTCTTTGCTCATATGCATCCATTGTCTCTTTCTCAAAAGCTATTGTTGGCTTCTCTACTCCTAGCATTTGAATTAATTTCTTGGTAAACAATGGGTTTAATATTAATATTGGTCCTATTAAATATGTTCCAATAAAGTTATTTTGTTTTATGCCTTCTAACTTGCTTTCTTTATTTAGTCCTATTCCTTTTTCTGCTTTTACAAAATAATTATTTTCATTATCTCCATATGCCATTGTAAATTGGCTCTTAAACCCTACTATTTCTATATCTTCATATTTTCCTAAGAATATACTGTTATGTCTGTGCATCATATCTCTTTTGGCATATATATCGAATATTGAAAGTGCTTCTATCTTACTTCCATCTTCATTTTCTATATATTTTCCAAACAACTCAACTGCATTTCCTGTTACTAAAAATACTACATTTTTCTTTATTAGTTCTTCTATTTTTTCTTTATATGGTCTTAACTTACGTATTGCAACTTCTTGAATGTTTTCCGGCATTGGCCCCATATATATCATATCAACGTCTTGTGTCACAAATGCAGGTTCAGAATTTATTTCTGTTTTTATTATTTCTGCATCTGGCAAACATTTTTTTAAATATTTTATATTACTAATATCTCCAAATAAGTTGCAAACTTCTGGATATAACATTTCTATTTTCATTCTTCAACCTTCTTTCCGAAAGTATCTTCCAATATTTTCTTAACTTCTTGATGAACTTCTTCCTTCTGTTTCATTGCATATAAATCATACAAAACATAAACACTTTCTATGTCTTTAGGCTTGAAATATTTTCTTACAGACTCAACTTCATCTCTATCCGCAAATATTTTTTCCTTTGGCACTCCTGCCATTAAAAGCCTTACGATTGTATCTTTTGACCTTTTTCCGCTTACTATTATTTGTTCAACATTATCTCCATTTAAGAACTCATAATCTGTATCATAGAACCATGTTATAGTTTCGTTGTCTTCATGTAAATCGTCCAAGAATAAAATTATAGTTTTCTTTTCTGGTTGTTTTCTTACATAATCAAATACTCTAGAACAAGCAATTGGGTTTTGTCCTTTTGCCAAGTGAAGTACAATTTTCTTTCCAGCAACCTCGTCTTGTAAAAATCTTGTATCTACTATCTTCGTTTTCTTAAGTGCATCATTTATTTTTTCATCGCTTAATCCAACTTGTTTTAGAGCAACTATTGCAGATAACATATTATAAATGTTTATTATACCATCTGCAACCATTGAATAACTGTATTCTGTATTTTTATCATTGTCTTTTATTGTTACAAGTTTATTTTCAAAGTCAATTTTAGTCGTTTCATAATCTCTTTTTGGAGTTCCGAATCCACAATTTGGGCACTTCATTTTTCCAACATGATGGTATCTGTAATATTCATATTCTAGCTTTGTACCACATTTTGGGCATAGTACCATGTCTTGAACAATGTTTTCACATTTTTCAGTGTCAGTATCTAGTCTGTCTATTCCAAAATAAATCTTCTTATTTTCACTGGCTAGATTCACACATATTGGATCATCACCATTTGTAATAACTGTTGTATCTTTAGGTATTGCATTATTTATAATTCCAGCAATAAATGCGGTGTGTGCATTTCTTTTTAGTGAATCTCTCGAAAGATTGTTACATACTAGATATGTTGGAGTAATATATTTAAAAATATGGATTGTACTCCTCTCGTCCATCTCAAATACTGCAATATCTTTTGTATTTTTTCCTGTTATTGTGTTATTATTTACAAAGCTTGCTGCAATTCCAGTATTCATATTTGAACCATATCTATTATTAATAACTTTGTATCCATTATCTTCTAGCACATCATTAATCATGTTGGATACCGTTGTTTTTCCATTAGTTCCAGTTACTCCTATAATTATTGGTGGTTTATCTATTTGCTCTAGAAAGTTAGGACATATTTTTAATGCTAAATTTCCTGGAAAATATGATGCATTTCTTCTTAGCAATTTTAGAGATTTATTTGCACATTTTGCTAAAAACATTGCTGTATAAAATTTAAAAGTTTTCTTCATCTTAAAATAAATTCCTTTCTTATTTTGTAAAAATTTCTAGTTTCATTATGTTTTACTTTGTATTATTTTCAAGTTTAACATTTATCTATAATATAAATTCATCTACATTTTACCTTTATATTGTTTATTTTTCAATACATTTTACAATTTTTTTCATTTTGCTTGCTAATTTACTTTTCTTTATTTATAATGGTATTAATAAAATAAAAGGAGTTAATCATATGAAAAAGAAAAAGCTAAAAGAATTTGTAATTTTAAGTTTAATATTTATTTTAATAATTGCTTGTATCATTTTACTAATATTAATTATTAGAGATAAATATTATCTTTCTCAAGAATCAATAATATATATTTCAGAATCCCCTAATCCAGATTATTTCCAATGGTCTAGTTCTGTTTCATCATATTATTCAATATATAAGGATGGCACAGTATATAATACAGAATACCGTTCTACATCAGATATTGAGTACACATCTTTTAAAAAATCTCACTTTGTAAAAAAACTTAATAAATCTGAATTAGAAAGCTTAACCTTGGAATTAAGTAACTTAAGCAACTCTTCATATGTATCCACAAAGCGCCCCTCATTAAAAGACTTGAACATTCATGATACTTATTATTGTTTTAGCATAAATGACTCAACATATTATTCAAAAAATTACAGTGTTTATACTAATATACTTGCAAAATATATAAACCAACATGATTATGAATCAAATCAAATATCTAGTTACATTTATAATTATATAAAAAAAGAGTATCCTGCTACTAATCCAAATTTTGAATTAACCGACACCGATAAACAAAATATTTTAATTAATGTAAAAAAGCATTATCCTAATTCAAAGTTATCTGATTATGAAATACTTGATTTGATTAATATTAATAGTGTAGGAATCATGGTAGAACAAATAGAGCAATTGCATTAGTATAAAAGATTATGTAAAAAGTCATCAATAAGTTCAAAAATCTTATTGATGACTTTTAGTTTGTAATTTTTTTGTTTTTAATACAATTTTTCCAATATGTTTTGTATTTGCTTGCTCATAAATAATGCCCTCATATCATTTATTTCGTTGTATTCTTGTAATTTGCTTAATTTCTGCAATATGGCTTTTGTCTTTTGTTCTTGTTCTTTTTGCATAGCTTTTCTTATTTTTATTTCTTCATCTAGTTTTTTATTTATTTCTTCTAATATTACTGCAAGTGTTTCTTCATTTTTACTATGGGTAGAACTCATAATACCACCTGCTTTCTATATTAAATTATTTTTCAACAAATTCATCTATTTTAATGTGAACATCCTTAAGTTGCTTCTCTTCTACTCTGCTTGGTGCATTCATCATTGCATCTCTTGCTTTCTTGTTCTTAGGAAATGCTATTACTTCTCTAATGTTTTGAGTATTTGCAATTAACATTACCATTCTATCAAGTCCAGGAGCAGCACCTGCATGTGGAGGTGTTCCATATTTAAATGCCTTATATAATGCTCCAAATTTTTCTTCTACTGTTTTTTCTGAATACCCTGCTATCTCAAAAGCTTTTACCATCAGTTTAGGGTCATGGTTTCTAACTGCTCCAGAAGCCATTTCATATCCATTACATACTAAATCATATTGATATGCTAAAATATCTAATGGGTCTTTATTTTCTAATGCTTCCATTCCACCTTGTGGCATTGAGAATGGGTTATGGTTAAAGTCAACTTTTCCTTCATCCTCATTGTATTCATACATTGGGAAATCTACTATAAAGCAGAATCTGTATACATTCTTTTCCAATAAATCTAGTCTATTTCCTAATTCTATTCTTACTTGACCTGCTATTTTTTGAGCTGTTTCTAATTTATCTGCTATAAAGAATATGCTATCTCCAGATTTTGCTCCGAGTTTTTCTTCTAATCCTTTTAAAATATCCTCTGTTATAAATTTAGCAATTCCACCTTGTGGAGCATTATTCTCATCTATTTTTGTCCATGCAAGACCTTTAGCCCCTTGTTCTTCAACTGCAAATTCTGTCATATTATCAAAGAATTTTCTTCCTTGAGCTGCACCGTTTGGAACAACTATTGCTTTTATTATCTTATCTTGGAATGCTTTGAATTCTGTTCCTTCAAATATTTTTGTTGCATCTTGTATTATTAATGGGTTTCTTAAGTCTGGTTTATCAATTCCATACTTCTCCATTGCTTCTCTGTATGGTATACGTATAAATGGACCTTCGTCTACTTTCCAGTCTGTAAATTTCTTAAATACAGTTGGTACTAATTCTTCCATTACAGCAAGTACATCTTCTTGAGTAGCAAAAGCCATCTCAAAATCGACTTGGTAGAACTCCCCTGGTGCTCTATCTGCTCTTGGATCTTCATCTCTAAAACATGGAGCAATTTGGAAGTATTTATCAAATCCAGAAATCATAAGTAATTGTTTAAATTGTTGTGGAGCCTGTGGTAATGCATAAAACTCTCCTGGATGCAATCTGCTTGGAACTAAGAAGTCTCTAGCCCCTTCTGGTGATGAGTTTGCAAGTATTGGAGTTTGAATTTCTGCAAATCCCATTTCATCCATCTTGTCTCTTATAGTTTTCATTATTTTAGAACGTAGCAATATGCTGTTATGTATTTTGTTATTACGTAAGTCTAAGAATCTATATTCTAGTCTTAAATCTTCTCTTACAGCTTCAATATCAGCTTTCTCTGAATTTATTTCAAAAGGCAATGTTGATTCACATTCACCTAATAAAACAACTTTCTTTGCATCTATTTCAATTTCTCCAGTAGGAATCTTTGCATTTTTGTTAGATCTTTCAACAACTGTTCCTTCCACAGAAATAACGCATTCTGTGCATAAATTAGCTATTTGTGCCTTTAATTCTTCACTAGATACAACAATTTGAGTAATTCCATATTGGTCTCTTAAATCTATAAAAGTCATTCCTCCAAGATTTCTAATTCTTTGAATCCATCCTGCAAGTTTAACTTCTTGTCCAACATTTTGAATGTTTAATTCGCCACAATTTTGTGTTCTATATACGTTTGACATTTACATTACATCCTTTTCATTAAAATTTTATCCGTGCCATAATTTTACAACATTTTTCGTCAAAAGTCTATACTTACAGCCTTGTAAATTAAAATAATTTGTAGAAAAAAGTAATGCAATTTTTCATCGCACTGCTTTAATTTTATTTTTTCACATATATTGAAAAAGTTTCATCATCAAAAACCTTCTCATAATTTTTGTCTACACTTATATATGTATTTATTATTTCTTTATCTTCAACAATAGCATAGTCAATTTTGTACTTTTCAAAAGTATCATTATAATTAACATTTCCTCTTGATGTTTCCAACCAATCTTTCAGTATTGTTACATTGTTGAACTCTTCTGTAAATATTTCTGACCTAGAGTCCACAAATGCTGGTATTCCTGAAAGTTCTAAATAACTTCCATAATTAAAACTATTGTATATCCTCAAATTTTTATAATCTAAATTTTCTTTAATAAAGTTTACAGCTCCAACAGGGTATTTCTTCTCATTTACATATTTTTCTCTTATTCTAGTAACCATATTGCTCGAAAGACCAATCACAATTACTATTGTTGTACAGCCTAGTACCCAATTTTTAGAGAAAAGATTATCTACTTTTTCTAATATATTTTCTGTGTCATAGGTTTCGAAGAAATTTGTTATTAGTCTTACAACTGGAATTGTTCCAATTAAATATAAGAATGCTTGATTTCTCCTTGCCAAAATTGCCATAAAGTATAATCCAAAGAACAATAAAATATCACTTAATTTCATTTTTGATTTTGTTGCAAGCATTAATATATCAATAACTATAAGTCCTAATATCATTCCAATAGATGAGATTATATCAGTCTGTTGCAACTCTGAAATAAATGTAGAAGATATTCCACCAATTACTTTAAACATGTATGTATATGTGTATGTTCCAATTGGAGAAATAAAACTTCCTAATGCAAGACATAAAATTGCTATAATCAACATTTTTATACTAATTGGCTCTAATATAATTTTTGATTTTTCTAGATTTTTATTTTTCATTAATCTGTACATTATTGCTTCTGCCAAATATGGCAATATTAATATAACTGTCATGTACCAAACAGAAGCATGGAAATTTACAATTAATACTGATATAATGAAAAATATAATATAATATCTTTTTTGTTTTGTACTAATCATTTTTTCAATGAAATATATTTCTAACAATAACAGTAAATATGAGATTATTTGACCGCGTGCAGTAAATGCCCAATTCGACGTCATTAATAACATTGAAATTACTGTTGCAATAAACGAAAGAACAATATTATTTTTTTGCTTCAATAAAATATTAAATAGTGAAAATGCTGTTAAACATGCAATCAGTACTACAAAAGCATAAATTCCTGCAAATCCGAAAGTATTATAAATAAATGCTATTGCAACATCAAATGCCCATCTCAATTTATAAAACCCTAAATTCTCATGCCATGTAAGGTGATCTACATTATCATATCCTTCTTGCAATATATGTTCACCTGTTGCAATAGTAAAAAATGTATCATTTTGCATTTCTTTTGTAACAGTCATCAAAATTATTACAATTAATAACATACTAAACACTATATACAATTTTTTATTTTTCATAATCTGTCCTCTCTTCGCCCAAAAAAGGGCGTCCCTATTGGGCGAATTTCTTATATTCTATCTTAAAACAACTTATTTTTCAATGTTTATTCATAATTTTCACATTCGATTACTTTTTTTCCTTGATTTTTTTGCCATTTGCGCGTATAATTTCCTTATATTAATTTAGAGATGGGAGTGTTTCTTATGAAGAAAGTAACAATTAAAGATTTATATCGTAACACAGAAAATTACATTGACAAAACTGTTGAAGTTGCTGGCTGGGTTAGAACAGTTAGAGATTCAAAAGCTTTTGGATTTATAGAATTAAATGATGGTTCTTTTTTCAATAATTTGCAAATAGTTTTTAACGACAAATTAGCAAATTTTGAAGAAGTTCGTAAATTAACAATCAGTTCATCTATTATAGTAAATGGAAAAGTTGTAAAAACAGAAAATGCAAAGCAACCATTCGAAATTCATGCAGATAGTGTAGAAATATTCAATCTAGCAGATGCAGATTATCCATTACAAAAGAAAAGACATTCTTTTGAATATTTAAGAACTGTTGCACATTTGCGTCCAAGAACAAATACTTTTAATGCAGTATTTAGAATTAGAAGTGTCGCAGCATTTGCAATACACGAGTATTTTCAAAATAACGGATATGTATATGTTAATACTCCTATAATAACATGTGCAGATTGTGAAGGTTCAGCAGAAATGTTTAAACTTACTACATTAGATTTGGACAAGCCACTTCCTCAAAAAGATGGAAAAACAGATTTTAGTGAAGATTTATTTGGTAAAAAAGCTTACATTACAGGATCTGGACAGCTTCATGGCGAGACATTTGCAGAAGCATACGGAAAAATTTACACATTTGGGCCAACATTAAGAAGCGAAAATTCAAACACCAAAACACACGCCAACGAATTCTGGATGATTGAGCCAGAAATTGCATTCTGCGATTTGGAGCAATTAATGGACATAGAAGAAGATTGCTTAAAATTCGTAGTTTCTAGAGTTTTGGAGAAGTGTCCAGAAGAAATGGAATTCTGTAATAATTTTATCGAAAAAGGATTAATCGATAAGCTACACAAATTAGTTAATTCAAAATTTGTCAGAATTGACCACAAAGAAGCTATCGATATTTTAAAGAAAGCAGACAAAGAATGGGAATTTAAACCTGAATATGGCGAAGATTTAGCAAAAGAACATGAGAAATATTTAACAGAGTATTTCAATGGACCAGTATTTGTAAAGAATTGGCCAAAAGACATAAAATCATATTACATGAAACTTAACCCAGATGGAGAAACTGTTGCAGGTGTTGACCTAGAAGTTCCAGGAGCAGGAGAAATTATGGGTGGTTCTCAAAGAGAGGAAAATTACGATAAATTAGTTGCTCGTATGAAAGAAATGGGTATTGCAACAGAGCCATTATACTGGTATCTAGACTTACGTAGATATGGCTCAGTAATTCACTCTGGTTTCGGATTAGGATTTGAAAGACTTCTTATGTACATTACAGGAATCGAAAACATAAGAGATGTAATACCTTATCCAAGAACACCAAATAACTGTGATTTCTAATACGTTAAAAGAAGCATTATAGTGCTTCTTTTTGTTTGCAATATTATTAAATCTTTTAAAAAAAATAAATTAGACTTTTAAAGAGCATTCAATTTTACTTGAATGCCCTTTGTTTTATTTATTAATTTTTTGTCTTACATATTCGTACAACATAATCCCAGTTGCAACAGATGCATTTAAGCTTTCCGTCTTGCCCAACATAGGTATTTTTACTCTGTTATCAGCTATTGCCTGTACTTCTTTTGAGACACCATTTGCCTCATTTCCAATTACAATTACTTTTTTATTGTATTCTATATCATAAACACTATCGTTTGTATCTAGTGAAGTTACAACAACCTTGAATTTATTTTTCTTTATTTCTTTAAGGGTCGCAACCAAATCATCAGTTTCTATTACTTTTACTCTTAATATTGCTCCCATGGTTGACCTTACAACTTTTGGATTATAACTATCTGCAGTTGTTTTTGTAACTATTATCTGTTTTAAATTTACACTATCTGCTGTTCTTAAAATAGTTCCTAAATTTCCTGGGTCTTGTATTCCATCTAGTGCAAGGATTATGTCTTGATCATATTGTATTTTTTCTGTTTTACTAGGCTTTTCTAAAACAGCAAGAATCCCCTGTGGAGCCACAACATCAGTCAAAAAGTTAAATACCTTTGCATTTACATATATGCAATCATATTTTGCAATTTCATATAAAAGTTTCTGTTCTATATCTCCGGTTTTTAAGCACTCTTCACAAACAACAATTTTATCTATTTTAGCATTTGCTACAATAGCCTCTTCAATCATCTTCACGCCTTCGATTATATACAAACCAGCTTCATCTCTGTACTTTTTATCTTTTAACTTTTTTATATTTTTTACAGTTTCATTATCTTTACTAGTAATAATTTGCATGAGCTCTCCTTCCAGTTATTTCTGTATAGAAACACTAAGTAAAATTAACATTTCTTTGGTTATTTCTATAATCTTCTTTTCGTCTTTTTCGTTTGTGTTTAATGTTATGTATGGTTCAATTCCCTGTGAGAATCTTATCTTTGGTCCATATTTTGTTACTAATTTGTTGATTATATCACCATCTATTTTGATGTTATCTTTATCTAAGTAGATTACTACATTCTTACCTTTTTGTGATAGTTTAAGCACATTTGCGTTTCTTGCAAGTATTTTTATTCTTGCAATTTCTATTAGATTTTCAACTTCTGTTGGCATTGTTCCATATCTATCTATTATTTCATCTATAACGTCTTCTATATCTTTATTATTTCTACACAATGCAATATCTTGATAGATTTCAATTTTTTGTGCACTGTCTTCTATGTACGTTTCTGGAATATAGCTTGATAAATCGATGTCTATTTGTACGTCTTTTTCTTCTTTTACTGGTGTTCCCTGCATCTCTCTTACGACTTCATCTAGTAATTTGCAGTATGTATCATATCCCACTTGCTCCATATGTCCAGATTGAATTTCTCCAAGCATGCTTCCTGCACCTCTTATCTCCAAGTCTCTCATGGCAATTTTAAATCCAGACCCAAATTCAGTAAATTCTTTTATTGCCTTCAATCTTTTATCTGCAACTTCTGATAATAGTTTATCTCTTCTATATGTTACATACGCGTATCCTTGCCTGTCTGAACGACCAACTCTTCCACGTATTTGGTACAATTGAGCAAGTCCAAGTCTATCTGCATTTTCTACTATTATTGTGTTCGCATTTGGAATATCTATTCCAGATTCCAAAATTGTTGTGCAAACAAGTACATCTGTTTTATGCTCAATGAAGTCCTGCATTATACTTTCAATCTCTGCTCCAGTCATTTTGCCATGCGCAAATTCAACTCTCGCCTCTGGAACTAATTTTGAAATTTCGTCTGCTTTTCTTATTATTTTTTCAACATTATTGAACAGATAGAATACTTGACCATTTCTTTCAAGTTCTCTTGTTATTGCTTCTTTAATAACTTCATCATCATACTCTAACACATAAGTTTGAACAGGTTTTCTGTTTTGAGGTGGCTCATAGATTACAGACATATCTCTTACTCCAACAATCGACATATGCAGTGTTCTTGGAATTGGTGTTGCTGTCATTGTAAGTACATCTATGTTTTCTTTTAGCTTTTTTATCTTTTCTTTATCCTTTACACCAAATCTGTGTTCCTCGTCTATAATTAGCAAGCCTAAGTCTTTAAATTCCACATCTTTACTTAAAAGTCTATGTGTTCCAACTACTACATCTACTTCTCCTAGTTTTAGTTTTTTTATTACCTCATCTTGCTCTTTTTTAGTTCTAAATCTGTTTAGCAATTCAACTTTTATTGCAAACTCTTCCATTCTTGTCTTAAACTCTTCATACTGCTGGTTTGCAAGAATTGTTGTTGGAACTAAATATGCAACTTGCTTTTGATCCATTACAGCCTTAAATGCTGCACGGATTGCAACTTCTGTTTTTCCATAACCAACATCTCCACAAAGTAGTCTATCCATTGGTTTATTCGACTCCATGTCTTTTTTCACTTCTGCAATACATCTTAATTGGTCATCTGTTTCTTGATATGGAAAACTATCTTCAAACTGTTTCTGCCATGGCGTATCTTTAGAAAACATAAAGCCCTGAGCCTTTTGTCTTCTGGCATACAATTCAATTAAGTCTCTAGCAACTTCTTTTAAATTGTTCTTTACTCTTGCCTTAGTATTTTCCCACTCTTTGCTTCCAAGCTTATTAAGTTTAGGCTCTCCATCGCCACCACCAACATATTTTCTAATGTTATCAAGCATATCTGTTGGTACATACAAAACATCATCGTTTTTATACTTAACCTTTATATAATCCTTGGTAATTCCGTCTGCTGTTGTAATAGTATTTACACCAATGTAAATTCCTATTCCTTGTGTCTTGTGAACAACATAATCTCCAGCTCTTAAATCTGCAAAAACAACCTTTTCTCCCTGTTTGAAAGAATCTGTATGCTTTTTCTTTTTTGGTTCACTTGCAATAAAATCTTCGCCCGTAATTACCATTACATTTGTCTCGTAATTTTCAAAACCAGATGACAGGCTTCCATTTGATATAATTACCGTTTTATTTTTAAAATATTCCTCAATTGAATTTTTATAAATTTTCTCTTGTGAATCTTCTAATTTTTCGAAATATTTATACTTTATTTCTTCTGGTTCTAATAAAGCCTCAATTTTCTTGCTTCCAGCCTCATTTCCAGCAAGTACAATAACTCTCTTATTTTCATCTAGTGCTTTCTTTATTTCTGTGGTTAAAATGTTCAATTCACTCTTAAAAAAATGCATATCTCTGTATTTAAAATTAAATACATTCGCGGAAAATTTTGTGGTATTTTTATCACTTAATAAGTCTGTTTCGTACAAATATATCAACTGATTTTCCACATTTTCCACAGCATATTTTGCAATATTCTTTATAGAATCTGGAACAATTCTATCTTTTTCTAGCAAAGTTTCAATAAGTTGATTATTGTCATTAATTATATTTTCTTGTCTTACATTTATTTTCTCAATATCATCTAAGCATATTAAATAATCTTCTCCAATGTATTCCATAAAAGACGATTGCTTATCATAAAACTCATTAAAATATTTATCGACTTTGCTTATATAATCTCCATTTCTTATAAGCTCTATGTCTTCTGTTATATTTTTAGCGTTTTCTTCACTCGCATTCTCTTTTTTGGTCTCAATTTGTTTGCAGATTTCATCGATATTTTTCGTTACAATAAGCTCATGAGATGGATAAATTCTAGCTTCTTCAATCATCTTATTAGAACGTTGAGAAGTTATACTAAAGCTTCTAATTGAATCGACTTCGTCTCCCCAGAACTCAATTCTTACACCCTGTGTGTTAGTAGTTCCAATATCTAAAATTCCGCCTCTAACACTAAACTGACCTTTTCCATCAACTATATCTGCCCTTTCATATCCAAGGTGAATCAAGCTTTGCTTTAATTCTTCCAAATTGAAACACTTACCAACCTTAAACTCTAATAATGCTTTATACACTTCTTCTTTCGAAATCATCTTTTGCATCATTGCTTCTATAGTTGTAATTACAATTAGTCTATTTTCGTTCTTTTTAGCAAATTTTTCTTGTTCAAAAATTTTATTTAATGTTTCTATTCTTTCATATGGCAAATCTTTACTCTCTGCCACGTAGTCATATGAAGCTATTTCTCTCTTTGGAAAATATACAACATTGCCAGAAAAATATTTTAAATCTTTATATATTTTTTTAGCCTGCAACTCATTATAAGTTACTATGCAAATGTTTCTATCTGCAAACTCTTTCGTAGCCTCTAATAATTGTATTTTTCCAACGCTAGATAAGCCCGATAATACTATCGGACTTATTTTTTTATTTATATCTGATACATACTCTTTAAACTTTTTCAAGTTTTCAAGCTCTTTAATTAGAATATTCATTACTATTCCTCTTACATATTTTCTAGATATTTAATATAAATTTTTGCACAACATTCACAGTCAAATTCTGCCCTATGGAACCCATCTTCTTGAATTCCAATATATCTTGCTACTGTATTTAGCTTATGGTTTGGCAAGTTTGGCAACATTTTTCTGCTAAGTGCAACCGTATCTATAACTTTATTTTTAGAAAAGCTCTTGTTTGAATTGTTTTGTAAAAAGCTAACATCAAAATTAGCATTATGTGCAACGATAATATGATTACCAATAAACTCTACAAGTTTAGGCATTACCTCTTCAATTTGTGGAGCATTCTCTAACATTTTATTAGTAATTCCAGTCAAATTTGTTATAATATTTGAAACTTCTTTCTTAGGCTTTACAAGTGTAGAAAAATTGTCTATCTTTTTTGCACCCTCATACTTAATTGCACTAATTTCAATAAGCTCATTATATACAGGCGAAAGTCCTGTAGTTTCAACATCAATTGCAACAAATTTTACTTCTTTCTTTCGTTTATTTATTTCAATTCTTTTGTTGTCATCTAAAATTGATATTTGTTCCATAGTGCTTTTCTAAATTTCTCCCTTTTTAATTTTTTCTAAAGCAATCGCAATTTGGTCTGGGCAAGAAGTTCCTTTTCTGCCACATTCAATTCCTTTTAATTTTGCAATTACATCATCAATGGTCATTCCTTTTACAAGGCTTGCAATTCCTTGCAAATTTCCGTTACAACCATTTATTACTTTTAGGTTCTTTATAATATTATTCTCAACTTCTACAATTATTTCTGTAGAACATACTCCTTGTGGTTTATATCTATATTCCATTTAAAAGTTCATTCCTTTCATTTTATATTATCCCTATATTATTTCAACTTTTATATCTATATTTTTACTATACAATAATACAACAAAATTAGGAAAAAATCAAGGAAATAGCAAACTAAAATTTGCTTTTTATGTAAATTAGTGTTATAATGTACCTAATCGAGAGTTACCAAAACCTCGTATAAAATATTTTATTTGGAGGGCCTTATTATGGCTGAAGTAAGCGTAAAAAGTAGTTTTGAAACGTTGGTTGCAGTATCCAAGATGAATGATTCAAAACGGCAGGTAATTTTGAGAGGTTCTTGCCCGCTACTTACGAACCCATACATTTCTTATGGCGATCGAGTTCTGCTCGATTTCCGGATCGGTTTAACTGACGAAGAAAAAGACATGTCTCTTGCAGAGCTGAAGCAAAAGTTCAGTAAGCTGCATATAGTCAAATTTCCCTTTGGTCAGACCGAATGTCTAAAAAGTCAATTCAACGGAAAAACCTTTTTGCTGTTCTACTATCATGTGTACAACATGGATGAGGGCATCAGTCTTTACCAAAAGCTCAAGGAGAAGTACTTCGATGAGAAGTAACTCCTAAACCTCCAAACCCTTGGATCACACTTGTGGTTCAGGGGTTTTATTTTTTCTCATTTGCATTTTATGTAAATATGTATTATAATATATATATCGAGGCATCATGCCTGTAATTTTTATATTGTGAAAGGATTATAAGATGACTGACTTAGTGAATTTGGCAATTCGGAAAAATCTTTTAGGAGTGCAAAGAGAAATTTGTCTCTATGTTAACCAACCTCACGTTCTTGATGTTTTTATTCCAGCCGAGGACAAGTTGAACATTTTGCTCCTCATAGAAATTACATCTGAGGAACGCAATCATTCCCGAGCTGGTATGCGCATCCGGCGTAAGCTAAGCCCGTTGTTTGCAAAAACATACGACAAAATAAAGTCTAATTACAGCATTATTAACCAAGAAGACGGGAAAAACTTCATGCGTGCAGAATTCCACTGCTACAGTCGCATTTCTGGTCGAAAGATTTACAGAGAGCTCAAGAAAGAGTTCTTTAAGTAAAAAACAGTAAAAAATCCTTTAAATCCCCTAACTTGCACTTGCAAGTCAGGGGATCTTTTTATATGAAAATTTTTACATATTATTGTTTATCAACTATAATAATATTTTTTATTTGTATTTTATAAATATAATTTTCCACTTAATTTTATTTAGCCACAAACTTAAATATTAATTTTATCCTTTATTTCTTAGCTCATTTGTTATTTTTATTAAATTCACTACCAAATAATCTATATCTTCTTTTGTATTTTCATCTCCTAAAGTTATTCTTATTGTTCCCTCTAGCCATTGTCTATCTAATCCTATAGCCATTAATACATGAGACGGAGTTGCAGTTCCAGATGAACAAGCAGAACCACCAGAAGCACATATTCCAACTTCATCAAGTTTCATTAAAATATCACTTGAATCGCAGCCTTTAAACGAAACATTTATATTTCCTGGTAGTCTATTTGTTAAATCTCCGTTTATTTTTATATCTTTAATATTCTCTATTAATCTTGATATACAATATTGCCTTAAAGCTAATAATTTTTTATTATATCTGTCTATATTGTATGTTGCAATCTCTATTGCTTTTCCTAATCCTACTATTCCAGCAACATTTTCTGTTCCAGACCTTTTATTTTTTTCTTGATGACCACCATCTTGTATTCTTTCAAAGTTTATACCTTTTCTTACATATAATGCTCCAACACCTTTTGGTCCATAAAATTTATGTGCAGACATCGAAAGCATATCTACATTCATACTCTGAACATCTATTTTTATGTTTCCAACAGCCTGAACTGCATCTGTATGGAACACTATATTATTACGATGTGCTATTTTTCCAATTTCTTGTATATTCTGTATAGTTCCTAGCTCATTATTTGCCATCATAATGCTAATTAAAATCGTATCATTACATATGTTACGTTTTAACTGATTAATGTCTATAAAGCCATTCTCGTCAACATTTAGATATGTTACTCTAAAACCTTTGTGCTCTAGATTTTTACACGTATTTAAAACCGCTGGGTGTTCAATTTTAGATGTTATTATATGGTTCCCTCTACATCTATTTGCATATGCAAATCCTTTAATTGCTAAATTATCACTTTCACTTCCACAAGAAGTAAAATATACTTCCTCTTCACAACAATTTATTGCTCTTGCAACTTTTCGTCTAGCACACTCTATAGCTCTTTTTGCCTCACGGCCTATATAATATAAAGATGATGGATTACCATACTCTAAATTAAAATATGGTATCATCTCATTTAAAACTTCTCTCTTTACTGCAGTTGTTGCAGAATGGTCAAAATAAATCTCCTTCAAAAAATCACTTCCTATTCAATATATTATATTCAAACATAAATAAAAGGTGCTGGCTTTTAACCAACACCGTTTCCTTATTTTGTAGATGAATCTTTCCATCTATCTACTTTAATATCTCTATATGTGTCCATTACATCTCTATACTTTGAATATTCATCTTCCCATATTATTGAAGGAATCTTTTCAAATGCATTAGACATTTTTTCTGTTTCCTGTAAGAAAATTATTTTTTCTTGTGGCGACATTTTGTTGTACTTTTTTGAGAATAGATATAGTTTATCTAATTCTTCGTTTGCTTTTATAAATGACCAAAAGTCTTTTACTTCAATTCCGGCCATATTAATCTGCATTATAGCAACCATAATTAATGTTATAATTATGAATATTAATATTCCAATAACAACAATTGCCTCCATTTTTTCTACCTTCCTTACTTTTCAAGACTATTCTTCATTAAATATTGCCTCGAATTCTTCTCCTGTAATTTTCTCTTTTTCTAATAATACTTTTGCTACTGCGTGTAATTTGTCTTCATGTGTTTTTAATATTTCTTTTGCACTATTGTAGCATGTATCTAGAATTCTCTTCATTTCTTCATCTATTATTCCAGCAGTTTCCTCAGAATATGTTTTTTCCTGTGCGAAATCTCTTCCTAAGAATACTTCGTTTTGGTCTGAACCTAAAGTAATTGTTCCTACTCTTTGGCTCATTCCATATTTTGTTACCATTGAATTTGCAATTTTTGTAGCTCTTTCAATATCATTGCTTGCACCAGTTGATATATCGTCTAATATCAATTCTTCTGAAGCTCTACCACCTAATAATGATATTATTTGTTCAATCATTTCTGTTTTAGACATAAATGATTTATCTTCTGTTGGTTGATACATTGTGTATCCACCAGCCATTCCTCTTGGAACTATTGATATTTCGTGTACTGCATCTTGTGTTGGTAAGAATTTACTTACTACTGCGTGGCCAGCCTCATGATATGCTACAAGCTTCTTCTCTTTTTCGCTTCTTACTCTTGTTGTTTTTTCTGGTCCCATTGTAACTTTAACCATTGCATCTTCAATTTCTTTTTCATGAATTTCTTTTAAATTTCTTCTTGCTGCAAGTAATGCTGCTTCATTTAATACATTTTCTAAGTCAGCACCAGAAAATCCAGCAGTATTCTTTGCAACTATTTTTAAGTCTATGTCATCTGCTAATTTCTTTTTTCTTGCATGAACTTCTAATATTTGCTCTCTTGCTCTAACATCTGGAAGTCCGACTACTATTTGTCTGTCAAATCTTCCTGGTCTTAATAAAGCTTTATCTAATACATCAGGTCTATTTGTTGCAGCCAATACTATAACGCCTTCGTTTGCAGCAAATCCATCCATTTCAACCAATAATTGGTTTAATGTTTGCTCTCTTTCATCATGTCCTCCTCCAAGACCTGCACCTCTTTGACGACCAACTGCATCAATTTCATCTATGAATACAATACAAGGAGCTTTTTTCTTTGCTTCTTCAAATAAATCTCTTACACGTGATGCACCAACACCAACAAACATTTCTACGAAGTCTGAACCACTTATTATAAAGAATGGAACTCCTGCTTCGCCTGCAACTGCTTTTGCAAGTAATGTTTTACCAGTTCCTGGTTGACCTACTAATAAAACACCCTTTGGAATATGTGCTCCCATCTCTGTGAACTTTGTAGGATTCTTTAAAAATTCTACTATTTCTTCTAATTCTTCTTTTTCTTCATCAACACCAGCAACATCATCAAATGTAACTCTGTTTTTATCTGTTGGGTTTAATACTCTAGCTTTGCTCTTTCCAAATGTCATTGTTTTATTTCCATTTTGGCTATTTGCTCCACTCATTAGCACAAACCAGAAAATAAAGAATATTACTATAATTCCTATTGGAGTTAAATATGCTAAGAAAATTCCCCATGCAGACTCAGATTTTTCAGTTACTGTTATGCTAGCTGATTTCATGTTATCTTGTAAATTTTCCATCAAGTTATCTACACTTGGCACATTAACTTTTTTCTCTATGTTATCATTTTTAAGCTTTACTGTTGCAGAAGCACCGCCTGCATCTAGCTCAATCTTTTCTACTTGACCGGCGTCAATCTTTGCAATCAAGTCTGAATATGAAAGTTTTGTATTTGAATTTTCTAATATTGTTGATATTGCTACCACCAAAATTACGCCAATTATTAGCCAAACAGCTAATGTTTTTAAACTATTTTTCAAAATATTTCCTCCTTTTGTTTGATACTATAAATATAATTTTTTGTTATATTTATTATTACTTTTTCCTTTCAGATATTTTGCAATATATCACATTTAAGCCATTATTTCAATACTTTCAGGCAAAGTTTATTATTACAAAATTGTTAAATTTTCGTAAATCTTACGGAAATAAGAATATTTATATTGACTATGAACAAACTTATATTTTTAAGTTTCAACACATCGTTCTTGGTCGGAGCTTCTTCGGACTCCTCAAAATGTGAGCTCGTGTTTTACTTTTTTTTTAATATAAGTTTGCTCCAGTCATTAATACGATAATTTTTCAAAGCTTACTTTCCCGCCTTTTATGGATATTTTATAAAATTTATTCGGCATCAAAAATTTATTTCCTATATTATTTCCACATAATTTTATAATATCCTCTACATGCTTCTTTTCTAATCCATTTGATGTTCCAAATAATATTTTTGTAGTATTCATTATTATTCTTGTTTTTATTACATGTTCGAATTTATTAAACTCTTTTAAATTTAAAACTATTTTTGTGTTTTCTTGTTCTATTAAAACCTCTAAAAAAGCTTTCTCCGTAGCCTTTTCCATATAGTCTTCTTCATCTAAAACAAGTTCTGAAAGTCTATCTAATGTTTCTATTATATTTGGATTAAATTCCTTTTGAATATATGGAATAAGCTCGTTCCTTATTCTATTTCTTGTGTATGTATTATCTTTGTTTGTTTTGTCAAATTTGGGTTGTAATTTTTTTTCTTCACAATAATTTTCAATATCGGCTCTATCACATTTTATTAGAGGCCTTATAAATTTTCCTTCTCTATATGGCTTTATGCCTCCAAGTCCAGAAATTCCACTTCCTCTTAAAAGATGCATCAATATTGTTTCTGCATTGTCGTTAAGATTATGGGCAATTGCAATTTTATTTGCACCAACCTTTTCTGATATTTCATCAAAAAAAGCATATCTTTCACGTCTTCCACATTCTTCTGTACCAATCTTTAGTTCTGTTGATTTCTTCAAAATATCAACAAATTTTACATAGCATTCAATTTCTTTATTCTTACAATATTCTTGCACATACACTGTTTCAGATTTAGCCTCTTCCCTTATCATGTGGTTTAAATGTGCAACCACTATCTTTTTTATTTGTAGTTCTTGCTTTAATTCTATAAGATTATCCAACAGGCACATCGAGTCTGGTCCACCTGAAACAGCTACTATAATAGTATCGTTTGGTTCTATTAAATTATACTTTTTTATTGTATTTAATATTGTTTCTTTTACCATATAATATTTCATTCCTCACTTTTTACAAGCTGTATATTATTATAATTTATAGCTTAAAAAAATTACTCTCTATATTTATCCAAGTTAGCAAATTTAGTATATTGTCCAAGCCATGCTAGGTCAACAGTTCCAGTAGAACCAGCTCTTTGCTTTGCTATTATTACTTCTGCTTGATTTTTCTTTTCTGAATCTTCATTATAATAGTCGTCTCTATACAAGAACATAACTATATCAGCGTCCTGCTCGATAGAACCAGATTCACGCAAGTCTGAAAGCATAGGTCTATGGTCTGGTCTTGCTTCAACTGCTCTAGATAGCTGTGAAAGTGCAATTACTGGTACTTCAATTTCTTTTGCCAGAATTTTTAAAGATCTACTAATCTCCGCAATTTCTTGCTCTCTACTTGACGTTTTGCCACTTCCTTGAACAAGTTGCAAATAGTCGATTATTACTAATCCAATATTTTTTTCTAATTTTAATTTTCTACATTTTGCACGTATTTCCATTACAGAGATACCTGCTGTATCATCTATAAAAATTTGTGCCTGTGATAATTCGCCAGATGTTTCTGCAAGCTTACTTAGGTCTTCATCTGTTAATTCACCAGTTCTTACAGCATTACTATCAACTAATGCTTCGCTACACAAAATTCTGTTAGCAACTTGATCTTTCGCCATTTCCAAGCTGAATATAGCAACCGGAATGTTTGCCCTTGTAGCAGCATATGCACCAATATTTAATGCAAATGCGGATTTTCCCATTGCTGGTCTAGCAGCAATTAATATAAACTCCGAGCCGTGAAGTCCGGCAGTCATTCTGTCTAAGTCAATAAATCCTGTTGGTACACCTGTTACGTGTTGTTTCTGATTATATAATTCTTCTAACTTAGCAAAGGATTCAACCAAAACGTCTTTAATTGGAGTATAACCCTTCTGGCTCTTTTTTTGCATAACATCAAAAATTTTCTTTTCTGCCAAATCCATAACCCTTTCCGGTTCTTCTGTTGGTTCATACCCCATATTTAGAATTTCATTTGCAGTTTTTATTAAATTTCTAAGCATAGCCTTTTCTTCTACTATTTTTATGTACCTATCAACATTTGCCGTAGTTGGAACTTTATCTGGAAGAACAGCAATATATTCTAGTCCTCCAACGGCTTCTAACTTGTTCATAGAAGAAAGCTCTGCCTTTAAAGTTATAATGTCTATAGGCTCTGCCCTATTATAAATATTCAAAATAGCTTCATAAATTATTTTATTGTCTTCTCTATAAAAATCTTCTGGTTTTAATGTTTCAATAGCTGAACTAACTGCATCTTGGTCTGTAAGCATACTTCCAATTACAGCTTGCTCTGCTTCTATATCCTGTGGTGGTACTTTGCCTAAATCCATTGCAATCTTCCTTTCGTAGTTTATTTTTTATTTAAATTAGTAGTTGGGAAAGAATTAAATTTTGGCAAGGAAAATGAATTTACAAGGCAAGAGCGCATACTTGCTGTATGTAACCACGTTGTAAATGAGATTTGACGTAGCCAAAATTATAATTATTTTTCAATGTTACTCTGCGATAATATCAACCTTTAACTTACCCATAACACCTTCATATAATTTAACATCAACTGTTACAGTTCCAAGTGTTTTGATAGTTTCAGATAATATTATTTTTTTCTTGTCTATCTCAACTTTATAATTCTTTTTTAATCCTTCAGAAATTTCTTTGCTTGTAACTCCTCCGAAGATTTTTCCATTTTCTCCAGCTCTTACTTTAATTTTTAGCATAATTCCTGTAAGTTTCTTTGCAAGCTCTTCTGCTTCTTTCTTTTCGGTATCTTTCCTAAATTTATTCGACTCTTGCTTAGATTTTAATTTGCTCATATTTTCATTATTAGCTTCGACAGCTAGTTTTTTAGGAAATAAGAAATTACGTGCATATCCGTCACTTGCTTCAATAACCTGATCTTTCTTTCCTACTCCTTTTATATCACCTAATAAAATAACCTTCATAATAATTGTCTCCTTCCTATTTTTGTGTCACATCTATTTTACTATCTTATTTAAGATTTGTAAACATTTTTTATATTACTCTTTTTTTTAATTTTTGCAACCAAAAAAAGGACTTTCTAGTCCTTTTTATCTTCGCTGTTTTCTATCAGTTTATTTACATTTATTGCAGGTAATATTAGTGGATTGATATTTGCATTTGCAGTATATGTAGAAATAAGTGCTCTCACATATGGATATAATATTGCTATAGCATTTTTAATAAATTTGTCTGATTCTCCATTCTCAGTTTCGAAAAATCCTGTCATTTCCAAATTCATTTCAAATGGATAATTATTTTTCAAAGCATCTTTAAAAATATCTACAATCAATGTTATTTTCATTTTCTGACCATCATTCTCAACTTTAGGCTCTATTGCAAACTTTACTTGAGTGCCATTTTTATCTTCTTTATAATTTTCATTATTTACAAGGTACACTTTATTAACTATGTATTTATTAAATTTTAATATACTATTACAATTTTTCATTTATGCTACCTCCATATTTTCTTCAAAAGTACTTAATTCACTTGTCCTATTTTTATGTAAGAAATTCTTATGTCCATATTGTCTTTTGGTTTTAATCTCTTTTACATAATTAGTTCTATTAACTTCATTTTCAATATCTGTTATTTCAACATTCTTATATCCACATTCTTTTAGTTCTTTCATTAGCATTTCTGGAGTAGTTTCGTTTAAAATGTTATTCATTATATCATCTATTTCATTTACATTCATTTCAAAAATATTCATTATACTCTCCTCCTACTTATACATTAATTTCATCTTATTATATTCTTCTTTTGTCATTTCTATCTTTTTGTAATTTTTTAGTATTTCCGTATTTTTCACACACACGACCTTTTTAGGTATAGTAATTCCTAGTTTCTTGTCTACGGGATATGGAAAAGTTCTTACTACCATATATATTCCATCTAGTAAGCCTTTTTTAGATAGAAGATTTAAAATCGTTGCAGTTTCATTTTTATCTCTATAATTTTCTATAGACTCTAAATACTTTCTTATTTTATTTACAATTCTCTTATACTTTATAATAGCTTCTCGTGTATCTAAATCTAAAATATTATTTACATCGACGTCACACTCTGCATAAACAATACTATACATGTTATTTATTTCTATAAAATCCGGAAATATTATTTTATTCTTATTTGCAACATCTCTACAATTCCAATCCACAGCATTCATTTTATCTAAATAAAAATATGCACCTTTTCCCAAAAAAAGCTTATTTTCCTCATCTTCGTTTACTATAAATTTTTGAGAGTCTATTATTTTTAAAACATTTTCTCTTTTGGTTCCATGATATAATTCATAATGTTCCACCTTTTTATTCCTTTAATATTATTTATTATTTTTATTTATTTATACTATCAAATTTACAATATTGTTTCCCAAATTAATAGCATAATGAGTTACATGTTTACTTTAATAATATGATTAACTTTAATAAAAGTCAATATATTTTATATGCTAATTCTCTTTTGTTAATTTTTTTGCCTTAAAGAATGATATATTTTTACGATATTTCTGTAAAATATTCGTTTATTCTATTTATTAATTCTTGTTTTACTTCTTCTTGTGTCATTCCTTCTACTTGAGCTCCGGCAACTGTTATATGTCCTCCGCCGCCAAGTTTTTCTAGTATTAATTGCACATTTATGTCACCAATAGACCTGCCACTAATATAGATTTTGTCACCCATTTTTCCAATTACGAATGATGCTGTTATATTGCTTATTGTTAATAATTCGTCTGCTGCTTTCGCACATGTAATGTTTGCATCACTATCTTCTTTGTCATATATTGAAATCGCGATTGTATCGTCTATTATCTCTGATTTTGCAACTATTTCAGATATTTTGTTATAAGTTTCTAGGTCACTTTGGAACCATTTCTTTACTTTTATAATATCTACTCCACATTTTCTTAAAAATGCTGCGGCTTCGAAAGTTCTTACACCTGTTTTAAATGTAAAGTTTTTTGTATCCATCATTATTCCGGCATACAAGGCTTCTACCTCAAATTTGGTAAGTTTTACTGTTTTTTCAGCATATTCTACAAGCTCTGTTACAAGCTCGCAAGCAGATGATGCATATACTTCGTGGAATGTAAGTATTGCATTTTCTATATAATCTGTTCCTCTTCTGTGGTGGTCTATTACAACAATTTTATCTGTCTTGTCTAGTAATTCTGGAGCTTCAACATAGTTTTTCTTATCTGTATCAACTACTACTAATAAAGAATCTGCACTTATTTTGTTTAAAGCTTCAGCTTTGTCAATTATAACATCATTGTATTCTTCTATATCCTTCAAATCATTTATAAAGTTATCTAAGCTTGTACCATTTGTTTCATTTACAATATAAGCGTCTTTTCCTATTGTTTTTGCAATTCTATACACGCCCATTCCAGAGCCCATAGCATCTATATCACTATTAGTATGCCCCATTATTATAACATTGCTTGCACTATTCATCAATTCTTCTAATGCTTGTGCAACAATTCTTGCCTTAACTCTTGTACGCTTTTCGACTTCTTGAGTTCTACCACCAAAAAAGTAGTATTTACCATTTTGCTTTATAATAGCCTGGTCTCCGCCACGTCCTAAAGCTATGTCTATTACAGCCTTAGCCGATTTATATTCTTCTGAATTTGTTTTTTCATTTTCAGAAATTGCAATACTCAATGTTAATTGAATATTATCTTGAGTCTTTATCTCTTTTATTTCATCTAAAATTTCAAATTTGTCTTCTTTTATTTTTTCTAAGTTAAATTGATCAAATATGCATACATAGGTATCTCTTTCAGACTTTACAAGTAATCCATCGTACTTATTCACCCAAGAATATATGTTTTTTTCTGCATTTGAAGTGATTTTTAATTTTTCCTCTTCTGTCACTCTCTGCATCAATTCTTCGTAATTATCTAATACTATAATTCCTATACAAGTTCTAGAATTATTGTATTCTTCTAACAATTTCACATAGTTTGTCTCATCTAAAAAATATACTGTTGCCATATATTCTGATGAATTTTTATGCTCTTTTTCTCTAAGCTTTGTATATTCTGCAATTACCTTATAGTTTTTATCACCAATTTTCATACTTTCAGAAATTGATATATTATTTGTGTTTTTTCCATTTTCAATTTTTAGTTTTAGCTCTTTTATTACATCTGTTAAAGTAGTTCCAGTATCTATATTGGCAAACTCTTTAATAAAATTGCTACTCTTCCAAATTATATTTCCATTCGTTTCTAAAACGACTAATGGAAATGGCGAGTTAATTATAGTACTTTGTGCTGCTTTATCAACACTTACAGTAAGCTCATTAATATGCTCCGAGATTTCTGTTTTTCTCTTATTATTTGACCATATTGTGTACACAAAAATAGCAATGTACGCTAAAATAGATGGTATTATTGCCTTAGGCTCAACCACGCATAAAATTACCAATATAATAGCAATTACTACCAAGTATATTTTTGTTCTCGAAATTAATTTATCTAAATTTAATTTAGTTTTCGGCATATATTTTATCTCCACCTTTATATACCTATTTTACATTATTTTGAAGCATTTGTCAATTTTCCGCTTAATTTCAACCTTTTTTCAAAATTTTGCTAAACCATTATAAAGTCTCAAACATTTAAGTTTTAAAAACAAATCAGTTATTTACAACATATAAATATGTTTAAAAGCATTATTTTTCTCAGTAGTTTTTCTATTATAGCAAATCTGAACTTTTCAATTTTCAGTCTTTACTCTATTTCTTACGCTCCTCTATAAAATCTAAAATTTCAGTAATTTTTATCTATTATACTGTAACTTGACTTTTATTATTCTTTATCCTGTCTTTTTTATCTGTTTTAATTAATACAAAATTTTGAGTATCTTTCTTGTGTTCTCTTGCTGGCAAGTTTTCTTCTGCTCTTGCTACATATGTATTTATTCCTGTATGTTCAACTAAATATTTATGTTTTCTATACAAAATTACCATATTCTTATTATTTTCTTCTATTATTAATAAATCATTTTTTATAAGTTCATTATCTGCAAAATATTTTGTATTTAACCCACAAATCATTGGCAGAATTATACCTATTACTACTTCGTAAAATGTATTTACCTGTTCTAAGGCATTCATCTCTTTTCTTTTTCTTATTCTTGCAGTTTTAGCAATTACATTTGCACTTTCTATAAACTCTTGTTGAGAATATTTCTTTTCTCCTGCTAAGCTTACTATTATAGTGCTCTTCTCTCTGTTTTCTTCTTTTGAAAGAATATCTATACTATAATTTTCTATGTATCTTCCTATGTTTATTAGTTTTTCGTATTCTATAATTGGGAATTGATTTTCAGAATCAAAATTTATTAGGTTAAAATTATTACAATTATTATTTTTTATTATTTCTAAGACTTTTTCTTTATATGTACTTGAAAAAAATATTGTGTTTATATTATATTTTTTTATTACTTTTTCCATTGCATTTTTGCTAAGTTTATTATCTATTAATATTACAGCATTGTTTACCATTATGTTTGCGAGATATGTTACTAAAAATTCATATCTGAATTCTGATATTATCGCTATTTTATTATTTCGTATTTGGTTTTCTTTAGATTTTATTACTCTTGCCATTGAATATATATCAAACCTAAAATTGAAATAGTTTATATTTTTTATATAGTCACTTTCTATTGTTATTGCCTTTTTAGTTTTGTACCTATTGTATGCAAAATCTACCAGTTCTTTCACTGTGTTTATTTTTCTCATATAATCACTTTCCCTTCAATTAAATTACTTTAATTATAAGGTAGTCCAAATTCAATGTCAATTTAATTCGTAAGACAAATTATTACCAATTTCTACAAATTTTTATTTTATGGTAAAAAAATAATGAGAATTTTACATTTTCTCATCATTTTTTGTCATATTTTATAATATATTAAAATAAAGTTTTCGCTCATTCCTACTATTAAACTTTAATCAAAGTTTTTTACTTCCAAATATTTAGTGTTTTCTTCTATCTATTACATATGTACTTCCTGGAATTGTTTTAGACAAATGTTTTACTTGTGCTCCTGCTTCTCCAATTTCTAATGTATTATGGAATCTTCCTGGATCCACTTCCACCGCTCCGACAGATATAGTTGTTAATGGGAATTCCTCTATTATCCCTTTTCTATTTGGTACTTCTAGATAACCCTTTTCAACATCTTCTTCCGAAAAATACTTTTTTACATTTTTGTCAAACTCTAATACAATGTTTTGACAGATTCTCTCATAGTCTTCATCTTCAACTATTGCTATAAAATCATCTCCACCAATATGTCCAACAAAATTATTATCTTCACACTTTGAGTGAACATTTCTAGAAATCGTTCTAGCAGTAAATTTTATTATTTCATCTCCATTTGAAAATCCATAAACATCATTATATGCCTTGAAATTGTCTAAATCTATATAAAGCATAACAAAAAATTGCTTTTTTAATAAACGTTTTTTCATTTCCGCCTGTATCTGTACATTTCCCGGCAAATTTGTTAGAGGGCTAACTTTCCTATTTATGTATAAAAGGTTTATTATGTTTGTAATTGTATAATATAAATATTCATAATCTAAAGGATTTTTTATATAATACGTTGCCGCAGCCTTTAATATTTCCAACTTATGTTCTCTCTCATATTCTGAAGTTACAACTATTACAGGAGTTATAGAATTATCATCATTGTTTCTTATCTTATGGCATACCTCTGTTGCCTTTTCTGATATTGTATCTTCATTTACAATTATTAGTGCTGGTATATCTTTCAACGCTACATCAATTTCTTCTGTTCTTATTTGCTTAAACTTATAATTATCATCTTTTTTAAATTCTTCATTCAGTTTATTTTTTAAATTTTCATCATCATCAATTATATATACGGTATGCATATTTAAGTACGTTCCTTATTATTATTTAGGTTTTATGGTTCTACCTATAAACCATGTTACTAGATATTATTTTTCATTTATTAATTATAATATTGTTTTATATGAATAGCCTTTTACAGCAAAATTAGGCTGAATTTAATTCAACCTCATCTTGTTTTTTTAGTTTTCATATTCTGCATTAAATTCAGTTACTTGTTCATTTATATTATAAACACGTAAAGATATTTTATTTGTTCCAGAATCAAGCTTTTGTCTATATTCAAATTTTGTATCATTTATTGAAATATTAGGGTCTGTTGTATATTCCTGTCCATTTAAGTCGTAGCAAAGTAATCTTAAGCCATCATCATCTGTTGCTTTTATTAATATGTATGATGCATCATTTGGATCTCGTTTTACTTCTATTGTTGGACGTTTTGTGCCCTTTATTTTTTGTTCTTTAGTTGCAACGTTTTGAGCCTTATCAACAGCTTCTATCGTAAGTGTTGCTTCCCCTTGCTGTGCAGGAATTGTTTCTTCTATTGTTGTTTGCCCCTCTTCTTCTGCGTTGATTGTAACTTCTTGTGAATCACCATATTTATATGTTACATAATCTATTGCCGTATCATCTGTTACAGTAATTTTTATATTAGAATTTACGCCTTCAATAGTTATTACTGGTTCTGTAATATCTTTTGCATCCTGGTTTAAAGTCTTTACATATCTCTTTGTCTGTCCGTTAGAATCTATGACTGTTATATTTAATTTGTTATTCTCTCCAGATGGAATTGATATTATTTGTTCCAATATTTTATTTCCACGTCCTTGCACAATTGTAGGATTAGAATTGTTCCATGTAAATGATACTGTTCTTATTCCGCTAGTACATTCAATAGATAATTTTGCCGTATTTCCGGTTTTTAAAACAGAAACAATTGGTGCTTTAGTATTTTTAGCAAGTTCCACGTTTTTTGTATAAGCATAAGCTCCATCAGCAGATAAAGCTAATCCAAACAAAAGAATTATTCCAGCAAAAGCTTTTGCAACACCAGTAATATCCCCTGGTGCCTTTGGTTCTCGCACCTTCTTTTCTTTTACCTTTTTTGATTTATCATTTTTCGTCACTAAAATTTGATTCATTCCAATTACCTTCCTTAGTATAAAACGCTTTTCAAATAGAATTATAACATAGAGAATTTTTAAAGTAAATAAATTTGGCATAAAAATTTCGCCCAAAAAGGGGTATCCCTATTGGGCGAAATTTATTATAAAACAAACTTCTTTATTAATACTACTCCTGAAGATAATATTACAAGTACTGCTAAGCCTATTGTTGTAAATGTTTTTATTTGTCCTGTTTGTACGCCTACAGATACTGGAGCATCATCTATGTCATCTTCACCTTTTTTGTTATTGTCTGGTGTTGAGTCTATATCTGGGCTGTTGAAATCGTTATGATCTTTGCTTATTTCTGCCCAGTTGTCCATTACTCCGAAGTTTTCTGAATCGTTAATCCATGTTAACACTACTTCAACTTCTGTTGTATCTCCTGGTTGTAATAATATGTCTTTTGTCTGGTCTGTTGTTATTGTCTTTTCGTCTATTTGCTTCCATAGTGGGTTATCTTCTGGTACAAATTTTAGTCCATTTGGAATATAGTCTTTTAATTCTTTTGCATATCCTGCTATATTTCCTTCGTTTTTAACTCTTATTTTGTATCTGAATTTTATTGTTACTTTGTTTATTTTGCTCTTTTTCAAGTCAACCTTTACAACATCTTCTGGGTCATCTTCTGCCTTGTGGCCAGATTCTATTATTTTTTCTTCTCCATTTTCTGTTACGATTGCTTGTGTTACCCATTTTCTTAAGCTTAAGTCGAAATATTGTACCTTAACTTTTTCTATGTCTTGGTCATCTTCTCCTTCATTCCATTTATCTGGAACTGAGTCTTGGTCTGTAACATCGTTTCCATCTTTGTCTGAGTCTTTTGATATTTGAGCTTGGTTTATTAAAATTCTATCTGATGTATTTGGTTCTGTTACTTCAAATGCAACTTTTACATCTCTGTAATCTAATTTTTCTCCATCGAATGCTTTTAATAAGTTAGCTCCTGCTGTTTTTTCTTGTTCTTTTGATAGATAATCTGTTACTATTGAAACTGCCTCATCTAAGTTTTCTGTTTCTTTTCCATCTTTATCTAACATTTTCCATCTGTACTCTATGTTAGTCTTATTATCTGTTAAGAATTTTAAACCTTGTGGCATATCATCTTTTATTTCACTTGCATATCCGTCCATTTCACCTTCGTTAAATACTCTAATTGTATAGGTTACTATGTTTCCGTTTGATACAAGTACTGGATCTTTTGGATGATCGTATTTTGCTGTTGTACTGCTTCCATCTTTTATTGGAGTAACATCAACTTGTGGTATTCTACTTGTTATTTCTGTATTATTTACTGCTGTTATGAATTTTCTTAATGATAAGTCGAATTTTACAAGTGTTACTTTTTCGAAGTCATCATCATCTTCTTGTCCTGGTACATAATCTTTTTTACTTTCATCATCTTTATATCCTGGTCTATCTTCTGGAATTTTTACATTGTCTTCTTTAGAATCCCTATCTGTAACTTTGTTTCCTTCTCCATCAGTAAAATCTGATATATCTGCTAAATTTGTTATTTTGCTTGGCATTGGATCTGTTGAAACTACTTTACAAGCTACTTTTACTTCTTTATAAGATAATGTTGTTCCATCAAATGCTGGTATTTTGTTTTCTCCGGCTACTTTTTCATTTGCCTTAGATAAGTATGATGTTTTTATTACTTTTGAATCTGTGCTATCAACTGTCCAACCATATTTTTTATTTGTTTCATTATCTTTAATAAATTCTAATTGGTCTGGTAAGTGATCTTTAATTTCTTCTACATATCCATCTACTTGACCTTCATTGTATACTCTAATTGTATATTCAACTACTGCTCCTAATGAAACTTTTACAGGCTCTTTTGAGTGATTGTAAATTGCAGTTGTTCCTGTTCCATTTTTCAAAGGTGTTGTATCAACTTGTGGAATTCTGCTCTTTATTTCTGTATTATTTACTTTTGTGATGAATTTTCTTAAAGCTAAATCAAATTCTTTTATTTTTAGTTTTTCGAAATCATCATCATCTTGTTGTCCTGGCACATAATCTTTTCCTATTTCATCATCTTTATATCCTGGTAAATCAGATGGAATATTTACATTGTTTTCTTGTGAATCTCTATCTGTTACTGTATTTCCGTTGCCGTCTGTAAATTTTGTAATATCAGCTATATTTGTAATCTTAGTTGGCATTGGGTCTGTTGAAACTACTTTACATACTACTTTTACATCTTTGTAATCTAATTTTGTTCCATCAAAAGCCTTAATTTTATTAGCACCTTCAGAAGTTTCTTTAGCTTTTGATAAATAGTTTGTTCTAATTATTTTTGAATTTGTACTATCAACTACCCAACCATATTTTGAATTTGTTTCGTTTCCTGCAACAAATTCAAGTTGGTCTGGTAAATGGTCTGTTATTTCTTCAACATATCCATCTATTTCTGCTTCATTATAAACTCTAATTGTATATTCAACTAAATCTCCAATTGCAACAGACACTGGTGTTTTTGGATGATTGTATATTGCTGTTGTTCCACCATTTTTTAATGGAGTAACATTTACTTGTGGTTCTCTATTTGTTATTGCTGTTCCATTTACTCCAGTGATGAATTTTCTTAAACTTAAATCAAATTCTTTTAATGTTAATTTTTCAAAATCATCATCATCTTGTTGTCCTGGTATATATTCTTCTCCTCTGTTTATTTCAGAGTCTCTATAATTTTCTAAGTCTTTTCCAGTTGGTAAATTTACATTGTTTTCTTGTGAATCTCTGTCTGTTACTGTGTTACCATCACCATCTGTAAATTTTGTTATATCTGCAATATTTGTTATTTTATCAGCCATTGGATCTGTTGCAACAACTCTACATTTTATTTTTACATCTTTATATGCAAGTGTTGTTCCATTAAATGCCGATATTTTATTTGCACCATCAGTTGTTTCATTTGCTTTTGATAAATATTCTGTTTTAATTGTTTTTAAATCTGTACTACTTGCTATTTTCCAACCATACTCAATATTAACTTGGTCATCTACTATAAATTCAAGTTGGTCTGGTAAATGGTCTGTTATTTCTTCTACATATCCATCTATGTCACCTTCGTTGTATACTCTTATTGTATATGTAACAACATCTCCGATTGCAACCTTAAGTGGTGTTTTTGGATGATTATATGTTGCTGTTGTTGCTTCTCCTGAAGCTAATTTGCTAACATCAACTTGTGGAATTCTATTTGTAATTTCTTTTCCATTTATATCTGTTATAAATTTTCTTAAACTTAAATCGAATGGTTTTGGTACTACTATTGAAGTTGTATCTGAAAAGTTTAATGGAGTTTCATTTACAATTACAACTGGTTGCTCTGTTGTTGGAGCATCTGCAACTGACCAATAATCAACTGTTTTTGATGTGTATGATGTATTTACAGTCATTTTTATTCCAGATATATTTGAGCTTGTTGGCATAATTAAATAGAATTCTTGTCCTACTAATTCTTTTAATGTTTTTGTTGTGGCTGTTACATTTCCACTTACATCTTTTATACCAATGTTTGGAGTAATTGTTGTTCCATTTATATCTGTAAATGTTGCATTTAATGTATAATCAACATTTAACAATTGGTTTATTTTGTAAGGTCCTGCAACATAGTTGCTTCCAACCTTTGTCATTGTAGCATTACTCTTTACAATTTCAATTGGAGATGTTGTGTTGTTTGTACTCTTGTAATTGCTATTTGCTTTTGCATTTGTAATGTAATATTGGAATAGTGCTTCTATTGCATCTTCTCTATCCCAACCATCATCTCCAAAAATATCTCCCATTGAAGCATAATTTGAATCTACATTTGCAATTGAATTTATTTTAAAGTTTGATGTTTCATAATGATATTTATCTCCAGATGGGTTTGTGAAATACCAAATTGCTAATTGCTGTACAGCATCTATATCATCATCTGTTATAAGATTATATAATTCATTTGGAATTTTACTCTTTAAAAATTCTTCTCTTGCAGTTGTATTGTCTGTTCCAATTGCAGGCATTATATAAATATTATCTAATAACCACATTAAAGAATTATAATTGCTTCCTGTTGGTAAAATTTTTGAATACGTACTTGGTATTGAAGCTAAATCTTTTAAGTTAAACTTTTGTGTATATTTACTTATTGTTGGTACACCACCTGTTGCCATATCACTAGAGCCAAATCCAGGTCCACCTTTAATACAGTAAATAGTTTTACTTAAATCTGCGGTTTTTCCATTTTCACTATCATATTCTGCTATTTTCCATACCTTGCTACCTTCTTGTTGATAGCCATAGCCTGCTCTACGAAGTGAAACAATGCCTAAATATAGTGGTCCTGCACTTGCAGCCTTAACAGCACTAATGCTCCCAAGTGTAGCCACTGTTAACATAGTAATTAAAATGCTTGATACTAATTTTTTAAACTTTTTCATACTCTCCATCCTTTTGTTTATTTTTTATTATTTTAAATTCCTATACATATTCAATTATATTACATTTTAAATTTAAAAGCAATAAATTGTAGCAAGATTTTTCAACCATTTTCGTACTTTTTATTGATTTTTGCACCATATTAATATACAATATTTCTATCTAAAGAAAAGATGGTGGTTTTATGAATTATAAGAAACAAAAAGAAGTAAAAATAGATAACAAAAGCACCCATTTAAAGTGGTTTGCGGTTATTTTTTTAATATTAATTTTATTATTAGTTTTTAGAATTTTCTGGTTACAATTCATTGATGGAAGTTTTCTAAAAGAACGAGCATATAAGCAAATTACTGCTAACAGAGTTCTAAGCCCTAAAAGAGGAACTATTTACGATTCTACTGGAAAGGCTTTAGCTGTAAGTTCTGAGGTTGATACTATTAGTGTAAACCCTTCACTTATAGCTGTAAAAAACGATGCTGAAGCTACAAACGCTTTAAAAGAAAAAGTTGCAAAAACGTTATCAGATATTTTTGAATTAGATTATAATGAAGTATTAGTAAAAGTAACAAGCACAAATTCAGTAGAAACAATTGCTAAAAAAGTTGATATAGATAAAGTTTCTAAATTAAAGCAATGGATGGAAGATAATAAGTGGAGCTCAGGAATTAACATAGATAAAGACAATAAAAGATCTTACCCTTATAATAATTTAGCTTCAAATTTAATTGGATTTTGCGGGAGTGATAACAACGGTCTATCCGGAATTGAGTATTATTGGGATGAAACATTAACTGGTACTCCAGGGCGTGTAACTACTTCAATAGATGCAACTCAAGAATCTATTCCAGACACTGATGAAAAATACATAGCTCCTGAAAATGGAAGTAACATTACTCTTACAATAGATGCAAATATTCAGACTATTGTAGAAAAATATTTAAAACAGGCTGTTGAAGAAAACAATTGTAAAAATGGTGGTTCAATGACAATTATGGACCCATCTACTGGAGATATTCTAGCAATGGCTACATATCCAGACTATAACCTAAATACACCATTCGAGCCAAACGAAACTCTTAAAAAAACTTGGGACACACTTTCTAGTGAGGAAAAAACAAACAGCTTATACAAAATGTATCGTAACAAAGTAGTTACAGAAACATATGAGCCGGGTTCCGTATTTAAAACTGTAATGGCCTCTGTTGGCTTAGAAGAAGATGTTGTAGAAACCGACACAGCTGGTGACTTTTATTGTAGTGGAAGCCAAATGGTTTCTGGAATAAAAATAAATTGTGCAAACAAATCTGGGCATGGAAGTGAATCTTTAAGAAACGCTTTAGAAAACTCTTGTAACCCAGCCTTAATTCAATTAGGACAACGTATAGGAGCAACTACACTATATAAATATTTCAAAGCATTCGGACTATTTGATAAAACAGGAATTGCAACATCTGGAGAAGCTTCAAGCCAATTCCATAAGCTAGAAAATGTAGGTACAACAGAGCTTGCTACAATGTCATTTGGGCAAAGATTTACAATTACACCCTTACAAATGATAACAGCCGCAAGTGCAATTGCCAACAATGGTGTTTTAGTACAACCAAGAATTATAAAAAGCATAGAAAACCCAGACACAGGTGCAGTTACAAACATTGATGTAAAAGAAGTACGTCAAGTAATATCATCTGAAACAGCTACAAAAGTACGTAGCATGATGCAATCTGTTGTTACAGACGGTGGTGGAAAATACGGTGCAGTAAAAGGATATACAATAGGAGGAAAAACAGGAACATCTGAGCCAAACCCTAACCATCCAGAAGATGGATATGTTGTATCTTTCTTAGCAATAGCACCAGTTGAAAATACAAAAGTAGTAGCATTACTAGTATTATATGGTCCACAAGTTAAAAATTACTATGGTGGTGCAATTGCAGCCCCAGTTGTATCTCAAGTATTAAGCGAAGTATTGCCATACTTAGGAATTCCTTCAAATGATGCAACAGAAGTAACAACAAATAATACATCTTTAATAACAATACCAGATTTAAGAAATAAAACAATATCAGAAGCAAAACAAATATTGAAAAATTTAGGAATTACTCCTGTAACTTCTGCAAGTGATGACGAAATAGTAACAGTCCAAACGCCAAAAGCAGGCGTATCTGTTTCAAAGAATGGTGTATGTAAACTATATACAGAAGAAAATAGCACATCAGTTTCTGTAACAGTGCCAGACTTAAAAGGAAAGAGTTTGAGTAACGTAACAGCAACTTTAAAGAGTAAAAACTTAAATATTCAATCTACAGGTTCTGGAATAGTAGTTTCCCAAGACCCAGCAGTTGGTGCAACTGTTGAAGAAGGAACAGTAGTAAAAGTAACATTACAAGAAGTTGCAAGTGATTTGCATTAAAATAATAAATTATAGCCATGAGATATTTTAATAAATATATCTCATGGTTTTATTATTCTAATTTTTTTCCCCTTTTGATTCCATTTTTTCTGCTGTTACAGCATTTCTTATCGCAATATTTACAAGCGAATTTATAGAAACAGAATAATTTTCCTTTAGTTCATAAAGTCCATTTAAGAAGTCTTCCCTTATTAAAAAAGACCTAGATACTTGATTTGTGTTTTCTTTTTTATAAAGAGCTACATTTTTGGTAGTAATTAAGTCCTCTATTGCCGCATTTACCAGCTTACTAATTGACGCATCATACGTACTGTTAGAAAGTTCCGTTAAATCTTGATAAAGATTTTCATCAATACTTAATTTTTTGTTTACTGTAGTTCCTTTTTTACAAAATCTGCTAAAACATGACATTTTTCTTTCTCCTTTGTTAAAATTATATATTTTCTTACCATATATTGTAAGTACTAAATTGGGTTCATAAAATAACCATTTTTAGTGGTTATTTTTTTCCTATATCTAATATACAATTATTTGATAAATTTGTAAAATATCTCCAGCAATTTTTCTAAAAAATGTTAAAGTATTTTTATATGGAATATTAATTAAAGCAAGAAAGGAAAAAATATTTATGAGTAAATTATTTAATAACTATATCTCGTTAAAATCTCAAGATTCGAATAAGTTTTATTTGTTTAAAAGTGGAATTTTCTATATTTTTTTAGATGATGACGCACGAGCTATGTCTCAACAATTTGGTTTTAAATTAAGCAATTTAAACAATTCTGTTGTAAAATGTGGCTTTCCAACAAATTCATTAGACAAATATATAGAAAAATTCAAAGTTGCAGGTTACTCAGTCCACATTGTTTGTGATGATAACATTAAAACAGTTTCTAATTCTGTTGATTTAAATTTTTTTGTTAATAACCAGTTCTTTGAAGAAACTTTGAATACTTTTCTAAATTTAAACATAGACATGCTATCAATAAGTCAGGCTTTTGATACTCTTTTTAATTTGCAACATGATTTTAAACAAGTTATGCAGGAGGTCTCTGATGAAAAGAAAAGGCCACTTGTATGAAGCAATCTATGATTTTAACAATATTGTTGATGCTTATAATGAAGTTTGCAGAAATACTAAAAATAAAAGAAAAGTAGAATTTTTTAGAGAATATAAATGTGTATATATCTCTCGTATTTATAACATTTTAAAAAATGAAGAATACGTAGTTGGACCATATAATATTTTTACAATTTATGAGCCAAAAGAAAGAAGAATTGTAAGCCAAAATATGCAAGACAAAGTTATAAACCATTTAATTTCTAGGCATATACTCTACCCTGCTCTAATGCCTTGTTTACTAAACTTTAATGTTGCAAGTAGGAAAGGCATGGGAATGAAAAGAGGCTTAGAACTTTATACATATTATCGTAACTACTTTAAGCAGAAATATGGTACTTATTACATTTTAAAATGCGATATAAGCAAATTTTTTGCAAGTATTAACCATGACATTTTAAAAAGAAAATTGCAACGAAAAATTAAAGATAAAAAGGCTCTTGATGTGGTTTTTAAAGTTATAGATAGTGATTCCGAAGGTTTAAGTATTCGGAAACATGACGAGCCAGGTTCTTGCCGTGTTTTATTTAAATGACATGGATCATTTCATAAAAAATGAACTACACATAAAAGGAGTAATTCGTTATCAAGATGATTTTTTATTGTTTCATGAGTCTAAAGCATACTTAAAATACTGTTTAGAACAGCTTACAATTTTTTTGGAAAAAGAGGACTTAAGGTTAAATAAAAAAACCAGAATTTTTAAAAGTACAGATAATTTTATTTTTATTGGTAGAAACAAATACGGAAATTACGCAAAATACAGAACAGTGAAACGAAGACTAAAAAAGAAGATGTACTTGTATAGTATTGGTAAGCTTACATTAAATAGCGTAGTAGCTTCAAGAATATGCTACAAAAATTTGTGTAATAATAGGTTAAAATTATAGTTAAAAGACAAAATGCAACTTTTTTCAAATTGTGCTACGGCACTCTTAATCTAAATCCTCCGGCTTTCTCAAAAGACGAACTTGATCTTATTTTTTTTAAAATTGCATTTTGTTTTTCTGTCATAAACTTTTAATTTCTAAAAAAAAGAGTAGTAATATAAATTACTGCTCTAAAAATAGTGCTAAAATAAATTTCTTTTCGACGATTTCTCCCTACTAACAAAATATTTATCTATTTTTACATTTATAGCTTTTACCAGCTACCGGACAACGGTTTGTTTCTATATTATCTCTTATACAATTTATAATTGCATAACCACAGTGTATAGAATCTACGGGGCGAAGACGATTGTTATTGTTGTTAGTGTTGCCGTTCGAGTTGAACATGTTATTACCGTTCATGTTCGTGTTAGCATTGCGCAGACCAAAGTTAGCATAACTTGAGTTAGTATTGACATAGCGCGCCGAAACCCAAACACAACACAAGAATAAGCTGTCCGCAAACCGACAACCATGCCCAAGTTTGTTATATTTCTTTTTATTGATTCCTAATAGATTTTTTCCAGCCAACTAAGTATTTTACTATTTCGTCTATCGACTCTCCAAATTTAATATAACGTTTGTTATTTATAATTTGTTTTTCGTAACTTAAGTTTACAAGAAAATCTATAACTTTTGCTTTTGCTATACATTTATTTATTATTGAAATTTTAGCTGTAATTTCTTCTGTTGTATTTGCTTCATAGGCAAGCTCCAATAAATCATAGCTTGCATTTCTTATTCTATTTTTTATTTCGATATCCTTTTTAGGAAAATTTTCTAAATTTTTATCTACATTATTTATTAGATCCCTAATAAATCCAATTACTTTAAACTTTTCTTGTTGCATCTATGCACTCTTCTATATCCTTTAATAAAATTTTTAGTTCATCTTTGTTTGCCAGGTTTAGCAAATACTCATTTATGTTTTCTATTCTTCTTATATTACTTACATATGTTTTAGACAGATTGAAGTGTTTTTGATATGTATTTAAATTTTTAAAATCTGTTCTTTCATTTACAGCATAATTATCTTTTCTGTCTAAAACTATGTAATTTATTTTTTTATTTTCAAGTCTGGCTTCTACTTTTTTTATTGAACTCGTTGGAAAGCCTGATACCATGATATCATTTTCCTCCGAGATTTTGTATTTGAATAAATACGCTATAATGTATGCATCTTTTCCATATACCCTGTAAAACTTACCTACTTTTACCATTGTTATATCTTCTGGATGTACATTCTTTACTTCTTTTATTATTGTTATTATGCTTATGATAAACACTCCTTATGCAGAGCTGGGAGACCAGAGGCCTCCCTAGCTCATTTTATTTTTTCATTCATTTTTTCTACTTGCTCAAGTTCCAAGCTCCATTTGTCTGCTCTCCTGTTAGGAGACTAGATGGTAGAGAAACTACGGGGCGAAGACGATTGCTATTGTAGTTAGTGCTGCCGTTCGAGTTGAACATGTAATAACCGTTCATGCCCGTGCTAGCAAAGCGCAGACCAAAGCGAGCATAACTTGAGTCAGTAAAGACATAGCGCGCCGAAACCCAAAAGTAGTTTGAATTGCTTAATACACTTGCTGCATCTCCATAATTTTCTGTACTTATTGGTATATAATAATATGTTTGCGTTACTGTTAATGGATTTCCGTTTTCTGATGCGTTATCAGTTGTTGGCTCTGTTTTTGCTATTGCTTTACTCTCTTCATATGGGTCATTTCCTTTTGTTATATCTAGTTTAGATATTGAACTTACATTTGGTCCTGCTCCTTTTTGGTTTGCATATAAACTTGGATATTTTGTATTACTTGTATATGTTTTTGTTGTTCCATATTTTGCTGTTGAACTATCATATTGATATGCATTTCTTGCTGTTATTCCGTCTGCTGTTAAGTGCTTTTCCATATCTAACAAGTTTATGCTTCTTGCGTTTACTCCTAATGTTTTATTACTGTATTGAGCTTTGCATATTTCATTCATTAAATATGGTCCATTATTATACCCTAATATATTGCCAAAATATACGGTACTACTTGTTGGGTTTGTACTTATTATATCTACTGTATCATTTTCTTTATCTACATTTAGTACTTTCCATGTTAACCCTGTTGTTTGGGCTATTGTTTGATTACTACTGTATCCACTATATGTTGATGAAAGAGAATAACTCCCAGCCGAATCATATGTGTAGTTTACGCTATCTCCTATTTTAATATTTATATTTTCTAATATTGAATTTTTAAATTGATTTACTGTTACACTCACTTCTTTTGTATATGTTGTTCCATTTACTGTTCCTGTTACTGTAAATTTATATGTTCCATTTTCTGTTACTGCATATGGCACTTCTGGACTTACTGTTGTTGTTCCTCCAGATATTGAGCTATCTATCATGATGTACAAAGTTTTTCCTTTTGATGTACTGGCTTCTCCTAAATTTTCTCCTGTTTCATCTTCATTTGCTACTACTCTTTTTCCCTTTATCTTTATACTTTGAGCAGAAAATGATGGCTTTTTACTGTTATTGTATAATCTTTTCCGTCTGCTCTTTTACTTATTGTTACTGTTCCATCTCCATTATCTGTTGCTCCATTTATTCTTCCTTCATTTATTTTTTCTTGTAGAAAATCTTCAAAGTTTTCATCACTTTTTGCTAATTCATATTCTAATACCAATCTGTTCATCTCTTCTTCTGCACTTGCTCGTCTTGTTGTTTCTGCCGCCTCTTTTGCCTTTTGTATTATTCCATCATCTCCTAATACGGTATTGATATTTACTCCGGCTAATATTAACAAAACTACTATTGTTACAACTAGTGTAATTAATGTTATACCTCTTGTTTCTTTTGTTTCCACGCAATTTCATCCTTTCCATTATCATATTAAGTTATTTACTTAATGAAAAAACATGATACTGTTTTTCCTTTATTTTTAGCATACTATAGTAGATTTTATATTTTTTAATTTATTTTTCTTTGTATAATTTTTTTTTATAAAACTTGCTTGAAACACTTGATTTTATATATTCTTTTGGTATAATACAAAGTATAAAGATTCTCATTAAGTAAATAACTTAATATAATATTTTTACATATAAAAAAAGATTAATTCATATTTTGTACATGAATTAGTCCTTTTTAGTATTACACCTCATAAATAATAAAAATTCTTTCCTATTGCATTTTTTAAAACTCAAACCAAGAATTTAAAATCTTCTCAGTTTGAGTTTATACATCATCCACATAATATTTTTCAGAATTAGAAAGTTCTAGATAAACGTACATATAAATTACTATTAGCATAGTTTCCAGAACTGTTACTGCCACCGTAAAACTTTGTTATTATTAAAACTAATAAGATAACCGCCAAATTTTGACAGAAGATGACCAATAACTAGATTTTAGTCCATATTCACTATAATTTGAAGCTGTTATACTAAATGCCCCTGCAAATGTACACCATGTTGATATAGTTGGTGTACTCCATCTTCCTGATGTTATATCTTCTGCTTTACTATACCTATAAGTACTACTACTATAATCATTTAATGCCATTACGTTAAACCTTTCATTTCCATCTCCTATTGCTGATAAAACCCCATTTGTTCCAAATTTTCCTGTATAACTTTCTTGGCTTATGTAATACTCCTTTAAATCCGTTTTGGTAGATATTGTATAAGAAGTACCTCCCCACGAACCACTTCCTCCTTTTTTGAAGTCCGCAAATATTATCCCATCTACTTTTCCATCTCCATCTGTATCTGCATAGTACCCTACACCTAAATCACTTTTAAAGGTAGTATCTTTTACTGTTGCACTGTATGTTGCTGTTTTTGCGTTGTAGTTATCTGTTGCCTCACTTTTTACAGTAATTGTTGCGTTTCCTGCTCCTACTGATTTTATTGTTATTGTATTTTCATTTATACTTGCCGTTGCTACACTTGTATTATTGGAAGATACACTTAAGGCACCTGTATTTTCGTTTACATCTAATGTTATGCTATTGGGATAATTAATCGTTCCACTCGTTTCTGATAATACTAATTTTCCCTCTGCTTTTTCTATTTTGGCTATTACTGTTACGTTTTTGGTTTCATAATTTCCTTTACTTGCTCTTATCTTTATAGAGGTAGTTCCTGCATTTATTATCTTTGGAATTGTTGTAGAATAGTTTATTCCATCTGTAGAATATTCTAGTATTGCATCTGTTGGTTCTACATTCACATTTGTAATTGCTTCATGTTCATAGCTATCATATATTCCCTCATATGGAGTTGCACTTATTTTTATTGTTTTATTTGCACTATTGTCATTGTTATTCGAAGAATTTGTTTTATTTTCTGTTGTTACACTGTAACCACTTTTCCATACTTTTAATGTTCCATCTGTGTTTTTCTCTACTTTATCTATTTTTCCATCTGAAACTTTTGTATTCAAAAAGTCTTCTAATGTTTCATAGTCATTAGTCAAGTAAAATTCCATTATAGTTCTATTAATTATTTCTTTTGCTTCGCTTTCTTTGGTTAAATCTGCAGAATTTTGTGCTTTTATTATTATTCCATCATCTCCCACAACTGTATTAATGCTAACACCTGCAAGTATTGACAGTACTACTATTGTTATTACTAACGTGATTAATGTAATTCCTGTATTTGATTTTTTTGTTTGTAATTTTTTCATATTTTAGAAATTCCTTTCTCAAAAATTTTTAATATTATCATTTCTTTTTATTAATTTTATAACAATTTGTTTTAAATTTCAATATAACATTATGTTTTATTTTATAATTTGTTGTTAAGTATTATTTTTAACAATAATTACCTACATTCACACATCACCATATTGAGTGATATGTGAGGATTTACAACAGGTATAAAAAATATTTATCTAATAATTTAATTTTTCTATAGTTATTTTTTACAGTTTTATATTTTTTATGAGAAAGGATTTGTAAATTTATGAATACACGAATAAAAAGTCTAAGAGAAGACCATGATTTAACACAAAAACAACTTAGTAGCCTTCTTAATATTTCTCAAGTGGCTTATTCTTACTACGAGCTCGAGAAAAGAAGTATCCCTTTAGAGTTACTATCAAAACTTGCAGATTTTTATGAAACAAGTGTAGATTATCTATTATATAGAACTAATGAGTATATCCCTTATCCTAAAGTTAAACAAAAAAATGCGTAAATAATTCATATTTTAATAAATAATTGTATATCAACAATTTTATTAATTTAATGAATTATTTTTGTTTATATTTTAAATTTTACAATTAATTTTTACTATTAATAAATATTTCTTATTCTATTGGTATAATAAGTATGAAGAAAATCTACAGACAGCTAAAATATTTGCATTTTTTCAGTTCCTTTTTCAACTCTTTTGTGATATAATACTTGCATATTTACAGAGAAAGGAAGATTTTTCATGTCATATAATTATAAAGAAATAGAGAAAAAATGGCAAAATAAATGGGAAAAAGAAGGAACTTTTTATGCAGAGAATAATTCTTCTAAGAAAAAATGGTATGGTCTAATCGAATTTCCATATCCATCTGCTCAAGGATTGCATGTTGGTCATCCAAGATCTTATACTGCAATGGATATTGTTGCAAGAAAAAGAAGAATGCAAGGCTACAATGTATTGTTTCCAATAGGATTTGATGCTTTTGGATTGCCTGCTGAAAACTTTGCAATTAAGAATCACATTCACCCTAAAATTATTACAGAAAAAAATGTAGAAAACTTTACAAGACAATTGAAATCAATTGGTTTTTCTTTTGATTGGTCAAGGGTTATAAATACAACAGATCCAGAGTATTATAAATGGACTCAATGGATTTTTATTCAATTATATAAACATGGTTTAGCATATAAGGCTACTATGCCAATCAATTTCTGTACTGGCTGTAAGGTTGGTCTTTCTAACGAGGAAGTTGTAAATGGCGTTTGCGAGAGATGCGGTAGCCCAGTTGTTCAAAAGGAAAAGAGCCAATGGATGCTTAAGATTACAGATTATGCCCAAAGATTAATTGATGATTTGGACGATGTTGATTTTCTTGAGAAGATTAAAATTCAACAAAGAAACTGGATTGGAAGAAGCGAAGGCGCTGAGCTTGATTTTAGCATAGCTGATTCTGATGAAAAATTAAGAGTTTACACAACTAGACCAGATACTTTATTTGGTGCTACTTACATGGTTGTTGCTCCAGAACATCATATTATTGAAAAGTTAAAAGATAAAATCACAAACTTAGATGAGATCAAGGCTTATCAAACAGCTGCAAGTTTAAAATCTGATTTTGAACGTTCTGAATTAAATAAAAATAAAACAGGTGTTGAAATTAAAGGAATTAAAGCTATAAACCCTGCAACAGGAAAAGAAATTCCTATCTGGGTTTCAGATTATGTTTTAATTACTTATGGTACTGGTGCAATTATGGCTGTTCCAGCACATGATGAAAGAGACTATGCTTTTGCTACAAAATTTGGACTAGACATCGTTCCTGTAATTGAAGGAGGAGATGTTTCTAAAGAAGCTTATTCTGGCGACGGAGTTCATATTAATTCAGATTTCTTGAACGGAATGAATAAGCAAGATGCAATTGCTAAGATGATTTCATGGATTGAAGAAAAAGGAATCGGAACAAAGAAAGTTAACTATAAATTACGTGATTGGGTATTCTCTCGTCAACGTTATTGGGGCGAACCAATTCCAATGATTCATTGTGATAAATGTGGTTGGGTTCCAGTTCCAGAAGATCAATTGCCACTTGTTCTACCAGATGTAAAAGATTACGAACCTGGTGAGAATGGTGAATCTCCACTTGCAAAACATACAGAATGGACACATACAACTTGCCCACACTGTGGTGGTCATGCAACCAGAGAAACAGATACAATGCCACAATGGGCTGGTTCATCTTGGTATTACCTAAGATATATGGATCCGCACAATGACAAAGCTTTGGCTTCTAAAGAATCATTAGAGTACTGGTCTCCTGTTGATTGGTATAACGGTGGAATGGAACATACTACCCTACACTTGTTGTATTCAAGATTCTGGCACAAGTTCTTATATGATATTGGAGTTGTTCCAACCAAAGAACCATATGCAAAACGTACTTCTCATGGAATGATTTTAGGATCTAATGGAGAAAAAATGAGCAAATCTAAGGGAAATGTTGTAAACCCTGATGATGTTGTAAACGAATATGGTGCAGATACATTACGTGTATATGAAATGTTCATGGGTCCATTCGACCAAACTGCTCCATGGTCTGTTGATAGCATTCGTGGTTGTAGCAAATTTCTAGACAGAGTTTGGAACATGCAAGAAATTTTAGTTGATGACGGAACAAGCGAATATTCAAAACAATTCGAAAAAATGATGCATCAAGCAATAAAGAAAGTTTCTAGTGATATTGAAGAAATGAAATTTAACACTTCTGTATCAACATTTATGACAATGGTAAATGAATTCTACAAGGCAAAGAAAATAAATAAAGCAGAGTTTAGAACATTTTTACAATTATTAAATCCATTTGCTCCTCATATTACAGAGGAATTAAACGAAAAACTTGGATTTACACAAACTTTAGCCGAGACACCATGGCCTACATTTGATGAAGAAAAGACTAAAGAAGATGTAATAAACTTACCAATTCAAGTAAACGGAAAATTAAGAGCAAACATTGATATAGCAGTAAATTCATACGAGGAAACTATAAAAACTGCTGTACACGAAGCAATAAAAGACAAATTAGACGGAAAAACAATAGTAAAAGAAATATATGTAAAAAATAGAATTTACAATGTTGTTGTAAAATAAATTTTAGAAATCGCTCAAAAAGTTTCGCCCAATAGGGACGCCCCTTTTTGGGCGAACATTTTATTTTTGTAATATTTTTGAAATATTTTTTTAACTTATTTGTTACACATTATAGCCATTTATGTAGTATAATGTATGTATCTGTACAAATGATAATTTAACTAAAAATGTTAATCCTTTCATATGTACGTTTTAGCAAACCTAGAAAGGAAATATCCTTTAATGAGTATTGAATCAGATTTAAAGAAAGACGGAATTACGGTTATTGAACCGCTTGATATAACTACAGTTAATGTTATTGCCAAGAATGTAAGCAAGAAAATTGTTGCTGCATTTTCTAATCTTGGCTTTGATTTTGATACCCTTTATGAAAGATTCTCTAAACTGCCCATGTACATAGCAGATATGCCTGAAGGAATGTCTGAGGCTAGCTATTTTTACAAAAATTCTGCCATATATTTTAGAGATGGTATGGGCCTTGCTGATTTGGAAAAATTCGCTGTTCATGAATTAATCCATAATTTTCAAGAGCAGAAAAACGAAAAAGGTGACTTAACAAGACTTGGACTTTGTACTTTTAAAGGGTCTAAGCCAACAGGAATGGCTTTAAATGAAGCAGCTGTTCAGCTACTTGCTTCTAATATTTTAGAAAGCACATTTGAAACAGCAACATATTATGACATAACATTTTCAACAGTTAGTCCAAATTGTTACCCATTATTATGCAACTTAATTTATCAAATGGCTTATGTTACTGGTGAAGAAGTCTTGTTTGAAAGTACTTTTAATAGTAATGACCATTTTAAAAATAAATTTACAGCTCTATGTGGAGAAAATGTGTATAATCAGGTTTCAAATTATTTTGATAAAATTCTAGAAACCGAAGAGAGAATAATAAAAATTTCTAATAAGATTCAAAAGAATGAGTTATCTACTGCCAAAGTAGATTCATTATATAGGAAATCTGATGAATTAAAGAAGCAATTGAAAAGTGCCTATTTTTCTACACAAGAATTAATTATAAATTCGTATTTTACAAATTCTTTAAAAACACTTATTACTTCTGATGATGTAGATAGATTTAGAAAAAAATTGTACAGTTTTCAAGACATAATTGGAACTACAACTAACTACTTTTTCTTTAATAACTACTATATTCAAGTAATGGAAAAACTAGATAGCAGATATGATTCATTGTCTGATTATTTAGATGATGATAATACTTATTTGATTCCTAAAAAGGAAAATAAATTTACTAAAATTATAAATTACATAAAAAAATTAATTTGGAAAAAAGAATCAGTTCGTTAATATTCTGGCAAAGCAGAATAATACTTATTCCTCTTAATTAATATAAAAAATACCGAAGCAACTTTACACTGTATTTACAGTATTAAGTTTACTTCGGTTTTTATCACCCCTCTAAAGTTTTTTCGAAAGGAATCTTACTTCATAAAAGCATTCAGCTGTTTGCACAGCTTGTTCAACTCCCCTTCCTGAACAAACATAGTCACATTAGTGATTCTAATATCAATATCGTTCATTCTCCAAAAGTGGATAACTACTTTATTCAACAGTTCGTTGTACACACCGACAAGCTGCAACTTCTTGTTATAGCCTGTCTGCATGCACTTGTGAATGGTATCAAAGGCTGTTTCTTTATCCTTTTTACTCCTCATGTCGGCCCAAACAACTACTTCATAGCCATAAGAACCTACCATGCTATTAAATGTTCCGTCTTCCATACTCATCCATTGCCGAATAAGTTCCAAAGCTTCTTTATCATTAGCCGCTCTGAATTTTTTCGAAATTTCCTCATCTACCTCCTGCTCTTTGCAAAATTTAACAAGTTCCATTTCTCTTGCATTCATTTTTTAATTTCCTTTCAATCTTACAGAATGATATTCAAACAGCACATCAAAATGTACTATTTAGAATTATATACTATTTTACATAATATTACAAGTTATTTTTAAAATCTTTTCTGCGGCATCTCTTCCACTTCTTGCAGCCCATGCAACTGTTGCTTTCTGTCCTACTATGTCTCCACCAGCAAACACTTTATTAATTGAAGTTTGCATATTTTCATCTATTTTTATATAACCATATTCATTTTTTTCAAATTTTTCTATGATATTATTCTCTGGTTTAGAGCCTGTTGCCATTACGACATAATCCATATTTAAAATAAAATTGCTTCCTTCTATATTTACTGGTGATAGTCTATTTTCTCCTTCTTTTTTTACCAATTCTGTTTTTATACATTCTAGCTTTTCTACTTTTTCTTTTCCCAATATTTTAACTATATTAGTCTGAAATAAAAACTCTATTCCTTCTTTTTTTGCATCTGCAATTTCTTTTTTCTCTGCAGGCATTTGCTCTTCAGCTCTTCTATAAATTACATAAACTTCACTTGCCCCAAGTTTTTTTATTGCTCTAGCAGAATCCATTGCAACATTACCACCACCGATTATAGCAACCTTTTTTCCAGTATAGTTTGGATGTTTATTATATTCTAATAGATAATTTCCCCCATAAACACCCTCTAAACCTTCACCTTCTATATTCATCTTGGCTGGAATGTTAGCTCCAATAGCAACAAATACTGCATCATATTTTTTTGCTAAATCTTCAATTTCAAAATCTCTTCCCAGCTCTTGATTTAGCTTTGTTTCTACTCCTAAATTCAATATTTTTTCTATTGTTTTTTCTACTACTTCTCTAGGCAATCTAAATTCTGGAATTCCGTGTGTTAGTAAGCCTCCAAGCTTATCATGTTTTTCGTATATTGTAACCTTTACGCCTCTTCTTGCTAAAAAAGCTGCACATGTAAGCCCTGCTGGTCCACTTCCTATTACAGCAACTCTTTTATCTTTTGCTCTTTCGTCCACCTCTATTGATAATTCGTAATTATTTTCAATACTTAAATCTCCAATATAAGCTTCCATCGCACCTATTGAAACAGGCTCTCCCTTTATTCCACGAATACAGCTCCCCTCACATTGCTTTTCATGTGGACATATTCTTCCACATATTGCTGGAAGTATAGTAGTATTACACAATATTTCATACGCTTTCTTACTATCGACCTCATGTATAAATTCCGGAATGCAATTACCTAGTGGGCAACCTTTTATTCTACACTGACTATTTTTACAATTCAAACAATAACTTCTTATCTCTTCAATTTTCTTCATGATTATACCTTTCATTTTAAATTTCAATTTTCATCTCATCAGCCTTCTGTTTTACTAACTTTAAGTCTTTCCAGAAATCTATTTTTTTATTTTCATCACGAAGTAATGCTGCCGGATGCCAAGTTGGCATGTAAAGTATTTCTTTCTTTTCTACCCATTTTCCTCTTGAAGCTGTTATTCCATACTCTTCTCCGAGTATGTTTTTTAGGGCTGTACTTCCTAGTAACACTATTATTTTAGGTTTTACTAATATTACTTGATTTCTTAAATAATTAAGGCAAGCCTGTGCCTCATCAGCCTCAGGTGTTCTATTTTGAGGTGGTCTACATTTTACAATGTTTGCAATATACACTTTATCTCTATGTATTTCTAATGCTTGAAAAGCCTTATCCATAAGCTTACCTGCTTTACCAACAAATGGCTCTCCAAGCCTGTCCTCGTCTGCACCAGGACCTTCTCCTATAAACATTACATCAGCATTTTTGTTGCCTACGCCAAAAACAATATTTGTTCTGTTTGTGCATAATTTGCACTTTTTACAGTCTTTAATCGATTGCTCCAAATCTTCCCAATTATCGTACATAATTTATCACCAATTTTATTTTCCTTCATCAACACATTTTTCTACTAACTTAATTTTTATTTTCTCATTTGTATTAATTTCTGCTTTTGTTCCAATTGGTATTATTATTTTTTTATCAATATGACCAAAGTTATCTGATTTTATTATTGGAAATTTATATTCATCTCCAATAGCATTTATTATTATTTTTTCGAGACCAATTTTAGATGGATGCTCGTAATTTCCAATCCATAGCCATGCAATTTTATCGAATACTCCATTTTGTTTTAAATAATATATATTACTATTTACCATTTCTGGTGCAGACTCAAAACCAAGCTCCTCTAAGAACAAAATTTTATCCTGTAAATTTACGGCATATTTTCCACAAACTAATTTTGTAAATAGTGATAAATTTCCTCCAACAAGTTCTCCTGTAGCCTGTCTTGCTTGTATAGTTGTGTATTTATCTTCTAGTTCTCCCATTATTAAACTTTCTGTATTCTCTGCAAAAGTTTTTATGAATTGCTTATAGGCATAGCCTGTTTCCCATGATGTTAACGACTTAAACGTTGGACCATGATATGTTACAAGCCCAGTCTTTTCGTGTATTACATTTAGAATACTAGTATTATCACTAAAACCACAAATTATCTTTGGATGATTTTTTATCATTTCATAATCTATATAGTCCAAAGTTGTATTAGAATCTTCCCCACCTTTTACGCACATTATGGCCTTTACCTCATCGTCTTTAAAAGCCCAGTTAATGTCTGCAGCTCTTTTTTCTGGTGATGTTCCATAACCTAGAGTATCTTCAAATACGTATTTGCCGAATTTTACTTTAAATCCCGAAGCCTCCATTAATGCAATGGAAGCATTTATATACTCTAAATCGTCTTTTTCTATATAGTTTGATGGAGCAATTACTCCTATAGTATCACCTTTTTTTAATTTACTAGGTCTCATAAAATTTTCTCCTTTTTATTTATTTGGAAAAGAATTAAATTTTGGCAAGGGAAATGAATTTCAAAGGCAAGGGCGCATACTTTGTGTATGTAACCGCGTTTGAAATGAGATTTGACGTAGCCAAAATTATGATTATTTTTCAAATGTCATTCCTAAAACAGCAATATTCCTGCCAGCCCTATCCTTTTGTTCTCTATATGAATGTATTACATTAGAATTACATACTGTACAAATTTTACTTTCTATTATGTTTGTAGATTGTAATCCACATTCTTCTAACATTAATCTATTTATTAAAGTTGTATCTATATGATATTTATTTTCTCGTTTTTCTATTATATCACAATTTCTATTTAGATAACTGAATGCTTGTTCAAAAATATTCTTTACATCTTCATCTACTTCAAAATGACATTTCCCAATACATGGACCGATACATGCAATAATATCTTCTGGTTTAGAGCCATAGCCACTTATCATTTTTCTTACAGCTTTCTGACCTATCTTCTGAGCCGTTCCACGCCAACCAGAATGAATATTTCCAATTACATTTTTTACTTGGTCATATAATAAAATTGGTGTACAATCTGCAAATGATAATACTAAGTCTGTATCTGGCTTACTTGTAAGCAAACCGTCCACATTTTCTAAATACTCTTTTGATGTTTTTTGATAATTGTTATCCACATTTTTTATACAATCTGTGTGTGTTTGGTGCGGTTTTACTATATTTTCTCTTTTTATATCTAGCGCATCACAAAGCATATTATAGCTATGCTCTGTGACACTTTTTTCAGCCTTACCATTAAAATCAATTCCGTCCACACTTAGCGTATATGCATGTACTAAATTTTTGAATTCTAACAATCTTTTAAATTGCAAATATTCAATTCCATCTTTTTTTACATGAACTATATTCTCACTAGATAAATCCATATAACCTCCATTTCTTTATGTTCCACATTAGTTTCTGAAAAATTAAATTTTTACAAGGAAGATGAGTTTAAAAGGCAATGGCGCATACTTGCTGTATGTAACCGCGTTTTTAACGAAATCTGACACAGTCAAAATTTTAATTATTCTTAAACCACCTTATTTTTAATCATTTCTAAAACCGCATCTTTATTCAATTTTGAAATATATTTATATTCATTGTTTTTCGTATTTTCATCAAACCTGCATATAGACTTGTATTTACAATACTCACATGGTGTTTTTTTGGTACTTGCATTATAATATGGTTTTACTTCTATATTGCCTTGCAAAATTTCTTCTGATATTTGTTTTATTATTTTTTCCATGTATTTTTGCAAATAAACAAATTGCTCTTTTGTTGCAGCACTCGTGCCTCTATCACCTATCTCTCCGTCTTTTTTTATTGTTGCCGGAATTATTTTGCTTATACCTTTTGGCTCATTTTCTATATTTGTGTCCATTTTTTTAATTATATTCACATCGGCTAAAATTAAGCCTTTCATCTTGAACTCTTGTCTGATTTTCTCTTCTACTTCTTCATCAGTCAAGTTCTTATCAGTTCCGATTGTAGGATTTATTAAATTAAAATATAATACCCCAGCAGGTATAAAATCTTCTACCTTGCAGGTCTCGTTTAAATATGTTAAAAGCTGTAACTGAAGTCCATAAAACACTTGATTTAAATCGATGTTTTTTACAGAAGATTTGTAGTCTATTATTCTTACATATGTTCCATCTGGATTTTTCATTATATCTACTCTGTCTATTTTTCCTGTAATCTCTACCTTTTTTCCATCTTCGGTTATAACAGTAATTGGTTTATACTGACCGTTCCCGCCGAATTCTAATTCATGCCCGAATACTTCAAACTCGCTTTGTTTTAGACTCTGCACAATATATTTTACAGACATAGTAACAACTTTTTGTAACCTATTGCTTAACACTTTATATTTTGATGTTGTTGTAAATATGTAATTTCTGTCTAATTTTAGCTTTTCGCTTACTATTTCTGCTACTATTTTCTCTAGTTCTTCGTCTGTAATTGCCTTTAAATTAATATTTCTTTCTTCTATTACTCCGAAAAAGTTGTCTATTACATCGTGCATAAATGAGCCTGTATCAACAGCTTCAACATTAAATGTTTCTTTATCATTCAGTTTTAATCCATATTTTAAATAATACGAAAATGGGCAACCGCTGTATTGCTCCAATTTTGATACACTGGTTTTTAATGTACTTCCATACATTTTTTCTACATTTTCTTTTTTAATTTTTTCTGCTGTATTCGTGTAATTCAAGGCTTTTACAGCAGATGCAAGCTTTTCATGCCATTCTTCACTTTCATTATATAAATTGTAAACATCAAACCATTTTGTATCAATTTCATTACCATCTCTAAACTCACGTAAGTTTATTAATAATTCCTTAAAAGTATTTTCCTTTGTAGAAATTTCAGATTTTCTGTATATTACATCACTCGTTTCTTTTAAGCCTTCGAATATTTTTTTAATTCTAGAAACTAAAACTGATGGTCTTAAAGATTTTCCTTCCATGTCTGATGATGAATATGACAAAAATATTCTTTCTTCTGCGGTTGTAAAAGCCTTGTAAATGTTGAAATTATCCTCATAAATTCTGTCTATTGTACCTTTTGCAAGTTCTACTCCGTTTTGCTTAATCTTCTCTCTATCATCATCATTCAAAAAGCCTTCGGCCTTATTGATTGAAGGAAACATTCCATCATTTAGTCCAATTATAAACACAGCCTTAATCTTGTGGCTTCTAGACCTGTCTACGTCTCCAACAGTAACTTCGTCTTGTGCCATTGGAATTGTTCCAAGTTTGCTTTCTCCAAGACCAGTTTTTAATATCTGCATATAGCTTTCAAAAGTAATGTTCTCATCTCCAAATACAAGTACAATCTCGTCTAATACCTGCATTACAATCTTCCAGCTAGTCTCATATTCTGCTGCAATATCAACCTTTTGCATATCATTTAATTCTTTTATTTTGCTCTCTAGAACTTTATCTATATTATTCTTGATTAAAAAATTATATAAATTTTCTGAAATCTGTTTTGCAGTCTTGTTTCCAGATAAATTATTTTTTAGCTCTACTAATGGTGTTACAATTTCTCTTCTAAGCTCATTTATATGGTCGATTGTTGCCTTACCAGTACTGTCTTCATCATGGAAATTCCAGTCAGCCTTGTACCATTTACTGCCTTTTATCTCCCATTTTAAAGCATAATTTTCAAGAAGGTAAATATCACTCGGAGTAATATTTAGAAATCCACATTTAATATAATTAAATACACTATCATATGACCAGTTTCTAGCAAAGATATCTAATATTGAAATTAAATATTTTACAAGAATATTCTGGCTCAAATCTCTCTTTTCGTCTATGAAAACTGGAATATCGTATTCCTTAAAAATGGCCTTACACAAATTCGAATAAACATCTATGTTTTTCGTGATTACAGAAATGTCTCTGTATCTAAACTTTTTACTTCTTACAAGCTCTAAAATTCTTCTCGCAACTTCTTCAATTTCTGAATACTGGTTATTTGCTAAAAACAAACTTAAATTTTCTACACTTCCATCATATTTTTTATATGGAAAATTATATAAATTTCTTTCAATATGATTTAGCTCTTTAGATTTAAATCTATAAATTTTCTCTAAAAATACTGGCTCTTCCACAGTCGTCTTTGTTTCTTTTGCAATTCTTAATATTTTTTCAATTGTTTCTTTATTGCTGAAAAAAATATCATTACTTGCCTCATCAGTTTTCTCCATAGAATTACTCGTAACTGTAATTGTAACCTTGCTTGCTTGTTTCAAAAGCTTAGCAATTATAGCATATTCTTGCTTAGTAAATCCTACAAACTCATCTATATAAATCTCTGTATTCTTGAACATATCAGTAGCATCAAGCTGATTTTCCAATATTGTTAAAGCATCATTTTCATCAACATAATTATTTACAATCTTCTCTTGAAACTTGCTATAAACAGTATAAATATCTTGCAACTTGTTCTCCAAATATAAGTCATTTTCTCCTACCTGTTCCATCAAAGTCTTAAGATTTTCTAATGTTACACCATGCTTCTTAAGCTCTGTAATCTGGGTCATCACCATATCTATATTGCTATCTGATTTTCCTAAAAATTTAAGATTATTCTTTTTATTTGAAAGAATGCTATAAATTAACATAGATTTTCCGCAATTTGAAAGTACAGTTTTATTACTACCACCAACTTCACTAGAAACTCTGTGTGCCATTCTCGCAAAAGTAAGCACCTCGGCATTAATAACTGCCGAATTTTGTTCTTCATCCTCCAAAGACCTTAAAAGCTCTTTCTCAGCCGAAAAAGAAAACTGCTCTGGCGTTATAATATATTTTTTTCTGCCATTATCTATGTTTTTACTTATCTCATTAAAAATATATTGCGTCTTTCCGCAACCACTTCTACCATATATAATTTGTAAACTCATACTATCTCATCCTTTTGGTGTATTTTATCATAATTATTGTAATTAAGCTAGATTTTTGTAAAATAAAAACACTACTTTTTGTAGTGTCTTGAAATTACTGTTGTGTTTTAACATATTTTTTAAATAGCTCTTCTAATAAAATAAAATTACAACTTCTCTCTAATATTCTTTGAGGCATATGATTTTTTCTATATAAATTTTGAAAATAATTAATCTTTTTAAATAATTCTGCCTTATGATTATTTAAAAATGTTAATTGTTCCTCTAACATCTTTTTATATTTTATATCTGTAACAGTAGGTAACACTTCTGTTAATTCTTCAATAGGCGTAGGAATCATATTGTTAATATTAATTACTCCCAAGTTTCCATCTTCAATTTTAAATATATCTATCGCTTTTGGATTAATTAGTTTGTGTTTTTCCTTAGGTGATGCTAATGGTGCAAAATAATTATAATTATTATATGTATATACTACACCTATATATGGTCTAGTAGAGTTTTTATTATATGCTACATTTTTATCATACTTTCTTAAGTAATTTATGTATTGTTCGCTTATATAATATATTTTTAAATTTTTCATAACATCCTCCTAAAATAAAATATGACAACCTTCTTAATAGATTGCCATATCTGCTTTTTTAAGTTCCTACTTTGGCAAGGATATTCCTACTTTTTTAAGTTCCTACTTTGGCAAGGATATTCCTACTTTTTTAAGTCCCTACTTTAGCAAGGGTATTCTTTCTTTTTATTAATGATAATTAATTATCATCACTAGTATATTTATTATACACCATAAATATACATTGTTCAAGGACTTTTTATAATTAAATTTAAAAAACCAGCCACTTATTTAAGCGACTGGTCTTCATTATTTTAGATTGTTCCCTTCTTTCTCATCTTTGCTTCATACATGTTGTGGTCTGCTTTTTTGATAACATCTCTTATGTCATCATATTCTGGATTAAACAATTCATGTCCAACCGAAATTGTCGGAAACAGATTTTCTCTGCTCTGAATTTTAGCCTTATTTTGCTCTGCTACAAAAACTGCATTCAATTTGTCAAGATTTGCAGAACTATTCAAAACCACTGCAAATTCATCTCCACCAACTCTGTAGCATAAGCCACATTGGCCATACACACGTTGAATTATTTCTGCAACCTTTTGCAAACATTCATTACCATACTGGTGCCCGTAGTTATCATTAATCGACTTGAAATTGTCAACATCGAAAACCAATATCGTAGCAGCCATCGACAAATTTGTAGTGTAGCTAAAGAAGCTTCGTTGGTTCAGCAACTGAGTCAATCCGTCTATATGCTGAGTTATCTCATTATAGTAAATGTACATAAAGGCAGATGCTACTGCAATCGTAATCCAGTCCAATCTAAGGTTTGGCAAAATTGATTGAATAATTATGCTACTTGCCATAAATCCCAAGATTAAAATTAAGACATAGGCATTTCGGTTTTGATATTTTTTGCTGAACATATATGCTTTTTGAAAATAAAATGTAATGCTAATCATATATACCAAAATATACAACCAATACATTTTTCCATGATGATACGTATACGATTCATCAATATAAAATATACATCCAAAGAAAACTGATATAATCTCAATTAAGATATGTGCACATGCAATAAATTTCATAATTTTTTTTTCGTTTTCACTTACAGAAAAAAATGCATTTGCACAAGTAATTGAAATTAATGGTGCAACCGAAAACTCAACAACCTTCACTATATAATGAAGAATTACTGTTTCTTCCGATTTGCCATCTACCAACACCCCAATAAGCTCTCCTATTGTTGCAAGCATTATACCTGCAAAAGTAAATATAAGTCCCCGTTTTGTTTCTTTTGCCATGTACCTGTTTCCAGATACTATTGCCATCATTATGACCATTACCATTATTGTAAAAAACGTATTTCCTATATAATATTCATTCATTGTGCAATCCTTTCTTTTGTATTTGTTGCTAATCTAAAATAATGGTTTTAACATACCTCCTTATTATAAAAGATATTTATTATAATTTTCACGCATTATATTATACCATTTTTTTACAATTTTCTCAAGTTTTTCGCTTTATTTATTATTAAAAAAATAATATCTGCACATATTCTTTTACTTTATATGCAGATACTTTCCTTTTTTCTCATCAAAATTATAATTATTTTTCAACGTTTTATCCTTATGAATTTTCTCTTTTCCAATAAAATAAATACTGCTGTGCAATGCCTTCTAAATCTCCAAATTTTTCTTTTGCGAGCTGTTCTATTTCTTTTTTGTTTACTTTTGCCTCTACTGGATTATGTATGTACAAATCGTTCATTACTCTGCGTACCCAAACATCTATTGGGAATACATCAAATCTTTTTAGTGTCGAAAATAATAGTATGCAGTCTGCTACTTTTGGTCCAACGCCTGATAGAGTTAGAAGTTCATTTCTAATATTCTTTGTACTTTTCTCTTGTTTTAACTTTTCTAAGTCGGCTTCACTATTTACAATTTTTCTAGTAGTTTCGAATATATATTTGTCTCTAAAGCCTAAGCCCAATGCTCTTAAGTCTTCCATACTTGCCGTTGCTAACGCTTCTGGTGTTGGAAATGTGTAATACTCTTGTCCTCTAAACACTATACATATTCCATACTTTTTTGACATTCTATCTATTATTCCTTTTATTCTTGGAATATTGTTGTTTGCAGATACTATGAAAGAAATTATCATTTCCCATAAATCTTGGCTTAATATACGGATTCCTTCTCCATATTTAATACTTTCTTTCATGTATTCGTCTATGTTTGCAAGTTTCTCTTTTATTGCTTCGTAGTCTCTATCTAAATCGAAATATTTTCTGCAAACTTCCTTAATATCTCCATCACAAATTCCGGTTATTATTATTTTTTCCTCAGGTTCTTGCTTTACATTTAATACATTCTTTCCAAATATTCCTGTATAACTTCCGTCTTCTTGCACATTCCACCTGAAACATTGTCCACACTCAAAAATATCTCTGGCATTAAAAGATTTACAATTTTCTATTACATATGTTTGTTCCATTTTATTTTCCTCTCTTCTACTTAAATCCTCTTCCAATTACTTCTCTTGCATTTAATATTATTATAAATGCCTCATTATCAATCTTTTTTGCAATGTTTTGCATTGCATAGGCTTCCGTTCTAGAGCCTACACATAGTAATGTCATACGTTTTTCATTTGTGTACATTCCTTTTGAGTATAAAGCTGTACTGCCTCTGTCTATTGTCTTTCCTATGGTTTCGGCAATTTCTTGATAATGTGGAGAAATTATTAGCAAAGCTTTGGTAAAGTTTATACCCTCGAAAATCAAGTCTATCATCTTTCCCATTAAAAATATTGCAATTGCAGAATACAATCCGATTTCGATTGTTTTGAAGAATATCACGTTTGCAGTTATGATTATTACATCTATGAATAATATCAAGTTACTACTTCTGTATTGTGGTTTGTATGCTCTAATTACATATGATAACAGATCCGATCCACCTGTTGAAGAATTGAATTTCAAAATTACAGCTGTGCCAACTCCCATAAATATTCCTCCATAGATGCACGCTAAAAATTTATCATGTGTTAATGGCTCGATTCTATCTAAAAGGTCTACAAATACTGAAAATAACACCGTTCCATAAATAGAACGTGCAAATAATTGCTTCCCTACTTTAAAATATGCAATTAATAGCAATGGTATGTTCAATATTAACATAGTCGTTCCCATGGGATAATTTGTTAAATAATAGACTATTATTGCAATTCCAGAAAATCCACCAGTCGATAGCTCATTTGGTAGTAAAAATTGCGACACTCCAACAGCCATTGCTAAACACCCAAAAGCAATGTATATATACTCCTTTATCAGATTCTTTACACAATTTTTATTTAATTCACAAATATTTTCTATATTTTTTCTAATCTTCTTTTGTTTTCTTGTTTTTTTCTCTACCATAAAAATCACCTATATTAGCATTATTGGCAAATATAGGCAAATTTATACTTTTATGCAGTTTCTAAAACATTTATTTTGAACTTTCCTGGTTTTATCTTGTTATTGCACTTTACTGTTGTTATTACAGCATATGTATCTTTTAATTTATTTATATTTTCTTTTTTATGTCCAATAATATTGTTTAAATCCTTAGAGTTTGCTTCTATCTCAACTCTAATCACTTTTGCATTTATGTGTTTTATGTCATCAACAATCTTGTCATACCAAATTGCATCTTCCACAAGCTGACCAAATGCCGGGTGGTATGGTCCAGAAATAACTTCGCTATCTTTATTAGCAGAATCTGTAATTGTATCTGTATTTTGCAAACCAACTCTTATTACTTGAATGTGTTTTTTATTAAACATTTTTAGTATTTCTTTGCTTCTCTCTACAGCCTGTCCAACGGTTAATGGAGTAAATTCCCCCTTATTAAATTCTTGTTCAAGCTCTGTTCCTTTTATTACAAGCACGGGATAAATTCTAACCATTTTAGGTTTTAATTTTATGCAATCCTTCGCAGTTTGAATATCATCTTTTTCGCTACTTTCTGGAAGCCCAACCATCATCTGATGTCCGAGATTAAATCCATACCAACGAATTAATTTTGATGCTTTAATAACGTCTTCGAAGCTATGCCCTCTCTTGCATCTAGCCAAAATATAGTTATTTGAAGATTGAACACCAAGTTCTATAGTCTTTACGTGGTATTTCTTTAGCATTTTTAGAATTGGCTTATCTATTGCATCGGGTCTTGTTGATAGACGAATACTGTTTACTTTTTTGCTTTTTATATATGGCTGAACTGCTTGCAATAGTTCTTCTTGTTTTTCAACTTCTATTGCAGTAAAGCTTCCTCCAAAAAAAGCAACTTCAACGTAGTTCTTGTCAGTCTTAAAATTACTTAAATAGTAATCAATAGTCTTTCTAACATCGTCTGCTGTTACTTGCTTTTTCTCTCCGCTAATGGTTCTTTGGTTACAAAAAGTACAACATTTTTTACATCCCCAATGTGGTACAAATATTGGAATGATATACTCTTTTTTCAATATTATTTACCTCCGTCCACATAATTCATATTTTTATAAATTCTTTAGTGCCTTATCTGCAGCATTCATTTCAGCCTGTTTCTTTGTTTTTCCTTCTCCTGTTGCCAATACTTTGCCATTCAATTTTACTTCTGCAGTAAAAGTTTTGTCATGGTCTGGCCCTGTTTCTTTAATAATCTCGTATTTAATATCAACAGTTCCGTGCACTTGAAGTTTTTCTTGTAATACGGTCTTGTGGTCTTTTATTCCAACATTTTTGCTTGCAATTTTTATCTCTTCTTTCAAATTTTCTATTATAAACTTTTCGGCTTGCTCTAAGCCAGAATCAAAATACATTGCAGCTATAACAGCCTCTACACTATCAGCCATTATTGCTACTTTTTTATTTCCTTGATGCATCTGTTCACTTTTTCCAACGTACAAGAAATCACTAAAATTATGCTTTTCTGCAATTTTGTAAAGGCTGTCCTCACATACAACCGTAGCCCTAACTTTAGTCATTTCTCCCTCTTTTAAATTAGGATAATTATTATAAATATACTTGCTTGATAAAAATTCTAATATACTATCTCCTAAAAATTCTAGTTTTTCGTTACTAGCAGTTTTATGTTCATATGCATATGATGTGTGTGTTAAAGCATTTTTTAGTAGATTAATATTTTTAAATTTATATCCTATGTTCTGTTCTAAAGCTGACAAATCTCTATTCTGTTCCATATTCTCACCTCCTCATCAAGTACTATATTACCTCATTTTTTTGCATTTGTAAACAGCATTATAAATTATTAATAAAAAAAGACCAGTTTTGCACCAGTCCTATTATTCGTTATAAATTGCTTATCCAATTAGACGCCCCGTAAAGAATTCTTTCAATTCTTACAATTCTTTTGCTCTCATCTATTCTATAAAAAGCTATGTAATTCTTTATAAGTAATCTCCTAATATTTAAATGTTTAATTTCATTATCCTCAATAATCATATATCTTTGCGGAATATATTTTAATGTCCTTATTCTTTCATTTATTAGTTGAGCATATTTTCTTGCAATAGTTGGTTCGTTTAAATTTTTCTTTATATATATTACAATTTTCTTTAAATCTTCTTTTGCCTTTCCAGACAATTCGATTTCATATTTTTCTTGCATCTGAACCTCCTATTTTATTTTTTCAATATTTTTTCAACTTCATCAAATACTTCATCAATGGAATAAACATTACCACTTTCAGAATCTTTTATGCCTTCCTCTAATTTTTCCTTGAGATCTTTTTTATCCTGTGCAATTAATTCTTTAGGTGCCGTAGCTGTTGCAACTGTATATTTTAAATATTCAATATAGTCTAGAACCTTACTTGAAAGTTCATCTGGTAATGTTTCTATTATATTGCATATTTCTTTTTGTTTAGTTGTCATTTTATCAACTCCTTTATATTTAATATAATACATTTATATTATATCACAGTAAATAGAAGATTTATACTCTTTTCATATTTAATTTTGACAAGTAAAAAAAAGAAAGGTATTTAAACCTTTCAAATTTATTTTATCTTAAGCTACGTGATCCTTTATATAATCAACAACGTCACTTACTGTTACTATCTTTTCAGCATCAGCATCTGGGATTTCTGTATCAAATTCTTCCTCTAGTGCCATTATTAATTCTACTATATCTAATGAATCAGCTCCTAAATCATCTATAAAAGAAGCTTCCATTGTAACTGATGTTTCAGTTACACCTAATTGCTCAACTATTATTGATTTTACTTTTTCAAATATTTCTTCTGAACTCATCTTGTAAGTTCACCCCCTCTCGAATACCTAATCAACTTATACATAAGATAATACAAGTTTTATTAATTGTCAAGCAAAATAAATAAACTTTTCACATTTGCATGTAAATTTCTGCTGAAAGCGTGCATTTTAAAGCATTACACGTTTTCGAATGGTCGTTCATTTTTATAATATTACTTATGAACATTTTTCATTTTGAAAAACGTCCCACAAATAAGCAAAAATTCTGTTGCCTTTTTTTTATTATAGTGTTATTATTTTTATAGTATTACGAAGGAGAAATTTTATGTATCAAGAAACTTTTGATTTTTATGACTCAACTTCCATAAAAATATATAATCTAGATAAAAAAATAAGATATGAACTTTCTATCTTAGATAGATTAGACCCTATGACAAAGCGTCACTCTGAAAATGTTGGAAATTTAACGGGTAGAATCTGTCAATATTTAAGATTGAATAAGCAATTTACAGTTCATGCAATTATTTGTGGTTATTTACATGATATTGGTAAATCACAAATTCCATACGAGATATTATCAAAAGATGGACCTTTAACCAACGAAGAATTTGAAGTTATGAAAACACATACTACTTTAGGTTATAATATATGTATGAAGGATTTGCGTTTGCGTCCATATGCAGAAGGAGCTTTATATCACCATGAAGCATTAAATGGAACAGGCTATCCTCAAGGTTTAAAGAAAGAAGATATTCCTTTTGTTGCAAGAATAATTCGTGTTGCAGATGAATATGATGCATTGGTTACAAAACGTCACTATAAAACCCACGTAAACATTTCAGAGACATTGAAATTAATGTTAAAAGATGCAAAACCTGATGACATGCACAAAGTTGTTGCTTTAGACCAACTTTCTGAGAATGCACAAAGTGGAAAAATTAGTCCTAAAATTTTAAAATGCCTTTTTAAAATTGTTATTGAAGATACTAAATATGAAATAAGTTGTGTTATTGATTACATTGACTACTTAAAGGAATCTATTAAACGTCTAGAATTGATTGATTCATACAATATGAAAATGCAAAATGCTACTAAACAAAAGAAAAGAGATTACTACAAAGAAGGAATGGTAATGCTATTTCAGGCTGGAGAAAACTTTCAAAATTATCATCAAATTTTAAAAGAATATAGAGCCGCTTTGGTAATCCGCGAAAAAAGAATTGATGATTTATATAACGAAATTAAAATAATAAAAAAGCTAAAAGTTTAAGTACTTTTAGCTTTTTACAATTATAGCATCTTCACGCTGTTCGTTATTCTTGTTGTGAAAGAATTAAATTTTAGCATAAAAAATGAGTTCAAAAGGTAATAGCGCATACGTGTTGTATGTAACCGCGTTTTGAATAAAATTTGACGTAGCTAAAATTGTAATTATTTCGCAACATTATAGACCGAAACTCACTCCTAATGCATTATTAATCTTATTCATAACATTTTCATCGTCTATATGACCTATTTTTTCTTTTAATCTGCTTTTATCTATTGTTCGTATTTGCTCTGTTAGCACTATTGATTCTGTTTTTAATTGTGAATTTTCTGGTCCAATTTCTATATGAGTCGGAAGCTTGTTCTTCCCCATTTGAGAAGTTATTGCAGCTGCTATAACTGTAGGGCTGTGTTTATTTCCCATATCATTTTGAATTATTACAACGGGCCTAATTCCTCCGTTGCTCTGAACCAACTACAGGACTTAAATCAGCATAAAACATATCTCCTCTTTTTACTATCATATTATTCACTCCTACTATTTCTGTAACTAAGATTTGTTTTTTGATATATTTTAAATACTAGTTTTGAGATAAATTATTTTATTTCTATCTCATTGTATAATATGTAAACTATTACATTTTTGCTATTGTCCATTATTGATAATTTTGTTGGTTTAAGTGTTTTTTTGTCTAAAATTAGCTCCTCTGTGGCTATTTTTTTATCATTTTTTCTTTTTATTTGCATTACTATCTCTTCATTTTTTTCTGTTATATTTCTTTGTTCAGAATTTCGATATTCTTCAATAAAAGAGTTTAACCAAAGTATATTGCTTTCGATATATGGATAATTATTATATATTTTTTCTAAATTTAAATTGCTATTCTCTACTATTAATGATGAATCTTTGTATGTTAATTTTACTCCCTTAATAGTATCTGGCTCTAGTACTTCTTGCTCATCATTTTTTTCTTTGTGATTTTGTTTAATTAAGTATTTGTTACTATTTTTATTGCTATTTATAGTAACCTCTATTGTAGCTGTATACTCTTTAATATTTAAAATATAATCTTCAACTTCCTCTAAAGTTTTGTTAAGATTATTATTTCCAATATTTATAGTTTCATAACTTTTTTTAGAAAAAATAATTGAAATTATAACCAACAAAATAGCAATGGCTAATATAATAAATAAAAATTTTTTTGACTTTATAAATTTAACATTCATACAATAAAACTCCCAATATATTTAATAATAATATATTGAGAGGAATTATAAATATTCACTATTCTATTTAATATTTACAATTAAACCACAATTTTTAATCTTATAGTTAAATTGTAAATTTAATTTTGCCCAAAAATGGGCGTCCCTATTGGGCGAAATATTCTTTTAAGCATTTTCGTACTTCTTCTGCTGTATCCATTGTGTTTATTTTACTTCTAAAACTGCTTGAGTCTGGCATGCTTTTTGTGTATGCAGAGATATGTTTTCTCATTTCTTTTACGGCTATGTTTTCTCCTTTTTCTTCTATTTCTAGTCCTAAGTGTTTTAGTATTGTCTCATATTTTTCTTCGTTTGTTGGTTTTTGAATGCAAATACCGTTTTGTAGATATTGCACTGTTTCTCTAAATATCCATGGATTTCCGAATGCTCCTCTTCCTATCATTATAGCATCTACTCCACTTTGTTCTAACCTTTGCTTTGCTATTTCTCGGCTAGTAACATCTCCATTTCCTATTACCGGAATGCTAACACTTTCTTTTACTTGTTTTATTATGTTCCAATCTGCTTCCCCAGAATAGTACTGGCTTCTTGTTCTTCCGTGTACTGTTATAGCTGATGCACCAGCTTTTTCCGCTATTTTTGCTGCTTCTACAACAACAATATTATCCGCATCCCAGCCTGTTCTCATTTTGACTGTAACTGGCACTTTAGAATTTGCAACTGCTGTCTCTATTATTTGTTTTACTAGTTCTAAATTTAATAATAATCTACTTCCATCACCATTTTTTACAACTTTCGGTGCTGGGCATCCCATGTTAATATCTACAATATCTGCAAATTCACTAACATATTTACTAGCATATGCAATTGCCTCAACATCACTTCCAAATATCTGCACAGCTAACGGCTTTTCTTTATCACAAGTCTTTAGTAATAACTTTGTTTTTTCATCATTGTATAAAAGTGCTTTTGCACTTACCATCTCTGTGTATACAAGCCCTGCATCATTTTCTTTGCAAATTAACCTAAATGGCAGGTCTGTAATGCCTGCCATTGGTGCTAAAAATATATTATTTTCTAGTTTTACATTTCCTATTTTCAAAATTTACCTCGTTTAAATTTTATATATTTTTATTATTTTTCAATCGTTAGTCTATAAATATTGCCTTCTGTCTTCTTCCACTAATATTTAACAAAAGACCTATCATCATTAAGTTTGTAAGTAATGAACTTCCACCATAGCTTACAAATGGTAGTGGAACACCTGTTATTGGTAATAATCCCATTGTCATTCCTATATTTTCTGCCATATGGAATAAAAATATTCCTGCAATTCCAATTGCTATATATGACCCTAAATTATTTTTTGCTGTTTTAGCAATAAATATCGACCTTGTTATAAGCACAACATAAGTTATTATTACTGTTGCAGCTATAATAAAGCCCATTTCTTCTCCTATTACAGCAAATATAAAATCTGTAGTCTTTGGATATAAGAAACCTAATTGAGTTTGGTTTCCTTTTAAAATTCCCATTCCGAGGAATTCTCCCGCACCTATTGCAAGCTTAGATTGAATAACATTGTATCCAGCACCTCTTGGATCTAAATTTGGATTTAAGAACACATCAATTCTTGTTTTTGCATGCTCTGGTAATACAAAAATATACAATACAGGTAGCAAAATAACAACTAATAAAATTCCGGTAATGATATACCTTTTCTTTATTCCTGCAACAAATAATATAAAAATTGTTGCTATTATAAATGTTATTGCTGTTCCATAATCTGGTTGTTTTACTATTAAAAGTACAGGAACTGTAACTATTGTAAGTGCTAATAGTAACCTAGTTGGTCTGCTTATTTGATCTTTGCCTTTTTCCTGTATTTTCGCTACATAAGTTGATAATGAAATTATTGCTATTATTTTCGCAAATTCAGCTGGCTGTATTGATACAGAACCTATTGTAAACCAGCTTGTCGCACCATTTACACTTTTTGTAAACATAACCGCTATTAGCGAAATTATCATTAAAACATACAATATTGGAGAAATTTTTGATATTGTATTATAATCAACAAATGTTAGAATTATCATTATTGGAATACTTATAGCGAGCCACATTATCTGCTTCTTAAATTCTTCATATTCTGTGCCTTGCGTTGCTGAAAATAATGCTACTAAACCAATGGCTAATAAAATAACTATACAAACGAGAATTCCCCAGTCCATATTTTTTAATATTTTCTTTCCCATTGAATCTCCTCATTTATTCTTCATTAGATTTGTTAGCTGATACTTTTTCTTTTACTTCTTCAGAATCTTTTGAGTCATCTGTTTCATCTACCTCTTCATTGTCATCTTCTGAATCATCATTTTCTGATTTATTATCTTCGTTTTCTACATCAGATTTTTCACTCTCATCATCAACGCTTTCATCGTCATCAGATGTATCAACTGCGCTCTCGTCTAACTCTTCGTCTTTAGAATCATCTTTTACAACTTCTTCATTACTCTCGTCAGAAGCTTTTTCTTCTACAGCCTTTTTTGAATTCTTATCTTCTTCTGTTTTATCTTCCTTTTTAGCATTTTCTTTCTGCTTTTTTTCTTCTGTTTCTTTTTCTATATTTTTTTCTTTTTTCATTTCTTCCCTTATTCCGGCGATTGGAATATTTGCATATAATGCTGGTGCACCTGTTGTTCCATCCTCATTTGTCTTGTTTGTTAGACGCACATCTATATCTTTCTCATCAACATCTATATATTTTTTTATAACTTCTATTATTTCTTGTCTCATCATGTCTAAGAAATCAGCTGAAACATTTGCTCTATCTTGCATTAAAACTAAATGTAACCTTTCTTTTGCTGTATCCTTAGATTTTGCTTCTATCTGGTCTTTTTTTCCAATCTTTTTAAAGAAATTAATTACGTTCTCAAACATTATGTACCCTCCACTATTTTTTTCTGAATATGCCTTTTATTTTGGTAAAAAATCCTTCATCTCTGCCCGGAATTGTAACATCAATATTTTCACCAAGAATTCTTCTTGCAATTTCTAAATATGCTTTTCCTGATGGAGCTTTTTTGTTTATTACTGCAGGTTCTCCTTTATTTGTTTGAGTAATTATAAACTCATCGTCTGGCACGACGCCTAAAAGATTGATTGATAGTAAGTCAACAATATCGTCAACATCCATCATCTCTCCTTTTTTAACCATGTTTGGTCTTAATCTATTTACAATTAGCTCTGGATTTCTAATCTCAGACGCTTCTAATAATCCTATAATTCTGTCTGCATCTCTGATTGAAGATATTTCTGCATTTGTTACTACTATAGCTCTGTCTGCTCCTGCGATTGCATTTTTGAAGCCTTGCTCTATTCCAGCAGGACAGTCGATTATAATATAGTCAAATTCCTCTTTTAGTTTGCTAGTTAGTTCTTTCATTTGTTCTTCATTTATAGCGCTTTTATCTCTAGTTTGAGCAGCTGGTAATAGGAATAACTGTTCAAACCTTTTATCTTTTATAAGGGCTTGTCTTAGTTTACATTTTTCTTCAACAACATCTACTATATCGTATACTATTCTGTTTTCTAATCCCATTACAACATCAAGGTTTCTAAGGCCAATATCAGTATCTACTAATACAACTTTTTTTCCTTTTAGGGCAAGAGCAGAACCAAGATTTGCTGTTGTAGTTGTTTTTCCTACTCCACCTTTTCCTGATGTTATTACTATAACCTCTCCCATAGAATCCTCCATTTCTTACTAACTCTTATCAAATTCACAAACTTTTTATAGATTTTTTAATCCATAATTTTCTACTAATATATTATACGCAAATGGGCAAAAAGTCAAGTAAAATTGGGCATTTTGTGAAATTTACAAATTTGATGAGAATGATAATTTTAGGAACCTTATTTTAAGAGTAAAAATAAAAAAACACCTAAAACTAGGAATAAATTTCCAAATTTTAGGTATTTCATTCTTTTTTTACTTTACATATTTTTTTACTAATAAACTTTATCATTAAAATATTCCATAATGTCTGATTTTTTCATTCTATTAGCTTTTATTTCATTGGCTATATATAGCAATGTAGTTACAGTTATTGCATTTCCATAAATCTCAGTAAACAGTGTTATACGTTGGAGTTTTTCTTCAATATTTCCAACAAATTTTCCAGAAACAAATGAGAAATAAAATTTTTTTACATTACTATCAAAATTATTCCACCATTCATTTGGATTACGTTTCTTTTCTCTTTTATTGTTTTCTTCAACATATCTTGTCATTTCATCCACTTGTGAAATTGGTAAATTGTACCCTTTAGAGTAAGCTTTCGTATCAATTATTATTCCATAATTCTCAACTTCATTATTAGTATATACAATTCCATCTGGCTTTCGTGTTCCACCTAAATGTATCCCCTTATAATTACATTCATTTATCAGTAATTCTATTGTTTTCATCTCAAATAATCTATTTTGTTTGCTATCATATGCTAAATCTACCATAGACAAATAATCGTGTGGTAATGTATCTAGTTTTTCTCTTAATTTATCTTTTTCAATTAAGAATTCCGATTTTTCAGCTTTAATAATTATTGGAATTACAAAGTCCATAATTATATCATTAAAATAATACTTCCCACTTTTGTAATCAATATTTAGCCCTATATTAGTTAATCCGCAAATATCATCACTTATAGCACTTGGTAATTCAAAAATTTCATAAGATTCCAATTTGTTTTTTATTTCGTCTATAGTTAATCCTTTTTTACTTTCTGCTAAGATTTTAAGTATTATACTTCTTCTCGTTCTTATATAATTTCTATCATTTCCTTTCGTCGCCATCATTTCCCATGATACATTCTTAGAAATTCTACAAAATCTACTTTTTCCTTCTGCCCTATTAAGGGCCTTTAATCCTTCATTAGTTATAATATATGATTGTCCTATTTCTTCTTTGTATTCTTTTCCACCAATAGCCACTACAATTTCTTTCGTAACTTGTTTCAGCAATCCTAGTTCTGTCAACCACTTCCCTATCATTCTGGCGTATTTATCTGAAGACCCTTCTGTATTAGTTTTAATTTTATTTTTTTCATTTATAGACTCTGTTGTTGCTAATGTCATAATTAATACATTTTGAGGAATGCTTGTAAAACCATCTTCCCCTATAAATCCCAAGTTAGAGCCCAGCTCAAATTTTGTCATTACTTTTCCATTTGACAGCAACCTTAAAATTCTAATTGCCGGTGGATAACTAAGAATTGCCTCTTCCAACAATAGCTTACCTTCACTAGCATCTTTTGTTTTAATCCATTCTAGCCCTTTTTCTGTTATTTCAAAAGTATCGTCCTCATAATTGTACTGTATAAATCCTAAGCAATGAGCCCATCTAACAAAATTATCTGCTGGCCAATCGCTAATAAATTTTCTTTTTTGTCCTTCTACTGTAGCTTGAACAATTCCATTGCATCTTGCACTTGACCTAGGTGTAAATGCCGTTCCTATTAAATCCGTGTATTTTATTTTTAATGGTTTACTTCTCATTACTTCTAAAAAATGGCTTCTTCCGTCTTTTTCTTCTATAAGCTTTTCTATTCTTTCATCAACTAATTGCTTATGTACTTCTGATGTATTATCAAAAATTGCGACAACATTATATAAGGACTTAAAGTCACTCGGATCTTGTACCCAGCCAAAAGTTCTAAATTTTCTATTTCCCATCTTTCTTAATTCAATCATTTTATCCTCCTAGTAGTTTATAATTAATACTTCTATGCTCTTATCACGTTTAGTATTATAACTCGAATTTGAATAATCACTTGTCAAATATATTGTTTTATATTTTTTACTCCACTCTTTTAAAAGTATATTTTCTTTTCCTTTATGTTCAATAACATTTGACAATGCAAATTTTACTTTTCTTTTATTTAATTCATCTAGTACTTTATATAATTGTATTTCTTCTTCTTCTTTCCAATCCTTAAACCCTCTATTGCCATCATTATACGAGCCAGTCGTTATTAAATAAGGAGGATCACAGTATACAAAATCTTCACTATTTAATCTACTTAAATCTACTTTATCAAATGGTTCGGATAAAAACTCCACATTCATACTTTTTAGTTTTTCGGTAAAAAGAATTAAGTTTGATTTCATATTGTCTGAAAATTGACTTCTGTTTCTTCCAAATGGATTATTATATTCTTTATTGTTATTAAATCTAAACTGATAATTAAATGAATAACATGACAAAGTATATAAGTCTATTGGTTCTTTTGTTTTATTGTAATAATTCCTAAATTTCTTAAAAGCCTCTTCATTTTCTTTTGATAATCCATATTCATTAATTCTTCCTGTTATTTTGTTTAGAGTTTCATCTATTGGTTTACTATATAGTTCTTTATATAAATCTATAATAAATGTATTCATGTCATTACATACAACTTTATTGCAATCTACATTTATTCCAACATTAAATCCTCCTGAAAACAAATCTACAAAAGTGTTTATTTTATCTGGAAAGAATTCTATTAATTGTGGTAATAATTTATACTTTCCACCAATATAATTCAGCGGACTCTTTAAAAATTTTCTTCTTGAAGCGATTCCATTAGCATATGTATATTTTTCCTCATCTTCTCTAACTTGTAGCGCATCTGCATATGGAACATAAAAATAAACTTCAGGCTGTTTATTACTCATTTTTTCCTTTTTTATGTAAAAAATATATTCATAATGCATATCCAATTTTTTAGTTAATTTATTTTGATACTGCTTATAAGGAATTTTATATAACCTATATGTATTAGTAATTCCATATTTTTTTAAAATTCCTTCTATTTCTTTTTCAGATAAAATTCCATCTTGATTGTAGCTTAAAATAACATGTTTAAAATTGGCTTTTTTTATTAATTCTTCCAGTTCATTGTAAACTTTGCTTTTAATGCAATAATCTGATTTTTGATTTGCATATTCTCTTATTCCTGTTTTACCGATTTATTATCGGATTATCATATTTAGCTATCGTTTCAAGTAGATGATAATTTGGTAAATACTGCCTTTCATTGTATGGAGGATCCAAATAAAGTATATCCCCACTTATTTGCTCTATCAATTTGTTAGAGTCTGTATTATAACATTCATTATCACAATTATTATCGATAACATTCAATCTAATAAGCTCAAATTTTTTTAATGCTCTTCTATCCCACTCTTTTAAATATGCTCCGTATGTTCCAGTTATATTAGATACAAATGGAATTCCTTCAAGTAAAGATGCTAACAAATAATAATATTCATTTTCGTTAATAAGTTCTTCATTTTTCCATTGTTCTATTGTTGTTCGAATAAAATCTATTCTTTGAGCATTTTCTGTTGTTAAATACATTCTTTCACATTTCTCATGTGGAGAATAATTAGAATACACAAATCCATCTTTTATATCAATAGGAGCATTTTCCAAATAATCAAATACATCTTTTATATTCAATGCTATTTTTACTTTTTTAAACTCCGGAATCTGATTATTCTGAATTGTTGCCTTTTGCAACACATATGAAAAATATAACATGTCATTAGATATGATTTTGTATTCATTTTTAAAAAATCTTGCGACTGATGAAGTACCAGAAAATAAATCGCAAAATACCTTCTCGCTTCCATCACAATTTTCTTTGATTACCTTTTGTATATCATTTAATAAATTCGTTTTGTTTCCTATAAATCTCATTTTTCACCTCTGCATCCGTAAACATCCCTATTCTATAATAAATAGATATTTTTTACAAGATGTTTTGAAGAAAAATTAGAATTATAAAATTAAATTTAATTTTTTTATTTTCCTTAATTTATTTATAAAGTAGTGAATTTTTCCATAATATAATAAATATCCAATTGAATAAATGTGTTTATTATCTATTCTATTGGATATTCTTTTTTACATATACATTTTAGTTTTTAATATATAACTATTCTAAAGCCCAAATCGTAAAAATTATAGTTTGTAGCAACTAAATACTGCCTTGTTGATACCGTAACTGAGCCATTATATTTGTAATAGCTTCCCATTAATGAACACGGTCTATTAGCTTCTCCTGTATTTTCTAGTGTATATTCCCACACGTTTCCCGCAATATCATAAATATTCATATGTGCAAATTTTTCACTACTTCCAGTTGTTAATAGTATATTTTCAGCTTGTTTCTTTTCATATGGGCAATTGATGTAATTATTACCATCTTCTACAGAATATTTTGCATTTTTATTAGTTATATTCCAAATATTATCTCTGTAATTTCCTAAATTTACACTATTTTCATTTATTTCATTATTGCTTACATTACCTTTTGTATGCATAAAAGCAAGTATTAAGTCCCATTGTACTCCAAACATTAAACTACTTGTTTTAGTTCCTGAATTTACATTACTTGCTAAATTTTGTGCTTGTGTTCTTGTTACATATGTGTATGGATATGCATCTGCTTTTGTTACTGGTGCTGTTGTTGGTACCGGATATTTTCCATCTACTTGTGATTCTATACTCATTCTATTAGTTCCAATTCCAGCTTCGTATCTTCCTACATAAAATCCACCATTTTGGTAAACACTTTTTAACATTGTCTTTTTTTGTGCATAATATTCGCTTTCTGTAAACCATCCTGTATTGTTGTTATCTGCCACCCAGGTATCTTTACGTCCTGTTCCATTTCTGTACACACTAGTATATGTGTGCAAATCATTTTCTATTTTTGTATATTCATCATCTGTAAAATTTGTTATATTTAATCCAGCTGTAGGATATACTGTTGTGTTCTTTGGAACTTCTACCCAAACATATTGGTTCCCATTACCATCTTCTATTACAAGTCCATTATCTAAATTAGTTTCTTTTACTTGTTTAAATTCTCTACTTGGATAATATGGCTGAGTCTCATTAGTTCTTGGTAATCCAATTACTTCATCCCTTATTTCATCCAAATTATCTAGCTGCTTTTCATATGCTTCTTTTGCTAGTATTTGACTTTCCATTTGCATTTTTCTTTTTGAAGAAGCTTGCATAAAAGCTGTTGTAAGTACTATCGAATAAAGCAATACACTTATAACAACTAATGCAGAAATTGAACCATTATTATCTCTTAGAATTTTTTTCATTAGAATCCTTCTTTCTTTTTTTAATACTTATATAATATAATAAATTTAATAAATAAGTCAATAAATTTTCTATATTATTTACCGAATTGTTGTTCACTTTTCTTGACATGTGAGCCAAATAAGAATATACTGAACATGTTAGTTTTGTACTAATTTTTTTGCTATTAAAAAAATTCAATTTTATTGTATTTGTATAAATTTTATAATTTACTTAATTATAGAATCTATACAATTTTGAATGAAAATTTCTAAAAATTAATTTTGTTATAGCAATTATGTTTTAGTACAGCATAACTTTTAAGAAAGGAGATTTTTTAAAGTGGAAAATTTGGTAGAAATTAGATGGCACGGTAGAGGTGGCCAAGGTGCTAAAACAGCTTCTCTTTTGCTTGCAGATGCAGCATTTAACACTGGTAAATATATTCAAGGTTTCCCTGAATATGGTCCAGAGAGAATGGGAGCCCCAATTACAGCTTACAATCGTATTAGCAATAGTCCTATTGTTATTCATAGCAATATTTATGAGCCTGATTATGTTGTAGTTGTTGATGACACTCTTTTAGAAACCGTTGATGTAACTGCTGGTCTTAAAGAAACTGGAGCCATAGTAATAAATACAGTAAAAGATGCAGATTATTTAAAGAAAGCATTAAAAGGATATAAAGGCGGAATTTATTGCATAGATGCAAGGAAAGTTTCTGAAGAGGCTTTAGGAAGATATTTTCCAAATACTCCAATGCTCGCTGCTATTGTTAAAGTTGCAAATATTATGGATGAAAAGGATTTTCTAAATGATATGAAAGGTTCATTCAAGCATAAATTTGCTAAGAAACCTGAAGTTATAGAAGGAAATATGAAAGCCTTAGAAATGGCTTTGAATGAAGTTAAGAAGATTAATTAAGGAGGTAAAATTATGTCTGAAATGCATATAGATAAAAACACACCAGCAAATGAATTAACACCAGGCGGAATTATTTATCAAGCTGGAAATGCTAGAGAATTTAAGACAGGTGACTGGAGAAGTATGTACCCAGTATGGATTCCAGAAAAGTGCACACAATGTGGATTATGCTTCCCTGTTTGCCCTGATGACTCTATTCCTGTTAATAAAGAATGTAAAAGAGAAGATTTTGATTACGATTATTGCAAGGGATGTGGAGTTTGTAGCAAGGTTTGCCCTTTCGGTGCAATAGAAATGAAGGAAGGAGTTGGAAAATAGTATGAGTATAAGAGAACGTTTAAGTGGAAATGAAGCTTCAGCAGTTGCTATGAGACAAATTAACCCTGATGTTGTTGCAGCCTTCCCTATTACCCCATCAACGGAAATTCCACAATACTTTTCAACATTTGTTAGTAACGGACAAGTTGATACAGAGTTTGTAGCTGTTGAGAGTGAGCACAGTGCTATGAGTGCTTGTATAGGTGCGGAAGCTGCTGGTGCAAGAGCCATGACGGCAACATCTGCAAATGGATTGTCTTTTATGTGGGAAATGCTTTATATAGCTTCTGGTTCAAGACTTCCAATAGTTATGTCTTTGGTAAACAGAGCCGTTTCTGGTCCTTTAAATATACACAATGACCATTCTGATGCAATGGGTGTACGTGATGCTGGCTGGATTATGCTTTTCTCTGAGAATAACCAAGAGGCATATGATAATTTAATAATGGCACATCAAATTGCCGAAAATAAAGATGTTTTACTTCCTTTAATGGTTTGCCAAGATGGATTTATTACATCTCACTCAATAGAAAATATTGAGCTTATCGAAGATGACAAAGTTAAAGAATTTGTTGATACATATAAGCCAGAACATTATTTGTTAAATCATGATGAACCAGTTGCAATGGGACCGATGGATTTACAAGCATTCTTGTTTGAGCATAAATATCAACAAGCAGAAGCTATGAGAAACGCAAAAAAGGTTATTCTAGAAGTTGCTGATAGATTCGAAAAAATGACTGGAAGAAAGTATAGCTTCTTCGAAGAATACAAATTAGACGATGCAGAAATTGCAATAGTTTGTATGAACTCTACAGCAGGCACAACAAAGGCTGTTGTAGATGATTTAAGAGCAAAAGGAATTAAGGCTGGTCTATTAAAGGTACGTGTTTACAGGCCTTTCCCAGCAGAAGAAATTGCAAAAGCATTATCACATTTAAAGGCTGTTGCAGTTTTAGATAAAGACGACAGTGTAAACGCTGCTGGTGCTCCCCTATTTACAGACGTAACATCTGCAATGTATGCAAATCAAATTGCAAATGTTCCAATGGTAGACTACATGTATGGAATTGGTGGTAGAGATACTACTACAAAAGACATTGTAAGTGTATTCGAGGATTTACAAGAAATTATTAAGACTGGAAATTTAGGAAACCCTTATAGATATTTAGGATTACGTAAAGGAGGAAAATAAACAATGGCATATAATTTAAAAGAAATAATGGCAACTAAACCATCAAGATTTACTGCTGGACACAGAATGTGTGCCGGATGTGGTGCTCCTCCTGTTGCAAGAATGATTATGAGAGCATTACACGAAGGTGATCACGCAGTTGTTTCTAATGCGACTGGATGTATGGAAGTTTCTACATGTATTTATCCATATACTGCATGGACAGATTCTTACATACATACAGCTTTCGAGTGTGCATCTGCTACATGTTCTGGTGTAGAAGCTGCATATAAATCTTTAGTAAAGCAAGGAAAATTAGTAGAAAAAGACGGAGAAAAAACAAAGTTCATAACATTCGGCGGAGATGGTGGAACTTATGATATAGGAATTCAATCTCTTTCTGGTGCAATGGAAAGAGGACACGACATGACATATGTTTGCTACGATAACGGCGCATACATGAACACTGGAATTCAACGTTCATCTGCAACACCAAAATTTGCAGACACAACAACATCGCCTGCTGGAACTGTTATTCCAGGAAAAATGCAATCTAGAAAAGATTTAACACAAATAATGGTAGCACATCATTTGCCATATGTTGCTCAAACAGCAGCATTTGCAAACTTCAAAGATTTATATGAAAAAGCTGAGAAAGCAATATACACAGAAGGTGCAACATTTTTAAATGTTTTAGCTCCATGTCCACGTGGTTGGGGCTATGCAACAGAAGATTTAATGAAGATAAACAAACTTGCAATAGACACCTGCTACTGGCCATTATACGAAGTTGTAAATGGCGTATATAAAATAACATACAAGCCAGCCAAAAAATTACCAATAGAAGAATTCTTACGTCCACAAAAACGTTTCAAGCACATGTTCAAACCTGGAAACGAATGGATGATAGAAGAATTTCAAAAAGAGGTTGACAAAAGGTGGCAAGAGTTGTTAAACTTAGAAGAGATGACAAATATCGCCCAATAGGGACGCCCCTTTGGGGAGGAAAAGAAAAGGTGGTGAAATTCATGGCATATAAAATTACAGATAAATGCATTGCTTGCGGAGCTTGTGCAGCTAACTGCCCTGTTTCTTGCATTTCTGATAAAGGAAGCAAATATGAAATTGATCCTTCTATGTGCATAAGCTGTGGAACATGCGCTCATGTATGTCCAGTTGATGCTCCAGAAGAAGAATAAGATTTTTGAAATTAATTTTTGCCAATATTGACAAAAACTAATAAAAGTAGTATCATGATATTAGTTAATCATACTGTATGTTAGTATATTAACTACTTTCTAAATGTATATAAAACAAATATATGCATAGAATAATAAGGGAATAAAATTCCTTATATATTATTTTATTGAAGTTTAAATTCAATAAAAAAGATAAGAGCCTAGGCCCTTATCTGATGTCGTTTATAGAATTGGAGTTCACTGCACGAACTTCAATTTCTTTTTCTGACCATTTGATATATGAAGTATATCCTAGACTTGCTAGAAAACATAAAACAATACCAACAATCAGAGCGATTAAAGCCCTGCCAAGATATCTAACGGCAATATCATTGCAATTATAATCTTTATGTTTCAATTCTACCGCCTCCTTTCTCATAATGTTGCACTTAACAATTCATGTGAAGAGTTAGGTGCATAAACTAGTAGTTGAAATACAAAATTACAATAACTAATTTATGCACCCAACTGAAAGAAAGCTAAACGATTATTTGTAGTATATCAAATTGATAGATGTATTGCAATAAAATTTACAAAATAGTTAATAAAAGCAAAAGAAATACCTTGTCAATTTTGCGTTCTATACATTGATATACTCACAAAAAAATGATATAATTGGTTTTAGTTCTTTTGGCTCATTTTGAGCTATGAATTATGTTCGACTTTTCAAAAATAATTTTAGGAGGTCAGAAAATATGTTAAGAACCATTACCCAGAAGTGTCCGTCTTGCGGATATGTGTTTGCTGAAAAGCAGCACATTGAAGTTCAAACAGTGTCCGTAGAAAAGCGGTATACCCATAGGCCCGTTCGAAATCTAAATCCTATCCGTGGAAAAGAAATCATAAGACACGATTATTTGGAAGGTGACGAAGAGTTCAAAGAAATCTTTGTTAAAGGTTCCTTGGTTCCTCACTCTACGCAGTATCCGGAAATGAAACTTTTAGTTTGCCCGAAATGCGGTACTGTTTTAGCTCCTTGGATAGTTATGAAAACGGAAGAAACTGAAGAATAATACGTTCTTAATGTTCAACCCAGCCAGTAGAAATTTTAACATTCCTGCTGGCTGGGTTGGTTTATGTAAAAATTTAATTGTTTCTCTTTTTATTTTCTTCTTTTTCTATTATTTTGTCTCTTTTCTCTAGTTCTTCTAATTTTTGTAATTCTTTTAGGTTTGCCATCTCTTCGCTATCCACTGTATTATCAATACTATCTTTATCATTTCCGCTTGCATTTTTTATTACTTTTACGTCTTTTGCTGGATATGTTTTGTATGTTGTGATGTCGTCTTTCCTAAATTGTACCTTTATTGCTTCTTTCAATACCTCTTGTGTAACAACAGTTCCTTCTCCATCTTCTGTTTTTACTATTGAACCTACTTTTGGTAATTTTTTTATTTTGTCTTCATATACTTCTTGCTCATATTTCAAGCAACACATTAGTCTTCCACAGTTTCCAGATATTTTCGATGGATTTAGAGAAGCACTTTGCTCTTTGGCCATTTTTATTGATACCATGTCAAAATTATTTAAAAATGAGCAACAGCATAGTTCTCTTCCGCAAACACCATTTCCACCTATTTTTCTAACTTCATCTCTAACACCTATTTGTCTTAGCTCTATTCTTGTTTTGTAGATAGCTGCTAAATCTTTTACAAGCTCTCTAAAGTCCACACGTCCATCAGCTGTAAAATAGAATATTATTTTACTATTGTCAAACTTATATTCTACGTCTACTAAGTTCATGTCTAATTTGTGTTTTTTTATTTTTTCTTTGCACACCTTCATTGCTTTTTGCTCTTTTATTTTGTTGTCTTCTACTCTTTTTAAATCTCTATTATTTGCAAGTCTTACTATTCTTTTTAGTTCTGTTGAAACTTTATCGTCTGGAATCTGTCTTTTATTTATTACAACTTCTCCTACGTCTTCTCCCATTGTAGTTTCAACCACGACTTTATCTTTTAAGTTTAATTGTATGTATCCTGGATCAAAGAAATAAACTTTACCAGGCTTTCTGAATCTAACTCCAACTATTGTTTTCATCTATAGTCCCCTTTCTTAAATTTAGTTGAAAATAATTAAATTATTTTTCAACCGTTTCCTCCCACATTTTCAATAATAAATTGTCTATACACATATCATAATTATTATTCAAAACTATTCTATTTTTGGTGTCTTCTATTATTGCTATTAAATTCAAAAATTTTGCTCTATAATCTTTACTTTTGTTGATATATTCATAAATTATTACTATCATATAATCCAGTAAATCGTTTATAATCTCTTTTGATTTATATAGTATTTCGAATTGGCTTAACATTTTTACTACATTTGGTATTTTCCCATTTAGAAAATTGTTAGTTGTACTTTCTACTGCATTGTATTCTTCTAAATTTTCATTTACCTTCATTAGCTTTCCAATGCTTCCATTGCACATTTTTAGCAAATTTTCACTTGGCACTTGCATTCCTTGTACACTATTTATGTATGAGATTAAATCACTAGTTTCAAGATTATTAAAACTTATTTTTAAGCATCTAGATTTTATTGTGTTTAACAATTTATTTTCGTTTGCCGTTATTAAGATTATCATTATGTATTCAGGTGGCTCTTCTAACGTTTTTAATAGGCTATTTTGAGCCTCTTCTGTCATTTTATCACTATCATTTATTATAAATACTTTTTTTCTCGACACAATTGGTTTTGTATATACATTTTCTTGCATCTCTCTTATCTGTGCTATTTTGATAGAATTCCCATCAGGCTCTATCAAAACAAAGTCTGGATTGTTTCCTGAATCAAATTTTACACACGAGCTACAATTATCATTTTCAGTTTTATTGTTCAAGCATAAAGCCATTTTAGCAAGTTCTTTTGCAAATAACTTTTTTCCTATTCCTTCTTGCCCTACAAATAAATAGCTGTGCGATAATGTATTATTTTTTACATTATCTATAAATTCTGATTTTATCTTTTTATTTCCAATAATATTTTCAAAACTCAAGTTTTTATCTCCTATTCAGCTTTTTTTATAGTTCCAAATTTATTTAATGGCCAAAATCTTATAGTAACTTTTCCTTCTATTTTTTCTAATGGAATACAACCAAATCTTCTACAATCAGCCGAAACGCTTCTATTATCTCCCATCGCAAATACGTAACCTTCTGGAACTACTATATCTGTAAACATTCCACCATAAGCTTCAGTTTTCACATTTGAATTTAAGTAAGCAGATTCGTCTAGTTCTTCACCATTAATATATACTTTTCCGTCCATTATTTGTACATGCTCACCTGGCAAGCCTATAACTCTTTTTATATAGCTCGTCTTTCCCCATTCTAACACATAATAGGCGAACTTAGAAAATATATTTGTTGGCACTTTATCATATATTGCAACTGGATTACTTAAATCTACTTTATCTTCTCCAATGTATGTAACGCTTGGTTGTTCAAATGTAATTATATCTCCTCTTTTAGGAAGTTGCTTTCTTGTTCTTGGTATTCTGTTTAGTACTAACCTTTCCCCTTGCTTTAATGTAGGGTACATTGAATCCATCTGAACTACTGTTGGAGTTCCAACATAATATCTTATTAACAATGCAAGTACAATTGCTATTACAATACATTCTATCCATTCTAATATATTTTTTAATTTATCACTCATTTTCTGTTCCTTTCTTTACAGCTGGAATTCTAATTACTACTTCTGTTCCTTTTCCCAATTCGCTTTTAATATCTATGCTTCCATTATTTTGTTCTATTATTTCTTTTGCAATTGATAGTCCAAGTCCAGTACCGCCCATTTCTCTTGAACGAGCCTTATCTACCCTGTAGAAACGTTCGAACACTCTTGCTAAATCTTCTTTTGGAATTCCAATTCCGTTATCTATTACTTTTATGTAGGCATCATTATATACAAAACCAACATAAATTTTGATAATTCCTTCTTCTTGCGTATATTTCACAGCGTTAGATAATACGTTTAAGATTACTCTTTCTATTCCATTCTTGTCTGCTTCTATTGGTGGAACATCGGCTGTAACGTAACATTCAACATTTTGTTTTTTCTTTTCTATTTCTATTGCTAGTTTCTCTTGGCATTTTTTTGCTATCTCACCTAAGTCAAATGTTGTAACCTCTCTTGTCATTCTGTTTGTATCATATCTTGAAAGTGTTAGTAAGTCGCTTACCAAATCTGCCATTCTTCTGCCTTCAGACGAAATTACAGATAAAAATCTTTGCTGTGTTTCTTTGTCGTAATCTCCGTCTTGTAATGTGTCTGCATAACCAATTATCGATGTGATAGGTGTTTTTAATTCATGAGATACATCTGCAACAAATTCTTTTCTCATATCATCTAGCTTAACATGCTCTGTAATATTTTGAATAACAGCAATTATTCCAGATGATAAATCATTTTCATCTTTGTATGATGCTAAGAAAACGTTTATAGTTTTATCTCCAATTACTATTTTCTCTTCGGCAGTATTATCCAAGTACAAAATTGCATCCATTTTTATATTTGCATCAAATCTGCTAAAAATTTCTTCAAAATTTGATTCTTTATCAATTTTTAGAAGTGCCTTAGCGGCAGGATTTATATGCATTATATTACCTTTTTCATCAAATGCCACTATGCCATCATTCATGTGTAATAAAATAGCTTCAATTTCTCTTTTTTGTCTATTTACTTCATTCAATTTTTGGTTCATTTCCACATTCATAACACTAATTATATTTATAATAGAATCTAATTCTGTTTTCTTTTTTCTTTTTTTCTTAGGGTTTAACTCTATAAGTTCAACACTCTCACCATTTGCCAGTTTTTGAGCATTTATTATCATCTTATTTAACGGCTTTACAATAGCCTCTGAAATAAATATTCCAACAACAATCACAATGCAAGAAAATACTAATATTGTTCCTAATATTAGTATTTTTGCTTGGTTCATTTGAGTATCCGTAATATTTATTAAATCTTGAGAAGTTACATATTCCGAAGTCCCTATAAAATCTTGAGTTTCACCTACTATCCCAGCAAAAAAAGCGCCCATTCCAATTATTATAATTGTTCCTATTATAAAGAATATCAATAATATTTTATTTTGTAATTTTTTCATCATTAATTCCTTTTATTTAGAGGCTAGATAGTATCCAATCCCTCTTTTATTAATAATAATTTTTGAATTCTTTGTGCTGTCTCCTAGTTTTTCTCTAATTCTACAAACAGTTACGTCTACAGTTCTTATGTCTCCATAGTACTCGTAATTCCATACTTTTTCAAGTAGAACTTCTCTTGTAACAGGAACTCCAGGTTGCATTGCTAAGAATTTAACAAGCTCAAATTCCTTTGGTGTAAGTGGCTTAACTTCTCCCTTTACTTTAACTTCAACCTTTTCTAAGTCAAGTTCTAGGTCTCCTATAACAATTTTTGTGTCCTTCTTTTTCTCTTTAGCATTATTTTCATCATCATTTTTTCTTAAGTTTGCTTTTACTCTCGCCATCAATTCTCTTACGCTAAAAGGTTTCGTAATATAGTCGTCTGCACCTAGTTCAAGTCCTACAATTTTATCAACTTCTTCATCTCTGGCAGAAATCATTAATATTGGAACATTGTATACTTGCTTTACCCTATTGCAAACAGTTAATCCATCTACTTTTGGAAGCATTACATCTAACAATATTAAATCTGGTCTTGCTTCTAGTGCCACATTTATGCCCATTTCGCCATCAGTGGCTTCTAATGTGTTATACCCCTCTTTTTTTAAATTATATACCAAAATGTCTATTATTGGCTTTTCATCGTCAACAACTAATATTGTTTTTTTGTTTGGATCTAATTCTTCTTTCATAGAAGCACACTCCTTCTTTTTATTTTCGTTTTATCTATCGTCTCTTTCTTGTGATTTTGAACGCTCTATTTCTTGCATTTTGATTTTTTCTCCATCTTTTTCGGTCACAAGTTTATAGTTTGCATCAAAAGCTTGTGCATCTGCAAAATTCTCAATAATCTTATCTAATGCCTTTGTCGATTGATCATCTTTCGAGAAATGATATTCATCAAGTTCATGTGCCTTTTCTATTTGCTTAATCAATTTTCCATCTATCTTATTATCTGGCAATGTTGCACTAGCATTTATTATTTTTCTTCCGTCTGGCAGATTCACTTCTGTAATAATATAAAGGTCTTGTCCTTGTACTTCTTCATAAGAATATATACCAATTTTGCTAACTTGATGTGGATCTCTTATACCATATGCCTCTGCAATTTTCTTTTTAATAATTGCGTTATAGTTATCTGATACCAACTGTTTTGCGTTTCCAATTGTATTGCATGCTTCTAAATAAGCTTCTTGTTCATTAAATGTTTTATCAGGTTTGTTTTTTAATTTACTATACATGTCGATAGCATTTGTTAATTCTTCTAATCTATCAAAATCCTCTATAGATACTACTTGACTCATTAATGGGTTCGATTTTATACCTGCTAAGTATTCTTCTGAATCTGCTACTATCTGTATAGCTTCTTTAATGTCATGTGTATTTTTAATATCTTTAACCATATTTGAAATTATTGGTCCTCCAATAATTCCTGCTGCAAGTCCTATTGATGCAATTCTAAGCCCTAATTGTCTTCTCTTTTTTTCTAATTGTTTGCTTTTATAGACTCTTCTTCTTGCTTGCTCATTTGTTTCTCTAATGTTTAATGTTAATTCTCTTTTTTCCATATGTTTATCCTTTCTATGGTATAACAATAATTTTTCAGCTACCATTTCCGTTCAAAATCTTTGCCCTTATTATAACTCTACCTCGCATATATGTCAAAGCTTTTTTTCAATATTATTACTAGATTATTACATTTAAGTTTCATAAATAATTTTGACTATTGATTTGCTCATAATTATGTATTTTCGCCCAAAAAGGGGCGTCCCTATTGGGCGAAAGTTTATATTATTACTTCTATATTGTATACTCCATTTTCTCCTATTTTAATTTGTTTTTCTGGTATTTCTTCTCCATTACATATCATTTGTTTTACAATAGTTGTATTGCTTATGCTTGTGATGTTGGCAGTATTTTCTCCTGTTTTTTCGCTGTTTTTATTTAGACCTAAAATAATGTTTCCACGTGCTACTTTTATATTTAATACGCTGTTTTTGTATTTATATTTTATTTCATAATTGTCCCAATTTTGTGGTATGTGTGGTTCTATTTTTAAATATCCATTTTCTATATTTAATCCTAAAATATATTTTATTCCTGCAATATACATCCAACTGCTTGAACCTGTATACCACGTCCAACCTCCACGGCCAGCTAGGTTTCCTTGTCCATACACATCTGCTGCTATTACATATGGTTCTACTTTGTATTTACTACTTTCGTCTTTGGTACGAGCATGTTCTATTGGGTTTATCATTCTAAAGTTTTCATATGCTTTGTCATTTAAGTTCAGCATGGTTTGAGCAATTATCGTCCAAGTTGCAGCATGAGTGTATTGTCCTCCATTTTCTCTTGTTCCCGGCAAATATGCCTTTATATATCCAGGTTCTAACTTGCTTTTTTCGAATGGTGGGTCTAACAATTTTATTATTCCTATTTCTTTATCTACCAAATGGTTTTCTAGGCTTTCCATTGCTATATATTTTTTGTCATTGTTACCTGCTCCAGAAATTGTTGCCCAACTTTGTGATATGCTGTCTATTTTGCATTCTTCGTTTTGCAAACTTCCGAGTGCATCTCCATCATCTGTAAAGGCTCTTTTATACCATCTACCATCCCATGCATTGTTATTTAATGCTCTTTTTAGCTCTTCCATTATAAACTGATATTTTTCTTTCTTCTCGAAATTTCCCATTCTTTCACAAATAGGAATAAATTCTTTTAACACAGCATACATGAAGAAACCAAGCCATACACTCTCACCTTTACCTTTTGCTCCGACATTGCTCATTCCATCGTTCCAATCTCCCGTACCGATTTTAGGCAGACCATGTTCTCCAAAATTTCCTATTCCAGTTTGATTTAATCCTTCTTTTCCAAGATTGTCCGTTTCTCCTTTATTCTGTTCTGCATCTTGTTCATATTTTCCTACTTTTATTTTTTCAACTTCATTATCTTCTATTCCAATTGCCTTTTCTATTGCTCTTATGCAGTGTTTGTATACACTTTCTTTAAAGTCTGCGTCTTTGTATAAATCATACCTTTCATTTTCGTTTTCAGATAATTGTAGTCCGTCTTTGTACGACGGGTTTTCTTCTAAAATTTCATAATCTCCGGTAAAGGAAATGTAGTCTGCGACTACGTATGGAAGCCACAACAAGTCATCAGAGATTCTGGTTCGTATTCCCTTATCAGTTTCTTCGTGCCACCAGTGTTCAACATCTCCTTCAATAAATTGATGTCTACAATTTCGTAATATTTGTTCTCTTGCGATGTTTGGTTCTACATATTTTATAAGCATACAATCTTGTAGTTGATCTCTGAAACCATATGCACCACCAGATTGATAAAACCCAGTCTTGCCATACATTCTAGAGCTTATTGTTTGGTATATTAACCAACCATTTAACAATATATTTGTAGATTCCATTGGCGTGTTTATTTGCAATTTGTTTACTAGCTGTTCCCAATGTCTTCTTATATTTATATATTCATTTTTGCAGTTATTTACATTTGAATACTTATATGCCAAATCTTGATATTCTTCTTTGTTTGACGCATCTCCCAAAGTAAATACTATTTCCTTTGTTGAATATGCTTCTATTGTTACATTTATTTGAATTGCGACTATTCCATCCTCTCCAAATGAATTTTCTCTGTTTAGAGCAAGTTCATCTAGCCCAACTGGATTTTCTAATGTCGAATTTTTCAAGAACGATGTTTTACTTCCAGTGTATGAGCTTATTTTTTCACTGCACCCGATAAAGACTTGATTATTATTTTTTTCATCTGATAAATTTTTTACTAGCATAATGTTTGACGCATTATTCATTTCTAACTGTAGAAATCCATTGCTTTTTATCTCGTCCTCACCTAAAACGGGCTTTATATAATAAATTAATTTTAAGTTTTTACGCTGAGGATTTTTGTTTTCTAAGGTTATTAAATTTACTTTAATATTGTCGCTTTCTGGCACAAACATATCAACAGTCTGCCTTATTCTCGAAGAACTGTGAATATATTTTGCATAACCAAATCCATACACTACAAAATAATCGTTATTGTCTGGCATAGGATTAAATCCCAGCGACCACTTTCTGCCTGTATCCATGTCTTTTGCATATATTATTTCTGATGGAGTGTCTAGCACTTGGTCATTTGACCATGCTGTAATTCTGTTTAATCTACTGTTCTTGTACCAAGTATATCCTCCCATATTCTCTGTTGTTAATGTTCCAAAGGTTTTATTGGCTAAAACATGGCTCCACACCGTCGGTAGCTTACGGGTTTTATTAACGCAAATCAAATATTCCTTGCCATCTCTAGAAAAACCCCCATACTCGTTAAAGTATTTTAAAGAAGCTTCGTCCATAAAATTTTCTTTCTCTTCATTTACTTCTATAAATTTGTTTTGTTTTGCATCAAACACGGTTTCTTTAACATTGTCTAGCATCTTGCTTTCTATATCTTCCATTTGAAGTGCTAGAGAACTGTAATAAGCATTTATTACTAAGTTTGCACGTTCTTCTAGCAGTTTTTTATCTTTCTTCTCTATATTTTCCAAGCAGAAAATTCCAGCTGGAATATTAAGCAAATATGCTAAATTTCTATTAAAAATAACCCTTTGTATAGCGTCTTTTACATAGTTTTCGTACGACTCTTTTTCTTCATTTAATATTACTAAATCCACTTTGATATTTTTTACCCTAAAGAATTCATAAGCACTTAAAACTTCTTGAATTATATCAATATCGTTTATGTCTTTTATTTTTACCATTAATATTGGCAAGTCTCCAGATATTCCATATTTCCACAGTTCAGATACTGGGCACAGTCTATCATACGAAGCTTTTATAGAAACTTTTGGTGTAAACAGCAAATATGAAAGCATCTTCTGATATACTTCTATGTCTTTGCCCTTTATGCCTAGATATCTATTCTCCGCCTCGCTCTTGGCTTTTAACAGTTCGAAGGTACGTTTCGTATTTTCGTTGTTCATGAATTTTGCCATGTTTTTTATTACTTGCTCTTTATCATATCCAACCGAAACTATTAGGTCAAATATTGCTGTTTCTTCTGGTTTTATATCAACAGTTTTCTTTAATGCAATTATTGGGTCTGTGGTGTAACCAATCTTCTTGCTAAATGGAATTGAATTTTCCACCTCACGCGGGATTTTGTAGTTACATCTGCCCCATAATTTTTCCTTGTCGATTTCAAACTCCACGTCTCCCAACTCATTCGACTGACTAAATAAGTTTACCGCCATATACACGTCTTTTTCGCCATTCGTGTGAGCCTTTCTCTTAACGATTATTGTATTGATTGAGTCTATATATTCAAACGAAATAAATAAATTATTGAAGGCTTTGTGTGCAAAATCTTGCATAGCACTCGATAGTACAGGTTCTAAAAGTGCTGTTATTTCCAATACTTCTTCAGATACACCATTGTTTTTCAGTTCCAGCCTTCTTATTTCGACTGGATCATCTGTATCTACTATTATTTTTGTAACAGTTCGAATATTTTCATCATTTCTTACTATTTTGTTAGCCTCAGGCGAGAAAATTATATCGTATTTATCTGATATTCGCAGATTTTTTGAATACGTATTCGTCCAAATGTTTTTATTACGTATATTCTTAATATAAAATTTTATTCCCTGCTCAGCCTCATCAGTTTCCTTATATCTATTAACCTGCAAATCTCCATATTTACTATAACCATTACCATATTGATCAAGCACAATTGTGTAGTTGTCGTTTGCAATAACATTAGAAACATTCAAATTTTCGTTTATTTTGCTGTATTTTCTCTGAGTGTAATCTTCGTAATCTACATATTTTATCTTCTCAATTTTCTCTTTTTCTTCTTTTGTAGTTATCATATTTTCTGGCATTTTTTCTTGCAATAAGATGTCGACAGCCTCAATTTCCGGATTTTGCTTAAACCTCTTTTTTATTACACCATTGTTTAATAAATTGTCTATTGAAAGCAAAATTAATCCTTGATGATGTGCCATATACGTTTTTACAGGCGTATAGCCGTTTTTCGCCCTGCCGGGTGTAAAATCTATCGACTCATAGAAGCCATACTTATTGTACATTCCCTTTTCACTTAGATTTTTTAAATTTTCTATTACTAATTTAGGTTCTTCATCAATAGCCAAAATTGAACCATATGAAGATGTTACAATCTCGTCTGAAAGTCCCCTCTTTAGCCCTAGCCAAGGTATTCCAAACGCCTTGTATTGATAATTATTATTTAAGTCTTTTAGATTAAAGGCAGCCTCAGAAATTCCCCATGGAATTCCCAATTTTTTAGCATATTCCAGCTGACTCATTATCATAAATTTACAAGACTCATCTAAAATACTGCCCGGGTATTGCTCGATGTTTATTGTAGGCATCAAATACTCAAACGAAGTTCCAGACCATGAGATAAGCCCTTTGTAATTATTTAGAGTCGTAAGAGTTCTGCTTAAATTATACCAATGCTTCTCCGTAATATCTTTTTTAGCAATAGCAACTAAACTTGTCTGTCTTGCCTCAGATGCAAGTAAGTCGTAATATGAGTCTGTTAGTTTATTTTCCTCTACATTGAAACCTATCGAAAATAGCCTATTCTCACTATCATACAACTTTGAAAAATCTGTGTTATTTATGAGCGAGTCTGTAACATTAATCATGAAATCTATCTTATTTAGCACATCAGGCATTATTTGTACATTTTGTTCTTTTTCTTCACTACTTAAATTCTGATATATTTCATCATTCTTATTCTCTCTTTTTTCTATTAAAAACTGCTTTAAAACATACAAATATCCTACAAAATTTCCACTATCAACAGACGAAACATACTTTGGAATTAGTGGCTCTAATGTTTCTATATTGTACCAGTTGTACAAATGTCCATTCCATTTTGTGAGTTTGCTAATTGTTTCTAGCATTTTATATAATAAATTTAGTGTGTCCTCTAAATTTTCAAACTTTAAGTCATATGAAGCCATTACAGCAAGCAGTGCAAGCCCGATATTGGTTGAAGATGTTCTCATTACCACTTTTGGTTTTCTATCTTCTTGATAATTGTCTGGTGGCAAGAAGTTCGATTTTTGTGTTAAGTTTTCCTTAAAATATAGCCATGTTCTATATGCAACTTCTTGCAAGTATTTTTTTTCGCTTTCATCTATCTTTTCTACAGCTTTTATTTCTTTATTTGCCTTGCTAATTTTACACATTAAAGCTGGAGTTAAAAGCCAATACAAACCTATTATTAGTGCAAAATTTGCAATGCCAACATTTAAGCTTTGTACTAATATTGCAACAGCAATTCCTAATATTCCAAACAGAGTGTTTGCACTCATATTCTTGTAATATGAAAATACATCTGTTTTAGCCGTTCGTTCAGCTTCTTCTGATGTAATCCACTCTAAGAGATGTTTCTTGCTTTTCGCCATTCTGTATATTGTTTTGGTTTCTGCCTTTGTGGTTATCCATGCCTTGTCTGGAATTAATCCAATATCTAAAATTCCTCTATAAACACTAGCCTTTAAACCATCTATTGTTTTCACAAACCTTTTAGTCTTAATGTTTCCATCTTTTTTACTAATGATGCCATTTATAATATCTAGTATAGTTGGAATTAGAGAAGATATCAGTGCAAGCACAATTATTCCACACATGTTTATTTTTAATACAGTTGCTATAACCGCCGAAAATACTAGCATTGCTAGTACACTACTTTCTTGTTTACTTCTTACTATATTGCTAAATATTTTATATTTACTAAGCAATTTTAATGGATTTTGTTTTGTCTCACCTTTTTTATTTTCTATTGTTTTTCCAAGCCATGGTAATATTTGATAGTCGCCTCTAATCCATCTATATAGCCTCGTTCTAAAACTTATATAGCTTGATGGATAGCCATCCATAAGCATTATGTCTGATGTTAGTGCGCATCTTAAATAGCTTCCTTCTAATAAGTCGTGGCTCAAAACCGTGTTTTCTTTAATCTCATTTGCAAGCACTTTCGAAAATATAGATAAATCGTAAATTCCTTTTCCAGTAAAAATTCCTTCATCAAAATTGTCTTGATACAAATTTGAAATTACATTTGTATATGAATCTGTCCCGCCTTCGCCAGCATATACTTGAGTAAATATGCTCTTTCTGCTCTCTACTAGTCCAACTCCAACACGTGGTTGCATTAGTGCATGCCCTGAAATTACTAGATCTCCTCTCTCGTTTACTTCTGGTTTATTTAAAATATGAGCCATTGCTCCAACAAGCTCTAATCCAGATTTCAATGTTAAATCAGTATCTGAGTCCAATGTTATAATGTATTTTACTTTTTTTATTTGTGAGATATCTATTGTATTAGCCCTAAAAGGATTTGCAATATTCCCGAGCAGATATTCATTTAATTGATTTAATAAGCCTCTCTTACGCTCCCATCCCATGTAACACTCTTCATTAGAATTCCAAATTCTTTTTCTATATACAAAATTGAAAATGTTACCATATTTTTCGTTTAGCCTTTTTGATTGCTCTATTCCTTCTCTTATAACTTCTTCATCAAACTCTTCTATTTCCTTGTTTCCAGAACTACAGTCTCCCAGCAAAGTAAAGTACAAATTTTTGCTCTTGTTTGCAATATAATAAACCTCTAATTTTTTCATTAATTCTTTAACTTTTTCTTTGCTCTTTACTATCGTAGGAATTACCACCATTGTGCTACAATTCTCTGGAATTCCGTTTTGAAAATCAATTTTCGGAATAAGCTTTGGTTTTATCACTTTACTTAGCACATATTGAATAATCTTAGAAACAATATTTTCTATTGGTAATATTGAAACCAACGCTAGAATTATTGAAAGTAATACTTTAACTAATATTGGAATATTTCCTATAAAATTACGAGCAACGTCTCCAAAGCTCTTGTACCATAACATATAATAAAAATTAATGCTCAAAATAAGTGTCAACAGCAAAGAAACTCCCCATACTGTCTCTATATAGATTTTTGCCTTTTCTTCATTTGATTTTAGTGTAATCTTCTTTTCTAGCAGGCTATTCAATAAAGTTTCTTTTCCATCAGAAATTAAGTAAAACCCAATATGCATGCTCTTTTCGTTTGCTTCTGGTTTCTCACTAGCCTGCAAACTTAACTCCAAGCACTTCTTTGCAATATAAATTTCTGAAATTTTAGTCTTTTTAGAAATCTCCTGTATTGCATTTCTGTAATAGCTTTTAGTAGTACTATCCATTTTCTCATACTGCTTTGCTGGGTCTTGTTTTAGAATATCCTCTACCCTATTTATCTTTTCGAATATTTCCAAGAAATTAATTCTCGAAATTGCCTTAAGAGTCAATATACAATTTCCAACAGATACTTTCTTTACTGCAATATCAAAATGCTCTTTTTTTACAACCTCGTAGATATCGTTGCCTGTTTTTGCAACTTCGTCTTCCAAAATATTTAGATACGCATATGCCTTGCTTCCCATCTTTTTTAGTCTATATGACATATACTCTATGAACGCATTTTTTACTTGCCCATTCTCTATAAGCATAATTTTAGGTAATATTACAGTTCTGCTTTTTTTCTTTTCCTCTCCAAAATACTTGCATATAATCTCTTCTACTCTGCTCTTTTGCATTTGAGACATGTAAATTGTTTCACAAATTTCTCTTATATTTTCTATTAATGCAATCTGAATGAACAATCCAATATTCCAAATTTCATTCATGCTTAGAGTTTTTTTAGTTTGATATGCTTGTAACATATATTCTAAATTTTCTGAATTTATCTTACCATCAGTATAAGCTACCATTTCTGTTGCAAGCACATAAACACGTGCAAAGCCCTTGAACCTGCCATTTGCAAGTCCCAGAAAATCTGTATATTTCTTTAACGTTAACTCTTTACTTATATTTTTTACAATTTCTTCTATTACATATAAATTATCTAGAATCCACTCTCCTGCTGGATGTATTGGTATTCCCTGCTTTATTTGTTCATTCAATAATTTATAAATTTCTTTAATAACAAAAAAATTTTCTTTAAGTCTTGGAATTGGATACGTATCCTTCGCCGATTTTTCGGTTAAAATATGGTCAGAAGCAATTTTTTCTAAATATTGCTCCAGTTGGTATCTATCTAAAACGGTTCCTTTAATATTTAATTTCTTTTTTTCCTTCAAAAAAATCCACTCCTTGGAATATGTTTTACACATATTTTCTCCAAAAAGTGGATAGTTTATTCTATTTTTACTATAAATCTCTATTTCTCTTTATTTGTATATACGATACTACTGCAATTAATGCAAGTGCAAGCACTGCTATTGCTACATCTAATTCTCCTGTTTGAGGTAATTTTGTATTACTTTGTGTATTGTCTACTGTTATAGTATTTTCAACTACTTCTATGTCATTAGTAACATTTCCAATTACGATTGTATTTTCTACTGTGTTATTTTTGTCGTCATCCTTTTTGTCATCGTCTGGAACTACTGTACCAGTTACAGAAAATTTTAATGTTTGATCATCTAATTTTACAGTATCTTCTGCAACAGATGATAAGCTTGTAAATTTAATTTCTGTATCTTGACTTTTTAAGTTTGTTTTTACTTTTAATTTGATAATTCCTATTACTTGATTTTTGCTTGTTCCAGTATTTATTGTTGCTAAAAATGTTCCTTTTTTTGCTGTTTCTTCATCATTATAAGCTATTGACCAGTTGTTTTGTGAAGATATATCATCTGATGTAACTTTTTCAAATACATTTTCATCATATTCAAGTTTTCCACCAAATGTATTTATTCCATCTTGTCCCATTTTTATATCTGATAACTCAAGTGTAATAGTAATTTCTTCACCTTCATTTAGCTTTGTAGAACTAGGTGTTGGTGTAAATACTAAACTTCTTTTAGTATTATCTGTTGTATCATCTGCTTGTGTAGAAATTTCTGTGTTTTGTATAACATCATTCTCCAAATTTACTGCCTTAACAGCAAATGTTTTGCTAGCCAGCATAGAAATTATTAATAAACTTAAAATAATTTTAGATTTACGCATTTTTTCTTTTATTCCTCCTTTTAGGCAAATTTATTTAATAACTTACAGCTATTTTTCCAATATTCTCATTGCCTTTTTTATCATATGCTAAAAATGTATATTCAGCATTTCCGCCTGTTACAATATGGCTTCCTTCCGGCTCATAACTAAATGTACTATTTGGAAGTACTATGTATGCAAATTTATCTTTGCCTTCTGTAATTTGCCATTTTATTCTCCAATGTGTAGAGTCTATGGCTTCTTTGTACAATACAAGTTTTATTTCGCTTCCATTATTTATACTATCTATAGTTACATCTTTTACTGTTGCATTTCCAGCATTATCATATGCTATAAAGCTGTAAACTCCGTTTTCATATATTTCTATGCTTCCACTCGAGTTTGTAACCCTCTTGCCATCTGGTAATGTAATATTCGAAATTCCACTCTGTTCATCAGAAGATACCCATGAAATCTGTATTCCTCCATCATCTGCTGAGTCAACTGTTAAGTCTAAATTTGGATTAATTTTATCTATATTTGTAACTTGGTGTTCTACTAAAATTCCATTCCCTATTTTATCATATGCTAAAAATATATAATTTCCATTTTCAGTTACTATATAACTGCCTTGTTTATCTGTTACGTTTTCAGAACTTGGTAAAATTACATTTTGCAATCCACTTTGATAATCATCGGCTTTCCAATTTAATGTAATTTCTCCATTTGTCCATTTATCAGTATCTTGAGTTACTTCTAAAATTGGATTTATCATATCCACATTACTTACATTTATACTAAGTTCTCTCGTGTTTCCAACTCTGTCATAAATAACAAATGAATAATCTCCCATTTGTGAAACAGTAAATTCTCCTGTTGCATTTGTTGAAAATGTTGAATCTGGCAATAATATTTTTGAAAATCCACTCTGTAGGTCAAATGCTTTCCAAGAAATTTTTATTTTTTCATCTGTAAGTCTATTCTCTTGTAATGATAATACTCCTTCTGGCATTATTTTGTCAATATTATTTATATTTTCTGTCAAAATTCTGCTATTTCCAACATTATCATATAATGTAAATGTATATGTTCCATTATCTGTAACAGTGAAATCTCCACTCGCATTTGTAGTTGATGTACCATCTGGCAATACAACTCTGTTAAATCCACTTTGTGAGTCCGATGCAGTCCAATGTATTTTTACATAGTCTATTACCCAGTCAGTTGGATTATGGCTCAAGCTTCCCGTTGGCGGTGTTTTATCAATATTTGTTACTGTTTCTTGTAATGTTAATGTATTTCCTGCAACATCATATACTACAAATGTATATGTTCCATTTTGTGATACTATATAATCGCCTGTTGCTGTTGTTTTTATTGTTCCATCTGGTAACTTTATTTGTTTAACTCCACTATTTGCATCTGCCACACTCCAATGTATTTTCACATCTGTGTTTACCCATTGTGTTGGATTGTGGCTTAAGCTTCCTGTTGGTGCAACATTATCTATTTTAAATGGTCCCACAGCTCTATCCGCACTCGTATTTCCAGCATTATCAACTGCTTTTATATGTAGATACATTATACCGGTTTGAGTTATTTTTATATTATCTGTACTCTTAGCAATTGCACTGCTCCAACTCGAAGGAGTACTCTGGCTATTAGTAATTGCATATTGGTAACTTTTGAATCCACTGCCTAATCTATCTGAAAATTTAACATTTACTGTTACACTTGATTGCCAATCGCATGAAGTTGGTGTTGCAACAAATTCTGGTGCCTCATCATCTGGAATCACAGTAAAATTTCTACTAAATGTCTCAGATGTCATTCCTCTATTATTTGTTACTTGCAATTTCATCGTATATTTTCCAGTACCATAGTTTAAATAATTTTGTAATATAGTGCTACCTTCGTAAATTTGTGTACCATCTTTAAATACGGTCCATTTTCTTGATGTAATTGTTCCTCCATATGGGTCATAAGAACCATCTACGACTTCAACATTCTCATAAATTGATACATTATTATTTTTTATTTTAAATGAGGCGATTGGTTGTACATTATTAGTTGTAATATATTTACTCACAGGTGCACTCCATGTATTCTGGTAATCCTTTACTCTTAATTGCACAAGATAATCAACCCCACTTGTTATAGATGTTAATTTTCCATTCGTCCATGTGGTCTCACCAACTTTTCTATATTTCCATTCTTCTTCAGAAATTCCCCTATTTTTAGAATAACTATCCAAGTCGTAACCCAAACTCGTTAAAGTAACACTATTTCCATTTCTTTTAACGTCTATTTCCGCAACCGGTCTACGATGAACATATATTACCGATGGTTGTGTTGATTGATCTTCGTAGTAAATTTCATATTTGCCTGTTTTATCAAAACTAGTTATCATATCGGAAATATATTGCCCCGATTTAGCATATTGCCCCATATTATTTTCGTAATATTCACAATCGTGAACAACTTTCCATTTTCCATATGGATACTGGCTATTAGCCGTGTTCTTCATAATGCTAGAATCTGCTGCTGACAATATAGTGTTTTCATTTAATATTACATACTCTGATGATTTCCTTTGGTTTATCAAGCCTTTTATATATTGCGCTGTTTGATTTATGCTATTAGTATAATTTGTATTATTTATAAATATACCATTATTATTATTTGCTTTTATAAATTGTTCGGATTGAGTCTTATTAACCGTTTGTCCCCATGCAGTGTAATAAATTTCGTCGTTTACTGTTCTTGTTAATAATTCTCCTAGTGTTGTTGGGTTGTTTAATTGTTGGTTTACTACATCATTTACGTTTACCAACACTTTTATTGCTTCTTCTCTCCAGTCTGGTTCTCTTAAAACATCTTCTAATTTTCTTACATTTGTTGTTTTTAAATTTATGTTTGTTAAAGTGAAACTACCAATTTGGCTACAATCATGTGAATAGTGGTCAGAGAAAAATCCATAACCATTTCCATATTCTTCTGTAAATGTATATGTTTCCGTAGAGCTTAGTCCTCCACCCGATATTTCAATTTCAGAATCAGTTACTTTAACATTTAAAGTTCCACTTTTATTTATACTAAGTCCTTTTAATAATGTTTTTGTCATATTGCTTGAATTGTTTCCTATTCCATATGTAAATTTCCATATTGCCCCCAATTGGCCGCCTGCGGCACTGGTCCATGTATTATTAAAACTTAGCATATAACCTGTAAGAGTATTTCCATCTTGTTTTACCCTTAAAAGCATACCAGCAGCATTAAAACTATCTCCATAATCAATATTATATGAGAAATTAAATTCTTGCTCTTGTGCTTGTCCTGGTATAATCCATATAGCATTCTTTCCTGGGTTAGTTCTGTTTCCTCTCATCTCAACATTTTTTCCACCATTTGTAATGCTTATGCTACCTATTGTTGATGATACATCTTTTTGCCATTCAAATCCTTCAGCAATGTTTACATTTTGAGCTTCTATCGCGCTTATCTTAACTTGATTTTTATTTATTCCTTGTTTTTCCAATGCTGTAAGAAGGTCAGATTGGAAATTTGTAAGGTCTGTACTAGTTTTAGATTTAGCAAGCACAACATCAATGTACGGAGTTGGAGTAAGTGACAATTGTACATTACTAGTTGCATTAGAACTATTCATGTAAAGTGATATTGGCGTTAAACTAACTAATGTAATTATTATAAATGCTGATATAACTTTTTTAACAATTCTCATTTTCCCCACTCCTTCTTTTTATATTACATTACTTGTTATTCTAAATGGTATATTTTTATCATTTAAAGTAACACTTTTTATAATAAATCTTGTATATGTTCTTGTTCCTTTTTGTTTTTCATCAGATATTTCAAATTTGTTATCATTATTCTGTTTATTAGATACATCCACTGTTGAACTATATGCCTGCCCCTCTTCTTTTCCTTGGTTAGAATTTGTAGTATTTAGCATATTTATGTTTGCATTATGTTGCCATACAGTTCCACTTCCGTTTGAATACTGAGAAACTTCTATTTGTAATCCTTGTGGGAAGTATTCCAAGACATTTACAACTTCTCCATCTTTTCTTACTAATTTAATATTACCAGTTATAGTTCCTTTTACATTAGTTGTTGCAGAATTTACTTGTATGAATTTAGAGGCATCTGACAAACTTGTATCTGAAATTAAGAAGTCTGCACCATTGGCAACTGCACTTCCATTATTCGTACGTGTAAAACTATTTATCTCAAATTCAATATGATCAATTTCGCTTGTATTTAAACGCCCCATATTAACTTGTATTGTTTCTATATTTGCATTTCCTGCCACATCATAAATAATTATAGATACCTGATGTGTTTTTGAGCTTTGTTCTATTACATCAAAATCTGCAGTATTTTCACTAGAATTTAACTCTTTATATAATTTTCCATCTATATATAATTGATATTTTGCTGTTCCTGATAAATTCTCCTCTGATGAAGCTTGTATGTGGAACGTTTTTCCTGTTATTTGACTTGCCACTAATTTTATATTTTGAGGAGTCGTTTTATCTATTTTTATAACCTGTGTAGCTCCTTTTGATTTATTGCCTGCCACATCATATTCATATATTGTAATTGTATAAATTCCTTCATTTACAATCGACATCTCTTGTCCATTTGTTCTAGTTTCTGGTACATTTGCTGTACCACTTACTTCATATGTTGCGTGACTGACACCTGAGCCACCTTCATCTTCTGTAGATTCTATTATTTTTAGATTTACATCTCCCTTATACCATTCATTATCTTCTTGGTCTTTTTCGCCTTTTACAATTTGTAATACTGGTGCAACTGGAGCTGTTTTATCAATTTTTACTTTAAATGATGTTTCACTTTCATTTCCCACATCATCTCTATTTATAACCGTAATTGTGTATAATCCTTCTTGAGTAATTGTTAGTGGTTCAGACCTTTCTTCAATGGCTACTGTTCCATCAACCTTAAACGTTGTTACTATATTTTGACCACCTTGTACAACTTCCATATAAACATTTTGGTTTGTCCAAGTATTAGATTTATATTCATTTCCATTTGCATCGTTTAATTTCAAAGTTAAACTTCCTGGTCTTTTTATTTGTTTATCTATAATGGCAGTATATTCTCTTTTTGTTACTAAACCTGCTTCATTCTCGGTTGAAACAATTAATTTTGTTTTTCCCTCGTTTTCCAACACAATCGGTAAACTTGTTCCTGCTTTAAGCTCATTTGCCCCTTGTGCTTCAATTGTTACTTTGTTTCCAATTTTCTCCCTTTCCTTAACATATATATTTTGTTTAGCTGTTTCTCCAAATATGTATTCTGTTCCATCTTCACTTCCAAGTGTTGCCACTATTTCAGCATTTATTGGTGGAGTTTTATTAATTTTTACAGTCAATGTTGCAATCTCAGATTTTGTTCCAATTACAGAAACACTATAAGCTTTTACTTCATATGTTCCATCTTGTTGAATTGTTATCTTTTTATCATCGTCAATTTGTGTTTCTTGAATATTTTCTGTTCCAGTAATCTCTAATACCATATATTCAATTTTTACAGGAGATTTCTCAGGTTTGTTTATTTGCAATTCAACACCAGAAGTATACCAATTATTTTTTCCTTGTTCTCCAGATAAAACACTTATAATTGGAGCTGTTGGGGTCTTTTTCCCATCAATGTCCAATTTTCCATAAACAACATATTTTATTAAAATACTAACATCTTTTTGTGTAATCTCTCCGTCTCCGTCAACATCTATTGCTGTTGCATTTATCCCAGATAATTGGTGAGCTTCAAGTCCAACAACATGTTTTATTGCTTTACTTATTTCATACTGAGAAATTTCTCCATCACTATTTATATCTCCAATAACACATGCAGTATACTCATTCTCTATGTTATCAAAACGAATTTTCATTCCAGTTCCAATAACTCCATTTTTTATCTCAGTAGTACCATTCTTGGCATAAACATGAACTTTTTCTTTCTCCAAATTAAATTGTTGCTTGAATTCTTCAATATCTGTTTTAGGTATAATTCTGCTTATTGTTAAGCTTTTTTGTGAAATCGCATATTCTTCACTCTCTAGCACAACATTAATAGTATCAGCATTTACTCTAGAAAAAATGCTAATATTAATGCAAATCAATATAAATATTGCTAGAATTCTTACTCCCTTTCTTCTCATTTTTATTCTTGCTCTCCCTTCTTGGTACAAATTTAGCTAAAAATTATAAGTTTCTTTTATTTCATACCTTTGTACTTTTTATATTTATATATATTATAGTAAATAACTAAAAGTCTTTCAAGACGGAAAATGTTGGTATTTCAGCATTCAAACCATATTCACATACGGATATTGAATTTACTTTATTTTATTACATTTGTGTTACATTTTTTGTTTACTTTTCGAGCTTTGCTAGGGAATTATAGTTTTGAAGATTCAAAAAATCCACCTAATGAAAAATGTTATACACATTTTTTCCATTTTAGGTGGATAATTTTAATCTAATATTATCATTTTTAATTGTTTGTACATAAAATCTGTTTTATAAATTTTTATATGCAAATAAGTTTGCTAAAATTCTCATCTTTATAAGCTATTTAAGCATATGCATAAAGTTTAAGATTTATTGCACTGATGTGTTTGTTGTATTGTTTTCAGGTCCAACATATTCTGCTTTTCCAAATCCTAATATCATTTGGAATATTGGGCTTAAGAATAAAAGTCCAAATATAAATGCTGTAGATTGATTAAAGGCTTTTGCTAGTTTTACCGTAGAAACTATAGATAAGGCTATTGATATAATCCATCCAACAACTGGTACTACTGATAATAAATATAATAATAGTAACCATGGTGATAATCCTATTATTTTATATAAAACAACTACATTATAAATTGGAATTAATGCTTTCCATCCCTCTTGACCAGCTTTAGTAAATATTTTCCACTGTGCAACTATTATAAGTACATAAAAAGCTAAAATTATAAGGCTATATGTGCTTATTAAAGATGCTAATGTTGCTACTGAAGCAAATGTTGCCATATCTGCATATGAAGAATCGTACATAACTAAATCCCCCTTCCTTTATTTTCTGAATTTAGAATACCATAAGAATAATTAAATTTCAACGTTTTTCTATATTTTTTTACTACAAAATGTTACAATTTACAACCAATGATGAATTATAATTAATAACTATCTTCCATCATCATCTCTTTGCATTCTATCATAGTCATAAGTGCTCATATTTTGAGGTTTTCTTCCTGTCCATTTACTTGCTTCTAAATCTGATACCGTAGATTTATTACTTCTGCTCTGTTGGTTTAAATATGATAATTTCTTTTCCAGTTTACTAGCTATAGCTTGTAGCTCTTCTAAATCTCTTTGCTGTAATTCGTAACTAGAAACATATGAAAAACTGTTAATACTACTATCAAAACTATTTATTTTTTTTATTTTTCCAACTAAATCAACTATTTCTTCTGCTAACATTCTTTTTTCATATACATCATTAACTCTTACCTGTGTTGATGACTCGTCATGTGTCTTTCCAAAAAAATTACGTATTTTATCCATAAATCCCATATAAATTCCCCCTCTTAATAAAGTTTTTATACTACTATTATACCTCTTAATACGTTAATTGTCAAAACTTGACCTATTTTCAGCGTTATTTACCTATTTATTATATTCTTAATTTCATTATTTAACAACTTTCCTTAAAAATATTCCATTATTCCGTTATATATTCCCCATGCAAGCTTAGTTTGGTATTCTTCTTGTTGTAATTGTTTTTCCTCTTCAGGATTTGATAAAAAACCACATTCTACAATAACAGTTGGTATTTCTACATGTTTTATGATATACACGTTGTTAATTTTTAGTGGCGTTCTCTTATTTCCCTTTTGTATTGTTTCATTTAGATTGTTCTGTATACAATTGGCTAGTCTCTTTCCATCTTCATTACCATCTTTAAAAAAAGTTTGCCAGCCATAATACTGATTTTCTGGTATTTTGTTTAAATGTATGCTAACAAATATATCTGCTGACGAATTATTTCCTATTTTTACTCTGTTCTTTATGTCTGAATTTTTCTTTTCCCTAAGTGTTTTTTTATCTATGTCATAAATTGCATTATTATCAGACCTTGTAAGAATAACACTAGAACCGCTTTGTTCTAATAATCGCTGTAATTTCAAAGCAATTTTCAAATTAATTTCAGCTTCTGCAACCCCATTATTACTTACGGCTCCTCCATCTTCGCCTCCATGCCCAGCATCTATAACTATTGTTTTGCTACTTACCGGTGTTGCCATTGTTTCTAGTGTTTTATTATTGGTTGAATTACTTGCGGTTTGTAGCATAAAAACGCTGATTGGCAAAAATGTTGCTATTATTAGGAAAATTATTCTTTTTTTATTAATCATAAACATAAAAATCTCCTACAAATATACTAATTATTTTAATATATTCGTAAGAGATTTGTTTTATAACATTCTTACTTTATTAAATACAGTTTAGTTCATTAATATAATTATTTTCATTTTTTATAAAAACATTGCCATATAAATTGAGAAAATATCAATTTCACCTTTTTTCCCATAGTTAGATGGTGCAAGTTTTATTCCTTTTTTTACGCCATATTTTTCCATTAAAGTTTCTAGTGATTTTGATTTACTGTTTCCTGATGATTTTACTTCTATGGCTGTAATAACTCTTTCGTATCTAATAAAGAAATCAACTTCTAAAGTAGAATTATATTCAAAATAATATAATTTTTTTCCTTTTTTTGCCAGAATATCTCCTATTATGTTTTCATATATTGCACCTTTATATATCCCAAGATTGCCATCTATAATATCTTCCTGTGTTCCTTCATCAAGCATAGCAACAAGGAGGCCTGTATCTCTCATATAAACTTTAAACGTATCGCTTTTTGAATTTCCCTCTAATGGCAACTGTGGTATTTCAAGATTGTGACAGAAATTTATAATTCCAGCATCATATAGCCACATAAGGCTTCCTGCATATTTTCTTGAACTTCCACTTGGCATAACTAAACTATATCTAAATTTTTTATAGTCCTTTGACAAATGTTTTGGTATAGACAAGAAGCAAGCTCTTGCTTTAGCCTTTTCTGAACCATCTGCGTATTTAGCTATGTCATCTTCATAATCACTAATAATTGCTTTTTGAATTTTTAATACATTTGCAAAATTATGATTTTTTACAAAATCATTGACAACTCTAGGCATACCGCCTACTACAATGTACTCTTTAAATAATTCCATCATTCTTTCATGCATTGCTTGAGGCACAACTTCTTTTTTATCAAAGAATTCTTTTACATCTAATATACTTTGTTCTTCAATTCCATTAGCCCACAAAAATTCTTCAAAATCCAATGAATACATTTCTAATTGTTCTGTATAACCTACTGGAAATGATTCAACCTCTTTATAATTAATGCCAAGTAAAGAACCTGAAGCAATCACATCAAATCTTTTATCTAATGCTAAAAATTTGAGAGCAGTTCTTGCATTTGGACAATTTTGAATTTCATCTAAAAATATAATTGTTTTATGCGGTACAAGGCTTACATTTGGCACTCTTAAAGATATTTGTTTTATTAAATTATTTACATCTAAATCACCATCAAAAATTACCTTATACCCAGGATTTTCGTCAAAATTTATATATACATAATTTTCATAATTTTCTCTTGCAAACTTATCTATAATAAAAGTTTTACCTACTTGTCTAGCACCTTTTACAACAAGGCACATCTTTTCAGTCTGTTTTTTCCATTCTATTAATGATTGATATATCTTTCTTTTTAACATACAAACTTCCTCCTCTAGCATTAATTATAACATTAGTCAAAAGTAAATGCAAGTTTTTCAAACGAATATTATGTATATATTGCAACTTTTTCAAACGAATATTGTGTATATATTGCAGTTTTTCCAAACGAATATTGTATATTGGTTGCAATTTTTTTCAAACTAATATTGCATATTTTTAACGAATACTATATGTGGTAACATAATTTTATAATATGAAATAATATAACTGAAAACTTTAAGTTTTAAATCTGCTTTTTATAATACTCATAAAATTAAAATTCTTAGTATTTTTTTCGTTTGCAGAAATTTGTTTCATAAATTTTCTGCACAATATAGTTTTATATATTAAGAAAATTTTATGACTTTCCTATTATATAAAAAAATCTCCCACAAATATATTTGTTAATTTAATATATTTGTAAGAGATTTATTTTTTGTATTTTACATACTTTATGTTAAATTTTAGTTTTCTGATGTTTCGTCTGAATCTGTATTATCAATGTGTTCTGATGTTTCTGTGTTTTCTGCTTCGGCATTTTCTGTATTTGCTTTTACGTTTTCTTCATCAAGTACATCGTCTGCTATATTTTCTAAGTTCTCATCATCTACTATTTCTTCTGCATTTTTTGTTTTTTCGTCTGCTTCTACTTTTACTTCTGTGTTTTCTGGTTCTTCTGTGTTTATTCTTATTTTCTTGTATCTCTTCATACCAGTTCCGGCTGGGATTAACTTACCAATGATAACATTTTCTTTTAATCCTATTAATTCGTCCGTTTTGCCTTTTATTGCAGCTTCTGTTAATACTCTTGTTGTCTCTTGGAATGATGCTGCAGATAAGAAACTATCTGTTGCAAGTGAAGCTTTTGTTATTCCAAGTAATACACGTTTACCTGTTGCAGGTCTTAATCCTTGCTCTTCGGCTAACTTGTTCTTGTCTTCGAATTCATACATGTCTACTAAAGAACCTGCAAACATGTCTGTATCTCCATTGTCTTCAACTCTAACTTTCTTTAACATTTGTCTTGCAATAAGTTCGATGTGCTTGTCGTTGATATCAACACCTTGGTTTCTATAAACCTTTTGAACTTCAGCAATGATGTATTCGAATACACCTTGTGGTCCGCTAATTGCAAGTACTTCTGCTGGGTTTTTAGAACCTTCTGTTATTTGGTCTCCAGCTTCTAGAACATCTCCTTCTCTAACTTTTAGTTTAGATCCGAAAGGTATTAAGTATGTTCTGCTATCATCGTTTGATGTTACAGTTACTTCTTTTCTCTTCTTTTCGTCTCTTATAGAAACTTTTCCAGCGATTTCTGTAATTATAGCAACACCCTTTGGTTTACGAGCTTCGAAAAGCTCCTCAACTCTAGGAAGACCTTGTGTAATGTCGGCAACACCGGCAACACCACCAGAGTGAATAGTACGCATTGTAAGCTGTGTACCAGGCTCACCAATTGATTGAGCTGCGATTATACCAACTGTGTCTCCTATATCAACTTCTTTTCTAGATGCCAATCCCATACCATAGCACTTAGCACAAACTCCGTGTTCTGTTCTACATCCGAATACACTACGTACTTTAACATGTGTAATTCCTGCATCTACTATCTTATCTGCTAATTCTTCTGTAATTAGAGTATTTTTGTCTACTATTATTTCTCCAGTAGTTGGATTTTTGATATCGTCTAATGGATATCTACCTAATAATCTTTCTTGCATTTTTTCGATTACTTGGTTTCCATCTTTTATATCATATACTTCAAGTCCATCTGTTGAACCACAATCATCTTCTCTTACGATTATGTCTTGTGATACATCAACCAATCTTCTTGTTAAGTATCCAGAGTCTGCTGTTCTTAAAGCTGTATCTGAAAGTCCTTTACGAGCACCGTGTGCAGAAATGAAGTACTCTAATGCGTCAAGTCCCTCTCTGAATGATGATTTGATTGGGATTTCAACTGTTTTACCAGTTGTACTAGCCATAAGTCCACGCATACCAGCAATTTGCTTTAACTGGTCTAGGTTACCTCTGGCTCCAGAGTCTGACATCATGAACATTGGGTTTTCTTTACTAAAGTTGTCTCTCATTGCATTTTTAACATCATCAGTAGCTTTTTCCCAAATCTTGATTACTTCGCTGTATCTCTCATCATCTGTAATTAATCCACGTCCATATTGTTTTAATATGTTATCAACATCTGCTTGAGCTTTTGCAATTATTTCCTTTTTCTGTGGTGGTACCTTAACATCATCTATAGATACTGTTACAGCACCTAATGTAGAATATTTGTAACCTGTAGATTTAATATAGTCTAGTAATTCTGCTGTTCTGCTTAGACCATGTACAGAAATACATTTTCCTATAATCTTTCCTAAGTTTTTCTTTGATACTACTCCATTTATTTCATATTCAAATTCATTTTCTGGCTTACTTCTATCAATAAATCCTAAATCTTGAGGAATTCCTCTATTGAATATTATCTTACCTGGTGTTGTAGCAACTTTTGCATGTTTTTCTACACCGTCTACAATCTTAGTTCTTCTTACGAAAATCTTAGAGTGCATTGTTACATCGTTGTTTGCAAGTGACATTATTGCTTCTTCTGGAGATGAGAAGTATGTTCCTTCGCCTTTTTCTCCATCAACATCCATTGTTAAGAAGTAACTTCCTAAAATCATATCCTGTGTAGGAGTTGTTACTGGCTTACCATCTTGTGGTTTTAACAAGTTGTTTTCTGAAAGCATTAAGTATCTTGCTTCTGCTTGTGCTTCTGGTGATAATGGTAAGTGAATAGCCATCTGGTCACCATCGAAGTCAGCATTGAACGCTGTACAAACTAATGGGTGAAGTTTTATTGCTCTACCTTCAACAAGTACTGGCTCGAATGCTTGAATACCAAGTCTGTGTAATGTAGGAGCACGGTTTAATAATACTGGGTGGTCTTTAATAACATCCTCTAATATATCCCAAACTTCTGGGCGTAATCTTTCTACCATTCTCTTTGCATTTTTTATGTTGTGTGCTATTCCACGGCTAACTAGTTCTTTCATTACAAATGGTTTGAATAATTCTACTGCCATTTCTTTTGGAACACCACATTGGTAAATTTTAAGTTCTGGTCCAACAACTATAACTGAACGTCCTGAATAGTCAACACGTTTTCCTAGTAAGTTTTGTCTGAATCTACCTTGTTTACCTTTTAACATGTCTGATAATGATTTAAGTGGTCTGTTTCCAGCACCTGTAACAGGTCTTCCACGTCTTCCATTATCTATTAAAGCATCTACTGATTCTTGAAGCATTCTCTTTTCGTTTCTAACGATTATTTCTGGAGCTCCAAGTTCTAGTAATCTCTTTAATCTGTTATTTCTGTTTATAACTCTTCTATATAAATCGTTTAAGTCTGATGTTGCAAATCTTCCACCGTCTAATTGAACCATTGGTCTTAAGTCTGGTGGTATAACTGGTACAACTTGCATTATCATCCATTCTGGTCTATTGTTTGAAAGTTTGAACGATTCAACTGTATCTAATCTTTTTACCAATTTGGCTCTTTTTTGTTCGCTAGCCTTTTCAAGTTCTTTCTTTAATTTCTCTGATAATTTATCAACATCAATTTCTGATAGTAATTTTCTTATTGGTTCTGCACCCATTTCCGCTTTGAATGAATCTCTACCAAATTTTTCTTGAGCCTCTACAAATTCTTTCTCAGAAAGTATTTGCCCTTTTGTTAATGTTGATGTACCTTTATCTGTTACTATGTATGATGCAAAATATATAACTTTCTCTAAGGCTTTAGGTGAAACATCTAACATTAAAGCTATTCTGCTTGGTATTCCTTTGAAATACCAGATGTGAGCTACTGGGGCAGCAAGCTCTATGTGCCCCATTCTCTCTCTTCTTACTTTAGATTTTGTAACTTCAACGCCACATCTATCGCAAACTATTCCCTTATATCTTACTCTTTTGTACTTACCACAATGGCACTCCCAGTCTTTTGTTGGTCCAAATATTCTTTCACAGAATAGACCATCTTTTTCTGGTTTTAATGTTCTATAATTGATAGTCTCTGGTTTTTTAACTTCTCCATGTGACCATTCTCTTATTTTCTCATCAGATGCTATGCCAATTTTCATTTTATCAAAATTTTCTAATTCATCCACTATTTTTTCCCCCTTGGAATTAAAAGTACCTATTTAGTTTTACTCATCGTCATCATTAAAATCTTCATCTTCTAAGATGCTTGAATCATCATCTAGTATGATGTCATCGTTTTCATCATCTAGGTCATCAAATAATTTGTCATCTTCAGAATCTTCGTCATCTGATGATTCTTCTGTGTATCCATCTGATAATTCATTTTCATCTACAACATTTTCTTCATGTAGAGATTTATTTTCTATATTACTAAAGCTTGTAGAATCGTCTATATCTTCTTTAAGCTCAACTTCCTTGTTATCATGTGTATACAATCTTATGTCTAAGCCTAAAGCTTCTAATTCTTTTACAAGAACTTTGAATCCTTCTGGAACGCCTGGCTCTGGAATGTTTTCCCCTTTGACAATAGCTTCATATGTTTTAACACGTCCTACAACATCATCTGATTTAACAGTTAACATTTCTTGTAGTGAATATGCAGCACCATATGCCTCTAATGCCCAAACTTCCATTTCTCCGAAACGTTGTCCACCGAATTGAGCTTTACCACCTAAAGGTTGTTGTGTAACTAATGAGTAAGGTCCTGTTGAACGAGCATGTATCTTATCATCAACTAAGTGGTGTAGTTTCATCATATACATAACACCAACTGTAATTGGTTTAATGAATTGCTCTCCAGTTCTTCCATCGTATAGAATTGTTTTTCCATCACGACGTAGTCCTGCTTCTTCTAGCAAGTCTTCAATTTCATAGTCTTTTGCACCATCGAATACTGGTGTTGCGACTTTCCAGCCTAATGCACGAGCAGCCATACCTAAGTGAACTTCAAGAACCTGTCCTAAGTTCATACGAGAAGGTATACCCATTGGGTTAAGAACTATATCTACTGGTGTACCATCTGGTAAGAATGGTAAATCTTCTTCTGGTAATATTCTTGAAATAACACCTTTGTTACCATGACGTCCAGCCATTTTATCACCAACTGATATTTTTCTCTTTGTTGCTATATAACATCTAATTACTTGGTTTACTCCAGGAGCTAGTTCTTCTGAATTTTCTCTAGTAAATATCTTGATATCTACTATTGTTCCAGCTTCTCCGTGTGGTACACGAAGTGATGTATCTCTAACTTCTCTAGATTTTTCACCAAATATTGCACGAAGTAATCTTTCTTCTGCTGTTAGCTCTGTTTCTCCCTTTGGAGTAACTTTACCAACTAATATATCTCCAGGTCTTACTTCTGCACCTATTCTTATAATACCGTTTTCATCAAGGTCTTTTAATACGTCGTCACCAACATTTGGAATATCTCTTGTAATTTCCTCTGGACCTAATTTTGTATCACGACATTCACAATCATATTCTTCGATGTGGATTGATGTGTACACATCTTCTTTAACAAGTCTTTCGCTTATTAATACGGCGTCCTCGTAGTTGTAACCTTCCCATGTAGAGAATGCTATAATTACGTTTCTTCCTAATGCCATTTCACCATTCTTTGTAGCTGGTCCATCTGCTAGGATGTCTCCAGCTTTAACTACTTCACCCTTTTGAACAACTGGTCTTTGGTTAATACATGTACCACCATTTGTTCTCTTGAATTTACGTAGTCTGTAATGGTCTATTTCATTTTTCTTATTTCTTACTTGTACTTCGTCAGCTGTAACCTTTTCAACAATACCTTCATTTTTAGCAGTTACTGTTGTTTCAGAATCACGTGCAGCTTTGTATTCCATACCTGTTCCAACTATTGGAGACTCTGGTATTAAAAGTGGAACTGCTTGACGTTGCATGTTAGATCCCATTAGAGAACGCTTAACATCATCGTGCTCCAAGAAAGGTATCATGGCAGCAGCAACAGAAACTAATTGTTTTGGTGAAACATCTACATAGTCTACTTCGCTTGCCTTAACCTCTGTAATTTCAGATCTACGTCTTACTTTTACCATTTTGTTTACGAATCTGCCTTCTGCGTCTACTGGTTCTGATGCTTGTGCGATTGTATATTTATCTTCTTCATCAGCAGGCATATAATCAACTATATCTGTTAATTTACCTGTTTCTTTATCAACTTTTCTATATGGTGTTTCTACAAATCCATATTCGTCTATCATAGCAAATGATGAAAGTGCAGAGATAAGTCCAATGTTTGGTCCTTCTGGAGATTCAACTGGGCATAGTCTACCATAGTGAGTATAGTGAATATCACGAACCTCGAATCCAGCTCTTTCACGAGAAAGACCTCCAGGTCCTAATGCAGAAATTCTTCTCTTATGAGTAAGCTCTGATAATGGGTTTGTTTGATCCATGAATTGTGATAATTGAGAGCTTCCAAAGAATTCTCTTATTGATGATGTAATAGGTTTTGTATTTATTAATGTTTGTGGTGTTACAGAGTCTAAGTCTTGTATTGTCATTCTTTCACGAACAACTCTTTCAAGTCTTGTTAAACCAATTCTGAATTGGTTTTGTAGTAACTCACCAACACATCTAATACGTCTGTTTCCTAAGTGATCTATATCATCAACTTTTCCTATTCCATAATCTAGGTTTAATAGGTAACTGATAGATGCAATCATATCCTCTGTTGTGATTGTTAGAGGAACTAATTCGTTGTATCTTTCTTTAATTACATCATGTAATTTTTCGTCTGGAGTTGTATCCATTATAGATTTTAATACATTGTAATTAACTCCTTCTTTGAAGTGAAGGTCAGATAAATCCACATTTGGTAACATTTTGTGGATATTTACTATTCCATTTCCTATTACTCTTACTTTTTGGTCATCAACTAATACATCTACTATATTAATTCCAGAATCTTGAATAGCTTCTGCAGCTTCTGCAGTAATTCTTGTATTCTTTTCTGCTAAAACTTCACCTGTTGATGGATCTACTATATCATCATAAGCAACTTGTCCTGTTATTCTAGTTGCTAAGCATAATTTTTTATTAAATTTGTATCTTCCTACTTTTGCTAAATCATATCTTCTGTTATCGAAGAATAAACCATCGAATAAGTTTCTAGCAGCATCAGCTGTTGGAAGTTCCCCTGGTCTTAATTTCTTATATATTTCAATTATTGCTTCATCTTGAGTTTTTATTGTGTCCTTATCAAGAGTTGCCTTGATTTTTGGATCATTTGCAAATAGGTCTAATATTTGCTCATCTGTTACAAATCCTATACTTCTTAATAAAGATGTAACAGGTAATTTTCTTGTTCTATCAACCCTTACATAGAAAATATCATTTCCATCTGTCTCGTATTCTAGCCATGCACCTCTTATAGGCATAACAGTAGATGTGTATATTCTCTTTCCTGTTTTGTCGTAGTCTTGTGCATAGTAACAAGATGGAGAACGAACTAATTGGCTTACAATTACTCTCTCTGCTCCATTGATAATAAATGTTGCACTGTCTGTCATTACTGGGAAATCGCCTAAATAGATTTCTTGCTCTTTAATTTCACCAGTTTCCTTGTTGATAAGACGAACTTTAACATGTAATCTTGTTGAATATGTAGCGTCTCTCTCTTTTGCCTCTTCCATTGTGTACTTTGTTTTTTCTTCCATGTGATAGTCTAAGAATTCAAGTACTAAGTTTCCAGAGTAGTCAACTATTGGAGAAATATCTTTTAATACTTCGCCTAAACCTTCCTCTATAAACCAATTATAAGAATCTTTTTGTACTTGAATTAAGTTAGGCATTTCTACGAAATCACCTATCTTAGAAAAAGATTTTCTTGTGCATTTTTCGTGTTTTACTTCTTTTAGATTCAAAGTTACTCACCTCATAATAAAAATTAAAGCAGAATTTGAAATATATAAGATTTCAAAAAAGTCCTTCTTGTTTTTAGTCACTCTGTAAATTGCTTGCTCACTGCTCCTTTAAGCTTGCTTTTTACTAGTATTTTCTAAAACAATTCCTCTTTTTTGATAATTTATCAATAACATAAAAAGACAACAAAAAACCTATTGACAATCTATGCTGTTTTTGTCAATTAGTTCTTTTGTATGTTCCCTATTTTATTTAGTACTTTTGATTACTAATTTATTAATATTAACCACCCTTGCTATCTCGTTGGAGATTAATAAAATTTAAATTTTGTTGAAAATATTCCATATTATCAACACTATACTAATTATACAATTTTTGGTATGTTTATGTCAATAGAAAATATGAAAAATTTAGAAAAACTTTCTATTGTTTCGTACATAAAAAGAAAACTAATGATACCATTTTTTTAGCCTCGACACATTGTTCTTAGTCGGAGCTCCTTCGAACTCCTCAAAAGGCGAACTCGGGTCTTGCTTTCAAAAATGGTATCACTTGTTTTCTCGTTTTGAATTTGAAAATAAAAATCAAAAAGCATAGTATTTTTAATATATTCGTGTTATACTATTATTAGATTTTTTAAGAAAGGATAGTGAAATTTATGATTAATGAAAAGCAAGAAATTCTTGCAACAGTCAATACTTTACCTGACAATACAACTTGGGACGATGCAGTTTATACTTTATATCTACATTCGAAATTACAAAAAAGTAAAGATGATATAAAAAATGGTAGAGTAATGTCTATTGAAGAATCTAAAGAAAGGATGAGGAAAAAATATGCAAATTTTCATGTCAAATGAGGCTCATGAAGATATAGATTCTATTTTTGAATATATATCACATGACTCTATTAAATATGCGAATGAAACCTCCGAAAGCATATATTCTCGCATATATGAGTTGGAAAAAGTTCCATATTTAGGTAGATATGTTTCCGAACTTCCAGATAAACATTTACGAGAACTCATTTATAAAAAGTATCGAATAGTTTATGATATTTCTGAAGATTCAAAAACAGTTTACATACATTTTGTTGTTCACGGTTCAAGAAGTTTTAAATCGTTTTATAATTCCTATATCAAAAATAATTTTTAAGTCAGACTAATTAATCGTATCAAATAAATTCCAAACAACTCTATATAGTAAAAAAATTAGAGACATGTTTTCACATATCTCTAATTTTTATTGTTTAGATTATTTTCTCTTTTTTAATACTACCAATGTTATTGTTATTCCTGCGATTAAGATTAGGGCTATTGCTCCGCCTAATACGTAGAATAGATGTGTGTTACCAAATGGAGGTAATATTACTACTTCTTGAGAATCGTCTGCATCTATTTCGCGTGGTTCCATTGTTGGGTCTTGGTTACCTACAACTGAGTATGACATTTTTCTACCAACTGTATTTTGTGTTGTTACAAGTTCTGTCATGTTGTTATATATTCTGTCATCACTACTACTGTCTTGAGTAATCATTTGTGTTAATATTAATTGTACTCCACTTACACTTTGTGTACTGTTTACAGTGTTTAATGCGTTCATTGGGTCATCTTTAAATGCTTTGGCAATTTTGTCTTTTACATTTCTTTGGTCTGCAATTACTGGTATTAAACCTTTCGAAGCAGCTGTTGTTGTTATAATGTGACCGTCTGTATACTTATTAACATTATCTTTTAATCCAGTATTTAACAATCCATTGTTTAACAAGTCTGCACTTGAAATTGTATTCCAATTTTGGTTTTGAGCCTTGTTAAATTGTAAGTTATTTCTTGTTGACGTGTTATCATCGTTTGAATTGTAATCATTTACTTGTGTTCCAACATAGTCAACTAAAATTTTTGGATCTGTTTTTACTATTGTGCTCGTGTCTGCAACTTTTCCCGTGTAGTAGAATTGCTCTTCATTATAGTCAACTTCACCAACGTTTGCTACTGTTATAGCATATGTTATTTGAAGTGTTGAACCATGCATCAATTCTTCATCCATTGTAAGTTGTACTTTACCTTTATTTGTAGAGATTTGTCTTACTACTGGGTTTAGCATTAAACTATTGCTATAGTTCTTGTCTGTGCTGTACACGTTATCTGTATCTTGTCCATGTGCTTTATGATCTATCCATAATACGTTTGTTGCTCTAGCCGATGCATCGAATAATGTGCTATTGTTTGCAAGTGTTAATTTAACATTTGTAATTTGTTTTGTAACTTTAAGCTGTGCCTTTGGTCTTTGTACTAAACCTAAATCTAAGTCTTTTAATACGTAGTAGCCAGCCATTTGATAATTTTCTTTACCTATATTGTCATGTCCTGTACCAGATGTATTTGTTACTCCAGGTTCTTCACCATTTCTGTTATATTCGAAGTTCACATCTATTTTTCCAGATTCTGCAATCATATATGTATTTTTCATAAATTCATTTAACAAGTTTTTCATTTCTTCAGCAGTATATTTTGTACCATTATATTCTGGTATGCTTTCATAAGAAGCTAATATTTCTGCTAAGTGGTTTGTCATATCTCCATTAGAGTAAGCCTCAACATTTTTTCTTGCATTGTTGCAGTTTACTAAGTAATCTGCATTTGGTGCAACATTTACAACATTGTCCTCCTTGTTCATTATATCTTTGGCATCTGAATATTGTCCTTTGTCTGCTTCTCTAAAGTTATATTCATATGAACCTGTTTTATTGTTCGTGTATGCTCCTGAGCCATTGTTTACACCAACTTGATATGAAGTTGATTTATAGTCTTGACCATTATAAGAATTCTTGTTTAATCCTATGTTTGCAGATGAAGCAGAGTATCCACTTCCTTCTGTTTTCTTCTTATACCCTTCTTGTGAAGCATATAAGTTTGTTACAGGATTTTCTTCTTCGTTTCCATTGTTATAATTTGTATACGTTGTTCCAAGAACTGTGCTCTCACCAGAACCATATATAAATCTTACAATGTAGTCACCTGGTGCAAATGATGTAAATTTGTATTTTCCATCAGCGTTAGCAGTGTCTATTGTATAATTTGGTACTAAACCACTGTTGTTTATAATTGGTGTTGTTGAATCAGTGTTTCCAGAAAGAACTTCTTTCCATATATACTCATATGTTTTTCCGTCTTTTCCTTGTCTTAACTCAACTAATTGTACTCTTACACCGTTTATTCCGGTTTCATTGTCTTTTAGTCCATCTCCGACTCTTGCATTTTGTTCATCTACATTTCTAGTATCCTCAAATACCGTTCCTTCTACTGTTCTTAAGTTATCTCTGTTTAGAATAATTCTAATATTTGGAGCTTTATCTGTATCATTTTCGAAGTTCTCATATTTAATTGCTCCGTCTTTTGGTACATCTGTTGGGTTTAGGTTACCTGGTGTAGAGTTGCAATCTGCTATACCAGCAATATCTCCAGTTTTGTATTCTTGTTGTGTTTGAGAATTGTCTGTATTTGGAGCTTTTGCTTTTTGTCCATAGTATGATTTGTATCCATTAATTTCTGCAATATTTTCTTTACCAACACCCTTGGCTGTTCCACTTGCAACATCTTCATCTAGAATTATATTTCCATTATTCTTTCTTACCTCAAATGTTACATAGAAGTATACATCTTTGTTGTCATCTGGGTCTGATAATGGGAACATGTTGCTTGTTACAGCATCATTTGTTGCATTACTGTAGCTTTGATCACCTGTAATATATAAGTTCTTATATCCGGCTATTGTAGTTTGAGTTTCTACCCCATATCTACTAGCATCTTTCAAATATACATTTCCGATCTTATTTCCGTTATTATCTCCTAAATATGAGCGGTCTTGTACATATGCGTAATCCGCATCATAGTAATCCACAACTTCTGTTACAGCTGCTGCGATATTTTCTGACCTATTACGTATTGTAAATTTATATGTTACATATACTTTCAATTCAGAATCCTCAGATAATCCTAAATTTTCTAATGTAGTAGCATTATCTACTATTGAATAATTATCTACTTTGTAATCATAATCTTCTCTGTATAGCTCTCTTGAATAATCATTTCCATAGTAACTTGCATCTGAAAGTCTTGTCTTGACCTCCCAGTAAGAGTTTCCAGCTGCGTCTGTTTCTAATCCATCTCTCTTATTATATGTATACACTTGTGTTTTTCCATTAATCTCTAATGTTGCTTTGTATACATCTTTTCTTAAGGCTAAGTCTAATTGTTCTCTTAGAACTAATCCTAAGTTAATATGATGCATTACATCTGGATTCTTGTACAATGTTTCAATTTTTTGTGCTGCTACAAATTTCAATACTTGTGCAGTATTTGATTTTGCATTTAAGAAATCTTCTGTTACAAATACTTGGAATCCTGGATATAAATCTTTGGTTGATGTTCCATTACATGTATACGCATCCATCATAGATTGATTTACATATTCGTCTTTAGACTTTCTTTCTCCATTTGAACTTACTTCTCCCTTTATGTTTCCAAACTTATCAATTGTTCCAGCTTTTTCAAGTTCATCTCTTGTATGCATTTCACTTGGATTGTTTGTTGTAACTGTATTCTTTGGAGCTGAACCAATTTCTCTAAAGCTTGCATTGAAAGTATCTCTTTCTTTTAATATGTCTAAGCCTTTTGATGTATTATCCCAGTTTGAATCTTGTCTGTTTACATTATAAACTGTTGGTTGATAATATTGACCATTATATGTGAATTTTACATAGTATTGGTACATTGCATTTTGTTTTTGGAATAAGTATTCTCCATTATTATCTGTTGTTGTTGCTGCAATAAATTTTCCTGATTGATTTCCATCTAATCCAGATACTTGGTATAGTGAAACTTTTACATTTGACATTGGTGTATCTGTTTGCTTATTAAATAATCCATCATAATCATTTTCTTTTCCTACTGTGCCATCTACCCAAACTCTTCCTCCTAATTCGAATGTTAAATTAATTGGAATGTCTATGTCTGGTGTATCTGGCTTATCTGGCTTTTTGCTGTCTGGTTTTGCACTTACTGTTGCAGTATATATGTTATATGTTCTGCTTCCTTCAAGAGCAACCCTTAACTGTTGAGCACGTAGGCTTCTAACTGGATATTCAGTCATCTGTACGAATGGTTGTACGACAATTACACCTTTTGAAGAAGAAAGGTAATTTACAGTCAACTTTTTATACGCTACATATGACCCAAATAAAGTCTTACGTTCATATGCATATCTAACTGTTCCCATTCCGTATCCTTCTCTTAAACGGTATTTGCTATAACTTGTTGTTGCAACATATCCAATATATTGGTATACATTTGCTTTTGTATCTAATATATTAAATTTAACAGTTGATTTTTCAAGATATTCAAGGTCCACATACATGTTTACTGTTTTTGGATAATTTGTTTTTTCAGCCGAGAATTTTACGTAGAATTTAGCATTTGATGCAGGATATTTCTTTTTCAATCCGTTTGAACCCGATACAGTTGCTCCAATAAATTCTATTTCAAAGTCATCTGTATTTTCATCATATACTAATGTTTTTTCGTTATCAGTTCCCTTATCTGTTACTAAATATATTGCCTTCATGTATGAAATATCTTCATAATATGGGTATGTAACGCTTAGAGGTCCTACAATATAGCTTTTAGTTGCTTGGTTTACAATTACCTGTGCTTCTGCTTGAGGGTCTTCTGTAACACTGTTAGTATTTTCTTCGTCTTGTTTTCCTGTTTTTGTTCCAGAAGAATATGAATCACTCTTAATACCATGAACCTGTGCTTTATATCCACTGCCATTAATATATGTATCCAAGAACTTTTGGTATGATAATGCTTTGTTGTAAAGTGTTAATCCATTGCTTGTTAAATGGTTTCCATTAGGTATAATTCCATCTAAGTCTGCAACCTTCCAATGTGCAGTCTGAATATCTGATAGAGAATATCTATTACGTATTGAACCAGTTGTTCCTGAATAAGCATTTTCCATTGTAGTTAATACAAAAGATAGTTGTGTATTTGTTGTGGCCTCTGTAGATCCAACCTGTTTATAATGATCTTCTGCTCTGTCTTGAGTTTCCATTATAACAACTTCCGGACCATATATTGCATCGCCATTCCAGTCTTTTTGTTTATTTGCTGGATTTGTTGTATCGTCATCAGTATCTTTTGGAGTCTTCCAATCGCCTAATTTAGATAATAACTCTTTCATAAGTTCTTTAGACTTGCTTCTGGCTTTAGATTGTGCGCTCATAATTGCTAGGTTTTGGTTTTCTGCAACTATAGCCCCATACCTTACCGAAATCATAGGTTTATCTTTTTCAATTGCCCATTTTTCAGAGCCTTGGGTTCCAGGTCCATATTTTTGTTCGTAATGTATATTGCTACATACCGCAAATAAAAATGTTCTTCCTGCACGGTCTGCATCTTCTTTTGCCACCTGCCATAAATACTGTTTTACCTTTCTCTCAAAAGCCGAATACCCATATCCATTACTTGTTGTATAACCAATTTCATCTATATAATGTTTCTCGGAATCGAATTCACCATATCTTACAGCTTTACCAGCATCATTACAATATACTGTACCAGTACTCATATCCGTTGTCCAAGCTTCATATGGAAATTGATTATCTGCATTTCCCGTAAAAGTTCTTTGTTTTAATATTTGAGGAAATAGACCAGAATCACTATAGCTTAATTGTGGCATACCACTAGTCGCATTTCCTTGCCAAGTTCCATATGCTAATGAGACATTGCTTGTAGTAAAAAATGCTGTTATTGAAATTGCTGCAGTTGCTATTGTTGTTATTAAACATTTTTTTAATGTTTTATTTTTCTTCATTACTCTATCTCCTTTCTATATTAATACTTTCTTTTTTATCATGTAAATTCCTACTCCAACTATTGTAATTATCGTGATTATTAATGTAGTATAAATTACTACGTCACCTGTTTTTACAGATGTTAGTACATTTGCTGTTGAGTAGTCATCTTCATTTGTAGCCTTATTACCAGGTGTTGAGTCAATATCTAATGCACCATAATCATTTGATGTTTCATATATTTCTGCTGAGTTATTTATTAATCCAAAATCATCGTCACCATTCATATTCTTTGTTAATATTAATGTTACTTCTTTGCTTTCTCCTGGATTAATTATTGTGTTTGCAAGTGAAGCATTATATATAACTCCATCTTTACCTTCATACCAGTCTTTATTCAATTCAGAATTGAATTTTAATTCTTCTGGTAAATAATCTGCTAATTTCTTAACATATCCTGCAATTCCACCCTCATTTGTAATTGTGAATTTATATTCAACAACCATTGATGATGTATTTGCATATTTAGATTCAAAATCTAATTTTGCAAGTTTACTATTGTAAACATGTTCTTTTGTATTTTTTCCGTTGTTTACTGTTATTGCTTGTACAACTTTATCTAGTTTCAAATCAAATTTAGCATCTTCGACTATACCCAAATCAATATTGAATTGATTTGTATCTGCTAATACTATTTCCTCTGTAACAGCTGCTATTTGATCTTTTCCTTCATAGTTAACTGTTTTATCTATAGCATCTGAATTTTGTTCATCACTTACTCCAGATTTTTTATATGTTGTAGGGCTATAATTTGCTGAATCATAGAAGAATATTACACTGTATTTGCCTTGTGGTACATTGTTAAACATGTATGAACCATCTGTTCCAGTTGTTGTTATGCATTGTTCATTGTTTGAATCCATTGCAATATTGCTTGTATTATTATTTAATAATAAAACTTTAACTCCTGAAACTCTTTGTTCGTTTGCATCTTTTACTCCGTCTTTATTAGCATCAACCCATACAGTTCCTATTACTTTTCTTGTTTCCTTATTTGTATCATCTGGATCTACGTTTACATCTGTTTTTTCAAAATGTTTAACTATGTGTGATACTGAATTTGTTTCTACTTCTCCAATATCCTCATTTTTAAACTTAGCTTTATTTGATATTTCTGTATCATTGTCTATTGAGTTTGCTACTACATGTACATTTATTGTTACTTTTTGTCCTGCAGATAAGTAGAATTTTGTATTTATACTTCCATCACTATTTATATTAAAACTACTATCAATTGTGCCATCTTCATATACAATCTCTAAATATTTAAATGTTACTTCTGTAGGTAATGCGTCTGTAAATTCTACATCATTTAAATATATGTCTGATAAATTTTGTATAGTAAATGTGTATGCAAAATCTTCTCCTGCTGATATTGTTGTTCCAGTAGGAATATTGGCTGTTTGTGCAACATTAATTCCTGGTTTATTTATTGTAACTGATATATCATCAATGTTCTCTGTTTCTGTATCGTCAGCTTTTATATTACTTGTAATAGTTACCTCTTTTTTGTAAACTTCATTTGCTAGTTTTCCAACTTTTGTGTTTATAATTAAGGTTTTGCCTCTCTCTCCATCTACATCTCCGACTTTTACAGTTACTTTTCTGCCGCTTACTTTGACATTTGCTGTTGAAGTAATATCATCTTCTTCAAATGTATCTTCATTAAATCTTGTTAATTTTATAGAGTCATACTCTAGCTCATCTGGCAATGTGATTGTAACAACTGTATTTTTTCTGCTATTATCAATACTTTCATCTTCAAGCTCATAATTATATTGAGACGATCTTAGTGCGATTTGGAAAGAATATGTTTCTCCTTCTTTGAGGCTCTTATATTTTGAACCGATTTGTGTGTCGAAATATACTTTTTCAATTATATTTGATACAGTATTTGTTTCTACTGATATCATATCACTATATCCAACTGTTGCTTTTAATTCAACTTTCTTTGTTTCATCACTTTGAGCTCTAAATTTAAGAGTCTTTTTTAACGTTGAATTAGCCGTAATTTTTCCTAAATTAATTTTTAATACTTCAGAATCAACATCATTATCTTCATATTGTTGCAATTCACTAATCAAATTTTCATATTTTGTTAGATCAATTACTTCATTTTCTGGTAAATTCAATAATTCCTCATATCTAGACTCATCATATTCTTCATCTTCTGGAACTTTATATGTATAGTCATCTCCATCTTGTGGAATAAAGCTTAATTCAGGTGGCAATTTTATTTCTACTGTTGTGTTTTCTGCATCTACTACACCAGTATTATTTATTGTTAATTCATATTCAAGTATTTCTCCAGATTTTACGCTAGCACCTTCGCCTATTGTTGATGTTAATTTTGCATCTAATTTAGCAATACTTCCTGTTGTAAAACCTATTTTTGTTGCTATTGCTTTATCTGTAATTGTTCCAGATGTTTTATTATTGTTGAAAAATACTCCATAATTTTCATATACTTCTTGATCATAGTCTAAGTTTGCAGGTAATGTTGCTTTATATGAAAATGTAATTGTGTCTCCACCGTTCATTGCATAATCTTCATTTAACACTATCATGTAAGATTTTATTTTTGTATAATCTGTTACACTTGTTGTCCATCCATTTTGTGAATTAGATAGGTCTGTTGTTGCCTCCCCATTTTCTGAATAATATATTGTAACTTTTGAAGCATCTACTCCTGTTACTGTTATTCCAGATGCAAGTGGCATTGTAATATTTGAGCCTAAACTTAATGATGTTGATACATCTTTGTTATCTTTAAATGGTGTTCTTCCTAATACAACAACATGGTCTAGTGTGTTTTCATAATTGTTTATTACATTCATTGTGTATGTAACTTCTTTTTGTTCTGCTTTTGTTGGTATTAAGGCTTTTTGAGATTCTCCATTAATAACTTCTATTTTTTCGTCTCCATTATATCCTGTCATTGAGTTTGTTGTTACAACTCCTGATGGAGCAATATATTTAACGTCTGTTGCTACATTTGTAACTGTTGAATCTCCATTTGTTATTTCTGCTGTTATTTGTGTATTTGTTGTTGGTGTTAATGTATTTAATGTAATGTCTGTTGTTAATACAACTGTTGCACCCTTGGCAGCAACATTATTATATTTTGTTTGTGTTCCTTTTAATTTTAATTCTAGTGTTTTTGTACCGTCACCATTTTCATAAAACATTATAGAATCTTCATCAATTTCAAGCTCATCATCGAAATATACTTTACAATCTTTCACATTGATTGTTTCTATATTTTCTGGAAATGTAATTTTAATTTTGGGGTTTGTATACATAGTGTCGTCTGCGCTGTCATTTTCTAGTGTAACTTTAATTTCTACATTTTCATTTTTTACTATTGTAGATAATCTATTATTACTTGTTGTTATGCTTGCTTTTTGTGTTGGTTCTGTTAAATCAACATTTTTTGTACTTTCTGTACTAACAATATCTATATCAGAATTTTTTGCTGTTCCTGTTACTTGAGTTTTTATTTGTGTAAAACTCTTTAATTGGCTTGTGCTGTATTCAATATTTTTAGCTAAAGCTTTTGTTATTTCGAATATAACATTTCCTTCTGCTTGTGGTTTTGATGTTTTTATTGTTATACTGCTTGTATTAAATGGTACTAAGTTTACTACTATTTTATTGTCTTTTACTTCTGTATCTTTGTTTATTGTTGCAAGTGTTGTTCCTGCTTCATTTAAAATAGTAATTTCACCATTTTCCCCAAACACTTTGTTAAATTCTTGTTTTGATATTGCTAGTGTTTTGTTGTAAGCATAATTTACTCCACCAACTGTTGTTGATTGTTCGCTTCCATTTGCAGTTACAAATTTGTCAACATCTTGTTTTAATACTATTGCATCTATTACATCTGCATATGAAACATGGGCTGTATACTGTGCCACATATTCTGTTTCCTTTTTATTTTCGTCTGCAGCATTTTTGTTATTATATATGTAACCTTTGCTTATGCTTTGTGTTGCATTAGATGTAAATTCTACTATATCTCCTATTTTTTTAGTTTGATCTTCGTATCCATCTACATGTGCACTTACTTTGTTTACTCCACTTTTTACATATAAGTTCATACTTGAGCTTGCATCATATGTAACTCTTGTAACTGAATCTTTTACAGCCTCATATACATCTGATGAATATATGTATGTTACTATAAATTCATCTGCTGTATTTTTAGCCCATTGGATTTTTCCATTTACAGCATTATTATTTACTGTAATTGTTATTTTTCCAGTTGTGCTATCATATGACCAGTTATTCTTAGAGAAGTTATCTCCGTTTGCATCTCCATTTGTTGCATTTGTAGAGTTTGCAACTACTGTAACTGTTTCTGGGTATTTATTATTAATTTTTGGAGCATTGACTTCTATGTTTGTATTCTTTATTGGCAACACACTGTTTTCAACATATGATGTAATTTTGCCTTGAGTGATTAGCTTGCTTACATTGTTTGCTGAATATGGAATGTATTTTGTAATTTCATAATCCAACTTAGCTTTTGCAGTTGATGCTGTCCAGCTTGTGTGAACTACTATATCTTTCTTAACTGCAACTTCTTCACCTTTAGCATTTACATATGTTCCAGTAAATTTTATTGTATTATCTCTGTCAAACATATCTTCACTTATTTCATCTTTTTTGTCTAATGCTATGTTTATTGTTTCTGTTACATTCTCGCCATTGTTTATTTGGTTAAAGCTTATTTTTTTGTTTTCTGCATCTACTGCTTGAATGTTATCAGATTCTTCTGTTTTTGCAATTTTAAAGTTTGTGTCTGAGAAGTCTACTACTGCATCTTTTAGATATCCAGCCTTTTTTACTTTTAATGCAATATTTAATTTCGTATCTTCTGCATTAACATCTGCTGAAACAGTATGTTTTCCTCCATCATAATAAACATCAAACTCTACATTCTCATTTGTAGTTGATGTTCCTTGATTTTCTAATGCTTTTGCACTTAAAAAATTGTCTGCCGCATAGCTTACAACTGCTGCTGAATTGGCATACAATATTGTTGTAGTTAATAGCATCGCAATTACTTTAATTAATTTTTGTTGCATCTTTGCTCCTCCTTAAAAAATTCACTGTAATTAATTATACTCTATTTTTGCTTATTTTTCAATGTTTTTTTAATCTTTTTTAAAGTTATGTAATCTTATTATTCATATTATATTATTGCATTTTTTCCCAGTTTTTTCAATGGATCTTTAAATTACGATAAAAAAGCAATTGAAACCCGCTTGCGGAAGGCATTACTAGCACATTTATTAAATTTTTATTACATTTTTAATCATTTATTTTTTTATAATTATTTTTACTTCTAAAAGTAATTAATTTTTCCCGCTTATTTCAAGCTTTTTGCAGTTTGTACGTTTTTATGTTAATTTATTATTATTCCTACTATATATATTTCCCTAAGTTTTTCACTTGTTCGGCAAAAAAAATTCTAATTATCAAGTTTTTATCTTAATAATTAGAATTTTATTTATTCTATTTATGCTTTTTTAATACAACTATTGTTATAGTAATACCAGCTATTAATATAAATGCTACTGCACTTATTAGTACATAGAATATTGGTTTGTTTCCAAATGGTGGTAATATTACAACATCTTGTGAGTCGTCTGCGTCTATTTCATATGGTTCAATTGTTGGGTCTTGGTTGCCAACAATTGAATATGCCATCTTTCTTCCGACTGTATTCTTTGTTGTTACAAGCTCTACCATATTGTTGTAAGTTTTATCATCATCTGTGTTATCTTGTGTAATCATCTGAGTTAATATTAATTGAACTCCGCTTACACTTTGTGATGCATTTACTGTTTCTAATGCGTTCATTGGGTTCTCCTTGAATTCCTTTGCAATATTATCTTTTGCTTTCGAATTGTCTGCAATTAATGGAATTAAGTCTTTCGATATAGCTTCTGTTATAATTATGTGGTCTTTGGTGTATTTTTTTACACCACTTTCATATTTTTTATTTACCAAACTACCTAATACATTATCTTTGTCAATTACTTGCCACTCTGGATTCAACTCGCTACTGAATTGTAAATTGTTTCTAGTTGCCGTATTATCATCTCTATCATCCCATTCGTGAACTTGTGTTCCAACGTAGTCAATTAACTTTCTTGGATTTGTCTTTACTATTGTACTTGTGTCTCCTACTTTCCCTGTGTAGTAGAATTGATCTTCTTTATAGTCTACTTCACCAACATTTGCAACAGTTATTGCATATGTTATTTGAAGTGTTGCACCATGCATAAGTTCTTGGTCCATTGTAAGTTGAATTTTGCCTTTGCTTGACGCTTTTGCTCTTACAATAGGATTCAACATTAGATAATTTTTATAGTTTTTGTTTGTACTATAAACATTTTTTGTGTCTTGTCCGTGAGCTGTGTGATCCATCCATAATACGTTTGTTGCTTTTTCAACTGCATCAAATAGCACACTGTTATTAGCTAAAGTCATTTTTACATTTGTTACTTGCTTTGTAACTTTTAATTGTGCTTTTGGTCTTTCAACTAATCCAAAGTCTAATTTTTCAAGTACATAGTGTCCACCTTGTTCATCATCATTTGAACTTCCTATATTTCCTTTTCCTGTAGAGCTTGTACCAGATTCTTCCCTATTATATTCGTATTTCATGTCTATAATACCAGTTTCTGCTACCATATACGTATTCTTAATAAATGTATCTAAATTCTCTCTTGCCTTGCTTTCGCTTGATGGCAAATGCTCATATGATGCTAATATTTCAGCAAGTTCATTTGTTACATCTCCATTAGAATATTTCTCTACTATTTCTCTTGTATGGTCAATACTTGTTAAGTTTTGTGGATTTTTAGCTACTTTTAGTCTCCAATTTCCTATACTTTCTATTATGCTTGCAAGGTTACTATAATCCATATCTTTCATTATATCTTTTGCATCTGATTGATTCTTTCCATCAGCTTCTTCAAAATTATATTTATATGAGCCTGATGTGTTGTTTATATATGCTCCAACACCATTAAACAATTCAGATTCTACTTGATATGATGTAGATTTGTAATCATTACCATTATAAGATTTTTGATTTATTGTTGTTTCTCCATTATATCCCAATTTTTGTGTTACTGGATTTGTTATTGTTTTTCCTGTTTTATAATCAATAGCTTGTTCAGATAATACAGTTTCATCTGTTGAACCATATATGAATCTCACAATGTATTCCCCTGGGATTAATCCTTGGAATAAATACTCTCCAGTTCCAATTCCTTGTGACGTTAAGTCTGAGAACGTTACATTTCCTCTTCTCGGTATTACCGTCGACAGAGTCTGGCTAGTATCTCCAGTTTTTACTTCTTTCCAGATATATTCATACCTGGTTCCATCTACGCCATCTCCATTAGATTTTTCCTTTAGCTCTACAAGTTGTACTCTTACTCCATTTATTCCGGTTTCCCCATCATCGCGTTTTCCATTTCCAACCATTGCATTATTTACTTCTTCTGTTCTCTTGTCTTCCCAAACAGTACCTTTTATTGTTCTAACATTTTGACGGTTTAACGTAATTTTAATGTTTGGAGCTTTATCTGTATCATCTTCAAATTTAGAAGTATCGATTTCACGTAAGTTACCTGGTGTTGAATCTGTATCTGGAATACCTGCAATATCGCCTCTTACAAACTCTGCCATAGCTTGTGTATTTCCAAAGTTTGGAGCAACTGCTTTTATTCCATAATAAGATTTATAACCATTTATTTCTGCAACATTTTCTTTACCTGAATCATTATCTAGAAGTATGTTTCTATTTGCATCTTTCTTAACTTCAAATGTTACATAGAAATATATGTCTTTATTCTTATCTGGATCTGATAATGGGAAACAGCCTGCTGTTGCCACATCATCTTTTGCACTACTATATATATTTGAACCTGTTACATATATTGTATTATATCCATCCATTTTCTTCATTGTTGATTCTGAATATCTACTCTTTTCATTTAATGTTATGCTTCCTATACTTTTTCCGTCCTTATCTCCTAAATATGAGCGTTCTGGAACCGGTGTAAAATCAGGATCATAATAATCTACAACTTCTGTTACAGCAGTCGCAATTCCATATGAACTATTACGTATAGTAAACCTATATGTTATAAATACCTTTAATTCAGAATCTTGTGATAATCCAAGTAAATTCGACGCAATTCCTAAATTACTATAATCATCCACTTTATACGAATAGTCTTCTCTATAAATTTCTCTTGTATAGTTTTGATTATAATATCCATTATTTCTGCCTTTTATATCCCAACAACCTTCATAAATTACGCTGTTTCTCTTGTCATATGTATATTCTTCCACTTCTCCATTAATTTCTAGTGTTGCTTTGTATACATCTTTTCTTAATGCTAAATCTACAATTTCTCTTTCAACAAGACCTTGATTTACATGTCTCATAACATCTGGATCCGCATATAATGTTTTTACGTCCTTACTTTCTATTAGGTCTAATACTTGAGATGTTTCTAGTAAACTATGTTTTTTGTCATCATTTACGAATACATCAATGTTTGGATATAAATCCATCTTTTTTGTTCCATTACATGTATATGAATCCATCATGCTCTCGTTTACATATGTGTCTGTAGATTCTCTTGTTCCATCTTCGCTTACTTCTCCTACTATGTTGCCAAAATCATCTATTAAGCCTTGTTCTTTTAATTCTGCTCTTGTATGCATCTCGGCAGCCGGTTCTAGTAAGTTCTCTGGTGCCGAACCAATATCTCTAAACTTAGCATTAAATATATTTCTTTCATCCGCGACATCCATTCCTTTAGAATTGTTGTCCCAATTTTCATCATCTCTGTTAGCATTATATTTTGTTGGTTCATAATATTGTCCATTATATGTGAATTTTACGTAATAATTGTACATAGAATTCAAACCATAAAATTCATAATATCCATTCTCATCTGTTGTTGTTGCTGCTACAAATCTTCCTTTTTCAATAAACGTTGAAGAACTTGTTCCACCAGTACTTCCTCCTGTTGTGCTTCCAGTAGAACCGGTAGTAGAATCTGTTTTTCCTTCTTTGCTCTTTTCATATAATATTTTTTCTAATAACCATTGAGCAAGTTTTCTTGCATCTGAATTTCTATTTTCTTTTGTTGTTCCACCTAGTACAACTATTGCATATTCTTCATTTTTATATACAAATGAAGCAATTACACAGTAGCCAGAAACCCTAATTTGACCTGTTTTTGTTCCTTCTATTCCTGGTGTTGTTTTTAATGGGTTTGTACTGTAAAGTGATCTTTGGAAACTTGTACCATTTCTTGTAATTGTTATAGATGTTGATTGATTTTCTCCTTCTTTAAAGTACTCTGCAAATATTGGGTTATCCATTGCAGCATCTAGTATTTTAGCCAAGTCCTTAGCAGAAGATTTATCTTCTGCTTTTACACCAAATGGAGTAACGAAGTGACTAGAAGTTGCGCCTAATGAACGTACTTTTTCATTCATTAAATTTACGAAAGCTTGGCTACCTCCAGGCATATAGTCTGCAAGCGCTTGCGCCGCATCACAACCTGAATATACAAGTACTGCTCTTAACAAGTCTCTTACTGTAACTTTGTCTCCAGCCTCAAGTCCTACTATTTGTAATTTTGGACTCCAAGTACTTTTTCTTAGATTTTCACCTGCAGCAGTTCTATTAACTGTTACTACATCGTCTAGGTTCATTCGTTCTGCGACAACTAATGCTGTTACTATTTTAGTAATAGATGCAACTGAACATTGTGTTGTGCTTCCTCTTTCTAAAAGAGCTTCTCCAGTATTTCTATTATATACTAGAAATCTTGGAGCAGTTATTGTTGGTGTTTGAGGTTCATCTGGATTTGTTGGTGTTGGTAATGTTGGCTTTGGTTTTGTGCTTGTGGTTGGCTTTTTTGATACCTCGTATAACGAAACTTTTACATTTGACATCGGAGTATCCCCTTCACCATTTTTACCATCATATTGGTTTTCTTTTCCTACACTTCCATCTACCCATACTTTACCTGAAATCTTCATAGTTAAATCAATTACTGATGTATCTGTATTTATACCAGGATTTTTTGGAGGAGTTATATTATCTTTATGTTGTTCTATATGATATACATCATACTCACGTTTTCCTTCCAAAGTGACTGTCAATTTCTGAGATTTTATCTCATCTACAGGTTCTCTTGTCATCATTACAAATGGTTGTGCAATATCATATGTTCTATCTCTATAGTGGTTTGAATCTATAGTGAAATTTTTCCATCCATAGCTAGTTACCCATTTCCAAGATACTACAACTGGAATTCCAAAAACATATATGATTTTTTTGGGCACACGCACCTTGTATGAATATGTAATTGTAGCATGTGCAGTTCCATATGCCAGTCTTAGACGTTTTTTTCTATGGTCTGCATTATAATCTCTACTACTTGCAACAAATCCAATATATTGATATACATTAGCTTTTGTGTCAAGCTCGTTATACTCAATTTTCGAACTTTTAATGTGTTCTACATCTGCATACAATCCAACTTTTGTCGGATATGCTGTCTCAGAAGCAGAAAATTTTATATAAAATTGGCTTCCAGATGCAGGATATTCCTTTTTTAATCCATTTGAGCCAGATACCTTTTGCCCTATAAATTCTATTTCAAAGTCATCATTATTTTCATCATATATTAATGTTTTTGATGATGCTCCTTTATCTTCGTTTATCTTTAAATATATTGATTTTAAATATGATATATCTTCGTAATACGGATAATTTATTGTTATTGGTCCAACTATATAATTATTCGTATTTCTATTTGTAATTATCTGCGTTTGCGACATATCTATTTTAGCTTGAAAATTTGTAAGATCCTTGTTTACAAATGTTTGATAACTTTTAGCTCTTTCAAATAAAGTTAGACCATTTTGTGTTTCATGAGCCTTGCTTATTCCATCGAAATCAACAGCCTCCCAATATGCAGTTTGAATATCTGCTAAATTGTATCTTTCTCTTATTGAATTTGTTGCTCCACTATAAGCATTCTCCATAGCAGTAAGAATATATGCAACATTTGCACTTTTACTGTTAGTAAAGTTATTGGCAGTTTTTGTATTTCCCTTTTGCTTGTATCCATTCTCTGCCCTGTCTTCAGTTTCCATTATTACTGCTTTTGGTCCGTCTATTTTGTCACCAAGCCATAAACTAACTTCCCATGCCTTCATATTTGTGGATTTATCATCTGTGGTATATGTCTTATCCCAATTTGACAGTCCTTTAAATATTTTTGTTGCTATTTTTAATGCAGACATTTCAGCTCTTGTATAGTTATAACTTGTTTCACCATCTCCGTATTCAGCATTAGCTTTGGTTACAACGATAGGCTTGCTCGTATCAATGTCATAAATGTCATTATAATATGTTGGCCCTTGTATTTGTTTATAACCAATGCTTGTTGGTATTGTAGCTATGTATTTCCAATCTTTGGTCATTAATCCTTCTAAGAATTTATTCATATTATCAAATATTTCTCTACCAATTTCATCACATAACTTTGTCATGAGCAATTTATATGAACTATAATTTGTATAATCAATACCAAATATTGCCCCTACACCTTCATTTGCATAATGCAATGCGGGATCATATTTACCATATCTAATTGCAGAACCAGAGTCTGCACAGTATACAGTACCAGCACTTACGTCTGTGCTCCATGGCGTATACGGGAACTCTGTGTCTGCATCACCAGAAAATGTTTTTTCCTTTAATATTTGTGGTAACAATCCTCCTTTGGGTGAGTATTGCCCTTTTTGTGGCATACCACTTGTTTCGTCTCCTTGCCAAGTTCCATAAGCTAATACTGTATTGTGGGCAAAGAATAAACTAATTATCCAAATAAAGCCTGTTATTATAAGCATTTTATTCAATTTTTTTAAATATTTACTTATCACTTATTCTTTCCCCTTTCTCTATCTTAAAACTTTTTTTCTTATTACATATACACCAGTTCCAATTATAGCTATTATACATATAGTTAAAGTTGTATATATTGCTACTTCACCAGTTTTTATTCCCACCAACACATTAGCATTAGAATAATCATCTTCTTCTAGCACTCTATTCCCTGGTGTTGAATCAATGTCAGTCATTCCATAATTATTAGAAGCTTCATATATTTCTGCAGTATTGCTAAACATTCCAAAACCTTCGCTATTAATATTTTTAGTTAATACCACAGTCAGTTTTTTTGTTTCTCCTGGTTTTATTATTTCGTTTGCAAGGCTTACATTGTATATTGCACCATCTCCGCCTTCATACCAATCTTTATTTAGCTCTGAACTGAACTTAAACTCTTTAGGTATATAGTCAACTATTTTCTTTGCATATCCCTCTATTGCTCCTTCATTTGTTACTTTTATTTCGTATTCTATTATCATAGATGATTGATTCACATATTTAGATTCAAAATCAATTTTCGCAAAATTATTTTCATATTGATGTTCTTCCACTCTTTTGCCATTATTTGTCGTAATTTTCTTAACTATTTTATCCAATTTTAAATCAAATTTTGCTTTTTCTATTAAACCAAAATCTATATTATATATATTTTCTTCTTTTACTAATATATTTTCTGTAACACCCGCAATTCTAGATTTTCCTTCATATACAACAGTCTTATCTATTGCATCCGAGTTCTTAGATTCGTCAATTCCATCTTTTCTATATATTGTTGCACTGTATTTTGAAGATTCATATAAAAATACTATTGTATAGTTTCCTTTATATATATCACTAAAAATATAAGTACCATCGTTTCCACTCCATACAACACAGACTTCGTTTTTTGAATTTGTTACAATATTTCCATTTTCATCTAACAATAATACTGGTACATTCTGAACCTTTGGCTCATAATCATCCTTTATTCCGTTTTTATTAGAATCTATCCACACAGTTCCAATTATTTTCTTTGTTGTTTTTGTATCGTCTTCTCCAGGGTTTGGTTTTATGTTATTCTTATCAAACATTTTTATTAAATGTGTTATAATATTAGTTTCTAATTTTCCAATTTTTTCTTGTTCTATAGTCGCTTTATTGCTTATTACTGTATCTTTGCTTAATGATTTTGCAACAACTTCAATATTAATTATTACTTGTTCTTCTCCTTTTAGCGTAAATGACTTCTGTATTGTACCATTATCGTTTACTTGTACATCTGAATCAGTTGTACCATCTGAATATATAATTTCCAATCTTTTAAATTGTACTTCTTCTGGTAATTTATCAGAAAACATATTTGATTCTAGTGTTATTGCTGATTGATTAACTATTGTAAATATATATTTAAAGTTTTCAGCAGCTGTTATTTCTGCTTTTTCTGGTATATTGCAACTTTGTGTAATCTTTATTCCTGGTTTATTAATTTCAATCGATATATCTGAAATTTTTTCTTTTTCAACATCAGCAGCCATTACATTTCCACTTACTGTTATTTCTTTTTTATATTTTTCTCCGTCAAAATTTTTTATCAAAAATTTAATATTTAATTGTATAGGCTCATTTGAATTTATATCACCCAAATTAATACTTACTATATTATTCTTTTGACTTATATTTTCTTTTGATAATTTATTACCACTTTTATCAGTAATATCATTTATTTCTAATTCATCTGGAATTGTTAATTCCAATTTACCATTTTTTACTGTTTTGTAATAATCATTCAAAGATATTGCTACAATGTATTGAAAAGTTTTTCCTACTTCATATATATCTTCATCATTTAAGCAATCTACAAATGTTGTAAAGTGTACTCTTTTTATGTAATTTGTTACTTTATTTGATGTTACACTTTCATTTTTGTTAAACTTAATTGTTGCCTCAATCTCTACTTTTCCATCATTTATTATCAGTTCTGAACTAAGTGTTGAAAAAGTTATCTTTTTTGCAAATTCTGAATTTGCCTTAATCTTCCCAATATCAATTATCAAAACATTTTTTGTTTCTGTAATGTTTTCATCAAATTCGATCCCCTCTGCTTCCATCTCTTTTATCATTTTTTCATACTCTTCTATTTGTTTCTTTTGTTCTTCCATAGCTTCTCTATACTGTCTCAAATTTTCTTTTTGTTCTTGTTTTTGCTCTTCTGTTAAATCTGGATTATTATCTATATCTTCTTCTGTAAGTTCTGGCTCTTCAAGTATTTCAAACTTTTGACGAGGCATTATTGTTTTTATTCTATATGAATCTCCTTCTTGAGGAATAAATTCTACGTTTTCTGGAATATTTATATTTATAGTTGCATCTTCAGCATCTATCGTTCCAAAATTTTTTATAGATATAGTATAATCTAGACTTTCACCTGCTTTTATTTCTTTTCCATCATCTAATTTTGGTATTATTTTAGCTTCCAATGTAGCCATTTTGCCTGTATTTATGCCTATTTTAGTAGCAAAAGCCTTATCATCAATTATCACAGTTTCTTTATTGTTTTTAAAATATACTCCATATGTTTCATATGCTGTATTATTGTAATCTAAATTTGCCGGTACTGTTGCAGTATAAGTAAATTTAAATGTATCACCCATTTCCATTGAGTAATCCTTTAATACAATCATATATGATTTTATAGTAGCGTAGTCTGTTATTTCTTTCTCCCATAAATTATTAGCATTTGTTAAATCTGTTGTAGCATCACCATTTGTAGAATAATATATTTGAACATTTTCTTCAGGAATACCAGTTATTGTGATTTTTGATGATAACGGAATATCTATTGTTGTACCCATATTTAGCATAGTTGCAATATCCTTATTGTCTTTAAACATCGTTCTTCCTAATACAACCACTTCTTCTAAAGAGTTTTCATAATTATTTATAACATTCATTTCAAATGTTAATTCTTTTTCACTAGATTTAGCTGATATTAATGCCTCTTTTGGTTCTCCATTTATAACTTCTAGCTTTTCCTCTCCATTGTAGCCTTTCATACTATTTGTTGTAACTACTCCTGTTGGGGCTATAAGTTTTAAATTTGTATTATTGCTCGCCTCTGTTTTATTTTCATCGTCATTTTCAGTAAAAACATCTATTTGTGCGTTTGTAGTTGGTGTCAATTTGTTTAATGTTATATCTGTTGTTATTACAACTGTGGTTCCCTGTGCTGATGGATTATTATATCTTGTTTGACTTCCATGTAATGCAGTCTCAATAACTTTTGTTCCATCTTCATTTGTATGTACACTAATATTTTCTAATTTTAATTCTTCGTCAAAAAATATTCTTGCACTTTTTATATTTATTTCTTCTATACCTTGTGGCAAATTAACTTTTATTTTTGGGTTAGTATACATTAAATCATCTGCCCCATCATTTTCCAAAGTTATTTTTAATTCGATATTATCATTTTTCTCAACAGTTGATAATCTATCATTGTTTGTTGTTATGTTTACCTTTTGTGTAGGCTCTTTTAACTGTGTTATATTATCTATGCTTTGATTTACTATATTTATATCCGAATTCTTAGCAACAACATTTAATGAAGATTTTAAGTTTGTAAATTCTTTAATTTCTTCTATGCTATAATCATTGTCTTTTGCGATCGCTTTTGTAATTTCAAAATTTAAGCTTCCTTCAGTTTGTGGTTTTGATGTTTCCAATACAATGTTTTCAGTTTTAAATGATGCCAAGTCAATTTTAATTTCGTCTTGTTCTGCTTTTGTATCTTTATCAATTGTACTTAAAAGTGTTCCATCTTTAGATTGAATTTCAATCTTACCATCTACTCCCAATACATTATCAAATTCTTGTTTTGATATTTTTAATTCTTTGTTATACGTATTTGCTTTATATTCTTGTTCTTTACTTGTTGTAAACTTATCATCGTTTTGCGAAATTGTAAAAGAATCTATTAAATTTGAATATGCAATATTTAATGTATATCTATTTGCAATTTCTGTTTCTCTTTTATTCTCCTCAGCAGTAACTTTGTTGTTATACATGTAACCTTTATATATGTCCTCATTTGTTGGATTTTCAATTATAACTTCTGCAATTTCTCCTAGTTTTTCTTTTTGTTCTTTTTCAACTGTTGCCTTGGCTTTTACTGTAATATCTTTATTGCTATATAATGCAAGTTCAGAATCTAGTTGATAATTTAACTTTATCGATTGATCTTTTATGTTTTCATAAACTTTGGCTGAATAAATATATGTAACTATATATTCTTGTGGTTTATTCTTTTGCCATTTTATCTTACCATTCTCTACCTCATTCTTGTCCTCTATTGTTAATTTACCAGTATTTTCATCATAAGTAACACCATTTTTATTAATTTCTTCTGTTGTTTCTTCTGTAGAATTTATTACCGTAACTTTTTCTGGGTATTCTCCTGCAATTTGTGGAGTATTAATATTAATTTTTGTATTTTTTACTGGTAATATATAATCTTTTACATTTGATGTTATTTTTCCTTGAACAATTAAATTGCTTTCATTTTCTGTTGCATATGGAATATATTTTGTTACTTCATAATTTAAATTTGCTTCTATATCTTTTGCCAGCCACTCTGTGTGAATAACTATTTCTTGTTCTACTTTGGTTTCTTTCAAGTTTGTATTAACAAATGTACATGTAAGTTTTATGTGATTATCCTTGTTAAAATTATCTGCGCTTACTTCTTCTTTATTTATTGGGGTAATTATTATTTGTTCAGCAATTTTCTCTTTGCTGGTCATTTGACCAAAGGTTATCTTTTTATTTTCTGCGTCAAAGTTTTGCACTTTATCAGATTTCTTTACTTGAGATATTTCAAAATTTGTATTCGATAAGTCTATTGTTGCCTCTTTTATATACCCATCTTTTTTCAAAGATAGTGCAATATTTATTTTTTCATCGTTTTTATTCTGGTCTATTATTGCTCCATGCTTGCCATTTTCATATTGCACATCAAAATTGACACTGCCATCTTTTGATGTAGTGTTTTGGTTTTCCAATTCATTTTCATTTAAAAATAATTCCGCAGAATAGCTTACCACCGGACATGAAATTGAGCCTAAGATAATTACAACTAACATTACAGCTATAAACTTAGATAATCTTACTTGCATTTTGTTCCCCCTATTTTTCCTGAATTATTTATATTTATTATTACATTTTTAATTTAGGTTTTGCAATGGGTATTTTTTTCTTACTATTAATGTAACTAAAATTCGCTTGCGGAAGGGGTTATAAGCACTTTTATTAAATTTTTATTACATTTTTTATTTGCTGTGTTTTTTTGATATATGCATATTTTTCATATAATGTCGAATAAAGGCTTATTTTTCAACATTTTTGTGGCTCGTTCTTATATTATGTAAATTGTAGTAATATTCTTATCATGTTGATTTCCCTAGAGTTATTCTTATTTTTCATTTTTTTATTTTTTTGGAATATATTTAGAATAAAAATCATACAATATAATATGGAAAAAATAAAAAATTTTATTGACAAGTATCTATATAAGTTGTATAATAAAAAAAGTTCAGACATCGCGGGGTGGAGCAGTTGGCAGCTCGTTGGGCTCATAACCCAAAGGTCGGTAGTTCGAGTCTATCCCCCGCAACCAAATATAGCAAGCTTTTGAGAGCTTGCTAATTTTTTTGTTTTAAAGTTGTTCATTCTATTATTATAGTTAAAAAAATTTACCCAAAATCTAGCATTACTGCTACCTACCCAAAACTCGATATTGAATTACTTGGCTATAGTATTTTCAAATAGGATTTCCACCTACTACACTATGCAACCTTCACAGTCGCACCACACTTAAATTTATACTCTCTACGTCTACATAAATAAAGCAATCCTAAAGCCAACGTTATCGTCGGCATTGCCTGAATCATAATATCGGCCCCCGGCAGGCTCATCTGTGAAGCTGTTGTAAGAACTGGCTCCACGTATGGTGTAAGGAGTACTCGCATCATCCGAACGAGACTCAGTTGTCCACTCCCAGACATTTCCTCCCATATCGTAAATATTACATACTGGTGTTGTTTGTCCTGTTGGGACTAATACCTGTGAATTACTTGCCTTTGTTTGACTTGCTCCTGTTATATCTGTATATGAAAATGTTGTATCTCTATAATTTCCTTCTTCTGAGCTACTTCCATAATCACTATTTACTTTTTGTAAAAATGCTATTGCTGTATCCCATGCATAACTACTTACTAATTTTGTCTTTATAGTTGAACTATAATTTTGTTGTGTTTTAAATCCTTCAGCTAAACTTTTTGCTTGTGTTCTTGTTACATAATTATATGGGACCTGTCCTGCTTTTATTGAAATTTTATTACTTTTACTTGAACTACTTGTTCTTAATGCAGGAGTTGAAGCCTCTGTACTATTTTTATCTCCTGCTTCATACCTTCCTATATAAAATCCGTTATACGTTGTTACACTTGTTTTTTCGTCATTTGCTAAAGTTTCTGTATATTGGCTTGTTATATTTTCCCCTTTATAAGCTGTTCTCTTATAATCTGCTATTGTTGCTACTGGCACCCATACAAATTGGTTTAGGTCTTTATCTTCTATTACAAGTCCACCTTGCACTGTTTCTGCTGAGTCTGTTGAAATTCTAAATTCTTCTGGTATCCATACATCTCCATCTGAGTATGTTACTTTTGTATTTGTTTGCATATATTCATAAGCATCTTTAAATTGATTTACTGTTACACTAACATTTTTCGTATAATTTTTTCCGTTCACTGTTCCTGTTACAGTAAAAGTATATGTTCCGTTTTTTGCTACTGCATATGGAATGGTTTTATCTACTACTGTTGTTCCACCTGTTATTGAGTGTGAAAATGTTATATAAAGTGTGTTTCCTAAATAGACACTGTTTGCGTCAGTTATTGCTGAACCTGTTCCATCGCTGTTTGCTACAACTTTTGCTTCTCCTA